>ORJL011574024.1_pt1 | contig 15399 bp, 9 predicted proteins | sample 1779941 | NCBI WGS metagenome assembly ORJL01 (sample SAMEA104232317, study PRJEB22302) | groundwater metagenome | biome: forest; feature: aquifer; material: groundwater | place: USA | collected 2011-08-07 | depth 5.8 m | reverse complement strand
CGCGCCCGTCGAAGACGCCCTTGAGCGCGCGCGCCAGCTCGTCCGCGTTCGCCGCGGCATAGTACGTGCCCCCGCTCACGTCGGCCACCTGCCGGAGCTGACGCGCTGCCAGGGTCTCGGCCCCGACGTCGAACCCGATCACGTGGACCTGCAGGTCGAATCCGCTCGTCACCAGGGTTCGCGCCTCGCGCACCGGGTCGCCGCCCCCGGTCTCCTCGCCGTCGGAAAGCAGGATCACGGTCGCGCGCCCGACCCCCGCCGCCTTCATGTCGTCGCGCACGCGCGCGAGCGAGTACGCGATCGGCGTCGAGCCCTTGCACTCGATTCCCAGCACGCGCTTGATGAAGTCTCCCTTCTTGAGCGGCGACAGCGGGATCATCAGCTCCGAGTCCTTCTCGAATCCCGGTTCCCGCGGCGCCACGCGATTGCCGTAGACGCGCAACGCCACCGACGTGTTCGCCGGCAGGCCCTTCACGATCTTCTCCAGCGCCTCCTTGGCGACGTCGATCTTGCGTCGCCCGCCGATCGGCTCCAGCATCGAGTACGAGGCGTCCAGGACCAGCTCCACCTGCCGGTTCCCCCCGGTCGCCGTCTCCTCCGCCGCCTGGCCCAGCGTCGCGGTCGCCAGCGACCCCTTGCCGGTCCCGCCCGCCGTGAATCGCAGGTAGTAATGAAAGTCCTGCTTCAGCTCGCGGGCGATCTGCGCGTACAGCCCGCACAGCACGTCCGACTCCGGCGCGTGGAAGTACTTCCCCGAACGCGCGAAGGCGATGTTCTCCAGCAGCCGGGAGGGCGAGCAGCCCAGGCGCTCGGCGGGCGCGTGCAGGTTCTGCCCCAGGCCGATCGTGTACACGACGACGGGCGAGCGGTCCACGAGCGGCCAGAACCGCGGGTAGGGCACCTTCTTGTCGTGCTCCGACAGCCCGTCGGTCATCAGGATCGCGACCCGCGCCGCGCCGCCACCCGGGCCCTTCGCGAACAGCCCGAAGGCGACGTCCAGCGCGTCGTAGATCGCCGTGCCTCCGGCCTCCTTGATCTGGCCCGCCAGGGCGGTCTCGAGCGCGGACGGATCCGCGGAGAAGTCGGAGAGCAGCCACACCTGATCGCTGAATTTCACCAGCGACAAGCGCTCGTTCGGGGTCACGTCGCGGACGTAGGCGCGGAGCGCCGCGTCCAGGTCGCCGAAGCGGCCGCGCATGCTGTTCGAGCAATCGAAGACCAGGGCGACGAGCGCAGGGGACTGGGTGAGTCGCACGAAGTACCTCCCGGCGCGGACCGGCCAGGAGAATCGGACGGTTCGCGAAGCGTCGCCCCCCGGCTCGTGACGGGCGACTTCCGTGCCCCCGGCGTCGAGCAGCACGGCCGTCGCCCGCACGAAGGGGAAGGCGGCGAGCTCCACCGTGAGCGTGTCCTTCCCGTCACCCGCGACGGTAACCGCATACGTATCGATGTCCGCCGCGCCGGCCAGCGTCCCGCGCACCCAGCGGTCGAGCGGGGCTTCCGTGGCCGACGCGGTGGTCTCGTTGGCTTCCGCCTCGGGGACGGGATCCTGCGCTTCGTACTCGGCGATCAGCTCGTTTTCGCGCGCGGCGACGGCGCCGCCCTCGGCGGCGCGCATCAGCACCGAGGATTCCGCGGGCCCGGCCGCCTCGTACGCCCGCACTTCGCCGATGCGGGCCGCGGAGCGGCCCTGGGTGGACAGGATCTCCAGGCGCAGGAAGCGCGCGCTCGCGCCCGCGAGGTCCACCACGAGCGACGCAGGGGCCGCGGCCGCGCGCTTGACCCCGAGGTCGCGGTAGGGACCGAATGGGCTGTCCGAGGAGATCAGCAGGCGCGCCTCCCGGATCCAGGATTCGGCCGGGGCCTTCGGGTCGGGCTCGACGCGAATGCGGTCCAGGCGCGCGGCGAGATTCCGGCGGAACGCGAATACCAGGGCGGGTACGCCCTTGCCCGCGGGACAGCTCCAGCCCGAGGCCGCGTCGCCGTCGATCAGACGACCGAGCGGACCCGCCTCTTGCGCGCCTTCCATCCACAGGCCGAAGACGCAGCCGCCGCTGCGCTCGAACAGCAGGTCGATGCCGTCGTCGAGGATCGAAGGCGAGCCCGCGGCGCCGACCTCCGGCACGGACAGGTCGCCGAGAGTCGTGGGTCCGCCCTGGCGCGCCGCGCCGGAGACGACCATGAGCCACCGCGTCTCCAGCGGCGCGGCCAGCTCGAAGACGTGCGGATCCGCCGTCGTCCCCACACGCAGCTTCCCCAGGAAAGCATACTCGCCGTCGGAGCTCAGGGTCGCACGATGGTACACCTGGATCTCCGCGGGCCAGGCGGCGCTGTCCACGCCGGGGTCCGGCCAGAACACGATCCGGTCGATCCGGGCCGCGGCACCTCGAGCGAACCCGATCAACATCTGTTCACCGGGGGCGACCCGCATCGCGCTGCGGGCGTCGCCATCGACCGCCGCTCGCGCATCGCGCACCCCCTCCTTCTCGCGTATCTCCGCGCTGCCGCCGTGAGCGACCCAGGCGAGATCCCGCGCGCGGTCGGTCTCGTCGGCGCGCGCCGCGCGGACCGACAGGAAACCCTGCTTCCGATCTTCGTCCGAGACCTCGGGGATCCGTCCCTCCGGAGCGCGCGGCGTGGGATCCGGCGTGGGATCCGGCGTGGGATCCGGCGTAGGGCCCGGCGTGGGGTCCGGTGTCGGATCCGGCGTGGGATCCGGCGCAGTGGGCGTCGGGTCGGTCGGCGGGTGGTTTGCCGGCGGAGAGGGCACGGGATCGGGGGGGCGGTCGGGCGCGCGGTTGGCCGGGACCGCGGGCTCCGTCGGCGGTTCTCCCTGGGTGGCTTCGGGCGGGGCGCCGACCTTGGCCGGCGGCTCCGGCTTCTCGGTCCCGTCCCGGTCACCCAGCTTCGCGGCTTCGTGAGCGAGGGGTGCGGATGGGTTCGCGGGCGCGGCGGCGGTCCTCGATCGCAACGCGTCGTGGAGGACCGGCCCGAGCCAGACCGCCAGCAGGGTGAGCGTCGACAAGACGAGGCCCGCCAACGCGAGCACTCTGCCGCGCACCCGCCCGCGCTTCAGCGCGACGACGGCCACCCCGATCAACGACAGCACGCCCGCCGTCCCGGCCACGGCCACGACCGCGTAGAGCGCGGCAGTCGCCAGGACGCCCCCCGTGGGGTCGTGTCCGTGCAAGTACCCCCAGACCGCCCCGAAGGCGGCCCCGCCCAACGAGGCGAAGAACCCGGTCGCGGCCGTGGTGCTCCAGGGCGGTCGGGAGCCGAGCCCGGCTTTGGACGTGCTCATGGAGTGTGTGCTGCCGCCTCCGTGATCATTCCCCATCGCCGACCTGGAGTCCGGTCGTCGGAAAGACCGCAGGAGCCCGATGAACTCGACGACGATTGTCGCGTTCCGATCCGAGGGCAGTCAAGTTTCGCCCATCATCACGCCTGGCCCGCCGCTCTTCGCGCGATCAACCTCACCTCACCATCCATCCCATCGCGTCGCGCCGCCATTCCCCCGACCCGACGCGCCCCTCGAACCGCCTCCGCAGGCGACCCCACTCCCTCGTGGCTGGGCGCACGCCGGCCGAGGTGAAGCGCAGCACCACGGCGATTCCGCCGCGCCGATCGAACACCGAGGACAGAGGCGCCGACATCGCCTCCGCCAGGAACGCGAAGGCGTCGGCGAGGTTGCTCTTGCCGGCGCCGTTGCGTCCCACGAAGAACGTGGGGTTGTCGAAATCGACGACCTCGCTCACGATACTGCGGAATCGCATCACGATGAGACGCTGGACGATCGGGTCCATGCGCTACCTTCCCGCAGTGTCAGGATCCGCCCTTGGCACCTGCGGCGGTCGGTGGATCCTCAACTTGCCGCGCAGATCGTCAAGAAAGGCCTTGAACGATCGATCGGCCTTCCCCGCCCGGTACAGATCCATGGCGGTGACGAGCTCTTCCGCGAACTCGATGCCCCCAAGGCTTGGCGGGTGGCCCGCGAGCCGAATGGCCTTCGCCAGGGCGTCCTTGTAGTACTCCCGTTCACACTTCCGCTTGCCGATGACGACGGGGGTGCCGACGACACCCAGGAAAGACTCCGGATCGGCCAGAAACCACCGTTCGACATGGGGGTCCGGACATGCGACGACCAGGTTGCTCGCGAACGTCGCCATCGTCGCATGCAGGATCTCCGCCCGTTTTCGAGCGAAGGTCGTGCAGTTGCCGTCGATGGCGACGACCAAGAGGTCGGGATGGCCCAAGCCGAGCGCACCCTTGGCCACGAGGGATTGGTAGAGCCGGAACTCGGCGATCGCCCGGCCATGCCCACCGCGCGCAGTGCGGATTCGCGGCGAAACGGCAACGCCCTCTTCGCGCGCGATCCGAGCGAGCAATGCCGTTACGAAGGACTCGTGGGCGCGATCCTCGACGAACAGATCGACGACGGTGGGGCTATTCATCGAGCAGCCCCCGCAGGAGGAGACTCTGGAATAGGCCATCATCGACACCGGAAGTGAGCGCCGTCGCGATTTCCTGGTCCGAGAACAGGGGAAGGGAATCCGGGAAGGCCTCGACGACGGTTGCGTGCCCCTCGCGTCGGACGTTGAACAGCCCGACGTCGTCCGGTCGGGAGCGCGCCGCTCTGAGAACCGCGTCGCAGAACAGGGGGGAGTGCGTGGTCACCACGACCTGTCGGCCTTGCTCCAGGGCAAGCGACAGCAGCAACTGGGCGATCAGTTCCAACCGTCGCGGGTGGACTCCGTTCTCGGGTTCCTCGAAGGCGATCAACGAGCCGCCCCAGGGGTTGACGGCGATCGCGCACAGGGCCAGCACGCGGAGAGTTCCTTCGGAGACGATACGCGAAGAATAGTCCACGCCACCCTGCCGGATGAGCAGGTCCAGGGATCCGCGACGCTTGTCGAGGTCGATGGTCAGCCCTTGGATGCTGGGGATGATGGAACGCACCGTGCGCGACACCGCCTGCGAGTGCTTGGGATGCTCCGCTTGCAGCTTGTAGAGGAATGGGGCGATCTCGCCGCCGAGGACACCGATGTCGCGCACGTCTGCGGGCGGTTGCGCGGTGCGCATGGCCACTCGAGGGTCGAGGTAGTAGGTTCGCCAGTCCGACAGCTCGGCGCGCGCCTGCTCGATCGCGGAATGCAGGGGCTTGCCGAGTCGAAGGTCGGAGAGCACGGCGTAATTCTGATGCAGCGGCTCATACCGCGGCTTTCCCGACTTGCTCTTGCGCCGTACCCGCAGCCTCCCGTCGATCTGCTGGATGGCCGCGATCCCCCGTGGCTGTCCCTCTTTCGACAGAGCCGACAGGTACTCGTCCGAGACGCCGAGCGCGCCGGAGTTCGGTGCGATCTGGACGGCGACGCGGTAGCAAAACGCATCCTTCTGGCGGACGAGATCCGCTTCGAATTCGAATCGCGCGGAGGGAGCGCCGAGGATCTGGGCCATCCCACCGCTCGGGAACGAAAAGGCTTCGATCGGGTAGCCGCGAATCGGCTCGGACAGTGCCTCGGCCAGGGTGCGCGCCGTTCCAATGCGGGACAGCGCCTGGATCGCGTCCAGCAGGTTGCTCTTGCCCGCCGCGTTGGGGCCGAAAAGCACGGCCATGCGGGGGAATGCGATGGTAACATCTTGAAGCGACTTGAATCCGCGCACCGCAAGCCGTTTGAGCATGTCTGACTCCTACTTCGGCACGGCGAGCAACATCGCGTCCAGCAGGCGCTTCTCTTCGCAGCGCTTGGGGTAGAGCGAGGACAGGGCATTCGCGAGACGCAGGAAGTCCGGGCTGCGGTCCTGTTCGGCCTTGAGCAGGGCGCGCAGGGCGTTGGACCGGCCGTTCGGATTCCCCGGGATGTCGTAATTGAAGAGGACCTTGCGGAAACGCTCCGACTGGAGACCGACGAGGCCGACGACCCACGTGTCGGGACCCGCGCGTTGCGAAGTTTCAATCCGCATCGGCTCGTTGAAGGCGGGGCCGTTCACGATCTGGCCGGGAGTCAGCGGCTCTTTGACATTCATCGAGATCTCTGGGTCAGGTGGCGTTGCGTTCGGCAGTCGACGCCGGCGCGAAGACAGAGTAGGTCAAAGCCCTGCCGTCGGGCACGCATTTTCGGGCGCATCCGCGCGCGATTGTGCTGACTCGGCACGATTCCGCGCCAAATCGTGCGCATTCCGCACGAGTTTCGGTCAGCGCGAATCCACATCGCCTGATCAGCGCAGGTCTTATGAAATCCGCTCACCTGCCTCCATCCCCTGCTGAGCCTCGCAGCATGGGTCGCTGATCGCGTCTCCATGCCATGGGTCTGGTGCCACCATGGGTAGCTGCCCCTGCACCCGTGCATACCAGACCGCGGCAGCTCGCCATGCTGATCTCGTCGGCCCCCATAGGTGACGGCGGCTCCTCTGGAGCAGTCGCGATCACCATGGCATGCTGCCCTCGGCTTCTCCCCATCCTGACCGCTTCACCCAGGCGAGCCTCGCCCGACACCAGGCGGGCGGTCAACCAGCGGCATCCAATCGAGGGTCCTGTTGCAAGAGCCTCGATTCGCGCCTCGATCCGGCGAGGCGCCGCGGCGCTCCGTGCGGGAAATCCTATTGCCTTCAACCGGCTGATTGTGTATGCATGAAGGCCGTGGGCATCCTCGGGCGCGTGATGCTTTTCGGGAACACGACGGCAAGGCGAAGGAGGAAGGTCGATGGCGGGGAAGAAGAAGCCGAAGCCGACGGGCAAGGCCAAGCATCCGTCCAAGCCCCGGAAGGTGAAGGGCGGGACGCGCATCCTCGGCTCCAAGGAGAAGCAGCGCATTCTCAAGGCGCCATCGGACTGGCAGACGATCCTGAACGACACGATCCTGAAGTGGACGGACTATCCCGGCATCCTGAAGATCGCCGGGCTGACCGCCGGTAACCTGAGAAGCCTCCGCGGCAAGGCGGAGCGGGCGAAGAGGCAGGAAGATGCTGTCAATCTGGAGGCGAAGAAGAAGGCGGACGCGCGACTGACGATCATCAGTTCGATCTGGAAGAAGCTGCTCTACGCCAAGAAGATGATCGAAGGGATGGAGAGCGTGCGCCCCCAATTGCTGGAGATCTTCAAGGTCCTGGTGAACTCGTTGAAGCGCGCACCCGAGCCGGCGGACCATCCCGAGGACGAGGAGCCGAAGAAGTAGGGGCGGATCCGGCATTCCTGCGCGCGAGCGCGGCCCGGGTTCGCCTTCGGCTCGCCATGTGGGCCGGGAGCGGACCTCGGGCGGCCGCCCTAAACCCCCAACGCCTTTTCCACCGCCTTCACCACCCCCGCGCGGTCGGCATGCCAGTCCTTCGTCAGCACGTGCGCCACCTGCCAGCCGAACGCCCTCAGCAGCGCCGGCTTCTGCACCTCGCGCGCCAGCACGTCGCGCTGCTCATAGTGCGCGGCCGTGTCCACCAGCACCGCCAGCCGATACGCCCGCTCCTCCGGCCGCCGCACCGCCAGGTCGCAACGGAAGTGCGACAGCCCCACCCCACGGTCCACCGCCCACCCGCGCTTTTCCAGTTCCCCCGCCAATTGCCCGATCACCGCGTCCTCCTCCACCGCGGTCGCGGCCGCCCCTTCCTCCTCCCGCCCGTGCAGCTCCTCCAGCACCCGCTTCGCCGTCCCCCCGTCTCCCGCCGATACCGCCGCGGCGTACCGCAGATAGTTCCGCAGGCAGTTCGCCCCGTCGTTGTACACGTTCGTGATCCGCTCGTATCGGATCGAACTCACCACCGCCATGTGCTGCTTCGCCCGCGAGAATGCGACGTTCAGCCGCTTCTCCCCACCCTCCTGGTTGATCGGCCCGAAGTTCATCAGCATCTTCCCGTCCGGACCCGGCCCGTAACATACACTCAGGATCACCACGTCCCGCTCGTCCCCCTGGATGTTCTCCAGGTTCTTCACCAGCAGGCCGAGGAACTGCCCCTCCTCCTCCCGCTCGTATTCCTCCTCCACCAGGTCCGCGAACTCCGCGTCCTGCCGCGCCAGCGCGTCCAGCGCCGATTCGATCTCCCCCTGCTGGGCTTCGGAAAAGGCCACGATGCCGATCGTCTTCTTCGACCCGCCTTTCAGGATCCCGCGCACCAGCCGCGCCACGTACGCCGCCTCCGCCTCGTTGCGCCGATTGCGATACAGGCCGGCCGTGAGCCGGTGGAAACTCATGCTCCGGCCCAACAGCTCTGCAACGTTGCGATCCCCGTCCTCCGGTGACGCGACCACGATCTCGGGAGCCCCCTCCCGCATCCGCGCCACGTCGGGCACCGTGAGCAGCCGCCCGCGATAAAACGCAGCGTTCGAGAATCCGATCAGCGTCTCGAAGCGGCTCCGGTAGTGCCACCCGAGCAACGTCGCCGGCAGCACGTTCGCCGCGTGCGTCAGGAAGCTGCTCCCCTCCGCGTCGAAGTCGAGCAGCCCGCCCTCCTCCTCCCCTTCCCCATCCCCCTCCTCCACCTCCCCCCGCGCCGCGAAGAACCGCGTCGGCGGCATCTGCATCCGGTCCCCCACCACGATCGCCTGCGGCGCCCGGAACAGCGAAGGCACCGCGTCCTCGAGCGGGATCTGGCTCGCCTCGTCGAAGATCACCACGTCGAACCGCCCGACCTCCAGCGGCAGCGCGTCCGAGACGCTCAGCGGAGACATCAGCCAGACCGGCTTCAGGTCCTGCAGCACCTCCCCAGACTCCCCGCCCATCAGGTCGCGCACGCTGCGATAGCGCATGGTCTTGCCGAACTCGTGCTCCAGCTCCTTGCGACCCGCGGCGTAGCGCTTCTTGAACGGCTTCTGCTCCGGCGTGAGCTGGTCTGCGGTCAGCGACGAGATGCGCACCCGCTCCGCCAGGTTCCGCCGCACCCGCTCGCGCACCACTCGCGCGTTGTTCTCCTGCCATTCGGCGTGCGCCTCCGCCGCCTTCTCCACATGTCGTGCGCGCGCCGACGCCGAGAACCGCTCCAGCTCCCGGTCCTTCGCGAAGGCTTCCGCGAGCGTCCGCTCCGCCATCGCCGACTCGAGCGCCGGCGCGTCCCACGGCAGGCGCCGAACCGCCTCGACAAACTCCGGGGGAAGCCCCGCCAGCTCGCCCAGACACGGCAGGAACTCCGCCAGCCGGTCCCCCGCCGCGCGCAGCCGTTCCAGCTCCCCGCGAAGCCCCGTCAGCGTCCGCTCCGGCACCGGTGCCAGGAACCCGTCCAACTCCCGCTCCAGCGCCGTCAGCTCGCCTTGCGCCCCCGCCAGCCGCTCCACCGCGGCCGCCGCCGAAGGCGCGCCCCGCAATCGCCTCAGCAGCTCCGCCGCGGACGGCGCCTTCGTCACGGCGTCGCGCAGCGCCAGCACCCGCCGGGTGAACTCTCCGAGCCCCTCGTCCAGCCCCCACTCGTCGCGTCCGTGCCGCTCCCCCGCCGCCGCCACCTCCGCCGCCTCGTGCTCGCGATCCAGCGCCTCCAGCACCTGCACCCAGGTCGGCGGCATTTTGTGCTTGGAGAAGTCGTAGCAGCGGTTCAACACCGACCGCAGCGTCCACCACGCCGGCCGCACGAACGACAGGAACGCGCCTGCCACAGTGCGCGCCTGCGCCAGCGCGTTCTTCGTCTCCCCGGGCGGCAGCTTCTCCCGCCAGCCCCCGTTCGCCGCCTGCGCTTGCTGCAACGCCTCCAGCCGCCGGCGCTGCTCCGCACACGTACGCGCGAACGCCTTCGCTTTCTCCCCCTGCGCGTCGAGCAGGTCGAGCAGCCCCTTGCGCACGAGGAACATCGCCTGGACCGCGAAATCCAGCATCCCCCGCGCCCGCTCCAGCGCGTCCCACGAGCGCTCAGGTGCGCCCGACTCGCGCAGCGCACGGTCCAGCGTCTCCAGCCGGCCGAGCGCGGCCGCGAGCCGGCCCTGCACCGCGTCGAGCGGCCGCGAGACCTGCGCCACCCGGGCGTCGAGCCCGCTCAGCGGATGCCGCCGGAACACGCCGTCGGCCTGGGCTTCGGCCAGCGCCCGCGCGAACCGCCCAATCCCCGCTTCATGCCGCGCCCAGACCTCGTACGCGGGCACCCGCTTCGTCTGCGCTTCCGCCGGCCTCCGGTCCGCGAGTTCGACCGCGCGCTGCAGCAGCTTCCGCCCCGAGACGCCGGCATTCGGCAGCGGCTCGCGCATCGCCGAATCGAACCGTTCCAGCGCCTCCACCTCGCGGCGCAGCGCGGTCTGGTGCGCGCGCCGGACCTTCTCCGGGTCCGGCTCGGCGGCCGCCGGCTGGAGGAACGATTCATACGTTTGCTTCAAATCCAGGATGAAATCTTTCTTGTCCGCCTGCGTGTCATGGATCAGGCAGCAGAGCTCGTGCAGCCCCGAGGCACGCAGTCGATGGAACACCACGTCGAGCGCGGCGCGCTTCTCGCAGACGAAGAGCACGCGTTTCCCCTGCGCCACGAAGTCGGCGATCAGATTCGTGATCGTCTGCGACTTGCCGGTGCCGGGCGGGCCCTGGATCACGTAACTCCGCCCGGCGCGCGCCGCGGCCAGCGACGATGCCTGGGTCGGGTCGCACGCCACCACCGGATAGCGCTGCTCCCAGGCGAGCTCCGGCGCCGGCGTCGGAGCCGCGCGCGGCGCGCTCGAGAAGACGGCGTCGAACGCCGGACCCGGGATCCCCTGCTCGATCAGCGCGTCGTAGTCGCGCACCAGCGACATCTTCCGGTACTTGAAATTCCCCACGGTCGGATTGGCCAGGTCGAAGTCCCACTCGTACGGGTTGCCGCTCCTCGCCGCGCCCAATTCCAGGACGCTGCGCGCCTTTTCCTCGACGGCCCCGGGGGAAGCCGGATCCGGCTCGGACGCCGACTGCGCAAACTGCGGCGCGCGCACCGGGGCGTCGCCCAGCGTCTGCCCCAGCTTGGAGCGCGAAGGCCGGACCCGGGTCTGGAACAGCGTCAGCCCGAGCGGGTGGAAATTCTCCCGGTCGTAGCTGTACTCGAGGTCGCCGAACACCCGCACGCCGCGACCGCTCAACCGCTCCCGGCGACGCCAGAGATCGACCCGGCGCCGCGCCCGCTCGTGGACCAGGCGGACTTCGGGCTTCTCCACCAGGCGCAGGGTGATGCCCGGCTCGCTCGCCTTCACCTGCGATTCGAGCAGGGCGTGGAACCCCCCGGCCATGCCTTCCCCCAGCTCCACCGTCTCGGGGAGCCGGATCCCGTACAGGGTGCGCAGGTGGTGCCGCAACACCGGGTTCACCTCGGCCTCCCCGGTGGTGGGTTCGATTGCGTATTGGTCGCGCAGCCCCTTCTTGCGCGTCAGCTTCACCGGCAGCAGGAGCAGCGGCGAGCGGATGCGCTCCCCGCGCTCTTCCTTGAGGTTGTGCCACTCGAGGAACGCGATCACCAAGCGGAGCTGCGCGAAGCCGTACTCCGCCTGGTCCCGCCGGGCTTCGCAGATGATCTTGTCCAGCACGCCTGGAAGAAACGGCTGCTCCTCGAAGCGAAGCCAGCGCTGGAGCGGAAGCGCGCTGCCGGCGGCCAGCGTGCGCGCGATCTCCGGCGTCCAGGTCAGGAGGTGCTCCGGCTTCAGGTTGCGCACGTCGATCAGGATCGGCACCGAGGCTTCGGCGAGGTTGAGGTGCCGGGACGTCGGCTTGAAGTAGAGCAGCCGGTTGCGGCGCGAGATCTCGAATAGGCGCTCCCGCAGGCGCTCGAGCGCCAGGTCGCGGGTGCTGCGCGGGGCCGCTCCCGACGCCCCTGCCGCGCCCGCGGCGCGCGCGAGATCCACCTCGAACCCCGGGTCCACATCGCGGTAACGCTCGAGCCGGAGGATGAGACCGGCAAGGTCGACCGTCCGCCGCGCGCGGTCCAGCTCGGTCATGACGACGATCGCCTTGGCGATCACCGGGTGAAGGTCGGGCCGAAGGGCGAACAGGTTGCGCCGACGGCGGACGAAGCGCTCGAAGGCCTCGGGCTCGCTCAGGTCGAGCCCGGTGGCGAGGCTGGCGAGGACGCGGCCGAGCACGGCGACGTCGGCGGAGGCATCGTGGTGCCCCAGCTCGTGCTCCCAGGAGACGTAGCCCGGATACCACATCGGGCGGTCGGGCGGCCGGCCCGGGATGCCGAGGAGCACGGTCGCTTCGGCCGCGATCCCCCGGTCCACGTCGATGGTCCGCGAGAGCTCATCGATCACTTCGAAGGCCCGGCTCGGCGGACGCTCGATCGCGCGCACGCGGTCGGCGGCGAGCCGGGGCGCGGAGACGTGGACCTCTGCGAAATAGAGTCGCGTGCCGTCGACGAGGACGCGATCGATGCCCTCGAGCGGGGCCACCTTGCTCTGCTCGTGCGCCGCGAGCGCCTGGCGGGCCAACGGCAGGAAGGCCGCCAGCACGTCCTCGGTGCCGAGGCCGCCCGCCTCGTACCGCGCGCGCAGGAAGTCGACGAAGGCGCTCACCGGCCGGCTCCTTCCGGATCCACCCCGGGCCGCGGAGACGGGCCACCCGCTCGTCCCACGGCCGACATCAGCTCTGGACCACGATCTCGGGCGTGATCCCCGCCCCCAGGGGCAGGTCGGTCCTGCGCCAGAGTTCCCTGCCGTCGGCGGCATCCAGACAGTACGCGCAACCCGCCATGCCCACGTAGAGGTGCTCCCCGGCCAGCTGCAACTTCATCTGGAAGCTGGTGACGGAACGGGCGTACCAGGGAGCCACGACCGCCTGCTCCCAGGTCCAGATCGAGGCGCCGGTCCGGCCGTCCAGGCAGAGCACTTTCCCTGCGCCGGCCACGAAGAGTCTTCCCGCCATGCCCATGAGTGGCCCTCCCATTCCCGCGGTGTCCGTCCGCGAAGATTCTAGCCACAGAGATCACCGAGGACACAGAGACCCGGACTTGAATGGTGTTCACTCTCGCTCGACTCTGTGATCTCCGTGCCCTCTGTGGCTTCTTTGGGTGCGGCCCCGGCCGCGCTATGGACCTGCGGCTTCCTCCGGCTCCGCCTCCTTCGCGTTCCCCTCTCCGCCGTCGGCTCCGTCCGGCGCAGGCGCCCCGGCAGCCGCGGATCCTCGACCCGCCGCGGCGCCTTCCTTGCGCGCCTGCTCCAGCGTCTTCTTCTTTTTCTTGAGCTCCTTGTGGGCGAGTTCCGCCAGCCGGTCGCCCAGACCGAGCGGCTCCGCGATCGCGAAGGCCGCGACCAGCGGCGCGTCTTCCAGGGTCGGATCGGCGGCAGCGAAGTCGAGCAGCACCCAGCACACGTAGTCCCGCAGCGCCGGGTCCTCGAAGTGGAGGGCCTCGCGCAGGCCCGGATCGGGATCCTGCGGGTCGGCGGGCTCGAAGCCGTCGAAGAACATCCGCGCATGCGCGAGCATCCCCTCCGTGCGCAGCTCGGGTGGGGAAAGCAGCCGGCGCAACAGGCGCCGGGTCGCCCCCTCGAGCCGCGCCTGGCCGGGGAGGTCGAGGGCATCCAGCCGGGACGGGCCTTCGAGCATCCGCTCGACCTCTGCGGCGGCCCGGTCCGGCTGCTCGGCCCAGAGGCGCACCGCGCGCGCGCGGATGAAGGTCTCGGGGTGGCTGGTCCCGGCCGCATGGGGGTCCTCTTTCGCGAAGATCTCGTCGGCCTGCCGCAGATAGCTCTCTGCGCTCACCTCGGCCAGGCCGGTCTCGATCTTCACGAGCGCGGAGATGGCCACGAGCGGATCCCCCACCGCGTGCAGCGCGGCGCGATCCGCAAAGACTTCCGTGTAGAGCGACCAGAGCTGCGCGGTCCGGGTGTGGCTCGGCTCGGCTTCCGGGTGGCGCGCGAGCGCGCCCAGGACCTGATCGGCCGTGAACAGAGCCCGCCCGTCCATCTCCCAGAGCAGGAAATGGCCCAGCTCGTGGGCGAAAACCGCGCGCGCCTCGTTGGGCGAGAGCACGCTGAGGACCGGCCCGGTGAGCAGGAGGTGCGCCTCGCCGGGGAGCCAGCAGACCGCGGCGTTCATGCCCGCGCCTTGCTGGGATTGGTAGAGGGTCAGCGGCGCGGAGATCCCGAGCCGGCCCGCGGCCTCCTCGGCCAGCCGGTAGGCGTCGGCATGGGTGTCGCGCTCGAGGCGGTAGGCGGACTTGAGCAGATCGAGGCGAATGCGGTCGGCGAACTCGGTGCGGGCGCGGTCGGAGGAGAACCAGGACCAGACCGAGGGCTCGTGCGCCTCGAGGTAGTCGGCGACGCGCCGGTGATAGGGCAGCGGCTGGAGCAGGTCGGGCGCGTGAGTCATGACGGCGGGGATTCTAGCCGAAGCCGGAATGCGCGGGCAAGGGAACGACTCGACCGCGGGTGCCGCAACGCCAGCCAAGGGCCGGTGCAAGAAGAGCCTGATCCAATGGCTTGATGGTTGAAGGGCCGTCCGCCGGCGGGCTATGATGCGTTCCGCCCAAGTCCCCTCGCCATTGGAGTCCTCGGGGAAGGGTTGCGGAACGCGTGGCGACCGGCAGCCGAAGAAGTGAGGGCGGGCATGGACGAAGCCAGCGGCGGGAAGCCGGTTCCTCCGGAGCGACAGGCCACGATCCCGACCTGCCAGGTGTGCGGCGAACCGCTGCCCGACCGGGCCGTGGTCGAGTGCCGCAAGTGCCACACGCTGCACCATCTCGAGTGCTGGCGCTTCAACAAGGGCTGCGCGATGTACGCCTGCGGCTGCCGCAGCTCGGTCAAGCCCGCGGGCGGGGACGAGCTGGCCCGGCGCGGCAGCTTCGAGATCGAGTCGTTTTCGCTGGAGGGGGGCGTCAAGCCGCTGGTGGGACTGATGTTCCTGCTCATGATCGCACTGGGGGCGGGCGCCGCGCTGAACTCGGTGCCGGCCGTTCTGGCGCCGCTGCTCGGGTCCCTCGGGGTCTGGATGTACTTGGTGATCCGCCACGGGCTTGCCCGGGACCTGCTGCGCGTGGATGCCGAGAGCGGGACGATCGGCCGCACGGTGCAGGCCTTCGGCCGCCGCCTCAAGTCGCAGGACCGCTGGCTCACCGCCGGGGACATCGTTGAACTCCACGTGCACCGGACCCCTCCGCAGGGCGCCACCGGGATCCTCGAGTGGAAGATCTACGCGCTGTTGCGCGACGGACGCCGGAAGCTGGTGTACCGGAACCACGCCCCCGTGGTCGACCGGAAGAGGGACGATGATGTCGCCGCCCTCGCCGAGCGGCTGGCCGTGTTCGCCGACTGCACGGTGCGCGAATTCGAGGGCAAGAACGGCCCGAGCGAGGCGGAGATCCAGGAGGCGCTGGTGCAGCGGCAGCAGGACCGTGCCGCGGCCGCGCGCGCGTTGCCCGCGGCGACGGCTCCGGCCGACCCGGCCCGCGCGGTGCCGGCGTCGCCGCTGCCCGAACGCCCCGCCTCCTCCCCGGACCCGCCGCCCGAGGAGCGGAATCGCAGCCGGGTTTCCGGCTGATCGGCGGCGG
>ORJL011625305.1_pt1 | contig 15404 bp, 11 predicted proteins | sample 1779941 | NCBI WGS metagenome assembly ORJL01 (sample SAMEA104232317, study PRJEB22302) | groundwater metagenome | biome: forest; feature: aquifer; material: groundwater | place: USA | collected 2011-08-07 | depth 5.8 m | reverse complement strand
TCTCCGCGGCGCAGCAAGATTCTGCGAGCGTCGTGCTTGCGAGCAATCACACCTTCTGCCGTTGGACAATCCGTGCAATCCGGACAATCCGTATAATCCGTAGTTCCGTCGGTTGCGGCGGCAGCCGCGCCAAGCTACTATCCGTGAGGTTCTTCGCGCCCAGCGGAGATTCTTTCTGGCGCTGCACACGGCGGCGTTGGGACTTGGGATTTGGGGTTGGGGATTTCGCGGCGGGCCGCCGCGTTGGGGGGACGACCATGCTCTTCGGGTTCGGCCGCCGCCCGGGCGACACCACTCTGCGGCGCAAGAAGCAGCAGAAGCAGCAAGTGACGGCGCGTCAGGCCATTCCCGGCCTGCGCATCCTCGAGAAGATCGCCGCGGGCGGCTTCTGCACCGTCTTCAAGGCCCAGCACGTTCCCACCGGCGAGACCGTGGCCCTCAAGGTGCTCGCCCCCAGGGCCGCGCTCGACCCCTCCCTCGTGCAGCGGTTCCTGCTCGAAGCCCGCCTGCTGTGCAGCTTCGACCACCCCAACCTCGTCAAGGGCTTCGGCTGCGGCAAGGCCAAGGGGCTGGTTCACCTGGTCATGGAGTGGGTCAAGGGGGAGTCGGCCCAGGGGCTCCTTGAGCAGTGGAACGGAGCCCTGGAGCCCCGCGTCGCACTCGACCTGATCGCCCAGGTCGCCGCCGCGCTGCAGTACCTGCACGAGCAGGGGATCGTCCACCGCGACGTGAAGCCGGCCAACATCCTCGTCACTCCCACGGGACGCGCCAAGCTCTGCGATCTCGGCCTCGCCTACAAGGTGGACCCCAATGTGAGCTCGGGGGCGCACGCAGGGCTCACCGCCGGCACGCCCGGCTATATGTCCCCGGAGCAGGCGCGCGGGAAAATCAAGCTGGATGTGCGCAGCGACCTCTACGCCCTCGGCGCTTCGCTCTACCACATGGTCACCGGCGAGGCGCCCGTACACGATCCGCTGCGGCCCGACCTGCGACGCCAGGCGGTGCTCGACGGCATCGCACGAAAACGGCGGCACTCCGTGGGCTTCGACCGCGCCACGGTGCACTTCGTCCTGCGCTTGATGGAAGACGATCCGCAGCAGCGCTATCCCTCGGCCACCGACCTCGTCCGCGACATCCGCCAGCATCAGGAGGGGATCCTCACGTTCCCGGCCTCCCGCTGAACTCCCCGCACCGTGACCAGGCATAAGCCCTAAACGATGGTCGCATCCCGTGGTCGTGCCTTGCCCTTGCCCTCTCTCGTCGGGAAGCGGGCAAGGGCAAGGGCACTCCTCGCCTGGCCTACCCGCCCCGCGTTTTGTTCAGCTCCTTTACATCGTCCCGCCACGGCCAATTTCGCAACCCCGTGCTGAATAGACCGTTGCAATTTGCGGTACCGGGCATCGGGTTTGCTTCCCAACCCAGCGGAACTTCGCTGGCAAGGAGACTCGAGCATGCGGACCCTGGGACACCTGGCCGTGGTGATCGCGGGCTGCGCCGTCTTCGCGATCGGCACCAGCGGCGGCGACACACTGGCGGACGACCGACAGACGGTGGCGGCCGGGGAGCGCACCCCTGGGTGGGGCTTTTCCCCGAGCCCGCGCTGGCGCAACACCGAACTGGAAAAGGTTCCGCAGCGCGGGATCACCTGGCTGCTCGCGGCCCAATCGCCCGACGGCGGGTGGGGCACCGACGGCGGGAGCGACTCGCGGCTGAAGCCGGGCGGCGCCGATGTCGCGAACACCGCGCTGGTCAGCCTGTCGCTACTGCGCGCGGGGGCCACGCTCAAGACCGGCGTCCACGCCGAGAGCCTGCGCAAGGCGGTGGACTTCGTGGTCGACCGGGTCGACGACGAATCGCGCGAGACGCGCACGCAGATCGAAGGGAAGCTCGGCACCCACGTCGACACCTTTCTCGGCGCCCTGCTCCTGGTGGAGGTGGACGGCCGGATGCCGGACCGCGCGTCCGGCGACAAGGTCCACAAGGCCCTGCAGCGGGTGATCTCCCGGATCGAAAGGCTGCAGCAGCCCGACGGCAGCTTCAACGCCGGGCAGGGGTGGGCCCCGGTGATCGGCAGCGGCTTCGCGTCGCGCGCGCTCCACAATGCGAAGGCCAAGGGCCTCGAGGTCAGCGATGCGGTCCTCGAGAAGGCGGACCGCTGCGCGCGCAACAGCTATAACGCCGCCGCGGGCAGCTTCGACGCGTCCGCCGGCGCAGGCGTGGAGCTTTATCAGGCCGCGCAGGCGCTGGAGGCGCTGAGCCGCGACCCGAAGGCGGCCAAGGAGGTCGAGAAGCTGCGCCAGACCGTGACCCGCAAGCTCTCGGACACGCAGTTCCTCAGCGGGCTGGGATCGATGGGCGGCGAAGAGTTCCTCTCGTACCTGGCGCTCAGCGACAGCCTGGTCCGCAGCGGCGGCGCGGAATGGAAGAAGTGGAACGGCTACATCAAGGACCACCTGACCCGGCTGCAGAACTCGGACGGGACCTGGGCGGGCCACCACTGCATCACCGGCCGCGTCGCCTGCACGGCGGGGGCGGTGCTCACCCTGACCTCGGAGCGCGCAGACGCGCCGATGAGCGGAAGCGGATTCTCCGGCAACGTGGTAGCCACCCCGCCGGATTCCGACGAGGAGAGGGTGAAGCGCACCGAGGATTGAGCGACCCACCCTCCGACCGGGCGCCCCGGAGCGGCCGCGGCGGACCTACGCCCCCGTCTTCCACAGGATGAAGGCCGCCGAGGTCCAGAAGTGGACGGCGAACCCCGCGAGGAAGCCCGCGGCGCGACGGCTGGGGCCGGCGGCGCGGAGGCTCCAGGCGACCGCGGGCCAGGCGGGCAGGAGACCGACGAGGAAGCCGATGCCGACGGGGGCGGACAGGCGGATGCACGCGGCCTGGTAGGCGGCGCAGAAGGCCAGGAAGCCGAGGGCGGCGAGGAACCGGGTGCGGCGCCGGCCTGCGGCTCCGGCGGAGCAGGCGAGGGCGGCGACGTAGGCGGCATGGACCGCCGCGGGCCAGGTGAGGGGAACCGGCGCCCCGCCGCGTGGCACGAGCGGCAAGCCGGCGGCCAGGAGGAACGTGCCGGCGAGGAAGAGGCGCGCGAACCGGTTCCCGCCACCGTCCGGTCGCGGCTTTTTCCCGACCGCGGCGGTGGCGCAGGCGAAGACCGCCGCGGCTGCCTGCACGGCGAGGCACAGCAGGAACCAGCGGACGACGTCGGCGCGTCGTGGCGCCTGCAGGGCTTCGTCGAGGGCGTGCCGGCGGGCGGGGCCCGCGCCCAGAGCGGCCATTACGGCACGCGCCGGCCGCGCGGCCGCAGCCCGTTCCGGCGCCAGCGACTCCGGCCGTCCCAGATAGACGCACGCGACGCGGGCCTGGTCGCGCACATAGAGGCGCCCGCGGTGCAGCGCCGGCTGCGTCCAACACAGCGAGCGCGGCAGAACCGGCGAGCGAGCCAGTTCCTCGTACGCGCGCGGCGTAGCACGGGCCAGCACCAGGGTCCCGCGGTCCTCCAGCAGGATCAACTTCCCGTCGGCCACCAGGGCGGACGCGTGACCCACCGCCTCGGTCGACCAGCGCCGCTCCCCCGTGCCCAGGTCCAGGCACGCGAAGGTCCCCGTGGTCTCGCGGTCCGGGCGCGCCGACTGCAGTTCCTTCAGATGGAAGCCGTACACCTGCCCGTCGAGCGCCACGCTCGACATCACGTCGTTGCAGAACGCGACCTTGTCCCACACCCGCGGCGGCTCGGGGGACGGCTTCGGGGAGAGGCGAAACAAGCGCGCCCCGCGGCCGAACGGCGACGCCACGAATAGATGGGGCTCGACATACAGGGGCCAGCACGAGTGCTCGTCGTACCCTTCGGAGAACTCGTGGTTCCACAGCACGCTCCCGTCGGCGAGGTCGCAGGCGAGGATCGAGTTCTGCAGGATGGTCACGAGCTGGGTCCGGCCCGCCAACGCGCACGGGAGGACGGAGCTGTAGGTGGCCGGGCCCTCGCCGGCGCGCCACCGGACCGAGCCATCGCGGGCGTCGAGCGCGACCACGGCGCCCAGCGGTCCGCCCACCGGCAGGACCACCTTCCCCTCGAGCACCAGCGGGGTGCAGGCATATCCGAAGTCCCCGGCCTCGCCACGCTCGGCCTTCAACAGATCCACGCGCCAGCGCACGCGGCCGTCCACGGCGTCCAGGCAGCCCACGGAGCCGTCGCTGCCGGCGAAGAAGACCCGGCCGGCGTCGACCGTCGGGGTGGCGTAGGGACCGGGGTACTCGCCGTCCGGTTTCCAAGGCCAATCGTACCGGTGGCGCCAAAGGACGTCGCCCGTGTCCGCGTCGAGGCAAAGCACGCATTGTCCGGCCGCGGTCTGGGCCTGAGTGAACAGGCGGTCGCCGACGGCGACGATCCCGGAGTAGCCCTGGCCGAGCTCGCGGCACCAGAGGACGGGTGGCCCCTCGGCAGGCCAGGAATCGGCCAGCCCGGTCTCGCGCGACACGGCGTCGAAGCGGGGACCGCGCAGGTGCGGCCAGCCGGCCTCGCCAACGGGCTGGGCTTCGTGACCGCGTCCGGCGTCGCGCCCGACGCGGTACCACGCAAGGCCCGCGGCGATCAGCGCGACGAGCGCGACCGCGGCGAGCATGTGCCGGCGAGACATGGGCGGCGTGGGGCTCCCCAGTCGGCGACCACGTCGCGGGAGAGACGACCGCTCTTGAAGACTGGCGGAAGTCTAACATGATCGGGAGACGGAGACAAAGATCCCCTTGGCCCGATAGCCTGACCCAAATCCCAACCCCGCATTGTCGCCCGAGTGAGACGTGGGAGGCTCGACTCCAACAGCGTCGTTTTCGCGACGATAGTGCCGGTGGGTATTACGGAGCGCACCGGGGCTGCGTGGCGTCCGAGTCCCCGTGGCCACGCGGGGCCCCTCCGTGCGGACCCGGGCTCCGGCGAGCCGCGGCCAGCCACACCCGGCCCGCCGCCGCGTGTTCTCCAGCGCGCGCAAACAGCTCGGCCGCGGCCGACAGGCGTCCCATCTCCAGAGCCAGCGTCGCGGCGCGCAGGGCGAACGATCGGGCTTCGGCCCGTCCCGCGTGACCCCGCGCGAGCGCGGAGTAGACCCGAAAGGCCGCGCCCCGCCACCCGGCCCTCTCCAACGCCCGGCCCCAAGCGGACAAGAGCTCGCCGACCCACACCTCCCCGGCCATCGCGAAGCCCGCCGCAGCGCCGTATCCGACCCAAGCCGCCGCGCCGAGCCGGGAGTGGATCCACCAGGGAAAGAGCCCGACCGCGAGGCCGGCGATGCCGTACAAGAGCAGGCCCGCCGGCGAGAGGATCCGCCAGACGTAAGCGAGGAAGAGGATCAGCAGCCCGACGATCACCACGCCCGCGAAGAAGAAGCGCCCGAAGAACATTGGAATCACGGCGCCGATCGCCCCGATGAGGAAGAACTCCTCGACCATCCGCTCCATGCCCAGGTCCGCGGTCGCTCCGAGGAGCCGCCGGCCGAAGAGGTACACGAAATACACTCCGCCGCCCGCCAGCAGCGCGACGAGCAAGAACGCGCCGCCCACGAAGCACCCCCCGGGCGAGATGAGTGCACCGAGGCCGCATTCGCCGCCGCAACCCAGCCCTTCCAGGAGCGTCCAGCCCACCGCCACCTGGGTGCGATTGCGCGGGCGGAGCACATAGGTATCGAGCTCCCGCAGGTTCTCCAGCCGCCGCACGGCGCACGCGCCGAGCGCGATCAGGACGGCGATCTCCCACCGGTACAGCGTGCCGTCCTGCGGGAACCACCGTTCGACCACGCCGGAGAGCGCGCCCAGCGTGGTCATCACCGCGACGAGGACGCCGAGATTGATCCACTCCCCCGAAGCGTGGCTCGCTCCGGCCCCGAGCCCGAGCCCGAGCAGCATCCCCGCGAAGCCCCAGAGCAGCCAATCCTGGCGCTCGGGCGTGGCCGAGCCGACGACCGCCGCAGCCAGCCCCGCGGAGAGGGCGCCCAGCACGATCGCGACGAGGACCACGCGGGCCCGTTCGGCAATGGGACCGCCGCGCAGCGGGGATTCTCCGGATCCGGCGGGGAGGGGCCCGGTCCCGCCAGGGGGAGGCGCCGATTCGGCCGCGCGAGTCCCGGGTGCGTCTGAGCGGGGCCCGGGTGCGGAGGGATGTGCCATGGCGCTCTTCTACGCCCCGCCCGCGGATGAATCAAGGGCGACGCGGAACGATCGCGAAACGGGTGCGCGCCGCGGAGGAACGAGGCACGAAACCGCCCAGTGGGCCTTCAACCTCGAAACAGCGGGTGCGGCGGAGGCCGCGCTGGGAATGGTGTCCAACTCGGAGTCCGGGTTCGCTTGGCCCGGGGACAAACCCCTTCGGGCACGGCCTTCCGGTCATCCCCCGGCCACGGGCGCGGCAGGGGCGCGCCGGCGAATCTCGTCGAGCCGGCGCAGGCCGTCCAGGAGCAGGGCCATGGTCCCGCGCAGCTCCTCCTTGGGCAGATCGCGGGTCCCGGCCTGGAATGAAAAGCTCCCCTCGGTCCGCTCTAAGAGCTCGAAGAACGCGATCTCCCCCGTCCGGGCGCCGACCCGCACGTGGCGCAGTTCCCCGTCCTCGAAGTACATCTCCCCCGGCTCCCCGGGTTGGGCAATGCGCAGGAACCCCGTCTTCTGCCCGGCGTGAAGGGTCTGCACGAGGTCGCCCATGGCCATCATCCCCAGGTGGCCGGAGAGCCCGTCCGCCAATTTGGACCAGAGCCGGGCATTGTCCCGCGCGGCCTGGCGGGCCAGTTGGCGAGTGAGGTAGATCCCGAGCGCCGGATGCTCCAGCAGCACCATGTCGAAGCCCATCCGATCGAGGACGAGCACGGTGGCGACCGTACGCGCCTTCGCGACCATGGCCGCAGAATCGCCCGAGAGGAACGAAGCTTCGCCGACGCAGTCTCCGGGGCGCAGCACCTCGACCGCCCGGCCGCCGGTTGCGGAGAGGATCTCGACCTCGCCGGTCTCGAGCACGATCAACTGCGACACCACCTCGTTGAACTCCGCCAGAGTCTGGCCGAGCGCGAATTTCTTCGGCTTGGCCTGGGCCCGCATCGCGGCGGAGATTTCGGGCGGCAACAGCTCGAAAAACGGGACATTCGCGTCATGCTGCTTGGTCGCGTGCGCCAGCGCCTTGCGGAGCGCGGCCGCAGGCGAGGCGTGGATCCCGCTCCCCTCCCGCTCCTCGCGCACCTGTTCGAGCTTCTCGCGCAGCACCTCGGGCTTGAACGGCCGCACGATCACCGCCCGTGCCCCCTCCTTCACCGCTTCCAGCACGCGGTCGCGCTGGGTCACTCCGGTAATGAAGATCACCGGGACTTTTGCGTGGCGGGGGTCCGCCTTCATCCGGCGCAGCAGCTCGATCCCCGTCATGTTCGGCATGATCCAGTCCGTCACCACCAGATCGACCTTGCCGGCGTTCTCCTCGAGGCACTCCAGCGCCTCCACGCCGTCCCCCGCCTCGAGGATGTCCCCCGCGGAGTTGCCCATACCCTCCAGCGTCTCCACCAGCGCCTGGCGCGTCGACCGCGAGTCTTCCACGACCAGGATACGCATGCTTCTTCCTCGTTCCGATGCCGCCTCGTGCTTCCCGCTTCCTACCCTTTCGTCCCCCATGGGTCAAGCGAAAAGCATTAAATATGCATCACCGTTCCGGCAAGCGGGAGATCGGCGAAGAGACGACGCCCGTGCCTCACTTCAAACGGTCGAGCGCCTTCTCGACCTGGTCGAGCACTTTGTCGACCCGCTCCCGCTCCCCTTTCCAGAGCAGCGGTTCGACCGCCTGCAGGAGCCGCAGGACGGGGTCCAGGTCGATCCCCCCGGCATCGAGCGCGTGCATCCGTTCCTGCACCCGGCGCAGCCGTCGAGTGATGTCCCCGGAAGGCGAACCGATCCCCGTGCCCGGGTCGCGCAACCTGCCCTTCCCCGGGATCGTGAAGCCCATCCGCACATCAGAGGCCAGATCGACCGGGCTCGTGCCCAGCGGTTCGGGCACGCCGGGGAGTCGGCTCATGCTCCCCTGCGACACCAGCGTGGTGCGGCCCTCGCCGAGCAGCAGCAGGCGGCGGATCTCGGCATCCTTCCCCATCTCGAGCCAGCCCCGCCAGCGGAGCTTGACACTCGTGGTGAAGTATCGCCGGTTTCCGGTGATCACCGGGCCGGAGGCGGACTGCTCGGTGCTGCCCTCCAGACGGTACGCGCCGGACTCGCTCGTGGGGAAGGCCCAGAGCTCGGCCTGCGGGATCGCGCCGGTCGTGGCCAGCGGATTGCGATAAGGGCGGAAGTCCTCGACGCCCATGTAGCCGTAGCTCAGCAGGAGTTCGGAGAGCTCCTGGGGCAGGAGGATCTTGGGGGCGCCCTTGCCCAGCTCGAGCGCCTGGCGCAGGATCGCTCGCAGCGAGAACGGCACGGGGACGGTCTGCCGGGCGAAGCCGCGTTGGGTGCTGAGGTCCGAAGAGGGCTTTCCCTGCGCGTCTACCGCGCGTCCTACGAAATCCGCGACCACCACGCCGGCCGGCAGCGGCGGGTCCAGCGGGCAGAGCTCGTCGGCGGCGTGCGGCAGCGGGACCGTGACGAGCCCCGGCTCCGCGGGTCGGTCCCGGAAGCGTGCCAGCGCGTCGCGCAGGAGCTGGAGGAAATGCTGATGATCGTTCGCCGGCGGCAGCCATTCGATCGCTTTGCCGCCGTAGCCGACGACGCAGAAGCCCTGGGCGCCACCGCGCTCGCCGTAGAGCGACTGGAAGAGAAGGCTCTCCGGGTCGCGGTCTTCCGGCCGGATGAGCAGGGGGAGCACGACGGAGACCGGGATGAAGTCGTCGGCGATCGCCCGGATCACCTCCGGGTGCGAGAACAACTGCTCCCGCATCGCGCTGCCGAGGCCTCAGCAGCGACCTTCGCCGGGCTCGCCGCGGAAGGCCCAGATCAGCAGCGGTTTCTTCGCCGCCTTGGCGTCGCCGATCGCTGCACGCAGGCAGGTGCGCCAGGGCAGCGCTTGCCGCGCCGGTTGTTCGGGAAGGAGCGCGGCGATCTCGGTCGCGAGGCGATCCGGACCCAGCGGGGCCGGGGCGGGGTCTGCGCCGAGAATGGGGAGCGACGCAAGCAACGCGGCGAGACCGAAGACGAAGCGGCGCATCGGGGTCCTCCAAGCTGACGATCTCGAGCTCGAATTCGCGGGTTCGGCCGAGGCGAAATCCGCGCTGTGCCAGGCGCGAGAAGAAGTCGATGTCACGAGCGCACCGTCGATGGCGAGCACGATGCCCGGTGGGGAATGCCGCCGGCCAGGCCCATGTCGAGGATGGCGGCGCGGCCGCATGCGCGTCGTCGCAGCCTCGTCACCGCCTCGCGGCGGCGGTTGCGACGCTCCGCGAGACTTGGAACAGAGTTGCCGCCGCCCCGGACGCACCGCTCGAGCCCGACCTGGCCGGCCTGGTGTCCCGTCCAGTCCAAGATTGTCGGTTCCGCCGAGGCGATTTTGCCCCCGGCGAGGCGCGAGGAGGCGGCGATGCCCGGGAGCATCGCCGACAGGCAAGCCGCGAGGACGGCCCAGTGGGCCGTCCGGGAGCGGCGCGACAGACGAGGGGAGCAACGAAGCCCGGCGCGAAAAGCGGCCGGCCCAACCCTGCGGATCAAGTTTGAAGTCCCACTAGGCTGGACGTGACACTAGACTAGTGCTCCACCTAGTCCCGGTACGGCCGCGGGTTCAGGTGGTTGTTGTCATAGGTCGTGCCGTAGCGGTCTTCCCAGCGCTCCCAGTACTCCCGGAGATAGCGGGAGTCGCCATTGCGCTGCTTCCATTCCCGGTTGTACTTGCTCTCGCCCTGGTAAATGAGGTCGTGCCGCGGAGGCGGCGTGGAACCGCACCCCGCCATCGCCGCCGCAGCGGCCACCGCGCACAGGATCCGCGCGAACCGAGCCATGACGCCTCTCCTCTTCCAAGCTAACCCAAGGACTTTGCCGCGCCGACCGCGGGGGCTTCGCGATACTCCGCGAGCGGCGGACAGGTGCACATCAGGTTGCGATCCCCCAGCACCGCGTTCAGCCGGCCCACCGAAGGCCAGAACTTGTGGCGGCGCGTGTGGGCGGTCGGGAAAGCCGCCCGCTCGCGCGGATAGGGCCGAGTCCACTCCGTCGCCGTCAATACTTCGGCCGTGTGCGGGGCGTTCTTGAGGAGGTTACCCTCCCGCGGAGCCTTCCCCGTTTCGATCTCGCGGATCTCCTCGCGGATCAGCGTCATGGCCTCGATGAACCGGTCCAGCTCCTCTTTGGGCTCGCTCTCGGTCGGCTCCACCATGAGCGTCCCCGGCACCGGGAAGGAGATCGTCGGCGCGTGGAAGCCGTAGTCCATGAGGCGCTTGGCGATGTCCTCGACCTCGATACCGGCGCTCTTCTTGAACTGCCGCGCGTCGAGGATGCACTCGTGGGCCACCCGCCCGTTCTTCCCTTTGTAGAGCACCGGGAAGTGCTTGTCCAGCTTGTGCGCGATGTAATTGGCGCTGAGAATTGCGGTGCGGGTGGCGCGAGTCAGCCCTTCGGCCCCCATCATCGCGATGTAGGCCCAGGAGATCGTGAGCACCCCGGCGCTGCCCCACGGGGCCGCGGAGACCGGGCCGATCGCCGCGCGGCCGCCGACCGGCACGACCGGATGCCCGGGGAGGAATCCGGCCAGGTGCCGGGCGACCCCGATCGGCCCCATGCCCGGCCCGCCTCCGCCGTGCGGGATCGCGAAGGTCTTGTGCAGATTGAGGTGGCAAACGTCCGCGCCCACGTCCGCCGGACGGCAAATCCCCACCTGCGCGTTCATGTTCGCCCCGTCCATGTACACCTGCGCGCCGGCGTCATGCACGATCGCGCACACCTGCATGATCGTCTCCTCGAACACCCCGTGGGTCGAGGGATAAGTGACCATCAGGGCCGCGGCGCGGTCCTGGTACTTCTTCGCCTTGGTCGCGAGGTCCGCGACCTCGATGTTCCCCTGCGAATCGCAGTTCACCACCACCACCCCGTATCCGGCCATCGCGGCGGAAGCGGGATTGGTCCCGTGCGCCGAGGACGGGATCAGCACGATGTCGCGCCGCCCCTGGCCCCGGCTTTCGTGGTATTTGCGGATCACCAGCAGGCCGGCGTACTCCCCTTGCGATCCCGCGTTCGGCTGCAGCGAGACCGCGGCGAACCCGGTGATCTCCGCCAGCCACAGCTCGAGCTTCTCGAACATCACGGCGTACCCAGCCGCCTGGTCCCGCGGCACGAAGGGATGGATCCGGGCGAATCCGGGGTAGGTCACCGGGATCATCTCCGCCGCGGCGTTGAGCTTCATCGTGCAGGAACCGAGGGGGATCATGGAGTCGCAGAGGGAGAGATCGCGCGACTGCAGCACGCGCAGATAGCGCTGCATCTCGGTCTCACAGCGGTAGCGGTGGAAGATCGGGTGGGCCAGGAAGCCGCTCTTGCGGGAAAAGGGTTCCGGCAGACGACGCACCGGCTCGAGGGCGAGATCTTCGCAGGTGAAGCCGGGGGCCCGGCCGCCGGCGAAGACTGCGAGGATCGCGTCCACGTCGGATGGGTTGGTGGTCTCGTCAAGCGAGATCCCGATCGCCCCCTCGTCGATCGCCCGGAAGTTCATTCGGCCCTCGCGGGCCCGCTGGTGGATCGCCTTCGCCTCTTCCGGCCCGGTCTCGACCCGCAGCGTGTCGAAGAAGATCGCGTGGCGCGTCGGGAAACCGAGCTTGGCCAGCCCGCGCGCGAGCATCGAAGCGAGCGCGTGGACGCGTTCGGCGATCGCCTGGAGCCCCTTCGGACCGTGCCAGACCGCGTACATGGCGGCCATCACCGCGAGCAGGACTTGAGCGGTGCAGATGTTGCTGGTCGCCTTCTCGCGACGGATGTGCTGCTCGCGGGTCTGGAGCGCCATGCGGAGCGCGGGCTTCCCCTGGGCGTCCTCGGCCACCCCGATCAGGCGGCCCGGCAGCGACCGCGCGTGCGCGAGCCGCGTGGCCAGAAAGGCCGCATGCGGGCCGCCGTAGGCCATCGGCACGCCGAAGCGCTGGCTCGAGCCGACCGCGGCGTCGGCGCCGAACTCGCCCGGTGGCGTGAGCAGGGCCAGGGCGAGCAGGTCGGTCGCGACCGCGACCAGCGCACCCGCGGCGTGCGCGCGCTGGCAGAAGGCGCGATAGTCGAACAGGGCGCCGTCGGTGGCCGGGTACTGCAGCAGGATGGCGCACACCGGCTTCGCCTGGAAGTCGAAATTGTGATGGTCGCCGACCGTCACCTGGATCCCGAGCGGGCAGGCGCGCGTCTTTACCACCTCGATGGTCTGAGGATGGCAGGTCGCGGAAACGAAGAAACCGTCGACCGGCTTCTTCTGCACCCGGTGCAGCATCGCCAGGGCCTCTGCGGCCGCGGTCGCCTCGTCGAGCATGGAGGCGTTGGCAATCTCCATGCCGGTCAGGTCCGCGACCATCGTCTGATAGTTGAGCAGCGCCTCCAGCCGGCCCTGGGAGATCTCCGCCTGGTAGGGGGTGTACTGCGTGTACCAGCCGGGGTTCTGCAGGACGTTGCGCAGGATCACCGACGGCGTGAAGGTGTCGTAGTACCCCATTCCGATGTAGGACTTGAAGACCTGGTTGCGCCGCGAGAGCGCCAGGGCCTCTTCCAGCAGCTCGGCCTCGTTGCGCGCCGGCGGCAGCTTGAGCGGACGGGGCATCAGGATCGGCTTGGCCACGGTCTCGTCGATCAGCGCCTGCATCGACCCGACCCCGAGCTCCCGGAGCATGGCCTGCGCGTCCTGCTCGCGGGGGCCGATGTGTCGGTCGGCGAAAACGTCGGGGTGGCGCAGGGGGACGGTCATCGGAGGACCTCGCGAGGCTGAATGCGAAAAGAGGGACGCGGGATTCTAGCCCTGCAGGCCGCAGAGTGTCAACGTCCGGGCGACCGGAAGACCGGAACCGGATGACGGCGCGACCGCGGGTGCTCGACCGGCGCCGAGGCCCATTCCCCCCCGAAAACACGCGAAGCCCGGGTGGTCCGGGCTTCGTGCCGCCGCATCAGCTGTGAGGGGGACTTCGCCGGCTATCGGTCGCCGCGATCCGAGTCGTCGGAGTCGTCTTCGTCCTCCTCCTCCTCCTCGTCGTCGTCCTCGTCTTCCTCCTCGTCTTCGTCTTCCTTCTTGCCCTTCTTGCCCTTCTTGCCCTTGTCTTTCTCGTCCTTCTTATCCTTCTCGTCCTTGTCGCCTTTCTCGTCCTTCTCGTCCTCTTCGTCCTTCTCGTCCTCGTCTTCTTCCTCTTCCTCGTCCTCGTCTTCTTCTTCTTCCTCCTCCTCTTCCTCCTCGTCCTCGTCGGCGTCCTCTTCCTCGCTCTTGATCAGTTCCTCGTACTCTTCGGCGGTCATCAGGGACTCGAGTTCGGAGGGGTCGTCGAGACGGATGCGCACCAGCCACCCGTCTTCGTACGTATCGGTGGTGAGCACATCGATGTTGTTGAGCAGCGTCTCGTTCACCGCGATGACCTCGCCGGTGAGGGGGCAGATCAAGTCGGAGACGGCCTTGACCGACTCGATCTCGCCGAAGGGGGTGTCCTGCTCGACTTGGTCGCCGACCTCGGGCAGGTCGATGTGGACCAGGTCGCTCAACTCCTTGATGGCGTAGTCGGTGATGCCGATCACGGCAACGTCCCGCTCGACGCGGATCCACTCGTGCGTTTCCGAGTACTTGAGATCGCGAGGTCTCATGGGGCACCCTTCCCTATCGCCGAGGCCGTCCGATCAGGGCATCGTCGGCGGATGGTAGCAGAACCGGAATCGATGTCAAGAGGAATAGCCGGGGCGCGGGAGCGGCCTGGAATGAGGCTTCTCGGACGACGCAACCCGTAGTGCCCCGCCGGTTTGCTGTTGCAATCCGGGGCGGAATGCCGATACCATGGGTGAACATGGCCGAGCCCGGCGGATTCGTGGGGAAGGATTTTCCGATGAAGCGCGCGTTCGTCGTCCTGCTCCTGATCGGCGCGGGATACTGGTATTGGACTCACCGCGCCCCACAGGCGGAAACCCCGGACAAGAATGGGGCCAGTGGCCAGGCTGTGGCGGGGCAGCAGATCCCGCCCGCCGCGCCGACCGATCCGTACGCGCTGCTGGCCTCGGGCAAAGCCAAAGAAGCGGCTGCAGTCTTCGAGGCGGCAATGCCGAGGCTCGAGGCTGCGAAGAGCCCCGACCTGCCGAGGGCGACCTACCATCTCGGCCTTGCCTACCTGGGCATGGGCAATTCGGTGGCCGCCCAGCGCCAGTTCCAGCGCGTGCTGGACCAGTTCGTCAAGGACGAACACGCGGGCAACGCTCTGGTCCAACTCGCCAAGCTCGAACCGGACGCCGCCAGGCGCGACGCGCTCTTCCTGCGCGCGATCGGGGAATACCCGCGCGCCTCGGAGTTGGGTCCGGGGGCGTACGACCTCGGCCAGCGTCTGCTCGACCAGGGCAAGGAACTGGAAGGCTGGCAGGCGCTCTCGGCCGCCCTGCGCGCTACACTGCCGGAAAGTCAGGCGCAGGCGGTGCGGCAGAAGCTCGACCCGATCGTGAAGAAGCAGCTCTTCTCCGCGGCGGTCACGCCCGGCGCCACCACGTACACGGTGCAGTCCGGCGACACCCTGGGCAAGATTGCGCGCAAGCACGGCGTCGAGGTCGGGATGATCAAGCGCGCCAACGGCATGAAATCCGACAGCATCTATCCCAATCAACGCCTCAAGATCGTCCCCGGCAAGTGGTCGATCGAGGTGGTCCTGAGCCGCTTCCGGCTGACCGTCTTCCACGAGGGGCGGTGGGTGAAGGACTTCGCCGTGGGCCTGGGGGATCCAGAGAAATGCCCGACCCCGACCGGCTCCTTCTCCATCAAGGACAAGCTGATCGACCCGCCTTGGAAGGGGATTCCGGCGGGAGCCCCGGCGAACATCCTCGGCACCCGCTGGATGGGCCTCGGGGGCGCGCCCAGCTACGGCATCCACGGCACCACCCAGCCGGACACCATCGGCAAGCCGCTCTCCGCAGGCTGCGTGCGGATGCTGAACGCCGAGGTGGAGTTCCTCTACGATTTGGTGCCGGTGGGCACCGCGGTCGTGATCCGGGACTGAGTACTGGTCCCCGTAGATAGGTGGCCCATACCCGAAGGCGATCTTGGCCGCCGGCGAGGCGCGACGACGACGCGATGTCAAGAGGCATCGCGGAGAATCAAGCCGCGAGAGGCAAGCTGCGAGGACCGCCCAGGCGGGCGGTCCGGAAGCAGCGCGACAGAAGAGGGCGCCAGGCGGGCGGTCCGGAAGCAGCGCGACAGAAGAGGGCGCCAGGCGGGCGGTCCGGAAGCAGCGCGACAGAAGAGGGCGCCCGGTCGGGAGGCGGCGCGA
>ORJL011049426.1_pt1 | contig 15404 bp, 13 predicted proteins | sample 1779941 | NCBI WGS metagenome assembly ORJL01 (sample SAMEA104232317, study PRJEB22302) | groundwater metagenome | biome: forest; feature: aquifer; material: groundwater | place: USA | collected 2011-08-07 | depth 5.8 m | reverse complement strand
TTTTTGCCGACCGCAAGCGAACCTTATGCCCTATGGCCGGGATACAACAAAAGCTGCAACTGTAAGGGCAGCCACGGGAGCCAAGAATGCCTGCCGCCGGCACCTCAAAATCCATCTGTTCTTCCCTTCGGTAGATCTTATGGTTGATCAGATGGCGCGCTGGAAAAGGCAACTCATTAAGATCTTGGATCAATTCCCCGCGGGTAAGCCCTTTGACCCTCTCGCCTTTTTTTACACGACTCGCGATCTCTTCAAAGCTCTTCTCTCCCTCTCCTTCTATCCCAAAATCAAAAATAGGAAAGCGCTTCAAAAAACCAGGGTCGCAACACAAATGCACCCCGCCCAAGCCGACTAAAATATCATTTCCATACCGCTGTTTTATGCTTTTGGCAAGCATAACAGCAGAGGCGATAGAAGTCGTCATGGCAGAAATACCGACTATCAACGGTTTGTCACGGTCTATCACTTCAAGCACATCCAACAGAGTCTTACCCTCAGGAGCAACATCTATCAGTTTTACCGTATGCTTATGCTCTTCCAAGTAAGCGGCGATATAAAGGATACCTAATGGGTAATAAGATCTTTCATCACCTCCGTGGCCTTTGAACTTTTCTATATCAGTTTTATCCCTATAAAGAATCATAGGGCTATGGATGAATAAAACGTCCGTCATTCGCCACCTATCCGTGCTTTCGTTTTTTCGTAAAAATAATCACTTGTTTTCCTATTCAGGGGATTAAGCGTCCTTGAAAATATACCCATCCCGCGAGAAACAAGTCTTAAGATATAACGCAGGTCTTCACCGGAATGGATCTTTCTTAAAAGTTTTAAAGGGTTCAACAAGTAGGTCCAGGCCCTGAAAATTATAAAACTGCGATAAGCCACATTTTGTAAACGATTGAGCTCTTCTTTTTTAAAATAAACGGTATCTGAACCGATCTCATTTAAGACATAATTCATCTTTTCAAATTCTTTCTCATCAAAATCAAAAGATTCAAAAAAGGCATCAAAATTCTGTAATCCCTCCTTTTTGAAATACTGATAAACATCAGAGGTCGGCTGTGGGATAAGCAGATAAAAAGTGGCAAAATCAGTACCGCTTTGTTTTGCAAATTCTATGGTCTTTTGGATAGACCCTAACTGTTCATACGGAAACCCAATGATATTGGTAGAGATCGTCCACATCCCGATACGGTTGGCATACTGTATCAATTTTTTTGCCTGATCTAAGCTATATGGTTTGCCTAAAAAGCGCCTAGTTCCCGGATCGCCCGATTCAATGCCGAATGTCACACGGTAACAGCCGGCCTTTTTCATCTTATCAAGAATATCCTTTGTTAGGGTCCAATGAGCGATGCCGTTTGGGGTTGACCACCTAATATCAAGCTTACGCGCTATAATCTCATCGCAAATAGTTTCCCAGCGCTTACGGTCTACGCTCGCGCTGTCATCTAAAAAAGCGAATTCTTTGATGGAGTAGGTATTATATAGAAGTTCTATCTCATCAACAACATTTTTTGGACTCCTGCCGCGCCACGTCCTGCCCCATACGGCCTTCACCGTGCAATAGACGCAATCGCCCGGGCAGCCACGGCTGGAAATAATGCCGGCTACAGGAAAACGCATGGCAAATGGATTCCCCTCTCCCAGGTATTTTTTAAAATCTATAAGGTCAAGGGCGGGAAATGGTATAACGTCTAGATCTTTTATCAAATGGCGCGCTTCATTCTTTATGACAGCGTTATCTTTATCACGAAATGCCAAACCTAAAATAGGCGCAACAGGTTCGCTCTGCAGCAATTTTTTTGAAAGCTCAAGAAAAGTCTCTTCGCCTTCTCCGAGCACGACATAATCTATTGAAGGATGCCTGAGTATTTGCTGCCAATAAGAAGAAGCGTGATTACCTCCCAATACGATCTTAACACCGGGATATATCTTCTTGACCGTATTGGCGATCTCAATCACATCATGGTAATAAATAGAATACATACATGTCAAACCCACGATCTTTGGATTCTCTTTTTGAATCATATCGGAAATGGCTTCATCGGAAAGGCCGAATCTAACGCGGCGGCCCATCTTTAAGGCATCTCTTGTGTCAAAAACACCCAATTCCGCGATCTTACAGGTTAGATTGTGCTTTCTTAAATAACTTGCCAAATACATAAGCCCTAATGGAGGCGCCGGCCGAATGAACGAATAATTATCGATCATCTGGCTATAATACGGATTTATTAACAAGATTTCCATCAGGCCTTCCTGCAAACTACGATCAACGTCTCATGGCTTAAGTATTTAAACACGGGATACAATGGGTAGACGATGAACTTAAAAAGTGAGTTTCTTAAGCTCCAGAATAGATCTAATGGGTAGTCATAAAAAGTATTGCCTCTCCCGACAGCCTTAAACCCAGCTTTATTCAACAAAAGTTTTATACCTTTCTCCCCAAAGAGGAGCAAATGTCTGGGAGAATCAAGGTGAAACCACAGGTTTTTCCCAAGTCGAAACCCCAAGCTACCCGCATTCGGCGTGGCGATCACCAAAACGCCGTCTTTTTTTAAAATTCTGCGTATTTCTCTTAAGGTTTCAACAGGCTCTGTAAGATGCTCAATAACGTGCCAGAGCGTCACACAATCAAAAAATCCAGCATTTAAAGCAAGAGTTTTAAGGTCGCGGTTATAAACATGCACCTGTTGCTTTAGACAGGCCTCATATCCTTGCGGATTGATCTCAATGCCGTACTTCTCAAATCGATCGCTGAGGCTATTTAAAAAATCCCCTCTTCCGCAGCCGATATCAAGAATATGTATCTTCTCGTTTTTTCTTCGATTTAAGGCCCGAAGGATAAGTTTTTCCTTGCTTTTAAAGAACCTGCGTGAAAACATAACAAGAAAATGACCCAAAAAGGCACACGTCTTATCGCCATTGTAGTATTCAGGCGGATAGTATTTCCGGTAATATTCATCATTGATGGTTAAACCGCTAATATAAATGACTTCGCAGTCCAAACAACGTTTGAGGTCAAAATGCTCTTTATCATCCCAAAAATGTCTTCCGTGGGTGTTAAGGGCCGAGAAAACCTTGACTGTTTGATTACTTTGACACAATGGACAATTCATAATTTACACTCATAGATCAAAACATAAGAATTTTCGATCTCCCAAGGGTCGCAGGTGGCTCTATATGTAGTCCGCGCCTTAGATTTCACGCCGGATCCTAAAATAATACTTTTTACAAATAGGGGCGTATGGCGCGCGACAAACCTAACTAGGCCGACTTGAGAAATGCTCCGAACGAATCTATTACGAAACCCTTTATCGTATTCTTTTTGATAGAACCATCCTTCGGAATGGATCCTACCGGCCGCGTCTTCATCGATCTGCCCTGTACAGGCCACCTCTTGAAAATATTGTTTTAGCAGATCGGATAACTCCTTTGGGTTGAATTCATACACGTGGAAAGGCAAAATAGGCTTCTTCAACTTGAAAGAACTAATATTTTTATTAACCGTTGAAATAAAAAGAACACCGCCCTGATTAAGGAGAGATTTTATCCTTTGCAGGCATAAAGCGATGGATCTTTTGTCCATATGCTCAATAACCTGGAAAAGGACAACCACGTCATAGCGTTTTAATTCCGTCAGGTCACAACAAAACTTAAGATTAGGAACATCCCTAAAAAATACCCTGTTGTATCGGATGGTGCCGGAATCCTGGTCAAACCCGATAATTTGATTATTATTGGATCTTGAAAGATACTCAGACCCATAACCTCCCCCACATCCGAAATCCAGAACCGTGGAATCAGGAGGTAACTTTTGCGCAGCGAACTTATAAGCGAACTGTAAAACTGAATCCATGTCCTCCCAATATGTATTTATGCGTGGCCTCTCACCCGTGTTGGTGATTTCTTGCAAGAAACGCGAAAATACGCTTTTAAGGGGATTAATGTTTTTCATCAATTAAAATTTCTGATTAATGAACTCTTTGGCCAAAACGCCAGTTTGTGTTAAATAGTTAAGTTTATTTTTAGATCTCAGTAAAGTTTTTAAATACTTAGCGCCGAAATGGAATTTCAAATTCTTTAAAACAGAATTATAGCGCTTGTGATTCTTCTGGGCCCATTCCAAAATATTGACATTATGCTTGGCAAATTTAAATTTTTCAGGCTGGGTATAAAGAAAATCCGCCGCGTGCGTCAATAGCTCATAGTCGTCTTTAGAGAATTTATTCCGGGCATCGTCATATATTTCCGTACCGGGATAAGGCGTAAAGATATTAAAACTTACGATCTCTGAATGCAGGTCATTTTCCAGTTCCAGGATATCACTTAAATCCTCCTCAGTTTCCTGGGGAAGATTTACAAGATAATTTGAAAATGTCCTAACGTGATATTTATGGCAAAAAGAGAAAACATTTTTGATCTTATCAACTGTGATGTCCTTTTTGATCAGCTTAAGGGCCCTATCTGAGCCCCTCTCAACGCCAAAATCGATCTGTATGCATCCCGCGTCCGCCATTTTTTTGATAATTCCTTCATCTAGAGTCGTAACTTTAGATGAACAACCCCAGAGCAAGCTGATCCCTTCTTCTTTAAGTCCATCACAAAATTCATTGACAAGTTTCTTGTTCAAGGTAAAAAGGTCGTCAACGAACCAAAAACTATCAATATGGTATTTATCCACGAGCTCTTTGATCTCGTTTATCAGGCTTTTCGCGCTTCGCCAGCGGCAATACACCCCGTCACCCATATGATCTCTGAGCTTCTTGGCAACACAGAAGGTACATTGTGAAGGGCATCCGCGCGTTGCCAAAATATACATACACCTTAAAAAACACCCCCGGATCGCGTAAGGGGAAGCATTTGTATAATAATCCATGTCGATCAAGTCATATGATGGGAAAGAAACATCATCAAGATCCTTACAGAGTTCCCTTGGCAGTGTTCTGGTGACTTTTCTTGTATGTTGGTCCCTATATGCTATGCCCTTGATCGCCGAGTAATCCTTGATGTTCTCATGGAAAGATCTAAGCAGCTCATAGGCCGTTATTTCACCATCTCCGATCACGCAGAAATCAATAGGATTGTTAGCTTCTTCAAGGATCTCTTCAGGAAAGAATGTAGGGTGGATGCCACCAACGATCACCTTGACCCCTGTGTCTATCTTTTTAAATTCACGCGCCAAATTGAAAACCTCTGAATATTCCGGCGTATAAAAAGCGATGCCGACTGATCTTGTTTTGATCTTCCTGAACTCGGAGATCATTTGGCCTTCTATCATTTTTAATTCAGCCGCCAAATTGGCTTGGAAGGACCTATTTCTAACAACCTCTTTCATCGGGACATCAATGATCTTAACAGACAAACCTTTCTTTATAAGATAGCCTGCCACGTACATGATCCCAATCGGAGGCCGATAGTGATTGATCATCCTGGATGGAGGAGAGAACAAAGCGATGTCATACACGTTATTTCCGCTCATAATCTTATCTTTCCCTGTTCATCTGGAGATAGATCGCGTCCGCTCTTACACGCCAGTCCCATTCTTTGATGACCAGATCTCTTGCCATATTGGCAATATTTTCGTAATGTCCTTGATCTTCCAAAAGTCGGCATATCTCTTTTGCAAATAGTGACACATCTCCGCAAGGCACCTTCACCATACCCCGCGGATAATATGTTTTTAAAGCCTCAAGGTCAAAACTAACCCCAGGTAGCCGCCAAGCCATAGCCTCAGCCGCGGCCATGCCCCCGCTATCAAAAGTCGCCGGATGAATGACTATCTTACTCTGTTTGAAAATATTGAACTTTTTTTCACCATCCAAGAAACCGAATAACTCAACATTATTCATTAACTGCTTTTCTATTATCTTGTTTTTGACCGCGTCTTCCAGGGGCCCGTTGCCTATCATGGCCAATTTGGCAGAAGGCATCTTAACAACGACCTCTTTCCAGATATCAAGCAGGATAAGAACACCTTTTTGCACGTGAAACCTGCCTACAAAACAAGCATCGAACTTCCTTTTTTCAAGAGGTAGCACATCCTTGCCTTGCAGAAAACTGGTAGATGGCGCGATATCAACACCGCCGCGTATAACGATGACTCTTGAGAGGTCCCGATTCTTTGTAATAAACTTATGCCTGTCAGGCTCAGATGTCACGAAACAATAGTCCGCGTATCGGTTAATAAGCCAGTAGGCTGGTCTTTGAGATAACCAAAAAAGAAGGCCCCGCCAAAACTCCTTTCCTTTGTAGGGATTGTCTTTTTGCCAAGGGGCCGGCGCGAAAAGATAAAAAGCTGCAGCCCAGACGCAAGCGGGATTAAAACGTTTGATCAAAAACGCTGGCAAAAAATCAGGATAAAAATCTGAGACCGAATATATAACGGGGGTTCCCGTGAAAAGCTTTTTGTTCTTGAGAGTGAATCGAACGCCTCTTGTTAATTTTAAGATAAAATTCAAGAAAATAGCCTTGAGGGTATAAACGTTCTTAAGCTTCAGGTTTGGGGATGTCTGAAAGTAGTTGATATCAGACAATCCCTCCCTTTTGGCTACTGTGACGGCTTCCTCTGTGCCGACGATCGTTAAACGCATCCTCTCTTTCCAGCTTTTGGCCAGTTCGATAAAGATTCTGTCGCCTCCGCTTAATCCAAAATCACCGATATTATTATTGGCAATAAAAAAACAATCCGTCATAATGACCTGAAGAAAGTATCAAATGTATCCGCTACATAATTGAGCATGGCTATATTTAACCCTGGGTAAACGCCTATCCAAAAAAGATGCTCCATCACAATGTCCGTATTTTCAAGATCGCATACGGCCCTGCATTTTATATGTTCATAAGCCGGCTGCCTTAATAGATTGCCTCCGAAAAGCATGCGTGTGGCTATTCTGTTCTTTTCAAGGAATCCGACTATGTCCGCCCTTGAGAAACGAGCATTCTTTTTGACTAGAATGGGAAAACCAAACCAGCTTGATTCTGCGTGCGCAGAGCTGCGAGGCATAAGAAGATATCGTTCATAGCGCTCTAAATGCCGCAGGAGGAACTTAAAGTTTCTCTGCCGCATTTTTATGAATTGAGGTAATTTCTTCAGCTGGGCGCAACCAATGGCTGCCTGAAGGTCGGTCGCCTTAAGGTTATACCCCACATGAGAATAAATATATTTGTGATCGTAACCGAAAGGGAGCTTTCCCGATTTCCAGGAGAAACGATTCCCGCAGGAATTATCAACCCCCGGCTCGCACCAGCAATCCCTGCCCCAATCCCGCAAAGATGTTATAATTTTTTTTAATAGAGGGTCACTTGTCAAAACAGCGCCTCCCTCACCCATCGTGATGTGGTGAGCCGGGTAAAAACTCAAAGTAGCCATATCGCCAAAAGTCCCTGTATATTTGCCATTATAGAGCGAGCCAAGGGCATCGCAATTATCTTCAATAAGCCAAAGCCCTTTTCTCCTAGCTAACGCTGCGATCTCTTCTATTTCACAGGGATTGCCTAAAGTATGTGGCAGAAAGATGGCCTTTGTCTTCTTTGAAAGCGCATTTTTTATCATTGCGGCATCAGGATTATATGTTCCGAGCGCGATATCTACAAAAACAGGAACTAATTGATTCTGCAAAATAGGATTTAATGTTGTCGGAAAACCGCAAGCTGTCGTAATGACCTCATCCCCAGGTTTTACCTTTCTTTGCTTAAGAAGAGGCGAAGTGAGCGCGCTAACCGCTAAAAGATTGGCCGAGGAACCGGAGTTCGTCAAAAGGCAATTTTTCACGCCCAAAAAACGCGCCATCCTATTTTCAAAAGCCCGGGCGAACCTGCCTGTTGTCAACCAAAAATCAAGCGAAGCATCAGTCAAAGATATCATTTCAGATGCGTCAAAGACCCTGCCGGCATAAGGCACGGCACTCATGCCAGGAACGAATGCTTTAGGCCTATGTTTGAGGTCATGGAATTTTTTTACTTCTCTGAATATTTTTTTCTTCAAAGATGAAGTTCTACTCATACTCACCGATCTTCTGATAACAATGACCTCAGAACCTTACGAGTCAAAACCGGCTCTTGGTCTTCTATGGGCTTATTCACAGAAAGCTTAGGAAGCACTTGGGTTTTTTGAGGGATCTTTATCTCCAAAAAAAACGGGCCATTTGCGGCAAAAAGGCTTTTTAGGGCTTTGTTTATCTGCGTATTCTTCTCTATCCTTAAGGCAGGTATCTTATAGGCGGCTGCAACTTTTACAAAATCGGGACAGCTATAGCCGACCATCGTAGATTGAAACCTTGAATGAAAATACTGTTCCTGGAACTGACGAACCATCCCATAGCAGAAATTATTTAGCAAAATGACCTTTACTGGCAAGCGATGATGGAAAAGGGTTTGAAGTTCTTGGATATTCAACTGAAAACCTCCGTCTCCTGCTATCACAACGACAGGCCTTCTTTCAGCCGCAAAAGAAGCGCCGATTGCCATCGGCAAAGATGACCCCATTGTGCCCATTCCACCCTGTGTCAGGAATCTTGAGCCTTTTTTCAGAGCAAGGGATTGGGCTGCCCATATCTGATTCTGGCCTATATCAGCGCAAACAATAGACTTCGGAGTCAGAAAGCCAGATAAACAATCAATCAGGTAATTAGGATGGATGGGCTTGTCGGCAGCATGTACAAAAGATGGAAATTTATCATGAAATCCTTTAATTTTATCGCGCCAGGGAGATATTCTCTCCGAATTAAAAAGTCCTGATTGTTCATTTAAATCGCGTAAAAATTTCTTAATATCCGATTGGATCGGAAAATCGACTTTTAACTTGTTGTTAAGCTCATTAGGATCAATATCAACGTGAATTTTAACCGCATGCCTTGCAAAAGTTTTAGGGTTAGTCCCTGTTTGCCGGGTATCAAGTCTTGTCCCTAGGCAAATGAGAAGATCCGCGCTGGCGACCGCCAGATTAGCATATCGGTTTCCGTACGTTCCAATCATACCGCTGAAAAGGCCGCTTTCAGAACTTAGCGCATCTAAACCCATAAGAGATGAGACGACCGGAATACCAGACTTTGACGCGAATCGTTCAAGTTCCTCCCGGGCCCCGGATAGCGCAACCCCTCCTCCTACCAGAATCAAAGGACGAACAGCGGAACGCAACTTTCTTACGACAAGTTCTATAGTTCTTTGATCACAGCTCTTTTCTTTTTTCCTGGCTGTCGGAGGCACAAAAGAAAGCAGGGAACCCGGTTTTATTTCGCTGCGCTGGATGTTCATTGGAATATCCAAAAGGACAGGGCCTGACCGGCCTGAACGCGCCAGATAGAACGCCCTTTCAAGATAATATTTGATCTTGGAGGGATCAGATATCAAAATGGCATCTTTGACAATTGGTTTAGCTATAGAGACGATATCAGTCTCCTGGAAACCGATCTGTCTGACAGGCCTGTTAAATTTAAACTCGTAGGTATTTACCTGGCCGGTTATAAAAACAGAAGGAATTGAATCAAAAAAACAACTGGCGATACCCGTCAACATATTGGTAGCTCCGGGGCCGCTGGTCGCCATGGCAACGCCGACATCGCCCGTTATCCTGGCATATCCCTCTGCGGCCATTGCTGCGGCCTGCTCATGATGGACCGAGACGGTCGCGATATCCTTGCGGCCATGCAAGGAATCAAGCAAATGGGCCAAAGCTCCTCCACAGACCTCAAAGATGTGTGAGACCTTTTCTTTGACAAGAAAATCAATAATAAAATCAGATACCTTCATTTTTTTTTAACCACTCAATAGTGCGCGCCAATCCCTCTTCTAAACTAAAACGCGGCTGCCACTTCAAGACCTTTTTAGTTTTTGCCATATCAGCCTGCCAATGTCTGGGTTCTATCCGGCAGTTTTCTACGACGCCCCAGACAGGATGAGCCTTACAACCGGTCAACCTCGCTATTATTGAGACGATATCACGGATTGAATGTTGTTTTCCGCTGCCGATATTAAAAACTTCCCCTTGTATATCTTTATGTGAACGAACAGCCTTCCCAAAGGCCTCAACGACGTCCTCAATAAAGATAAAATCTCGCACACATTCGGGCGATGAAAGTCTCGGAGATCTGTTTTTTAAACAAGCTGAAATAACGGAAGGTACGAGGCGATCTGCCCCCTCGTAATAGCCATAAGGAGAAAATAAACGCATAGTAATAATAGGCCCCTTTCCTCTTCTTGCCAAAGAGCAGGCATATAAAGTCGCGGCGGCTTTGGATACGCCATAATCTGTGGCAGGCTCTAATATATCGCTTTCCTTCATCGGCATAGATCTTAAGCCGTATTCAGAAGAAGACCCAGTGTTCACAAAAAGTTTATAATCTATGTTTCTGCATGCGTTCAATAAATTGACTGTCCCTAGAAAATTAACGCTGATCATCTTTTGCGCTTCTTTTTGAAAATGGTATCCGCCATAGACAGCTGAATGAAGGACATAGCTTGGTTTAATTTTAAGGACAGCCTTTTCTACCGCTTGAGCATCCGTTAGATCAAGCCTGTATGTTTTGATATTATTTATAAAGCCTTTGATCCTCCAAGTGTCTGAATCGGTGCGCATAAACGCATGGATATCAAAGCCAAGCTTGAAGAAATAACGCGCCAAATTCGCGCCTATAAAACCCGTCGCGCCCGTGATCAGGATCTTCTTGTGATCAGTCATTTTTGAAGAGATCGTTATACCAGCGTATCGTCTTTTTCAAGCCGCTTTCTAAAGTATATTTCGGTTGCCAACCCAGTATTTCTCTTGCCTTACCAGCTGATAAATATTGGTCTCTAATCTCATATTTTGCCTTATTTAGAATTTTGCACTCCGTGTGCTTTCCTGCGATCGCGCATATTTTTTTTACTAATTCCAGCACCGTGATAGGACTCTCCGCGCTTAAATTGAACGCCTTTCCAGCTAAATTCAGTTTCTGCAGCGTTTGCGCGAGTAGTAAGTAACCATAAACAATATCATCTACATAGACGTAATCCCTTGTATAATTACCGTCGCTTCGTATCACCACGGGTTTATTGGAAATGATCCTTCTTATGGAATCAGGCACGATGCGTGAAAAATTATATTCTCCCGGGCCGTAAATATTGCCGCACCGCGTAATAACAACAGACAAACCGTATGTGTGAAAATATGAATGGGCAAGCAGGTCAGCGCAGCTCTTAGAAACATCATAAGGATGCTTGCCGCAAAGCGCGTAGTCTTCCTTGTACGGCAGCTTTCGATGAGCGCCATAAGCTTTATCGCTGGAAGCGATCACCACTGCCTTGACCCTGGGACTATGCCTGCAGGCCTCAAGAATATTCCATGTGCCCTTTATATTGGAAGAAAACGTATTGAGCGGCTTTTTCAAGGACCTGCCGACTATAGCCTCAGCTGCCAAATGAAAAACAATATCAATACCGAACTTGTCCAAAGTGTCGCCGATCAGCTTATAATTTGTTACACTGCCTTTTACTACGATCAGTTTTTTGTAATCCAGCTCCGAGAGAATAGTTTCTTTTCTATTGACTCTTATATCTAAGCCAACGACTTTAGCTCCTAAAGATAACAACTGCCTTGTCAGATGCGAACCTAAGAATCCTTCAAAACCAGTAACCAAGACCGTTTTATTTTTCCAGAACCGCTTATTCATTTTATTTCCAGACCTTCCATTGAGCCTCACCGTTTGACCATAATTTATCCAGCTCTATTTTGTCCCTAAGCGTATCCATAGCCTTCCAAAACCCCATATGGTGATAAGCATAAAGTTTATTTTCTTTAGCTAATTGTTCTAGCGGCTCCTTCTCCCATGAAGTCGTATCCCCGTCAATATAGCGTAGCACCTCTGGCTCAAGCACAAAAAAACCGCCGTTTATCCACGCGTTGTCGCCTTTTGGTTTTTCTAAAAACATCCTGACTTTTCTTGTATGGTCTAAATCCAGCAATCCGAAACGCCCCGAAGGTTGTATAGCCGTGACGGTCGCAAGGCCCCTGTGCGCCTTATGAAACTTTAAAAGCATCTTTAAATTGATGTCCGCTACGCCATCTCCGTATGTCATCATAAAAGTCTCATTATTGAGATACTTCTTCACCTTCTTAAGCCTGCCTCCCGTCATAGTATCTAGCCCGGTATCCATAAGAGTTACGCGCCATGGCTCAGAAGCAGAAGAATGGACAATAGTCTTATTTTGTTTAAGGTCAATCGTGACATCGGTCATATGTAGAAAATAGTGCGAGAAGTACTCTTTGATCATATACCCTCGATAACCTAAACATATGATAAAGTCATTAAAACCGTAGTGGCTGAATATCTTCATTATGTGCCAAATGACAGGCTTACCTCCTATTTCAACCATCGGCTTGGGGATCATTTCGGTCTCTTCTGTTATGCGCGTGCCTCTGCCTCCCGCAAGTATGACGACTTTCATATTATTCTCCTAGTTTTATGTTTTTTAAAAAAGCGCTGTTAATTTTATTTTTATAGAACACGACCATTTTCCACAAGATCGTACGAGGTATTATGATAGTCCCTAAAGAAAAAAACCAAAAAGTAGGTTTAAAAATATTCAACCAGTTCAGTTTAATTAAAAGTCCGATCTCTCTGAAAAGCGCCAAGTAGCCTGAGAAATTCTTGATCTGGACCAAACCTATAAAATTATTCGCAATAAAATTTCTTATCAAATGATCTTTGAGTGGTCTAAACACCTCCCCATCGTAGGCCTTGATAATCATATCATACCAACACATCATAGGGGATTTCTCATAGACATAAGGTTTCATAGCGCCGTTGTCGGCGATACGCACGGCAACTATATTCTCTTTTAAAATAACCGCTCTGCATTCTTTCAGCATTGAGGCTACTTGAGTTGACATTTCTACAAAATAATCTTGGCCGAAACCAGCCTTCATATATATTTTTCTAAAAGCCATTCCTGAGATTTGATCCGATAACGCCAAAACACTCAAGACCTTTTCAAAACCATCGGTTATGGAGACCACCTGCTGTTCTTTGAATTGTCTTGTGGCACGTACCGGCCTATGGACATCCGTTTCAAACCAATAATACGGCCTCGTTACAATCCCAATTCTTTCATCCAAGGCAAAGGCAGCGCTAACCTTTTCTAAAGAATTAGGTGCCGCGATATCATCCGCGGAAATATAGAAAAGGATATCGCCCTGCGCTTTCTTTTTGCATTCTTCCAGATTTCCGCCGCACCCGATATTCTTATCATTTCTAAACATTCGTATCCTGGGGTCAATAATAGACCTTACCACATCCACCGTTTGGTCGCTTGACGCATTATCAACAACGACGCATTCAATATCCTTGAGTGTCTGTGAAAGAACACTTTGGATAGTTTCTTTTATTGTTTGTGCTCCATTATAGACAGGTATGCATACGCTGATCATTTCTGGAATACCATCTCCCATTCGTAATAACCCAGGATGGGAACCTTGATCTTCCTTAAAAGATTCATGATCCCGAACCTGTAGATATTGCGCCCAAAGCCCATTCTTTTAAAAATAAAGTCCGTCACCGGGAACCAGAAAAGTGACTTTCTATTTTCTAAGACCTTAAGGCCATGTTTGACGAATAACTCCAATAACCCACTCTCCTTGGTATATTCCCTTATGTGAGTAGGATCCAGGACCCAGCGGCCGTTACAACGATGGAAATACCATGCGAACTTTTTCTTAAAAACGGTGGAGACATAGGCCGTTCCGGAACACCTAAGGACCCTTGAGATCTCAGAGACCATGCTCTCTTCTTCCTGGACGTGCTCAATGACCTGTTTGGAAACGATGAAATCAGCGCTTTCGTCGCTTAAGTTCTTTATGTGACACACATCGTCCTGAAAACACTTAATGGATGGATCAATGGACCTGGCAAAATTAAGGCGCTCACAAGATATATCTATGGCGAACGCTGTCTTGCCTCTAAAATAACCTCTCTTACTTAACGCGTCCAAAAGAGCGCCATCGCCACAGCCTAATTCAACGAACGAACTCCAGGTGCAACGGTCTAAATACTCCTTAAGCAACTTCGGGATCTCAGAAGTATAGTAATGCAAGTAAGAAGTGGAATAGGTATTGATATCCATGCAAGTGTCTTTTATAACTGCCATTTATCACGCCTCAAAACCGCATTTTGGCCGAACATGACCCCGGCAGCATAAACAAAAAATGTTATCCAGCAAAATACAGGATGTAGAAACCACACGAGGTCGTTACGGCGAGCATAACCCATAAGAGCCTGCCAGAAAAGCGGCAAGATAAACAGACAGCTTAGACAAAAATACACTAATCCAGGCCTATTGACTTTACCCCACTCGTATCTTCGCAGGCCGTTAGCATTGAAATACTTAAAATCCGATATCCTTCGTATTTGTTTTAGATAAAAGCCCTTAAGTGTCCCTGAAAAAATATGAACAATGCCGAGTTTGACTTTTGCGATGCTCTTTGTTGAATCACTTGCCAGCGATTGCGATAAAACGTCAATATCAAAAAGATAATCGCCTATACCCAATTTTTCCAATTCGTTACGCCTAATAAGAAAACCATTGGCACCGATGGTCGGCATCTTTTCAGGAGCGAGCTTAAGTTTTGAATAAGTGCTCTTCTCTTCCAAAAGTTCGTATGGCATTTCTGTCCAGCGGCCGCTTAGAATACATTCGCGGTCATAATTACCCAAAAAATAACAAAGCGGGTCATTCATGCCCATAAGAGAGCAATAGCGCGTGATATATCCATCAGTCTTTCTGTAGGTATAGCTGATAGGCTCCGCGGCAATGATCTCTTTATCAGCAAACGGCTTTACCATCGTCTTTAGCCAATCTTTTCCATCCAGAATATTGTCTGAATCAATAAAAGCGATGATCTCGCAAGATGAAGCTTTCAAAGCAACTGCCTTACCTGACTCTCCTGTCCTCAATTTATTCTCAATGACTTTGACTTTGATGCCGATGTTCCTATTTTTGAATTCATCAATTACTTTTAAGGTTGCATCCTGAGAACCTCCGTCTGCAAAAATAACCTCAAGGTTTTCCTTGGGATAGTCCTGGAACGCGATAGAATCTAAACATAAACTTAATGTTTTAGCGGAATTAAGTGTTGGAATTATCACAGAAACTGTAAAATAAGTATCCATCTACTTCCTTATTGTCCAAAAATCAGCGGATAGGGTCTCTAGGTATTTGTAAGGCATGGTAAAGTAGCCTTTTTTGCCCCATTTAGCGCCCCAGGAGTTGCGAACTAAGAAACGCCTCTTTTCCTGGTCATAGCCAACTGCTAACACCGCATGGCCACCGAGCATGCGCTCATCCTTGCCAGGCATGCGCACAAAACCCGTTCTTGCTACCTCTTGCGTTTGGAAACTCTCATATACGGCAAACCCAAAAACAAATGGATA
>ORJL011363151.1_pt1 | contig 15413 bp, 13 predicted proteins | sample 1779941 | NCBI WGS metagenome assembly ORJL01 (sample SAMEA104232317, study PRJEB22302) | groundwater metagenome | biome: forest; feature: aquifer; material: groundwater | place: USA | collected 2011-08-07 | depth 5.8 m | reverse complement strand
CTCTTGTAGCGTCCGCTCAAGCTCTAGATGAACCCTTTCCTTCTAGGCTCCTCAGTGATTGCTTTCTTGACCCTGGCGGCAGCTTTCTTCAGTACCGACTCTTTCTCTATTGGATACTCTTCCTTGCCGACAGGCTCTTTCCCGGCTTCCGCCCTGGCTATTCTTTTTGCAAGAGAATCCTTCCCCATTCTCAGTTAACCCCCAGCGATTTCTCACTCGCCATTGAAATGTTCATAATGAATCCTTCCCGAATTCTAGCACGGACCGCGTGATATGGACGCAGAAAAGTTTGGGGAAAAGGTTGGGGCCTGTCATACGAGAGCTCCTCGAGGTTTGCTTGGAACATTGGGGTCAAGCGAGCCTGGACCTCTGCCTCCCTCCGGCCCCCAATTGGAACATGAATGAACCGCCATCGTAGAGACCAGATAGGACTCACTGGCTTGATTGGTGCAGGGGGCCATCGCCGGCTTCCCCGGGTCATATGCTTTCAGCTTCCAATAGCCACAATTACCGCAGAGCAAGAATGCCATACCTGTACTTCCTGTTCTTCTATCTTTGGCCGCCTGTACGCGGCCGGCTGTACTCGAGGTGCACCCTGGCAGGTCACCCCCTCAACACGTATTATACCCAAACCGGCAGAGGAAGGAACAGCAGGCTGTCCGCCGTATTCCTTCTCCACTCAGGGACGCTGCCAAAATGACTCTGCCCTCTACGGCTTAAAGGGACGCATGCGCCACTTGACAAACGATGCGGAGCAGCATAGCATCTCCGCAACAAGACATTTGAATCTGCCGCAAGGTGACGCATCCGGAGTGCGATTCTACTTACTCTGTGCATAGCATCCAATAATGCTGTGCACAATCGAAGGGAATCCGGTTGTCTTTGCATTGGACCTCGTTCCCAACTGCGATCGTCGATGGATCGAGGGAGCGCGATTGGTGTCATCCCGCCCGGACAGAGAGGAAGCGCAATGGGGCATACATTGGCTCAGAAGATGTTGGCAGCAAAATGCGGCCGCAAGGAGGTACAGCCGGGGGAGATTGTCTGGGCTCAGCCGGACTTGATTGCCCAGTACATGCACTCGGCAGGAATCCCGGACATAAGGATACACCCCGACAGGGTCGCCATCACCATCGACCATACGTTCGTCCCAAAGGGAGAGGCGGAAGCTCGAAGCCATGCCAACATGCGTGAGACAGCCAGGAAATACAAGATCAGCAATTTTGGGGAGGTCGGCCGTACTGGCGTCCAGTTTCAATGGTTAGCCGAACGAGGGCTGGTCAGGCCAGGAATGTTGATAGTACATCTGGACCCACACGTGAGTACGTACGGGGCTTTCGGGACCTACTCCTGCGGCATCGGCAGCGATTATCTTCAGGCTTACCAGACCGGGGAGGTCTGGTTGAGGGTACCGCAAACGGTGAAGATAGATGTGACTGGCAGGTTTGCCGACGGAGTGACAAGCCGGGACCTCTTCGGGCAAATAATAAACGAGATGGGACCACTGGGAGCTCTCGGTCAAGTCGTGCAATTCGACGGTCCAACGGTTTCTGCAATGAGCATCGAAAGCCGCATGGTGTTATGCAACATGGCGATGTTCTTATCTGCCGAAACCGCCATTATTGAATCGGACCGGAAGATCGTGGACTATGTGAAATCCAGGACAGCCAGGCCTTTCGAGGTGTTTCAGAGCGATGCTGACGCGGACTACGCCAGGATGCTCAACTTTGATGTCTCGGATATGGCGCCGCAGATAGTCATGCCCGACGCGGTCTATCACGTGGAGAGTGTTAAGGCCGTTGCTGGAGTAGCGATAGACCAGGGATTCATAGGAAGTTGCGCCAGCGGCCGCATGGAGGACCTCAGGCTTGCTGCCCGGGTATTGAAAGGCAGAAAAGTGCATCCGAACGTGCGCCTCGTGATCGCCCCCATTACTCCTGAGATTCAAAAGGAAGCTGCGAGAGAAGGACTGACAGAAATCTTCTGGGAAGCCGGAGCGCTGGTTGGCCCGCCCAGTTGCGGCATGTGCATGCAACTGGGCTACGGTTTTCTACTTCCCGGCGAGACGTTGATCTCGACCGCCACGATGAATGTGCCAGGCCGCCTGGGCAGCCCAGAGGCAGAAAGCTACCTGGCCAATCCGGCCACTGTAGCTGCTTCGGCGGTGGCAGGAAAAATCAGTGACCCGCGCGAATTTCTGTAAAGGAAGCCGCCCCATGATAGAAACAGGCATTCTGAGAGGGAAGGCAGCAATTAAGCTGGGAGATGTTGTCGGTTCTGACGAGATGCTTCCCGCGGAATATATGTGGCAGACGGATGCCAAAGTACTGGCAAGAGCCTGCCTGACAAACCACGACCCCCAGTTTCCTCAGAGGGTCCGCCCGGGTGATTTTGTTATTGCCGGACGGGGATTCGGTTTCGGTCATATCCACATGAATGGGCTGAACGGATTCATGGAGTTGGGGGTGTCCGCTGTGATTGCCGAGTCTTTTTCCCCGGGATGGTACCGGCGGGCGATAGCGAATGGCTTTCTTGTTATCACGTGTCAGGATGTTACGAAGTTGGTCGAACAGGGAGACCAACTGGAACTGAATCTCAACACCGGTGACATCAGGAACCTGGACACGGGAATGAAGATCAGCAGCCATGTGCTGCACCCGCTTCTAAGAGAGATAATAGATGCAGGCGGCCTCGCCGCCTACACCAGGAACAGATTCGCAAAGTAGCTCGATAGTATGGAGCAGTTGGTCAGTATGCGGGGAAATAGAAAACAGGAGGAAGTTGATGCCTGAGAGAATCGGTTTTATCGGGTTGGGCAACATGGGGAAACCTCTGGCGAAGCGTCTGGTAAGAGCCGGGTACCACGTTACGGTCTGCGGCCACAAGAGAACGGAGCCGGTCGAGGAATTGAAGGCTGCGGGGGCCACTGCTGTGACATCGTGCAAGGATGTGGCCCGTGCCTCCGATGTTATCATCACTATGGTCCAGGACGATGCTCAAACAGAGGAGGTAATCTGGGGCAAGAACGGCATATGGGAAGAGCTGAAGGCTGGTTCCACCATCATTGTAATGAGCACTATCACTCGCGGGCTGTGCACCAGGATCGGAGATAAGGCCAGTGAGCGCGGAATTGGCATGCTGGATGCACCGGTCAGCGGGATACCTTCCGAGTGCGAAAACGGGACCGTGCTGATCATGGTGGGAGGAGAAGAGAGGTTGCTGACACAGTGCAGCCCTATCCTGGGGGTATTGGGAAAGGCCGTCCTGCACATGGGCCCGGTTGGCGCAGGGCAGACTGCCAAGCTCCTCAGCGAAGTCATTGTCATGTCGAATATGTTTGCCGCCGGCGAGGGTCTGACATTGGGCATTGCGGCAGGCATAAACCTCAAGCGCCTTCTTGAGTATATGAAGATGAGCGCAGCGAATAGCTGGGTTTTAGAGCATTGGGAACACCTGGCCGGGCTAACGACGCAGATACACCCCTCGACTGGCAAGAGCCCGATAGTCAACATCTACAGAAAGCTGGGGATGGCCTTGGACCTGGGCAAAGAACTCGGCGTTGATCTGCCGATAACTGCTCTCGCCAGCAAACTCGATATCCTTAAGTTACCGAAGCCATAACAGGCTAGAGGTGGAGCATTCCCTTTCCATCCCACCCAGGGCCGGGAATCAGCCAGGTGTATAAGACAAGATGGGTCGTCTGATAGGGAGAGGTTAGCATCATGAATGAACCAACGAATCTGGAAAGAAGAATCAGGGTATTGGAAGATATCGAGGCCATCAGGAACCTCAAGGCCAAATGGTGGTACAGCATTGACCACAAGCTATGGGATGAGGTAGGCAACTGTGTTGCTGAAGATGTAGTGCTGCACAATCCCTCTTACTATACGATTGAGGGGAGGAAGACGCTTGTCGAATTCCTGAAGAAGCGGCTTGACGCTGCAATAGTAACTGTTCATCAGGGCCATCACCACGAAATCGAAATAATGAGCGAAACCACGGCCAGGGCTAAATGGGCGGTGCGCGATCAAATAGTGGACTCAAAGGCAAACACTGTGTTCAAGGGCCGCTACTACTATGATGATGACTTCGTCAAAGAGAATGGCAGATGGAAGCTACAGAGAATGACTCTTAATTACATCCTTTCGGAGGGCCAGAAGAGAGGGTACGGTCAAGACCGTGCCGTCTGGCAAGGTTCTGTCGGCGTGCCACCCCGGGAATAGCCGGGTGAAGCCAAATGTAACAAACATAAGAATTGTGATACGCCGCCTCTGATGGTACACTGAACCGAACGGTACCAAAATCGGCGGAGGTCGACTAGGAATGAGATCGCTAAGGTTTTCTTCTCTCCTTGCGGCGATCGCCCTGCTGGTCTCCTGTTCGAATCCCGTTCCGAAACCCAGCGCGCCGAGCGCCCCGCTAGCGCCTTCTCCTTCCTCGATCTCGACCTCGTATGTGTCGGCCCCGGCTTCAACAGCGACATCTGCAACACAGAGCGCGCCTCCAACAACGTCGGCATCCCCGTCCCCTGCGCCAACACCGGTGCCGACAAGCATTACCACCACTTCCACTATCACTATCACTACCACTACGACGGTAGTCACACCCACGCTACCGCCGACGCCCACGCCTCCTGCCCCAACTACTACCGCTACCCCCAGCCCCACTCCCAAACCGAAACCCATCGGCTTCACGCCGGTGCCTTTAGACCAACTCAAGTGGACCAAGACCGGAGGCCCCTTAGGAGGCCTGGGCTACGACGTCCGAATGCGTCAGGATAACCCCGACCGCATGTATGTCACCGATGCGTGGAGCGGAGTAAACCTGAGCAACGACGGCGGAAGAAACTGGACCGCTTCCAACCAGGGCATCAGCACCAGGACCGGCATATCCGGCGACGCCATACCGGTGTACTGCCTGACCATTTCACCACAAAACCCGGATGTCCTCTGGGCAGGCACAACTGGCGTCCGCGGCATCTTCAAGTCGGTCGATGGCGGCAAGACCTGGCAGAAGAAGGACAACGGGATAATTGAAAACGACGGGCTGTCACTGCGCGGCTTCGCCGTCGACCCAAAGAACCCTGACATCGTGTATGCGGCCGGTGAGGTCGCTAGCTGGGTATGGTTGGGCCGTCAGCAGAACGGCACACAGGCATTCGACCTGGTCAAGGGCGTCGTCTACAAGACCACCGACGGCGGCGAGAGCTGGAATGCCATCTGGCGCGGGGACAACCTGGCCCGCTACGTGTTGATAGACCCGAGGGATAGCAACAAGCTGCTCGTTTCCACCGGGCTTTTCGACCGTGACGCGGCCAACGAGGATCCTAACAATCCAAAGGCCTCGGGAGGAGTCGGCATCCTCAAGAGCACCGATGGCGGGCTGAACTGGCAGGTCTTCAACCGGGCGAACGGGCTTAACAACCTGTATGTGGGATCCCTCTTCATGAACCCGGCCAACCCGGATGTCCTGCTGGCGGGCACCGGCACTGCCGGGCCGGGTGGAACCAATACCAATGCAGGGGCGTACCTGTCCTCGGACGGCGGACAGTCGTGGCGCCTTGTGCTGCCGCAGAATCAACCTATCAGCGCAGTCGAGTACTCCGTTTCAAATCCGAACATCGCCTACGCCGCCGGCCCCGACGCTGTCTATCGCAGCAGCGACATGGGCCGCACCTGGCAGAAGCGGACCACGGGAAATTTCTGGGGCGCCCCCGGCACTCGTTCCGGCTTCCCCATCGACCTTCAGGTGGACCCTCGCAATCCCGACCGCGTCTTCGCCAACAACTACGGAGGGGGCAACTTCCTGAGTGAAGACGGCGGCCGCACATGGGTGGTGGCCAGCCAGGGCTACACCGGGGCTTACTTGCATAACATCGCCGTTAACCCTCTGGACCGGGACAACGTCTTCGTCATCGGGCGTACCGGGCCGTTCCGCAGCTACAATGACGGCGATGCATGGGAAGGCCTGACCAAAGACCCTGCATCCCTCAGTGAGTGGTATGCCATAGCTGTCGACCCCAGGAACCCGAATATCATCATCGAATCGGACGAACACCAGGGCGTCATCTTCCGCAGCACCGACCAGGGGAGCACATGGACGCTCGTGTACCGCCATCCCAAGGTCAACGTGAATTTCGATAATACCAGGATGGGATACAAGGCCCTAGTCTTCGCCCCCTCCAACTCCAGGGTCATCTACGGAGGCGTGGAGATCAACCGGAACCAGGTCGACCAGAACGTCGCCGTGCACAATCGTACCCCCGGCCTGGGACTTTCCAAGTCCACGGATGGCGGCATCACATGGGTTGACGCGAACGACGCGAACACGGCTACGCAGAACATCAACGCAATCGCCGTTGATCCGACCAATGAAAACATCGTCTACGCAGCCACACTTCTGAGCGGCATCTTCAAGAGCCCCGACGGGGGCAAGAGCTGGCAGGCGGTGAACCAGGGGCTCCGTATGAACCAGGTGCTGAATAACATTGACGTGCGCTCCCTGGTCATCGATCCCAAGAACCCGCAAGTACTCTTCGCTGGCGTGGAAATGGACGGCCTCTACATCTCACGCGACGGCGGGGCGAGCTGGCAGTTGAGCAGCAGCGGAATGGACCCGCAGGCATCTATCCGCTCCCTGATCGTCGACCCGACCAACTCGCAGATCATCTATGCGGCGGACATCAGGACAGGCGTGTACCGTTCAGACAACGGGGGCATGCTCTGGACCCGAATTAACACCGGCTTGAGGACGCGGGCGGTGGCATCACTGGCGATATCGTCGGATGGCAGCATGCTCTACGCTGCGACCCAGGGCGAAGGGTTGTTCCGCCTGGAGACCGCAGTACCCAGGTACTAGGATAAACGCTCTAACAATTGTGGCATCATGGTGTTTCGGAGGGCCACGCTCCGTCGTGGCCGTGTAGCAGACTTATGCACCGGATCGGCGGGACAATACAAGGTAGCCATGCATAAGCGGAGATTCTTCTTGCCCGGCATGCTCTTCCTCTCGATGCTGGTCGTGGCGGCCATGACGGTGGTACTTCTGTGGAGAGTGGGAGAAGTACGCGGCAAGGTCGTGACCACCGGCGGTAAGCCTGTTAACGGCGCCACCGTGCGTGTCAAGGCCACCGAGTTTCAAGCGGTCACGGATTCACAGGGCCGGTTCGTTCTGAACGGCTTCCCGTCACGGTTCGGCATAACTATTACCGCATGGGCAGATGGCTATTACATCCGTGGCACGGTAGCCCGTCCCTGGCGGAGGGAAGTGACCGTCTCCATGGATCCTTACCGGACCGGAGACAATCCCAGCTACTCGTGGGTCCCTCCCAAAGTGGAAGGTCGCTCAGCGGCAGAGAATTTGCTCATCCGTGCCAGCCTTCCTATAGCCGCCTTCCTTTCTTTCAACAAGATGTTCTTGCCCCTGTCTGCCAGGTTCACCCTGGGTTGCGCGGATTGCCACGGCGCGACAATATACGGCCAGTACTCCTCGAGCGCGCACGCGCGAGGCACCAGCAACATCAAGCTATAATGTCCTTCTGGACAGGATCATATGTACTCCTCGAGCGCGCACGCGCGAGGCACCAGCAACATCCGCTTCATGACCATGTACAACGGGACCGACGTGAAGGGCAATCGAAGCCCTCCGACCAGCTATGGGGCCAGCCAGGACTGGGGACGCTTCCCGCTTCGGCCTGACCCCGGGCAACCCTATTACGGCCCGGGTTTCAAGCTGGACTTCCCCGACCAGGCTGGAAACTGCGCCGCCTGCCATATGCCCTCCCAGGCCATGGCTGCGCCACTCGACACGGACCTCAACAAGCTGGCCCCGGACGCCATCCAGGGAACATCGTGTGACTTCTGTCACAAGGTGGTGGCGGTCCGCCTCAGCCCAGCCGGCAACCTGCCCCACGAGAACATGCCCGGCGTGCTGTCCATGCAGCTCAGGCGTCCGGACGGGGAGCCCCAGGTATTCTTCGGGCCTTACGACGACGTTGACGTGGGGCCGGACACCTACTCGCCGCTCCAGGACCAGGGCCAGTTCTGCGCGCCTTGTCACAATGCCAGCTTCTGGGGCACCCCGGTGTACCAGTCCTATGCGGAGTGGTTGAACAGCCCCTATCGTACGGAAGGCAAGACCTGCCAGACATGCCATATGAAACCGGACGGCGTCACTACTAATTTTGCGCCCGCACACGGGGGCCTGGAACGCGACCCCCAACGGATCTTTACCCATGGGTTCCCCGGAGCTGCGGATGAGGACTTGCTGAAACATACCGCGTCATTGAAAGTCGACGCCAGCCGCCTGGGAGACCGCATCCTGGTGGATGTGACTGTCACCAATGAGAATGCCGGCCATGACATTCCCACAGACAGCCCGTTGCGCAGCATCATGCTGGTGGTAAGCGCCACAGGGTCAGACGGAAAGCCTCTCGATTACCTGGGGAGCGACGTGCTGCCCGATTGGGCTGGACAGGGCAAGGGGCCTGCTGACTACGCGGGACGGCCAGGCAAGGCATTTGCCAAGGTGCTGGAAGAGCTATGGACCGAGGTGTCCCCGACCGCTGCTTACTGGCGGCAGACAAAGGTTAAGCACGATAGTCGCATCCCGGCGCGAGCCTCAGACGTCACGCACTACGAGTTCCGCGCTCCGGCCAGTGGCAACGTGATCGTTGATGCCAGTCTCATCTTCCGCCGGGCCTTCATCGAGCTGGCGCGCCAGAAAGGCTGGGACATAACCGATATCGTGATGAACAGCGCAAAGATAAAGGTGCCGTAGCGGGGAAGGCCGGGCCCCGGCAAGTCGGTCTTCCATACCAGCGGGCTACTTCTTCTCTTTCTCTTCCCCGGGAAGCAACGATTTGGCCAGAATGGCGTTGATCAGGTTACCGTTCAAGCCGTTCTCTCCGCCGGCCACCATGACCTGAGGGGTGATCTGAATGTGCCCTTCTGCGATCTCCTGCATCAGTTTCGTCAGGAACACGTTGTTAGAGCCAATCACATCGGTCTGGGCCTTATAGGCCTGTGCGATGCCCTCGCCTTCGACACGGCTCTTGAAGGCGTTGCTCTCGGCTATCGCCTTAATAGAGTAGGCATTGCCATCGGCGAGTATCTTTACCGATTCCCTTTCGCCCTCGGCTTTCCTGATGGCCGCGGCTGCGTTGCTTGCATTTATGTCAACGGACAGCTTGGCAGCGATCACGTCCGCCTGCTTGGCAGCCCGCGCTTCCTTCTCCTTTACTGCGATATTCTCTTCCTGGGCCTTGGCCTGTTCCTTGAACTGCTCCTGCTGTTGCAGGGCGATTTCTTTGTTGGTCTGAGTGGCCAGAAGGGCCTTGTCCACATCGATATAGGCAATGAGCAGGTTTTGAGCTTCCACGTTGTACTTGCTGAACTCTTCCCGAGCCCTTTCCAGGGCGTCCTTCTGTAGCTGGGTCCTGCCCTGGATGAAGGCCATCGCCTTTTCCTCTCCAGCCTTGTTCCTGAAAGACGAATCGATCAGCGGGTGGACGATCTGCTCGATCAGGTTGTTCACGGACCCGAACCTGGCGATGATGAAGGCAGCATTCCCCGGCCTGATGCGGATGACCATTCTAACGTCAACATCGAGTTGGAATCCGTCCTTGGAAGTCACTCTCAACTGGCTGAACCGGAAAAACTCGGACGCCTTGGCCGTTTCTGCCCTGGAATCTCTGTCCATTGCCGGTGGTTTGTCTGCGAGAGTGCGTTGCCTGAGCCCGCTGTCCTGGGCATCGGAATTGATGACAGCGGTCCTGACCTCCGTGCCCCTGGCCCAGTCTATGGTTACTGCCGAGGTCGGTACCAGATAGGGAGTGAAGGCTATAGGATTGAGGTTGTACTTTCCGGGGGCGATCGGTTCGGACCAAATGCCCCTTCTATCCTTGGCCGGAATCAGAAGTCGCTCGGCCTCTTCGTGCACCGGCTGGTTCAAACTTATGCTGCCGGAAGGGGATATGGGAGTCACGGTCTCCAATACCAGTTCCGCTCCCACGTTTGACCTCAGGATCGCCACGTAACCCGGCGCAACTTCAGCCACGGGGAAGACTTCGACTTTGAACAGCAATGGGTTGATATAGTACTGGCCGGGCTGCAACGTATCCAGTTGCGGGCCGCGAAAGCCTTCCGCATTGATGAATGCCTGGCCAACCTGGTAATACTGATGTTCAGACTTGTCGCCCTTTGCCGGCCCGGGAGCGATGATGTATCCGTTGGGCAACGGCCTGCCGTCCAGTGCTACCACCACTCCCACATGGTCCTTCTCGATAGTCGTCGCATCCTTCGTGGTGACCTTGAAGACCTTCGTGTTGATCCGATAGGTGCCCGGTCGAAGAATGCCGACTTGGGGACCTTTCCTTCCTCCGTTGTCCAGGAACATCTTGGCATCCTGAAAGGAGTTGCACTCGACCTCGTTGCCCAGCAAGCGGTTAGGTTCCAAGGGTTTCCCGTCAACAGACTCGACGATACCAATATGGCCGGGATCGATGACGGTCACATCGCCTTTGCTGATACTCCAGAACAGGGGGAACATCCAGTACAACCCGGGCATCAGGGTCAGGGCCTGGACGCCGATCTCTCCCTTTCTGGCTATGATCTGGCCCTCAGGCATGCGGGCTCCGGTCATTTTCTTGGTTACGAATCCAACCTGAGAGTCTCTCACCAAGCCGAACCCCGGCAAGACCAGGAAGATAAACAGCAGTACAACCGCCAGGCCCACCAAGGTCCAGACAATCGCGGTAACCATTATCGTTTATCGCAACCTCCTTTGACCCGGGAATTCCCCTGCCGGTCCTCGATGGGACTGAGGCCGGTACTTAACACGGTCGAAGCGCAGAATATCATGCGCCCTACGGGATTGCAAGACCGTTGAGAACCAATGGTGGCACTCGATCCGTTATGAAGCGTTGACAGCCGTAACTGTTCTGGTAACGCGGCGAGCTAGCTGATTGAGAAGGAGGGAGTGGGAGAACTGTCGGGCCAAGACACCTTGCCTGAGGCACACCTGGTCGCGGACGCCTTCGTTACTTCAGACAAGAAAGTCCGGAGCATTGTAGTGCTCCGGACTTTCTAATGACGAGGCAACCCGGTGAAATCGTCTATTTAGCGGGCAACGTCTGAGCGTGCAAAAGCACGTCGATACCATCCTGGAAGTTCCATCCCGTCACCAGTCCGGATGGCATGGCAGCGCCGGCCTGACCGAAGCGCACCTTATGCACGAACTCCCATGGGTTATCCAGTGCCAGGGTTCCAACAAACTCAGGTGCTTCAGCCGAGCCGAAATTCAACTGCTTCCCGTCCGAACCATGACATGCGGCACAAACGCTGCCGTAGAACTGCGCCCCGCGAGTGGCATTACCTCCGATAGGCTTCTTGGTGGCAAAGTCTATGTATGGGTTCTCATTCACCAGGCTCTGGCTGAGGAAACCGGCCAATTCGCCAAGGGATTGCGCGTCGAGCACCTTGGAGAAGTCATGACGGATGTCGGTGCTTCCCTTAAGAATCTCGAGTAGCTGTTCTTGAGACTTGGAGGTGCCGGCGTCATAGACTCCGACAAACCCCGTGAAATGGGAACCCTTACTGTATGCGCCGCCCTTCCCTTTGTAGTCCCAGCCGTGGCATTCCTTGCAACGCCAAGTGTCGGTGCCTGTCCGCGTGTTCGTGGTCTGGAGCGCCCACAGCGATTGGTTGGCGGCTGGAGTGGCAGCCTTGGTTTCGCTTATCCAGTTGTCGTATAACCTGCCCCCCCGGGCGATACTGGCCACAGTTGTCGGCGATCCTTTCATTGCCTCCATAATCAGTGTTTTGATCTCTTGAGCGGATGGCTTGGCACCCGCCGGACCTTGCTGTCCCTGGGCTCCCGCCTGCCCTGTGACTCCCGTTGGACCTGTTGCTCCCGTTGGACCTGTTGCTCCTACCGGCCCCACAGCCCCTTGAGGTCCCGCTGGTCCAGGTGAACCCGCCGGGCCTTGAGGACCGGCGCAACCTGACAGGGCCAAACTCACCGCGAGCACGAGGCCGATTGAGGCTAGGCCGAACAACTTGCCTTTTCTGACCATTCTTCTGACTCCTCTTTTCCACGACTGATTTGCGGGCTTTGCCGCTGTGTTCCAGAGTAGCCAACCAGGGCACGTTTGAGAATCAGGTATTAAGGGGAATCAAGGTCCGAGAACGCCCTATTCGCGAATAGGGCGTTCTCGGACCTTCGGTGGAGGGGAGTCTATTCGTCTAGCGGGATAAGTCCCTTCTGTATGGCGTACTTGACGAGTTGCGCACGGTTGTGCAATCCGAGTTTCGACATGATGTTGTCACGATGGCTCTGCACGGTGTGCAAACTGACAGACAGCGCCTCGGAAATCTGCGGTGCTGTCTTACCCCGGGCGATCAACTGCAAGACCTCTCGCTCACGATCTGTCAAGCCGCCGTAGCTGGCCCGATCCTCGCCGCTTTCAACGCGGCGCAAATAGTCCACCAGGAGCTTCTTGGCTACGGGAGGGAAAAGGTACACTTCTCCTCTATGCACAGACCGCACAGCCACGAGCAAGTCCTGTATGTCGGCTCCTTTTAGAACATAACCGGAGGCCCCCATCCGTACGGCCTGGAATAGATAGTCCTCCCTTTCATGCATGGTCAGGATCAGCACCTGTACCCCCGGGAGTTGTCTCTTGATTGTCCGCGTGGCCTCCAACCCGTTGATCCCGGGCATGCCAATGTCCATCAGCACAACATCGATCAAGCCTGTCGTGACTTTCGTGATGGCCTCCCCGCCTGTCCCTGCCTCTGCGACAACTTCCATGTCAGGCTGGGCGTTCAGCAGACCGACTATGCCACGCCGGATGAGGGTGTGATCATCGGCCACCAGGATTCGAATCTTGTTCACCCACCGCTCCTCTTCCAACTGATTGGGACTTCCACCTTAACTCGCGTGCCGCTTCCCTCCATGGAACTGATATCGATCCGCCCGTTCAGAAGGCGCGCGCGTTCCTGCATACCCAACAGGCCAAAACTCTGTCCGGAAGAACCACCGCCTAGCGCCGTCTCGACATTGAAACCGTTGCCGTCATCAGATACTAGGATACGCGCAACTGAATCCTGGAAGGAGAGCCGAATATGGGCTCGCCGCGCCGCCGCGTGCCGGACAATATTGTTTATTGCCTCCTGGACAATGCGGAAAAGGGTGACCTCCAAATGTGGAGGCAGTCTCATGGCCTGCTGGTCTGCTTCAACTGTCGTCTCAACACCATGTTCCTGAAGGTGCGTCTCTGCATACCAGCGGATCGCAGGCACCAGACCAAGGTCCTCGAGCACTGCGGGGCGAAGGTCCAGGATGAGGCGCCGCGTCTCCTCCAGCAGACGCTTGACAATGCTCTGCGCCTCCTGTATCTGGTAGACAGTCTCCGCCGGCGTGTCTTGAAGCCCGTATCGCGCCCTGTCAATGGCGATGGACAAGGCCCCGATGGTCTGGGCTGTCTCGTCGTGGAGTTCTCGCGCTAACCTGCGCCGTTCCTCTTCCTGGGCGGAAATGACCTTGCCAAGTACCTCTGTAAGGCGGGTTGTTCGCTCCTTCACCTGCATCTCCGCCTCTCCCTTGGCCCGGCTGACCTCCTGGTAGGCATCCCTCAATCGCATGCGCATCGCCTCTAAGCTGTCAGCCAATTGCCCCACTTCATCCTGGGCGCTCACCATAATGGCGTTTTCCAGGTCACCCCGAGCCATGCGTTGCGCCGCAACAGTCAACTGCTCGGTCGGCTTGACTACCTGTCGCCTGGTAATCCACCAAGCTACAAGAAGAGTCGCCCCGAAACCCAACGTCGTCACCAGTAGAATCCTTTTGCGCAGTTCCGCGGGCAAGGCCAGTGCCACGTCTACTGGCTGCTCAAGTAGAATGTAGAATGAGGAAGAGCCCAGCGGAACAACTGCCGTCACGTGCGCCGGGTAGACTTCGCCGGAAGATGGTTCGTGCAAGATCGCAACAGCGTTTTGCTGCTCCGTCAAATCCCTGATGAGGGGAAAGTGGCCACTTGTTTTGCCAGGCTTACCTTCCTCCCCGACCCACAACACGGTGAGCCCGTTCGCGTCCACCACTTCCAGATGATACTTGGCCTCGGGCTCGTCGCGTTGCTCGACGTTGGTCGTCACATCTGGCACTGTCCGCCAGTAAGCCTCCGGTCTGTATGCAACCGAACTGTTGATTGAAACGGTGTGAACAGCGACAAGAAAAATGGCTGAGGTAACGGGGTCGTTCAATTTGACCACGATGGTTGCAAAGGGAACGCCATCCGGTATTGCACCTACGGCTGGCAGCGCCGTGAACTGAGTTTCACCCATTCTGGTCGCCCATGAAACCACCTGGGCAGCTTGTTCACTCGTGGAGACTTCTGGCTTGCCTGCGGTGGCCTCTATCTGGCCATCGCCTCCGACAACCCAAACGCCTGTGATTCGGAAGAAAGGAAACGGGTCTGTCTTGGAAAGATGGCTCAACAACCCATGTGCAACGACCCCGGGATGTCCTTCGTCCGGTAGGGGAGCCTCGTCAAAGACCTCGTGCACGTCACGAGCCACGTGCAGGAAGTCTCTCTCGATGATGCCGGCCACAGTGTAAGCCGTGGCCAGGCGTGCTTCATAGACTAGCTGCGTCGCATCTCGGACCGTCAGGAAACCGACAAAGGCAAAGCCGCCAAACAAGAAGACAAGCCCAACCGCAACGTAGAGCATGATGCGCTTCTGCATTCCCATCCGCCGGAACCGATTCTTCATGTCGTTGCTTTTTCCGTGACCGTCATAAGGCTGCCTAACCAAGACAAGGCGCTCAACTCAAAGCAGTGGTTCTGTGGTGGCGATTGACCCACATGCAGAACGCGGTCAAGTCTTTTCGGGACTGGCCCAATCATATCACTACCTCGGTCAGTAGGTGTACTCGTTGTGCTCGTCCGGGTGATACCGTGCACATCTCCTTTCGACTTGGTCTCATGGGCGCCTGAGTGAATGTTGACCATAACCACCGATAGAGGGTAGTATACCGAAAGGACTTTCCCTCCATTTGTGGGATTCAGCCGTAGCGTGCCCACGGCCCCTGTGGAATAGCGGCGGATTGGGTGTTGCGTATGAGGGACAATCGACGGTACGTATTCAGGCAACCGCAGCGGCAGCAGGAGCCCGCGCCCCCTGCGCCCCGGCAGAATACCCTGCGCCAACGTGTCAGACTGTTCTGCCACCGCTTTCAGGCCCCAATGTTCATCTGCCTCGGGCTGCTCCTCGCATTTGCCGCAGTGCTGGCGTACGACACGACCAGGCCTCCGCAGCAGAGGCTGACCCAGAGGGATCTCGTATGCCGCCTTCTGCTTGCTAAAACAACCAGGCCCGCCCGACCCTCGGAGGCAGGACGGGTCTTTGAGGTCT
>ORJL010542971.1_pt1 | contig 15413 bp, 12 predicted proteins | sample 1779941 | NCBI WGS metagenome assembly ORJL01 (sample SAMEA104232317, study PRJEB22302) | groundwater metagenome | biome: forest; feature: aquifer; material: groundwater | place: USA | collected 2011-08-07 | depth 5.8 m | reverse complement strand
TTGCCATCAGCGCCAGCCTGGCCAGCAGGTCCGGCAGGTCCGGCAGGTCCGGTGGGGCCAGCAGGTCCGGCCGGGCCAGCGCATGCTGCCAGGGCCAGGACCAGGGTGAGCACCAGCCCCAGGGCCAGAAGGGAAAGGGCCGTGCGATTACAGATGTGTTTCATGGGTCCTCCTTGCGGAATAACATAGTTCTAGCCGCAGCTCAGGCTGAGGCATCTTTGCCGGTTGGGGGAAAAGGGAAAGAGAGATTCTGTGGTGCAGTGAATAACGGGAAACTAGTGGTAATCCGCCGATGCGGGACGTGTGATCCGTATGGTTATTCATGCAGAATACGACGCTGACAGTATCATAGGTTCCGTTGGTTGGTGTATGCCAAACCGCAAACTTACAGTATCCTAACACGATATCATGGTGCTGTCAACGGATTTGCCCACCAAAACTGCCGGATTGTTCTACCGTATTTGACCCAGAAAAGTCCTTGCTTGGACTGCTGAATAGACGGCTCTACTACATTCTGATATCCGATAGTTCAGACACCACGCCGGCTTTGTAGGAGACGGCTTCTTCCGGGGGACGCGACAGGGCTTGCCCCTGTCGGGGGCGACGACAACCGCAAGGGTTGTCGCTGCTCCGCTGTTCGGCCAATTGCCTCCGAGGGGCATCTTGCCTGGATTGCCTTCGCAATCAACTATGAACCAAGGTTCACCACGAAACATGAAAGTAGCCTGTCATGTTGCTAGGAGCGCAGCGACGCGGCAATCCCTCCGCTGGCCGTGGGATTGCTTCGCTTCGCCCGGAATGACACTCTTGGCAGCACTTTCAGGGCAATGACGATTCGATGTGCGCGGGCCAACAACGATGCCAAGGCAAGGCGCGGCCCACCGGGTGGCCCCTCAACATTCCCGGGTGGGGTCGCCCATACCCTTCCAGTAACACCCCGGATTAGTGAACACGGTTTGTTGATGTTTTGGCGGCTAACTGGTACATTAAACGGGGGGCAGAACATCGGAAGTATTCTTGTCGGCATAAGCTCCTGGACGGAGCCGACGCTCATCGAGAGCGGCGGGTTCTATCCCCCGTGGGCTAAATCGGCCGAGGCCCGGCTTAACTTCTATGCCAGCCAGTTTCCGATCGTGGAGGTGGATAGCAGCTACTACGCCATGCCTGCCGAGAAGACCGCGGGACTGTGGGTGAACCGGACCCCCGAGAACTTTGTCTTCGACATCAAGGCATTCAGGCTATTTACCGGGCATCCCACCCAGCCTCGGGTACTTCCTCTTGACATAAGGGAAACACTGCCTGCCAATCTTGCAGCCAGGGGATCGCTTTACTACCGTGACCTGCCGGATGAACTTGCCGGAGAACTGTGGCTGAGATTTGCCCGGGCGTTGTTGCCTCTCGACAGCGCGGGCAAGCTTGGGGTCGTGCTCTTTCAATTCCCGTCATGGTTTCTTCCTGGAAACGCGCAAAGGGAACACATCGGGCTCTGCCAGCGGATGTTGCCCCAGTACCGGATCGCCGTGGAGTTCCGGAACGCTTTATGGACAAACGAAAAGAACGCGGAAAGGACCCTTGGATTCCTCAGGGAGCGAAACTTGATTTATGTGTGCGTGGACGAGCCCCAGGGGTTCCAGTCCTCCGTGCCCCCAATCGCTGAAGTCACATCGGACATTTCGGTCGTAAGGTTCCATGGGCGGAACGCCGCGGTCTGGGAAAAGAGCTCGAACCTGGCGTCGGACAGGTTCAACTATCTCTACAATGAGGACGAATTGGGGGGGTGGGCGCCGAAGATAAAGGACCTCGCGGCCAGAACGAAGCAACTGCATGTGGTGTTCAACAACTGCTACCGGGACAACGCTGTGGTGAACGCCCGCCAGATGAAGATGATACTGGAGTGAAGGGAGCCAGGGCGACGCTCAGCCAGGGCTGTAATTAGTACTGGTGCTTTAGTACTGGTTCGCTGCGGCAAGATAAGACAGGGGCTTTCCTGGCGCAAGTCGCCTTGACATGCCGCAAAGGCGGGATGATAATTGCCTCAGGTATGAGCATCTATTCGGCGATACCATTGGTGGCGGTGATCGCATACCTGCTGTTGTTGACATCTTTGTTTGCTCACCGCCCCTGGCCCAGGCGACAAGCCTACTTCGCTGCGTTCCTGATCGCAGGCATCCTCTGGGGTTTCAGCGATGCCATCTTCCGCAGCGACTTTTTCATGGCCCACAAGTTACTGCTGGCGAGGATGACTCTGTGCGGGTTCGTCCTTACGCTTCTTCCCCTCAGTCACTTCATAGAGACTTTTCACAACGGCCGTTTCAAGGGGTTTTGGCTGGCCCTGGGGCATTTCTCCTTTGTGGCGACGGTAATGTCGGCCGCGCTGGGCTATCTGCCGGAACGGGTGAGCTATGGCCCGGTGGTCTATGCGCACAGTGACCTCGTGCTGATTCTGGCCGTGGTGGGTGTGCCTTTCGGTGCAATCGGGCTGAGGCATATCTACTACCTGCTGCGCCGCCTCAAGGTGGCTGAAAACCCGGCCAAGCACAACCAGGTGATCTACCTAGTTGTCAGCATAGGTGTGGTGGCCGCGGCGTCATTGGGCAGCCTCACGGATGTTGGCATCGAATTCCCCATCGCCCATTCGGGCAACCTGTTGATAGCCGGGATCTTTGCCTACGCTATATTGAAGGGACAGTTGGTCGATTTCAAAATGGTCGCGAGAAAGGGACTGGTCTACTCCGCTCTTACTCTGGTGGTGGCATCTATCTACGTTGCTCTTCTGTATTTGGTCCACTGGTTGTTTGACTTTGACCTGAGTCTGGCCACGGCTTTCACATCCACGGGGATCGCCATCGGGATGGCGGCACTTTCCTGGCCTATAAGGAACGTGCTCGTTTCGAAAGTGGACGAACTGCTTTATCCCAGGACACATAACTACCGCCGGACTTTGCTCGATTTCACCTCGAAGGCATGCAACGTCATTAAGATCGAAGAACTGCGCGGCGAAATCACCAGGCTGGCGGCTGGCGCCGTTGGCGTGGGCAAGGCATACCTGTTGCTTCCTGAAATATCGGGGCCCGATTATGCCGCGCCGTTTGTCGGCGAGAACAACGGCTACGGCGTTAATTCCCAATTGAAGGTGAAGCGGGAAGGCCCTATCGTGGAACGGTTGCTGCTGCACGGCAAACCGATGTTCAGGGAGAACCTCGACATCTCGCCGGAAGTTTCCAAACTTTGGGCGGAAGAGATGGAGGCCGTCAATAAGGCAGAGATTGAGGTCTTCGCACCGCTGATAAGCCGGGGCAGTCTGATTGGCATACTTGCTCTGACCAGAAAGGAGCCGGCGGCGGCTTTTGATCTGGGCGACATTGACCTTATCAACGTGCTGACGCGCGGCATAGCTATAGCGATCGAAAACGCGCAGCTTCACGCCAGAATCGAAAGACTGGCCATCACCGACATGATGACCGGGGTATTCAACCGCCGTTATTTCGACGAGCGGCTGAGCGAAGAGATCAGCCGGGACACCCGGTACGGGGGGACCTTTTCTCTGGTCATTTTCGATCTTGACCGCTTCAAGAACTACAACGATACCTATGGGCACCGCGTGGGTGACGAACTGCTGCAACAAGTTGCCCAGGCCGCAAAAGAATCCGTTAGAAGCGCGGACCTGGTATTCCGGTACGGGGGAGATGAATTTGCCCTGCTGCTGCCTGAGACTACCCCCAGAGATGCCGCCACGGTCTGCGAAAGGCTGCGGGCAAGGCTGGCGACGCGAATGCAGGTAGGGGGAACGGGCTTGACTCTGAGTCTTGGGGTCGCCACCTGGCCGGACGATGGGAATACGATGAGCGAGATCGTTCGCGCCTCCGACGAAGCCCTGTACTACAGCAAGCGTTTTGGGGGGAACCGGGTATCGGTGTTTTCGGACATACATTCGCTGGCGTCCGGCACTGCCCAGACCCGGCCCGGTGACGGGGAATCGGCTTTGAACGCGGCCAGGGCGCTGGTCGCGGCGGTTGATGCTAAGGACCACTACACGGCCCCGCATTCCCTGCTGGTGGCTGCCTACGCCACGGCGCTGGCCCGTGCCGCGGCGGTCAGGCCGGAAAAGGTTAACCTGGTGGAAATGGCCGCCCTCTTGCACGACATTGGCAAGATCGGTGTTCCGGACATATTGCTGAGCAAAGCGGACAAACTTACGCCGGAAGAATGGGAAATCCTGAAGACACACAGCCAGGTTGCCGCCTCTATTATCGGTCCCGTTCCGGAGTTGGCCCCGTGTTTGCCGATTGTTCTGCACAACCACGAGTGGTTCAACGGCCTCGGCTACCCGGGAGGGCTCAAGGGCAAGGACATTCCTTTTGAAGCGCGGATACTGGCCATTGCGGACGCCTTTGCCAGCATGGTCTCGGCCCGGCCTTACCGACAGGCCATGAATGTTGAATCGGCGATCAAGGAACTCGAGAAGTACAGCGGTTCGCAATTCGATCCAGACCTTGTGACTCTGTTTATTCCTATTGCCCGATCGATGGCCCAGCCGGCACGCCGCTAGTCAGGCGTCTTCGAACATCTCTCAGCCTTTCCCTCATCAGGTGAGTGGACCACCAAACTAAAGTACCCCGGGGCCTCTAGGTCAGTATGTTACGGAAGTACTATTGTGGTTAGGGCTGGCTTAACATAAGATTGAACCTGGGGGCGAAATATCATGGTCAACGTATCCGAGGGAGGGCCGCGCCTTAAGCTGCGGCGTTCTTTACCCGATCCCGCTGCACTCAAGCTTATTCCTGAGGCAATGGCCAGGAAGTACAAGGCCATACCGCTGGGAATTGCTGGTAATACCCTGCGCGTGGCGATGGTCAATCCCGCCGACATCTTCGCGTTGGAAGCCCTGGCCGCTCAGAGTCAGATGCGGGTGGAACCGGAGGCGGCGACCACTGATGAAATCCACGAAGCCATTGACTTCAACTACAAGTCCTACGACGAGATAGAGAAACAGATATCCAGCATGGCGGTGCCGGGCGTCGCCGCGGAGCAGAGGCCGGACTCTGTTGCTGACGCCCCGGTGGTACGTGCCTTGACGTTGGTGATCGAGGAGGCGGCCAAAGCCAGGGCTTCGGACATTCATATCGAGCCTCAAGGGGACAAGATACGGGTAAGGTTCAGGGTCGACGGCACTTTGCGCACCGCTTTGACCTTGCCGATCCAGGCGGCCATTCCGTTGATATCCCGCATAAAAATCCTTTCCAATATGAATATAGCGGACCATCACCGGGCCCAGGACGGACGCTTTTCACTGGAGACCAACGGGAGGACCATAGACATACGGGTAGGCGTTGTGCCGACTGTGTTTGGAGAGATGGCGGTAATGAGGTTGCTGGAAAAAACCAATTCGACGCTGACGCTGGCCCAACTCGGGTTTCTCCAGGAAAGCCTTGAGAAATACCAGAAGATGCTGGCCTGTCCCTATGGGATGATTCTAGTCAGCGGGCCGACGGGCGCCGGCAAGACGACCACTCTTTATGCCTCTCTGAACTGCCTGGACCACAACGAACAGAACATCATTACTATTGAAGACCCGGTGGAGTATCAGTCCAAGAACATCAATCAGATTCAGGTCAATCCCCGCGCGGGGATCACCTTTCCTGCCGGCTTGAGGTCGATACTTCGCCTTGATCCAGACGTGATTCTGGTAGGTGAGATAAGAGACAGTGAGACTTCGGCCATAGCCGTCCAGGCCGCGTTGACGGGACATTTGATGCTTTCTTCGATTCATGCCAACGATTCCATAGGTGTTATCTTTCGTCTCCTGGACCTGGGCGTCGAGCCTTTGCTGGTATCGTCAACCCTGATCGGGGTGGTGGCCCAGCGGATGGTGCGCCGCGTGTGCCCTGAGTGCGCCCGTCCTGTCAAGGTGCCTTTGATAGAAAAACTTGCCTACTCCCGGGAAACCGGTGAGGAGAAAGACGAGTTCGTCTACGGCGCCGGATGTGAGTCCTGTAACGGCACCGGTTACCGCGGGCGGACAGGCATCTTCGAAATCCTCCAGATGGGTGACGATTTGAGGGCGATGATTCTTAAGGGGGGTTCCGCCGCCGACCTCCGGTCTCAGGCAACGAAAGACGGAATCGTTTCCCTGGCCCAGGACGGCATGCTTAAAGTGAAAGCCGGCATTACCACCCCTTCCGAAGTGCTGCGAAATGCTTATTCGGTCGAGTAGACAGGCAACAGATATGAAAGAGCCAGTAGACCAACCAATATCAGGGACCCGCGTTTCGAAGTCGGCAGCGCCGTTAGAATATTCCCGCGCTTTCCACCCCGGCGAGGCTGAAGCCGTGGGCCGCGCCCCTGCCCATCTGTCCGGGGTGGGAAGTGCATTTGAAACTCTTGGTCTGACAGGAGTTTGGCTGGTACCGATGCCCGTTGCCTGTCAAGGGAAATGAAATGTTCTTCGACTACGTAGCTCAGAGCCAGAACGGTCAAGTAACCCGAGGAAGGATATCCGCTTCAGGCGAAGCCGTGGCCAGGGATTTGCTGGGTTGCTCGGGGCATCAATCGATCAAGCTCACAGTCGTGGCCCAGAGCACCAGCTTCAGCTTCCTGCAGAAAGGCATGTCGCAGGTAAAGCCCGGAGACATCATTCTCTTTTACCGGCAATTGGCCCTACTTCTTGAATCGGGGGTTGACATTGTCACTTCGCTCCAGCTTCTGCAAAGTGGGTCCGGCAACAGGGCCGTGACCAGGGTGCTGGACGACGTGATCAGGGACCTTCGCAATGGGAGTCAGCTTTCCACGGCCCTCCTCAAACACCCCCGGGTGTTCGCACCCATGTATTGCCGTACCATACAGGTAGGCGAGCAGACGGGCAATCTGGAAGTGATACTCCGAAACATGGCTGACTATATGGAAAAAGAACTGAATACCTCTAAGGGCGTCAAGAGTGCCTTGATGTACCCGATAATAACCCTCATCGTCGCGGTTATGGCCACACTGGTGATTGTGACGTTCGTCTTGCCTTCTTTTACGAAACTGTACGCTGCTTTTGGGGTTGAACTTCCCTTAACCACCCGGCTTCTCATGGGAATCACCGACGTGGCCGCGGCATATGGCATCTACGTTATCGGCCTGATCGTGGCTGGGGCGATTGGTCTTTATATCTATACCAGGACTGACCGCGGCAAATACGCCATGGACAGCCTGATGCTAAAGACCCCTCTGATGGGGCGAATCAGCCAGCTCAATGAACTGGCCCGGTGCGGCCGCGTGCTCGCCTTACTCTTCAAGGCAGGGTTGCCTATGACTGAGGTAATGTCTCAGTTGGTGTCCGGGTGCGGCAACAGGGTGATCGCCCGTGCACTGGCCGAGGTGCAGGGAGAGATGGTAAGGGGTGAGGGCTTATCCGGGCCGATGTCAAAGAACAGTGTCTTTTTGCCCATGTTCGTCCAGATGGTGCGAGTTGGGGAGGAGACGGGTACCCTGGATACGACGCTGATGGCTGTGGCGCAGACCTATGAGACAGAGGTGGATGACAGGACCAAGTCACTGGTCGCACTCATTCAGCCGGCTATGACTGTCTTTATTGGTGTCGGGGTGGGGTTCATAACCATTTCAATGATTTCTGCGATGTATTCGATCTATGGCCAGGCGCTGCACTAGAAAACAAGAAATAAGAAATGAAAAATCAAAATGCAAAAGGCCAATCGGGGATGATGCTGCTGGAAACCGCCGTGGCACTGGCAGTCTTGGGCATGGTCGCTGTGGCGCTGCTCACCGGGCTGGCCGGCGCCCAAAGGGCAACCATGCTGGCTGAGGGGCGGTCGGTCGCGGTGAGTCTGGCTCAGAGCCAGATGGAGCATCTCAAGACAGTCGCCTATGTCAGCGGCGCCGCTTCCTATACCCCCGCGGCTGTCCCATCGGCAGGGGACTACACTGGCTATTCAGTTTCCATTGCCGCGGCTCCGTTGAACGTGCCCGACGACGGAGTGCAGAAGATAACGGTGACCGTTGCCCGCGGCGGTCAGCAGGTACTCACTATGTATGGCTACAAGGGGAACCGATGAAAAGAGGGCAACGTGGAGTTACCCTTATCGAGCTTCAGGTGGCCATCACCATCGGGGTGCTTATTGCCATAGCCGCCACCGTTTCGACTATTCAGCTTATGAAATACTCTTCGAGCGTTACCGACAGGATGACCGCGATCCGGCACGTGGAAAACGCTGGCTACTGGATCGCCCGGGATGCGGAGACAGCCGGAAACGTCACCGTGGACGGTCTCACCTTTCCGAATTTCATGGTGATGACCTGGACGGTATACGGGTATGACGGAGTGCCATCGGTTCACCATTCGGTAACCTACTCCTTCGCCGACTTCTCTCAGGGAATCGGCAAGCTGAAAAGGACCCATTGGAGCAGCGCGGGGGCCAATGAGACCACTCTGATTGGCGAATACATCTATTACGATGTCGCTGATCCCTCGAACACGACCAAGGCCAGTTATCAAAGCTCCGAGTTGGCGGTGACCCTGACCGGCCGCTATGGAAGTGCCACCAGGAGCAAGGTGTACACAATCGTGCGACGGGCCAATTTCTTCTAAGAGCTATGGCAAGACTATTGGATTCATTGCGGCGGTTTCTGAACGACCAGGGGGGGCAAGTGCTGCCTCTCGTTTTGGCGCTTTTTGCCGTGGGCGGTCTTGTCTTGACGCCAACCATCAGATACGCGGCAAGCAGCATCACCGGCATCAGGGCAAATGAAATGGGAGTGCAGGGACTCTACGCCGCCGATGCGGGGATCGAATATGTTGTGCGGTCCGCCCGGGCGGGCGGTGAAGGCCTGCCGACTAGTTTGGCTGAGAATATCAACGGGATGGAGGTGACAGCTCAGACTGTTGACAAGGGCGCCTATACTCTCTACATGGGGCAGTTTGTCTCTGCCCAGGAAAGTCATAATGACTATTTGACGATATCTGGGGACATAGTGTGGGACCAGGCGGCCCAGGCCTACAATTACACCATCACCGCGTCGCGCCAGCCGGAAACCACCGGGAATATTTCCCTACAGGAGGTTGGCGCTAGACTTCCCGTGGGATACAGCTACCAGTCGGGGTCCGCCGCCAGCTTTTCCGAGAACCTGTCGACGGATAATCCGTCCATAACAGCGGACGCTTCCGGAGCTCAGATGCTCGGATGGGTGTTCTCCAACCCGAAACCTACTCTCACCTCCGGCGCTCCAGTGAAAACAGAGAAATTCTATTTTACCGGGACCGGGGACCTGACCGGCGATTATACCTGGGTCGTGGCCACCAGGAGCGATATTGGTACGGTGAGTGAAGTGACAGGCAATCTCTATGTGATCACTTCCACGGCGACCCGCCCCTCGGACGGCGCCATAACTGCCAGGATCAAAGCGGATGTTCTGGTGGACAGCGGTGGCGTTGCGTATATCGTTTCATGGCAGGTGCTCCAGTGAAGGAAAGACAGGTCCAAGAGCTATGTCGGGACTAAGTAAGACCGCCCAGGCCATTCTAGTCGCGTTCATGATGGTATTCATGATGGCCGTGCTCCTATGGACGCTTCATTCTCAAAAGATGGACGACCAGAAGAAGATAAGTGCCGACCTGTCGGTGGCCAACAGGAAGCTGGTTCTAACCCAGGCCGAACAACTCGCTCAGCAGAAAGTCGAATTGGAGCGCAGGGTCGCGCAGACTATTGCCAGGTCATCCACGGAAGCGGGCAGGGCCTTCTCGACTTCCCAGAGCGTGGCGGCGACCGAGGTGCTGATTACTACCGCGGACAAGCTGGGCGTTGAGATTATTGAGCTCAGGTCGGCGGGCCCGGCCAGCCAGAAGCTGCAGGGAGTGCCTGTTAGGTCGCTCCCGTTCAGCATTAAGGTGGAGGGAGATGTTCTGAATCTGGTCGATTTTGTGACGGCCCTGAGCCAGGTGTTCCCTGCAGGGACGGTCAAGTCAGTAGGAATCGATCTCGGCGCCTCTCTCAACCCACAAGCTGGTTCGCCAGAAATGAACGGTCCAAGGTGGTCTGCGACGGTTCAGCTGGAAGTATATACTTACGATGGCGGGCCAAATGGGTAGAGAAATTGTGACCCTGTACATTGAGGATTCCGGCCTCCAACTTCTGGTGACGTCGGGCAAGCGCATCAGGAAATGGGCCCGATTGCCGCTGGAACCGGGACTGGTGAAGGGTTCGGTAGTGATGAAGGAGGAGGAAGTGGCCAGAGCCATCGGGGAACTGATCAACGCGAACCAGGTCAAGAACAGGAGAGTGACGGTGGGGCTGAGTGGTCTTCGGTCCCTGACCCGGCCCTTGATTGTTTCACCTGCGCCGCGCGCCAGGCTTGCGGAGATCGTGCTCGGGGAGGCCAAGAAACTGTTGCCTGTGCCGTTGGACCAGCTTTACGTTTCCTGGCAAACTGCCCCCATGCCGGGAAAGAAACTTCAGGTGTTCGTCATTGCGATACCCCGGAAGACCGTAGAGAGCGCCATGGCGACATTGCTTCGGGCGGGGTTGAAGCCCCAGTTCCTGGACCTGAAACCATTAGCCCTGGCAAGGTTGGTCCGAGAAAAGAACGCTATAATCGTGGACGTTCAGCCGTCTGAGTTTGACATCGTGGTCATGGTCGACGGCGTTCCTCAGCCAATACGAACGCTGCCGTTGGGTGAGGGGACTGTGGCAGATAGACTTAAAGCTGTTGGGGATGACGTGGCGCGGACCATCGAGTTTCACAATTCTAATAACCCGGAGAGACCTCTTGGTGCAGCGGTGCCACTATACGTCGGCGGCGAGCTTGCGGCGGAGCTGTCCCTGGCTCGTCAACTCTCGGAGAGGATAGGCCATCCGGTTTCGATACTATCGTCTCCGCTGCCGTGCCGCGAGTTACCGGACCCCGGTCCCTACCTTGTTAACATCGGCCTGGCGCTCAAGGAACTCTCGTCGGTTAAGAGAGGAGCTTCACCGGCGACCAACGTGAACGCGGTTCCCGAGGCCTACCGGCCCAAGCCGATTTCCCTCGCCAGGGCCGTTGCTCTGCCGGTGGTTGTCGCCGCAGGAGGCATGCTGCTACCGATGGTCATGGTGCTTCAGGCGGATTCCGACAGTAATGCTTCTCTGCGCCTCCAACTAGACAACGTGAATCAACTTGTGGCTCAGCGGCAGCGGGATGAAACACGCCTGAAGGCGGATGTGGCCGCCCTAGAGAAGAAGGCCGCTGGCGCTGACGCAACTTATGGGGGGTTGGTTCAGGAGTTGAAGAGTCTCAAGACTGCTGCGGAGAGGGTAAACGGCGACTTGTGGGCCGTACTGGACAGCATGGACACCAGTAGCGTGCAAATGGAACATATCAGTTTTACCAGAGACACGTTGACGGTGAAAGGCATTCTTCCGACCCAGTTTCACGTGATCAACTACGCTGCAAACCTGAACAACACGGGGCGCTTCTCCGACGTCGTCATATCCAGCATGGGTCGCAGGGGCGGCGCCGTAGAATTTGTTGTTGAAATGAGGCATTGATGGCTGCCGGTGTCGATATTCTGTCTCTGTTGCGGCTAGCCAAGGAAAGCAAGGCTTCCGATATTCACCTCGTGGCATTCAATCCTCCTTTGTTCCGTGTTGATGGTCTGCTCAACCCTGCACTGAATATGCCCGTAATGGTACCGGACGACATAAAGAGTTACTTTGCCCAGATTACGGACGAAAAGCAGAAGGCAGAATTCCACAAACGCCTTGAACTCGATTTCGGATACACTCTCGGAGATATCGGCCGATTCCGCTGCAATGCTGCCATGCAACAAAGCACGATCACACTGGTAATACGCTTACTGCCCCTGGCGATAGCTACCATAGACCAACTGGGTCTGCCTCCGGTCTGCAAGGAGTTGGCCCTGCGGCGGAGAGGTATGATCGTGATCAGCGGGCCGACGGGGAGCGGCAAGTCAACCACGCTGGCAGCCATGATAGACCACATGAACAACTTGGAAGCCCGGCGGGTGGTTACGGTCGAAGACCCGGTCGAATATCTTTACCGCAGCAAGAAGTGCACGATCACCCAGCGAGAATTGGGTACCGATACCATTTCCTTTGCCGAGGCTTTGAAACACGTCCTGCGGCAGGACCCGGACGTCATCCTGATTGGTGAAATGCGGGACATGGAAACCGCCGCGGCTGCGCTTACCATTGCCGAAACAGGCCACCTGGTACTGACCACCGGCCATGCCTCCAGCGCCCCCGGGGCCATTGAGCGCATAATCGACCTTTTTCCCACTCACGAACGCGAATTTGCTCAATCGAGGCTGGCGACCCTGATAGCCGGGGTGTTTTCGCAGGTGCTGGTCCCCCGGGCTAACGGCGCCGGCCGGGTTGCCGCCGTCGAGATCATGCTGGCCAATTCGGCGATCCGAAATCTGATCCGCGAAGGCAAACTTTATCAGTTGCCCAACGCCATCCGGACGAGCACCAAGGACGGCATGCAACTGCTGGACCAGGCGTTGGTGGCGCTTTACCGCAGCCGGGCGATCGACCGTGAGCAATTGTTTTCTTTCGCCACTGATACTGACCAGGTGGAAAGATCGATTCAGGCCGACGGGGGCATGTAAGGCCCTGAGGTTCAGTGGTGTGGATCTCGTTTGTTGTGAGTAACGAAAGAGCCTGCCGCAGTCGCGGCAGGCTTTTTTTGTGTGGGGGTGTTGAAGATGATCTCTGAGGGTCGCTAAGGATAACTGAGCTGAGTCGCTGTACCATCCGTAGCAATGCTGTACGTGCCGTCAAGGCTGGCAACTCCGCCGGTAATGAAGGCCCCTACCGTCGTGGTCCCGACGCTAATATTGGCGCCCGAGTTCAAGAGATTGGGAGCGGGTATCGAAAACTGTTTCTGGTCTGCCATGGCTGACGTTACTGCCAGTTGCACGTTCTGCAGTTCGGTTATTCCAGCTTCAGCCTTGCCGGAACCGATGAGCTTGGTGATGTTGGGGACGGCGACTGCCGCCAGGACGCCCAGGATCGAGACTGTCACCAGCAGTTCGATCAGGGTGAACCCATTTTCCCCCCGATGGAATTGTCTGAGAAGTTTCTTGACCATGCGAGCCTCCTTTGTGATAGTCTGAGTCTAGAATATCATGAAGTTGGCGAGCGTCAATCGACTGTTGGTACCTATTGGCCTGGCGAAAGAGGTCATGCGTACCGTGTTGCGGGGTGTCGCTGTTTGAGGCAAAAGAAAAAGCCTGCCGTTGTTGCGGCAGGCTTTTGTCTGGGCTGGTTTAACGATGATTCTGGAGTGTTTAGGGATAAGTGTTCTGGGTCGCAGTTCCGTCGGTGGCGACGGTGTACGTGCCGTGGAGGCTAGCAACTCCTCCGGTGATGAAGGCGCCGACCGTCGTACTGCTGACGGTGACGTTGGTGGTACTGTTTAGGCTGCCTCCAGCTATTGCCGACACTTTTTGGTCTGCCATGGCTGATGTCACTGCCAACTGGACGTTCTGGAGTTCCGTTACTCCAGCCTCGGCTTTGCCGGAACCGATGAGCTTGGTGATGTTGGGGACGGCGACTGCCGCCAGGATGCCCAGGATCGAGACTGCGACCAGCAGTTCGATAAGGGTGAATCCCTTTTCCCCGCGACGGAATTGCCTGAGAAGTTTCTTAACCATACAATTTACCTCCTTTATGTATTGGTCTTTAGCTAAACGATATCATAAGTTCCGGGGCATTCAATCGACCGAAGGTACCGATTCCGCATAGGATAAAGGTCACCCGTACTTCGGGATGCATCCTGGGGCTTGTCCGGTTGGCTATTGACTGGGCGGCAAAAAGGGTTAACAATTAGGGCTCGGGCATAGGGGTTCCGGTGATTTGTCCATTCTGGACGATCATCAGGTTTTGGGACTCGCGTTTCCGAAATCAGACGAGGCAGAGTATTGCGTATATATGCAAAAGGAATTAAGGACGACAGGTGCGCTGGCTCTCATGGCAGAATGGGCCTTATATGGCATTGCTGGACTGATCCCCCTGGTGACCTTGTCCGCTGGGAAGTTTGTCTTGTGGGAGACTCCGAAGGTCGCTCTGGTGAACATCTTAACGGTGATAGCGGTGGCGGTATGGGCCTTTGATATGATCCGATCCGGACATATCCGGGCAAGGATTCCACCGTTCTTCTGGTTGGTGTTGAGCTACTTCGGCGTCTATGTGGTAGCCACCATTATTTCCATTTCCCCCGTCTTAAGCATTTTTGGAATATATTACCGGAGCATGGGGCTGATCACCGTGGCGAACCTGGTGTTGCTTTATTTCCTGGTGTTCAACATTCTGAGCAGCCGGGACAGGCAGATGAGGTGCCTGAAGATACTTGTATTCTCTGCGAGCGTGGTTGCACTGATTGGAGTGCTTCAATATTTTGGCACAGATCTTTTGCCGGGCTCGCTCTCCGCGCGGGGACAAAGGGTCAACTCGACTCTCGGGAACTCGGACTATGTGATAGGTGTCATGGTGCTGGCGATACCCGTGGCCGCCGCGTTTGTTCTCAAGAAACGCTACCTTTATCTGGCGCCCCTGGTCCTGCTGTCGGCCTGTCTCCTCTTTTCGCTGCCGATACCGGGAGTTACCAGCGAAATGCCGGCCACGGAGTCACCGAGAGGTGTCTCGGGAATTCAATCTACCCTGGGTGAAGTGACCGCGTCGTTGTCAGGGTCGGCTGCCGACCGGTTCCGGTTTCGAGAGGGGCTGTGGGAGGCGGGAATCAAGTCTGCCTTTGCCCATCCGGTACTGGGCACCGGCCCCAATACCTATCGCGACGTATTCCCGCAGTACGAGCCTCTTTATTACGCCAGGATGGTCGGGGATAACCGCGAAGACAAGGTCCATAACGAGTTCATCGAGGTAGCCCAGTCTACCGGATTTGTGGGACTAGGCGCCTACTTGGCGATGATGGCATCGCTCTTGTGGTTGTTTGGTCGCTGGTCGCTGAAAAACAAGAGGGATCCGGACGCGGTGTTCGTGATGGCTGTCGCGGTAGCCGCTATGGGCTATTTGGCTTTCACCTTCATGCTTTTCCACACGATAGCGCCGTATACCGTTTTCTGGATATTGGCTGGTGTGGGAGTCGGACTGTGCCGCCCTTTGGGCGCAGGTATGACAAAGAAGGTTAGATTGTCCAGGATGTTTCATCTGGCGGCCGCCGGCCTGGCCATAACTGGTGTGGCATGGCTGGGGCTGACGGCGCTCCGCCCTGTAGTTGCGGAGATGAGTTTTGCCCGGGCGCGCACTGTGGTGGAAGGGGATTTTGGGTCGGGGGATGACGCCATGGCTCTATTTCAGAAAGCTGCCGACTTGCATCCATATGAGCTAACTTATTTGAGCGTCGCGGGCCATGCTTTCTCAGTCATTGGGAGGGCGTCGGCGGGGACTCCGGTGAGCCGT
>ORJL010711829.1_pt1 | contig 15417 bp, 12 predicted proteins | sample 1779941 | NCBI WGS metagenome assembly ORJL01 (sample SAMEA104232317, study PRJEB22302) | groundwater metagenome | biome: forest; feature: aquifer; material: groundwater | place: USA | collected 2011-08-07 | depth 5.8 m | reverse complement strand
TCCCGTGCTCAATTCGTTCATCATGTCGAACATGGCGCCACAGTATTGCCAGTTCAACCGCGGCGTGTGGCAGATTCTTGAATCCTTGGTGCGCCTATGGGTCAAGGACAAGGATCGCGGCACGATCTACGTCATAACCGGAAGTGTTTTTGATCGCGATAATGATGGAAAGCGAGATCCGGATTCCAGCGCAGAGCGTATGACGTCGAATAACGGAAAGAATAGGGTAGCTGTGCCCTCACACTTTTACAAGATTCTGATTCACAAAAAGGGCGACGGCAACGTTGAAACGATTTCGTTCCTGCTGCCTCACGATCAGACCGACCTGGACGGCGATGCAGCCTTCCAGTATCTCGAAAAACACATCCGCTCCATCGAGGAAATCCAGGCGGTGGCCGGCCTACAATTCTTTCCAAAAGTGGCGCAGGAGCGCCCCGAAGCAATAGCAGCCGTCGTGAAGGCCCGCACATCGGGTCTATGGCCATTCACTGGCAAGCGTCCAAGCAGCCTTGCTAATTCACCGCAGTGTAAAGCGACAGCCGGCGCAGATCGGTAAGACGCAAAGCGCTATTACGTCCGGGACGAATTGTCACGACTTCATAAATCTTTTGAGCCGTTCATGATTCATCATTTCGGCCTTGATCTTGACATTCTCCTGGTTCAGCTTTAGGAATTTGTCCTTCCAGCCGGGTTGAATGACGAATCCGTTGAATTTCGCATCTACGCCATACAACAGGTCCATAACACCCATGATAATGTTTGCTGTTAGCCACAGGTCTGTCTTGACCATTTCCTCGTCTTCGATGTCAAAATACGGGGTACTGAACCTCCCTGCCTCAAACTCTGCTCTGAAATTGGAATGCGCAGATACCAAATTGGCGTGAGCGGTCGAAGAGTTGATAACGTCCTTCAGTCGTTTAATCCCATCAGATCCGGCTTTGAAGTGCTGGTCGAGCCAATCATAGCGCTTCTTTGTGAGCTTTTGGGACGGATCAAGTGTTCCGTCTTCGTTCACGTCGACGAAATCCTCCTTGTCGAGGTTTGCGATCGCGTAGGCAGCGCACGCCCCGGCCTCTAGGACTTGTCGTATATCCATCATCCCTTGAACATGATGGAGGCGAAGAACAGAAAACAGAGCCAGCGAATGGTGCTTCTTTATAGTCGCCATGAACATGCCAAACAGGTATCGGTCGGGGTGAATCGACTTGATGAACCCCGTGTTTAGCAGACTAGTGAATTTTTGCGCATGATGGTAGATCGAACCATACCTCTCATGAGCCCTTAGTACCATTTCTCGTTCGCTATCGAGAATGTCACCCAGTGTTGATTGTTTGAAGTTCATGTCGCGTGCCATTCGTAGTAAGCCAGTTGTTATTAGCTAAACACTGCCCAGCAGTTTGGGCAACGTGTATCGCGCGGAAAGCGCGCTTGCGTACTCAATGACGAAGCCGGTGATACCGCTTTGGGGAGTATGGTCCGCTTTGTTGGTGATTGCACCTCAGTACCGTCTCGCGCTATTGTTTGTATATGGCAACTAACAAGCAATCTCCACCTCCGGTCTCGCCCACGGTCGCCGCCGTGTTTGAAGATTTCTTGGCAAGAACTGCCAACGATGAGACGTTAGGGAAGGAGGTCGCGGATAGGCTTCGAGCCGCACTCTTAAAGCAAGGCGCTTACGATCCGGATAATCTTCTGTTGGCTGTGTTTGGCGACGAAGCTCTATGATCCGGCTGCAAAAACTCCGCATAGAGGAATTCCGCGGCATTCGCCAGATCGAATTGCCCCTCAATGGTGAAAACTTTGGAATTTGCGGCCCAAATGGGACCGGCAAAAGCGGCATCGTTGATGCGATCGAATTTGCGCTCACCGGCGATATCACGCGGCTGGCCGGATACGGCACCTCGGGCGTAACCATTAAATCTCACGCTCCGCACGTCGATTCGCGAAAGACGCCGGAGAAATCGCACGTAGAGCTCACTGCATCAATCGCGTCTTCCGGTGAGCTAATCGTAGTGGACCGGGTAGTAAGTGCGCCGGGAGACCCGACTATTACCTCGGCCGCTAAGAATGCTGCGGTTGTAATCGCTGAACTGGCAACGCATCCCGAGTTCGCCCTTTCCCGACGGGAAATTATCAAATACATTTTGACCCCGCCCGGACAGCGTTCAAAAGACGTCCAGGCGCTCCTCCGGCTGGAACAGATAGAAAAGGTCAGGCAGTCGCTCCAGCGGGTGGCGAATAATTCAAAAAACCAAGCCAAACAAGCGAATGAAGCGCGTGACCACGCCAGATTCGAACTGCAACAGGCGCTCGGCATAGCAAAACTAGACCCGAAGAACATTCTCGCCGTTGTCAACGAAAGGCGCGCGACGCTCCAACTGCCTGCATTGCCGGAATTGACCAAGGACACCTCGTTTCTGGAAGGGCTTGCGGCGAACGCGGCCAAGTCGGGTCAGCAGCAAAAGATACTGAAGAAAGTCTCGCTTGCTGACGTTGCCGGCATACTTGGTGAATCGGAGTCCGGGGAACCGGATGAGCTTGCGAAGCTCCGGCAGGGTGCTATCGCCGCATTGCAAAAACTTCAAGAGAGTCCTGAAGGTTTGCGCGATCTTAAACGGCAAATATTGATCACTCAGGGGCTCGATCTCTTGGACGGTGAATTATGTCCCTTATGTGACACGCCGTGGGACGAAGCGGAGCTTCGGGATCACCTGAAGGAGAAGCTTGAGAAGGCAAAGCAAGCAGAAGGCCAGCTCGACGCGCTCAAGGCATCCGTCGCACCATTTGTCAGAGCCCTTAAGGAGCGGGAAGAGAGAAACGCGCGGATTATTTTGTACTGTAATGCGCTGGAGCCGAAAGTCGAGCATACAGCTTTTGGCGAAGTGGCAGCGCGATTGACCGCTCACCGGGCAGCCATCGAACGAATCGCTTCGGAGCCGAAGGACTTGGATGTAGAGATCGTCCTTCTTTCGGAAGATTGGTGGACTCTTCCAAAAAACGCAGCCGACTTGCTTGGAACAGCGCTGCATGCCCGTTTGGAAGCGCTACCTGAACCATCCAAAGAAGAGGAAGCACGCGCGTTTCTAACTGTCGCGCAGGACCGCTATGAACGGGCCAAAGCGAGAAGGCAAGCAGCCGAGTTGGCAGGCGCACAGGAAAAGACCGCCGAGCGCGTATATGAGCACTACAGCGCGAGCAGCACGGCAATCCTGGAGGGGATATATATCGGGGTTGAGAAGGACTTTTCCGAGTATTACCAATTCATAAATCACGAGGACGAAAAAGAATTTGAAGGCAAGCTGAAGCCTTCTGTGGGCAAGCTCGCCTTTGACGTTGATTTTTACGGCCGTGGCTTGTTTCCGCCAGGGGCTTACCACAGCGAAGGGCACCAAGACGGCATGGGGCTCTGTCTTTATCTCGCACTTATGAAACACACGCTGGGCGATAAATTTACATTTGCCGTTCTTGACGATGTGCTGATGTCGATAGACGCGGGGCACAGAAGGGATGTTTGCCGGCTACTCAAGACGAAATTCCCAAAAACGCAGTTCATCGTTACCACGCACGATCCAATTTGGCTTCAATTCATGAGGACTGAACAATTTGTTCAGTCGAGTATCAGTTTCGGAGGATGGACCGTCGATAGCGGCCCCAACGTATGGAGTGACAGCGACGTCTGGACGCAAATTGCGGAAGATCTCAAGAAGAACGATGTATCGAGGGCCGCCAGTACGCTGCGCAGATATCTGGAATTTGTTTCAACCTCGATGGCCGACAAGCTGGGGGCCAAGGTCAAATTCCACGGCAATGGCCAGTACGACTTGGGAGACCTCATGCCGCCATTAATCAGCGCATGGAAGGACCTGCTGGGAGCGGCAAGGAAGGCAGCGGAGTCATGGGGGAAGAAGGAGGAGATCGAGCAACTCACGGCGAAAGAAAAAGACGTTAAAGAAAAGATCGCGCGTACGCAAATTGAGCAATGGGCCATCAATAAGGCGATCCATTACAACGAGTGGGCCAATTTGCAGGCAGCGGAACTCAAATCTGTCGTGATCGGGTTCAAAGACATGCTTGATACGATGAAGTGTCCGGACTGCGGGACCTTTGTCTATGTATTGCCGGCTAAGGGTAAATCTGATGTAGTCAGATGCGACTGCGGGACAATAAACATAAACCTCAAGGCCAAATGACCAGAAGAGAGTGAGAGCCAATTGAAAATAGATTCATTTACTCGCCATTCCTTGCCTGGCTTCATCTCTCGGGCAATCATTATAGGTATTGAAGAAATCGTACCGAACAGCGTTCAAAGGACGTACAGGTCCGGCATTCGTCGATGGGTTAGATCATTCAGACAGAGTTCGAAAAGCGCTACGCGGGCTCAACAAAGGGTCCGTGAAAACGTGGGTAGCCCAGCCCAAGGACAACTATCATAAGTAGGTCACCTCGACATTGGAATCATTAGAAGAGTCCGCGAAGTGAATTAGATTTCTAGGGAGAGTGGATTTATGTTCACCGTAGCCCTGATCCAGAATCAATCGGAAATGTCGCATTACGGTTACGCGGACGCGCGTCCGTTAATTGTGCGTCGTAACTATTTGGTCAAGCTTTACACGGCGCAAAACATTGATCGGCTTGCCCATGAGCTAAAAGACATTCGCATTGATGCGGTGGTCTTTGCATCGAACGCTCTTAACGATAAGACTATTCGGGACACAGTCGGAAGCGATGCGTTTGCGTCAACATTCGCGGACTACTTGAAGGCTGGCAAAGGCTGCCTCATTCTCCATCAGCTACGAGTAGCACAGCTTGGTTCTGAAGCCCCAACGTCCGGTGAATTGAAGTTTCTTCCTCTGGATCAGAAAGTACGCCTCATCGAACGACCAAAGAGCGAGGTGGCTACGCAAGGGGTATTGCACCTCACTCCTGCAGCTGAGGGCCACGCGTGCCTGCTGTATCCATCGCTCGTTGATATACAACAAGTTCAAGAGCAATCTCTTACGTTTCCGGGTCTTAGAGGACTTTATTGGCATTATCTGGACCAGCTAAGTCAGGCGGACTGGGATGTCCTGCTATATGACCTCGATAGTGACAATCGAAAACGCCCTCTTCTTGCAGCCATGCGGGAATCAGGCCCATTTCGAATTGTTATCGCCGCATTGACTCTGGATTGGCAAAATCAAGGAGCGTTGTTCGAGAATGTCCTGACGTATTTAGTGGAGGGTAAGCATGAGACGGCACTTCTCACCAAGGATCAACGTTCTTGGGATGCGTCTTTTGCTTACTTTTCTGAACTCCTACGGTCAATGCGTCATCCTTATCGACTATATGAATTTGCGGAAATCGCAGAGCTCTCTAGAAACCTCCTTAATGGTGTTCATTCAATCATCGTATTGGCCCCAGACGTAAAGGAGAATTCTCTCAGTCAGGAATTCCGCAGCTTACTGGATGAGAAGATCTATGGAGGAAACGCAAGTTTGATTGGCTGGATCGACGCTACCAGCCCCCCTCGTTTTTTCGTTGCCGGACGTGAACGATTAGCGCTGCGCCTGCTTGAGCAGATTGAGTTTGGAGTGCACTCTGAGCTTTCGAGGGGATTTATTGATGGCTCATTCTGGAGTACTGTCGATTCTCTACAAGTACTTCGCGGAATCGCGAGAACTAAAGACAAGTACGACAGGCAGTCATTCAGTATGGTCCGCGCCTTGGGTAAAAGCGAATCAGCTGGTCCAACGTTATTTGATCTCGTCAATGTGCACGACCGTCAAGGGTCCTACGACGGTGTATTTGGCGTAACGTGTGCACTGCTGTGGTTTAGGGGAACGTTCCTTGGTTTGGAGGACGCACAGACTAACGCTACGATTGGCTGGATAAGACAAAACCTCGCGGACTATCAAGACCGCGAAAAAGCTCTTGCATACCACTCATTAAATCAGATCGGTGCAGCTTCTGAGGCGGATATAAAGGAATTGCGGGGACTTCTTCGCCGGCAAACGCTGGATAGGGCCTCGGAGGTTGATCTCCTGTTCTATTTGCGCATTGCGATTTCGGTCGACGATTTGTCGTCGGCGGAGCAGATCGTTCGTTACCTCCAAGAGAAGCAGGACAAAGCAGACGGATACTGGGTCGATTTGGAGACCACGGCGAACGCCGTATCTACGCTACTAGATGCGAGAGACAAGTTTAAACAAAACCAAGCCACACGACATGTGCCACTCGAAATGATTTACCGAGCAGTGATATTCATCCAGAACGCTCGTGACGATACGAAAACAGGCAAGTTTGCGTATCCCTGGGATAACAAAATCAGCGCAAGCCTGAAGTGCATAGACGCGTTAATGAAATTTGAAGATCTGATTGAGCAACCGGTGCAAGAAATTATTCGTACTCTGCAAGCCTATGTCAGGGTTCAAGGAGAACGGACATCTTTACGGACCGCCCTGGTAACACTTGAGGAGTTACGTACAACCAATTTGGCAATTCACAGAAACTTAATTGATACCCGTTCCGAACAGGAAGGGGCTACGGCTCAATTAACCACTACACAGAATGCGTTAAGTGCGCTCAGAACGAAAACCGTGGCGACACGCAATGAGCTTAAGCGGGCGCAGTCATTCGTCTGGTACGAAGTCGCAATTTTCTGGGTTTTGATTCCTTTGATTACGTATTTTTTCGCGGCGTTGGCTGTTGTCGCGTTTTGGGAAGGAATCGATCAACAGATAACCATAAGGGAATTAGTCGAGAAGACTTGGCTTGAAAACCTCGAAAAGACCGTTGTGTTTCTTGGGGCATTCGCAGCCCCAATTGGTTTCTTTCTTAAGCGAAAGCTTGACAACCTGCGTTCGAAAGATTTGAATGAAGCTGAGTAGTACATTGCAATCCTAAATGATGGTAGCGCCATCGGCAATTCCCCCTACCGCCGTTTTCAAAGGCAAGGTGCGACCTATCCTAGGTTTGCATACTAAGATTGAAGACTACGTGCTGCTCGATACTGGCGTACTACCCAGAGCATTTATCCGTACTGGCCAAAGGTGCAAGATAAAGCAAGGGGTCATCATTCGTTCGCTCGATGGATTCGTATCAGTGGGCAACCGGGTGAGCATTGGTGAATACACGGTAATTGCTGGTCACGGTGGTGTCACTATTGGAGATGAGACTATTATCGCGAGCCATTGTTCGATATCTGCGGCAAATCATATTTTCACGGATGAGACGACGAGTGTTCGTTACCAAGGGGAGACAGCAGCTGGAATCGAAATAGGCTCTAATGTTTGGATCGGTAGTCGTGTCGTGATTTTGGACGGAGTTTCGATTGCATCGGGCGTGATTGTCGGCGCCGGATCAGTCGTCACTAGATCATTACCACCGAATAGCATTTGCGTCGGGGTTCCGTGTCGAGTTATTCGCTTACGTAGCAAAGGTTAGCTATATGAAATACGCACTAATTAATGGAGACATATTCACCGGGTCAAAGGTCCTCAATCGACATGCGCTGATCATTGATGGGCCACGCATCGTCGATATTGTCGAAGAGGGTGACCTCCCACAAACTTTAGACCGAATTGACGTCGACGGCTGGAACATCGCTCCGGGATTTATGGACTTGCAGGTCAACGGAGGTGGTGGGGTGTTATTTAACGACGCGCCAACCCTGGAATCAATCGAAAAGATTGCCGCGGCCCATCTCCAATTCGGAACGACCAGCCTTCTCCCAACTGTTATCACGGCAGATACTGCGGTCATGAAGACGGCACTTCGAGCGGTGAAGGAAGCACACGCATTACACGAGAACCAAATACTAGGAGTGCACTTTGAAGGGCCATACCTTAGTCCTAAGAAGGCTGGTGTCCATGATCGGACGTTTATACGAGAAGCTTCGGATGAAGAAATAGGCGAACTTCTTTCGCTATCGGACGGCGCGATTAGTCTATGGACTGTTGCGCCGGAATCTGTAGAGGTCCGGCAAGTCAAAAAGCTAGCAGCTAGCGGCATTAGGGTTTCCCTGGGGCATACAGATGCAAGCTATCAAGTTGCGCGCGACGCGTTTGCGGCGGGTGCACGGGGAGTTACCCATCTATTTAACGCAATGTCAGCGTTTGAAAGTCGTCGCCCGGGCGTTGTTGGAGCAGCGCTAGATGCTGAGGATGTATGGGCCGGAATTATTGCCGACGGTTTCCACGTTGATTTCGCCGCAGTGCGCGTAGCCTGCAAGCTAAAGCGCGACAAACTTTTCCTCGTGACAGATGCGATGCCTCCAGTGGGAAGTTCGATTGAAGGATTCCGCCTTGGGCATTTAGAAATAAAGGTGGTCGCCGGGAAATGTGAGACTGCGGACGGAACGTTGGCTGGCTCTGTGCTTGACATGGCCTCAGCCGTCAGAAATATGGTCCAAAAGGTTGGAATACCGCTCCCCGAAGCCTTACGCATGGCGAGTCTCTATCCGGCACGGTTTGTGGGGGTCGACAATAGGCTTGGAATGATCGCCCCAAACTATGTCGCGAACCTGGTGGTATTCAATAACCAGCTCGCGGTCAAGGCCGTGGTTCTTGATGGTGTCATGAAATCGTTCTTGTAGCCAAGTCCTGTTACTGAATCTACTGAAATCTCGAGGAAGCGGGACGAAATGCAGAAGAACAATGATGGTGTCGCCATCGGTTCCCTCTAATGATTTGAAATATCCACACACGTGATAAGTTCAGCATTGTCGTTCTTTGGCGCGTTGACCCGCGTGCTGGTCATTGCGACTCATTTCTGGCAATAAGGGAAATACTCTCGCTACGATTCGGTAAGTTTATGTACTTTCCACCAGTTCTGGGTGCGCCTTATCGTTCGGCTCCGATAGTCTCCGTTCAAACCCTCCTGAAATATTTCAAAGACGGATAGCCTGCGCGAGCAAGGCACGTCGGGTCCAAAGAATGTTTTGCCACCTAGGCACATTCTCACCTCTTGGTCATGTGTGGGTGCAGGCGTAATCTTGTCGCCATGCAACTGAGTGGCGAAGATATTGACGAATTTATGGATCTCTACGAGAAGGAGTTCGGTGAGCGTTTGCTCAAGGATGAAGCGAGTGAGGTCGCCCGCAACTTCGCCGGCCTCTATGAATTGCTGGCTGAACCACTGCCAAGTGAGTCTGACAAAGCTAGGCCCCTGGCCGGAGAGGCTGACTCTTCATCTCCTTCGTAATTTCTCTCACTAGCTGTATAGTTTCTAGGAGGCCTGGGTCGCGTTTGCTGTAGCGTGTGCGAATGTCATTGAGGCCCGCCCGCCAGTAACACTCAGTCGTACTTCGTAACACTGCGTACGAAGGTGCGCAAAAAGTACCGAACTGCGGCATTTATTGCCTGGGCGGCAAGTTTTGCACGATGTAGAAAATTAAAGTGTTTCGCACGTGGCGAAGAGCTGTTTGGCATACTCTTCGCCGGCAACTTTAATCCATGCGGGATTGATGCGAAGAGTCCACCAAGTCAATAGTACGGCGTTGATTGCAAAGCAGGCCCACGCTACTACCTCTGCATACTCGCTTTTGGGAGACGCAACGATAGAGACTACACAGGCAATAAGTCCCATCAATGCCACGGCGACGCCTGAGGGTTTCATACCCCATAAGTTCCTCCGAAAGCCGTAGCTGACGTTTTCTTTGAAGACTAGAGGGTATTTGCTGGCATCCCGTGTTTTTTCTCTCATGAAGTTTGTGCATGAACGATAAGCGTCTCGCCCCGATTTGATGTCAATCTCTTCTTGCGCCAAGGTGGGAAACAAAACGTCGGGCAATAGGCTTCTCAATTTATTTTTATATCGCTCGACTGTTATCCGATCTAACGGCGATTGCAGAGAAATAATAAAGTCCGTAGGCATTCCACCCCATTTTTCATATAGTCCTGGCTCCTTCTTTTTTCCAAGATCGCGGCCAATTTCTGAAAAGAGAAGTGTAAGCAGACCTTGAACTGAGAGCGTGCTGAACAGCCCTACCAACGCAGAAGCTATCGATGTGATCGGAAAGAAAGAAAAGAACGCCAAGCCGATCGGCAGCAACAATATGAATACGGGCATCAAACGAGCGCGAAATGTATACGCATCGAAAGTCATTCGGTTCATGCCTCAACGAGATTGCTAAACGTCAGCACGGGTGCTGGAGACCAACCGGCGCGCAAAGTAGCATTGTCGCTTCGGTAGCAGATGCCTTTTCCTTGAGTGGTCTGAACTACTGAACCGCGACGAATAAACGCGTTAACAACCTTCTTCGCTGGATGTTTCGGTGAACTAGGCGGTGCGGAGATGTGGGCCGTTTTTGTCCTAATCACATTCAATATAGTCGGCCCGACATTGTGCTTACTGCCGTGATGCGGAACATCGAGCAAGTGCAGATCCGCGAGCGATATACCCTGAGAGGCGGCGTACAGCGTGGCTTGGGTCAAGGCTTCGATGTCGGCATCGCCAGTGAAAAGAAGCTTGTGCTCGCCAAAGGTAAACAATACGACCGTACTGGAGCTATTTTCGGCACTAAAGTGGCCCCCTTCATCGGTGAGCGTCTCGACTGCCATCGTTTCGGCTACGAATTCGATGGCGTCATTAATTTTTGCCCCTAACTGCGCGAGCAGTCCGGACAAGGGAAGAGGCGCGGGCGCCGCCGCATCTGGAGTAGAACGAAAGTGCGGCAACATTTGCTGGTAGTGACCGATCGAGGGGCCCAATATATGCATAAGCCCTTCGTAATACCGGCCGCCAGCAAAGGGCTCAATTATCGGAATTCCTTTCCGGTCTGCGATTTTCTTCAAATCATGCGCGAACTGAAGCTCTTCCCGAATTTTTCTTTGTAATCCCAAATGGGTAAGAGCAGAATTCTCGAAGAGGTGCTTAATGTTTACCGCATGATCCCATGGCTGATGCATGAAAAGGTTCTGTACTTGCAAGTTCTCAAGCACTTCGACCAGGCCGGATGAATGGTCGCCATCAGGATGGGTAGAGATTGCGGCATTTACCGTAGAAGTGCGGTAGTGAGTTTGGATATGTGATACGAGGGCTTTGCCCGAATCCTTCGTACCACCATCGATGACAAATACAAGTTGGGCTCCGTTATCGTCCCAAACACGAACGGCCGCGGCGTCACCGCCTTTCTCACTAGTCCCAACTGGAATGAAATCCGCTTCGTAGTAAATCATGTTAGCTGTATATATCTGGCAACGTCGCGACGACGACTCCTTGCACCATGAAGTCATTGTCGAGCACGATTGGTTGATGGATGGGATTACTTGATCGCGGCACAAGAACGACGTTGTCTCCCTTGCGCCGGAATTCTTTTACGGTCGCTGAATCCCCTAACAGCGCTACTACTTTCTCTCCATCGTCAGCAACCGGCTGTTGGCGTACGACCAAGATGTCGCCATCGTTGATACCAGCTTGGTTCATTGAATCGCCCGTAGCCCGTAGCAAAAAATACTGTGCTCCAGGTTTAGCAATGCGTTGCGACACTTGAACGTAGGCCTCTGTGTTTTCCTCCGCGAGTAGCGGTAGACCACAGGGCACCGCACCCACAAGTGGTAACTCAATCACTCGGTTGGCCTGGGCTTTGCCATCGATATCTTTTAGTAAGCGGAGATTTCCGAGCGCGGTGCGTTCGATGTAGCCTTTTTCGGCCAAACGATCGATAAGCATGGATGCAGAACGACGCGACTTGAAGCCAAGGTGATCTGAGATAAGTTGCAAAGACGGCGTCTTACCGCGATACAGTATTTGGTCTCGGATGAAAAATAACGCTTTAAATTCCTTGGGTTCAAGATCTTTTGTACTCATGGTATACACAGTGTATACTACAGCTACCTTCGGCGCAAGTGCCTAAGGCTTATAAGCTAAAGGAGCATTACTATGGCAGATGACAAGACCAAACGCGGCGTGCCTGATCGAAATCTGATCAGCTTCAAGGAGAAGTACGAATTCGATTATGCGGTAAAGCAACTACAGAACCAGGTTGCTGATACGACGCGCCAAGAAGCAAAAGACGCGCTCACCGCGGCTGCGAAGAAGATTAGCCCGAGTGAGGGACGCGAGAAGATTATGCGCGAAGCGAAGAAGAATCTTCGGGACTAAGGCTCGCATCTCTTAAGCAGCACCCCTTCGTGCGTGATATTGAAGCTCGCGAAGCGATATAGCTGCGGAGCGCTTCACGGATGAGTTCCGAGCGCGTCCGGTGTTCCTTCTCTTGAATTGCTTCCATTTCGGTCGCCATCGCCGGTGGTAGCGAGATTGTAAATGTGGTTGTTGTTCGTGACATGGATGGATGTTAGAGCGAGTAAGTAATGCTTGCACGAGGGGGAAACGTGCCGGCCAGGCAATAACGACCGCCTTGAAATCGAGAGTGGATCGTACTATTTTGCCGGGATGCAAATCGATCCAAATGATCTCGAAGAATTTAAGCGTCTGTATATGGCCGTTATGGATAGCTGTACATAATGGCCGAGTACGGCGAAGAATTGTCACAAGCGGATCCTCCTTTGCAGCTTGCTGCCTAGCAGCCTTCTCCGATGGTAATGGTTCACACAGCAGTTCATAAAAAGACACCAGGTTGCCGGCAATTTTGCTAGTCTGTATGAACTTCTGGCGGAGCCTTTGCCAGGTGAGCAGAGTCGTCCGACTTCTTCACACTCTGATCCGGCTGGACCTGCATCTCTTTTGTAATTTCCCTCACGAGCTGTATAGTCTGTAAGAGGTCCGGATCACGTTCGCCATAACGTGTGCGAATGTCATTGAGGCCTCTCCGCAGAGTAGAACATGTAGCATTCTTTGACCACCAGATGAACGGTTTCTTGGCTTCAACGTTGAGTATTTTGTCCTTGAGGACGAGGTTCGAACCGACCGCGAGGATAATACGTCGCTTTGTTTGGTCATTCCCCTGCTCATACCATTTTACGGCTCTATCGCTGAACGAAAGCAGAAGTTCTCCAGGTTCGAACCATTGATTGCCGCACTTGGCAAACGCCAGCTCTTCTCGCAATCGTAACTGTTCTCGCTGAAGGGTATCGCGCTGCAACCCGAACTCTTCATCATTGATGGTTTCCCGAATCCGAAGCGTCGTGAGGTTACTCAGTGCCTTGACCGTTTCGTCATAGGCTCGCTGAAGAGAGGCAATTCGTTGAGACGCGTGCTGTTGCTTGTCAGTCCGCGCGTTCTCGACTTTCCGAACTCCCCACTTGTGCAGGGTATCCGGTACCCCCAGCGCGCCTAGGAATTCATGGAGTGCGGCGTCTAACTGCGTCGCGGTAATCGAGCGTTGCATGCACCGATAATCGAGACGCCGCTTGGTGCAATGGTAATAGGAGTAGCGCATGCCGTACCGATTGATCTTATCCTCCGCAGTGACCATGAATCCGCACTCGCCGCAACGTATCAACCCCGTGAAAGGAAACGTGCGTCGATGAGGTGACGGCTTCCCGGGTCTGGTTAAGAGTCGTTGCACTTGCTCGAATTCCTCCATCGTTATCATAGGCTGCTGAGCGCCCTGATGGGTTTCTCCTATCCAGACGAGCAATCCCGCGTAAAAGGGGTTCCTCAATATCCGATGCACGCCACTAATGGTCAAATACCGTCCCCCGATCCGCTTCCGTTGGCGTGTGCGTAGCCCCCAGCCGCGCGCTTCTTCCATAAGCCTGCGCAATGAGAATGACCCGGTCAAGGCAAGTTCAAAGAGCTTGCGCACAAACATAAAGCGATCTGGATCTTTGACGATGGTTCTGGACTCTCGGTCGTTGAGATATCCAATCGGAGCATGATTTGGTTGCCAACCGAGGGCGATCTTGGCACGATTTCCGCGCTTCACGTTTTCGCTGAGACTGTCCACGTAATACTTCGAGAAACCGAAGAGCACCGAGAGCATGAGCTTGCCTTGCGGGTTGTTTTCGAAGCTGAAGCTCGCGAATTTGAGATCTTTAAGCATCTTGTTGTCGAGGAGGTAAATAACACGCCCGCCGTCAACGGAATTGCGCGCGAGACGATCCGGATGCCACGCGATAACGCCGTCCGCATCCCCTCGTTCAATGCGCACCAGCATTTCATTAAAGACCGGCCGTCCGGGAGCCTTGGCACTGAAAGACTCAGTGAATACCTCGACGATCTCTATGTCCTGCCGACCAGCAAAAGTACCCTTCAGCTCATCCCGCTGAGAATCAATGGAAAGTACCTGCCGGTCCTCGGATTCTGTTGATTTTCTGCAGTAGATAAAATATTTCATGTTTGTTGCGTATACCAATCTAGCGTATACGCCAGGAATGTCACGTAGGCAGAAACGTTCCTGGGAAACACGCTCTCCCGCCTTCGCGAAAGCGCTTCACTCCGCTAGTCTGATGAGAATGGCAGATGAAGAAGAAAGGAAACAACAAAGTGTCACTCCAACCGTATCGCGACGCTTGCCCGGCGGCGGCTTACTTGAGTTGGTCTACCAACCCGACACGCACAGAACCGCCTTCGCGGTTTTTCGCGGCGGCAAGGTCTCGGTAGAGAGCTCTCTCGATACGGATGCCGGCGAGCGGCTAGTTCCGGTTCCGGCCACTAATAACCTCATCAAGCACGGCGCGCTCTTGCTTCCCGAGAAGCCGGAGCCCTTCGGATCGACCGGTGAACTGATCGAAGCAATCCGGGCGTATCTCTTTCGCTATGTTGATCTGTCCGAGCGGTTTCAGAGGATCGCCAGCTACTACGTTCTTTTGACATGGGTCTACGACGCCTTCAACGAACTGCCGTATCTACGGTTACGCGGAGACTTCGGATCGGGCAAGACGCGGGCGCTCATAGTCATCGGTTCGCTTTGCTACAAGACATTCTTTGCCAGCGGCGCTTCCACGGTCTCGCCAATTTTTCACACACTCGATACATTCCGTGGAACCCTGATTTTCGACGAAGCCGACTTTCGGTTCAGCGATGAGAAGTCGGAACTGGTCAAGATATTCAACAACGGAAACGCGAAAGGCTTTCCAGTCCTGCGTACCGCGATGACGGTGAAGAAGGAATTCGACCCCAGGGCATTTAACGTCTTCGGCCCCAAGATCGTGGCCATGCGCCGATCATTTGAGGATCAGGCCCTTGAGAGCCGCTTTCTGACCGAGGAAATGGGCCAGCGGAGTCTGCGCGACGATATTCCGATCAATCTTCCGGATGCGCAGAAGGAAGAAGCCAGGATCTTGCGCAATCGGCTGCTAATGTACCGCTTTCAGTCCCTCGAACGAATCCAAGTCGATGAGTCTTTGGTTGATCCTTCACTGTCCCCGCGACTCAATCAGATCCTTATACCGCTACTTTCAATCATTGATGATGAGCATCTGCAGGAGGAAGTGCGCGATTCGGTAAAGTCGTTCGACCAGGACCTCTATGCGGAGCGCTCGGCGTCCGCAGAAGCCGGCACCTTGGAAATTCTCGCAGAGATCCTTTTGGAGC
>ORJL010541770.1_pt1 | contig 15425 bp, 19 predicted proteins | sample 1779941 | NCBI WGS metagenome assembly ORJL01 (sample SAMEA104232317, study PRJEB22302) | groundwater metagenome | biome: forest; feature: aquifer; material: groundwater | place: USA | collected 2011-08-07 | depth 5.8 m | reverse complement strand
GTCTTTGATCTTGTTGTTGATGAAGCCCCATTCCGCCAGCCTGTCGCTGCCGTGGTCCAGGTTGGCGGTCACCAGGTCCCTGGCCTCTTCGATCAGCTCCTCCGACTCGCGCATGAAGACAAAGCCACGTGACACGATGTCCGGCCTGGTGACCACCTTGCCGGTCTGGTTGTCCACGGCGATCACCACAACCAGAATGCCGTCCTGGGCCAGCAGACGCCGGTCCCTCAGCACCACGTGTCCGATATCCCCTACTCCCAGGCCGTCCACGTAAACGTAACCCGCGGGGATCCTGGTCACCACTCGGGCCGAGCTGGCTCCGAACTCGAGCACTTGGCCGTTCTCCAGGACAAAGGTGTTCTGCTCCGGAATGTTGAGGGACTGGGCCAGGCGGGCGTGCATGGTCAGATGCCGGAACTCGCCGTGGATAGGGACGAAGTACTGGGGCCTGACCAGGTTGATCATCATCTTGAGCTCTTCCTGGCTCCCATGACCGGACACGTGGACGTTGGCGATGCCGCTGTAGATGACGTTGGCGCCCTTCTTGAAGAGGTTGTCGATGGTGCGGTTCACCAACTGCTCGTTGCCGGGGATGGGGGAAGCGGAGATGAGGATCGTATCGTGAGGGCGAATGTGCAGATACTTGTCGTCTCCGTTGGCCAGCCGGGTGAGGATCGATGTGGGCTCTCCTTGCGATCCGGTGACGATAATGACCAGTTGATTGGAAGGCAGGTGCACCGCGTCCTCCGGACGCACCATAAGGCCCGGGGCCACACGAAGGTACCCCATCTCCGTGGCCATGCGGACGTTGTTGATCATGCTGCGTCCCATGACCACTACCTTGCGCTCGTGCTTGACGGCGGCGTCGATCACCTGCTGCACGCGGGAGATCAGGGACGCGAAGGTGGCAATGATCACGCGCCCTTCAGCCTCGCCTATCACCCGGTCCAAGGCCAGGCCGATCACGCTTTCGGAGGGCGTGTAACCCGGAGTCTCCGCCCTGGTGGAATCCGACATCAGGAGAAGTACTCCCTGCGAACCCAGCCGGGCCAGAGTTGCGAAGTCGGTAAGCTTGCCGTCCACCGGCGTATGGTCGAATTTGAAGTCTCCGGAATGGATGATCGTGCCCACCGGCGTATGCACCACGATGCCGACCCCATCCGGGATACTGTGGGAGACGGGGAAGAACTCCACGCGGAAGATGCCCAGCTTCACTTCATCGCCCGGTTGGATGATGTTGAGGGAGGACGAGTCCAGAAGCTTGTGCTCCTTGAGCTTGACGCTGATAAGGCCCTGGGTGAGGCGCGTGGCGTAGACCGGCATGGGAAGAGCCCTCAGTAGATAGGGAAGCCCGCCGGTATGGTCCTCGTGGCCGTGGGTGATTACCACCCCACGTATCTTGTCTTTGCGTTCTATCAGATAGGTCATATCGGGAATGACCAGGTCGATCCCCAACATGTCATCCTCAGGGAACATGAGGCCGGCGTCTATCAGCATGATATCCTCGCCGTATTCCAGGACCATCATGTTCCGTCCGATTTCCCCCAGGCCTCCGAGGGCAACCACTTTTAGCCTATTCTTTGGCAACTCTACTCACTCCCTGGAGAACATGATACGATTCAGAGGGCGCCCATCAACGTTCTGGGCGGGGAGAATTGTGCATATCGGTTTAAGTTGGCGCTGTGCGCCAACTTAAACCGATATGCACGTTTGCCTACCACAAGAATCTAACTCACAGTCTCCTAGAATAGGCTGAGCTGTTGCCCCTCGGCGCCAGTCTCGCTGTTGGGCGCGGGGGACTTCTTCTCAGCCTGGGCTATCAAGGCGGGCAACTTCAGGAAGTCGTTCTCCAGAGTCTGGCGCAATTTCTGCTGGTGAAGCGCGGCAGCCGGATGATACATGGCGACATAGATAACTCCGTTGCCTTGCTTGGAGGTGCCGTGGATCTGGCTTATGGAGCGACCAGGGAAGAACTTGGCCATGGAATGCCTGCCCAGGGTAACTATGACGCTGGGCGCTATAAGGGCTATCTGCCGGTCCAGGTAAGGGGCGCACGCCTCGATCTCTTCGGGCTGGGGGTCGCGGTTTTCCGGCGGACGGCATTTTACGACGTTAGTGATAAACACCTGCGGTCGAGGAAGGTGTATCGAATCCAACAGCTCATCGAGGAGCTTGCCCGCTGGCCCCACGAACGGGCGGCCTTGCTGATCCTCGTAAAAGCCCGGCCCCTCTCCGATGAACAGTATCTTGGAGTTCTCAGGGCCGTCTCCGGGGACAGCCTTGGTGCGGGACTTGGAGAGGTTACACCTGGTACAGGCCATGATCATCTCATGGACCTTCTTCAAGGTCACTTCGCTCAACGGATTACGCTCCTGACGGGATGATCGCATGAGCGGTGGGCGCACTCAATGCCATCATACTAGCCCGCACACGGTAGCTTGTCAATATCTAGCGATTATGCCGCCCAAACTACCTACAGTTAGGGTCATGAAGGTCACGCGATTCGCGCCAACCAGATGCCTGCTTCGTACAGGGCCAGGAGGGGTATCGCTACCACGATCTGCGTGTACGGGTCCGGGCTGGGCGTAATGATGGCCGATATGACGAAAGCGCCCAGCAACGCGAACTTGCGGTTCTTGGCCAGCATCTTGTAGTTGACGATGTGAAGCTTCGCCAGGAAGAAGATGACGATCGGTGTTTCAAAGACAATTCCGGTCCAGAAGAGGAGTGTGGTAACGAAAGTGACATAGTCGCCCAGCCTTATCTGGGGCGTCGCGACATCTGCGAGGAAGGGTATGAGAAACCGGAGCGCGGGAGGGAGGGCAACATAGTAGGCAAAGAACACGCCCAGAATGAAACAGACCACGGATCCAGGCAGCAGGAATCGCAGGTAGCGGCGCTCGACTCGGGTCAGGCCCGGGGCTAGAAACATGATCGCGTGATAGAGGAGCACCGGGAGCCCCATAGCTAGTCCGCTATAGAAGGCCACCTTGAAATACGTGGAGAACCCCTCCGTGGCCTCGATGGTTATGAATTCTACAACCCCTGCAGGTTCCTTCAGGAAGAGCAAGAGCTGCTTGGTGAAGATGAAGGAGATACCGGTGGCCACCGCCACCCCGATTGCTGAAAATATGAGACGGTGTCTCAGTTCCTCCAGGTGTTCAAGGACGGTAAGCTTCTGCCCCTCCTCGTCCGACCCCTCTTGAGGAAGCTCTTCTACAGCGGCAGACATCTCTCGTTCACTACCCCGACCCCCTGGAAGCCGCCACCTGCTTACTTTACTCGTCCTCTATGCCGAGATCCTTGATGTAGTCCACCGCATCCTGAACGGTTATTATCTTCTCAGCGTCTTCGTCGGAGATCTCTATGGGCTTCTCGGGGGTGCTGAACTCCTCCTCCAAAGACATGATCAGTTCCACCAGGTCCAGGGAATCGGCATTAAGGTCATCAATGAAGGATGCAGTGGGGAGAACCTCCTCTCCATCAACGCCGAGTTGCTCAATTACGAGCTTCTTTACACGCTCAAAGACGCTTGCCATACCCTACTAACTCCTTGCTTGTGACTGAGACTCGGTTACTATGGCCCCCAGCACACCGTTCACGAACTTGGGGGACTTATCACTGCCAAAGGTCTTGGCCAGTTCGATTGCCTCGTTGATTGCCACCTTGAGAGGCACTTCATTATCGAACAAAACCTCGAAAATTGCAAGGCGCAAGATGCTGATGTCTATCTTGGCAATCTGGTCCAGCGGCCAGGATGGGGCCGCCTTTTGGATTTGAAGGTCTATCTCCAGCCGGTGCTCCAGGGTTCCGGCCACCCGGCTCTCGGCAAACCCCGGCACGTCACCCGGCCTGGAGGTCTCCTCGACAATGCGTTCGAGAACTTCCCGAGGGTCATGGCCGGTGGTATCGATCTCATAGAGGGCCTGAAGAGCGGTCTCCCTGGCCCTCCGGCGTGCGCTGCTCATCTACTGCATCACCATCCCGCCGTCCACAGGTATGACCTGCCCGGTGATATAGCTATTGGCCGGTGATGCCAGGAACGCCACTACCTCCGCCAGCTCCTCCGGCCTGCCGAACCGGGCCAGGGGTATTTGCTCAACAGCCTTCTTCTTGATATCATCTCCCAGGATGCTGGTCATATCGGTCTCGAAGTATCCGGGGGCGATGGCATTGGCCAGGATTCCCCTGGAGGCCATCTCCCTGGCCGTGGTGCGGGTAAGGGCAATCAGGCCGGCCTTGGCGGCCGAGTAGTTGGCCTGGCCGGCGTTCCCCGTAATTCCAACCACGCTGGCCACATTCACTATACGTCCCCACCGCTGTTTCATCATGGGGCGAAGCACGGCCTTGGTGCAGAGGAAGGCGCCTTTAAGGTTTACCGAAAGCACCTGGTCCCATTGCTCCTCCGACATGCGGAGCAGCAGATCATCCCTGGTAATGCCGGCGTTGTTGACCAGGATATCCAACCGTCCGAAGGCCGATACTGCCGTCTTCACCAGCGAATCCGCCTGGCCCGAAAGGCTCACATCTCCGCCGGCAACGATCGCGCTCCCGCCCGACTCCAGGATCGTGGACGCCACTGCGTCTGCTTCCTTCCGGCTATGGGAATAGTTGACCACCACTGCGGCGCCTCGCTGCGCCAGCAGAAGCGCCACGGCCTTGCCCAGGCCACGGGAGCTGCCGGTCACCAGCGCGACCCGGCTACTGAGGTCCATGTCTCTCCTGCCGGACCTTGGCCAGAGATTCCGCGTCGCCGATGCTGGTCAACCGGACCTGGCGGTTGATGCGCTTGATAAGCCCGGAGAGTACCCGTCCCGGGCCGAATTCCATGAAGCAAGTAACGCCCTGCGCCAACATCCACTCGACCGAAGGATGCCATTGCACAGGACTACAGAGCTGTCGCACCAGGGCGTCCCTCACGCCTTCGGCATCCTGGACCGGTTTTCCGCTTACGTTGGCCACCACCGGCATGCTGGGGTCCTGCAGCCGCACCCCAGCAAGATAGCGGGTGAGTCCCTCTTCGGCTGAACGCATTACCCGGGAATGGAAGGCCCCGCTGACATTCAAGGGAATGACCTGTCTGGCGCCGTTGGCTCGGGCCGCTTCCATGGCTCGGGCCAGCTCAGAAGTGGCGCCGCTGATAACCACCTGGCCGGAGCAATTCAGGTTGGCTATGTCAACACCCGCCTCCTCGCAGATGGCACTGACTGCCTCGTTTTCCAGTCCCAGGATGGCGGCCATGCCGCTGGGGGTCTTTTCTCCGGCCAGTTGCATCAGTCGTCCCCGTTCACGCACCAGGCGCAGAGCATCGGCGAATCCCAGGGCGCCGGCCGCCACCAGAGCCGTATATTCCCCCAGGCTGTGCCCGGCTACGAACGACGCCCCTGATGGAAGTACCCCCTGCTCGCCGGCGGCCCGCAGACAGGCGATGCTGGTGGCCAGAATCGCCGGCTGGGCGTTGTGGGTCCGCCTCAGTTCTTCCTCGGGACCGTTGAAACAGAGCTCAGAAAGGGGGAATCCAAGGGCCTCGTCGGCCTCCTGGTAAGTCTTCCTGGCGATCGCATATGCCTCCTGGAGGTCGTGTCCCATGCCTACGGCCTGTGACCCCTGGCCCGGGAACACGTAGGCTACTACTTCTTGCATGGCCCGGAATCCTCCTTTGTTGGCTTCTCATTCTTCTCCCCTCGGGGAGAAGAATGAGAAAAGAATGGTAGGGGAGACCCCTATGACCCCCCAAGAAGGGGGCATAGCCCCCTTCTTGACTTCCCCCTATCGGCCCCAGCCGGGGTTGGGGGAGTAGTTGGGGGGGCTTGTCCCTTGCCTGAATACGACAAAACCGAGTACCGGGGATGGGAAGAACCACGTTCTCCGGCGGGGATTGCCCTCGTCCTGAACTCCTCCCAATGGGAGAAGGAACCCCTAACCCATTGGGGTAGTCAAGAAGGGGACGCCCCTTCTTGGGTGGTTATGGGGGTCTCCCCTAATCCCTCTCTGTCACTCTTCTCCCCTCAGGGAGAAGAGTGCTAGTGTGAGTCTGACAGCAAGCCGGGAAACGGGCCATCCCATTTCCCGGCCGGGGAGCAATTACCCCTATGCCTTTTTCTTGTCCGCCTCCAGATGCAAGATGTCTCGTCCCCGGAATTTCCCGCAGGTTGGGCATATCCGGTGCGGCACCATCAGGCTATGGCAAGATGCGCACTCTACCAGGGTGGAAGGCTGAATAGCCAGATGGCTTCGCCTCTCTCCCTTGCGAGCTTTGGATATCTTTCTCTTGGGTAGGGCTCCCACTGTTTCTTTTCTCCTAGGCTAATTTCGATTTGAGCTCTGCCAGCGGAGCCAGGCGAGGATCGGCAGGCTCGTCCGGACACTGGCAGGGTCCATGGTTCCGATTGACCCCGCACACCTGGCAAAGGCCCAGGCAGTCCTGCCGGCATACCGGCTTCATCGGCAGGGCCAATAATGTATATTGACGCAAGGCCTCTCTCAGGTCAAGCACGTGATCGGGGCCAATCGCAAAGGCCGTCGGGTCGTCGGGAGGAGGAAGGTGCAGACCGGTCGATACATCGACCAAGGGGAAGTATTCCTCCTTAAACTCGATTGGGACCAACTGGCGAAAGATCTCCAGGCAGCGTACACAGGTCATCTCTACCAGAGCCTTGAGCCTGCACGTGACCAGGACGCTGTAAGGAGCCTTCAAGAGGTTAATATCGCCCTCCAGCCGCAGTACTTCCGTCAGGTAGTGGGCGTCGGCACCTTCTTCTTCCACGTGGTAGCGTCGCTCGGCGCCTATTGGGTCTTTCAGCAACTGCGAGACGTTAATTTCCATGGTCGGCCTTGGTGGTCCTTTCCAGGACTTCTATTCCCTTGCGAACCGCGGTTTGAAAGCCTGCCAGTTGAGAGTCGAGCTTGTGCAAGACCTCAAGTGCGTACTGATCGGCCCCCGCCTTGGCTGAGTGCAGGTGTCCCGCCGCCTCTTCGAGGATGGCCTGCGCCTCTGTCTGCGCCTTCTTGAGGACATCCCGGGCCCGCTCCTCGGCTAACTTCACCATCTCGCTATCTCGGATACGCGAATCGAGGGCGGCCTGGGAGTCGCTCAGCAGCCTGGCGGACTCCTTCTGTGCCTCTGACAGTAGGTGGTCTCTCTCTTTCAAGATGCGACGCGCCTCTTTGACTTCCTCGGGCACCGCCAGGCGGATCTCGTCCAGCACTGCCAGGACGTCGGCCATCGAGACCATCACCTTGTCTAGCAGGGGCACTCGGCTTCCCTGTGCTATGATACTCTCTAGCTTGTCGATCTGCTCCTGGATAGGCATCTTGACGCTGTCCCTCGGGACCTTCGCCTTCTGCTTGGCGTTCTTCGAGTCCGGTTCGCCCAACGCGGACCTGTCCACGGAAGGCCTAGAGCCCCGTCTTGGTGGCCCTGGGCCCGACCTTCAGCCCGCGGCTGAACGCCTGCTCCAGGGCGGCTTCCACGTGAGGCGGTACCATGTCTTTCACGGAGCCACCCAACTCAACCACCTGCTTTACGATGCTTGAGCTCAGAAAAGAATACTCGGCAGAGGTCATCAGGCAAATCATCTCCAGTTCGGGCGCCAGTTTCTTATTGACCAGGGCTAACTGAAACTCCCACTCGAAATCGGAGAGGACTCGAAGCCCGCGAACCATGACCTGAGCGCCGATATCTCTCATGTAGTTGACGGTCAGACCCGCGAATCCCTGGACCTCCACGTGCGGGAGATGCGCCACAGCCCTGGTCATCATCTCGACCCGTTCCGGCATATTGAACAGGACGTCTTTCTTGGGGTCGGAGGCGACGGCCACGACCAGCTTCTCGAATAGCGAGGAGGCCCGGTTGATGATGTCCAGATGTCCGTTGGTGGCCGGGTCGAAGGTACCTGGATAGATGGCCACAGTCAACTCATAACCTCCTGACGGAATATGGACAGACTGCTTTCGCCATAACGCCGGGTCTTAAGCAGAGTCAGACGTCCGAATTTCGGGGCTAGTTCTCGACGGGAGGAATGCTCCGCTACCACCAGGGTCCCCTCTCCCACCAGAGACGACTCCCCCAACGCCCCTAGAATAATATTCACTTCCTCACCGCTATAAGGCGGATCGAGCAATATTATATCATACCTGCCAAGAAGAATGGAAAGCGATTTCTTCGCAGAGAGGCAGAATATCCGGGACTGCTCGCCGAAGCCGGTAGTTGCGAGATTCTGCCGGATGAGACCGCAGGCTTCACGGTCGCTTTCCGCGAAGTCCACCCAATCGGCTCCCCGGCTCAGAGCCTCGATACCGAGGGCTCCCACCCCAGCATAAAGGTCCAGAACCCTGCCCAGGTTGGGGGCGAGCGAGGCCAACATGGAGAAGAGCGCTTCTTTCACCATCCCCTTGGTAGGGCGAATGGCCGCCCCTCGCGGGCCGCGCAAGATACGCCCTCTCGATGTTCCCCCGGTAACACGCAACATCGCGCTCTATTATATAGGAAAACGGACAAGGAAAAGGGGACACCCCTTTCAAACCCCGGCTGAGGGACTGCTGTCCCTCAGCACTCCCTGCAAATCGTAGGTGGGTAGTCAAGGAGGGGACGTTCCTTCTTGGGGCACAAGGGATACCTCCGGCGTCCCTCTGCACTCCCTTCCCAAACGGGGAAGTCGAAAGGGGGGCTGGCCTCTTCATTAGGGGTGCAATGGATCTCCCTCTGCACTCCCTTCCCAGACGGGGTAGTCAAGAAGGGGCTGGCCCCTTCATGGGGGGTCCAAGGGGTCTCCCCTTGTATTGCCCATCATCCTGTTCTCCCCGAAGGGGAGAACAGGATGATGGGCTCCATCGTTTCCACCCGCTTATCTGGATATGATAAACTTAGTTCAGAGGTAGACAGCCAGCGTTATGAAGATTCGGATCAAGTTCTTTGCTTCGTTCAGAGAAATTACTCGGGAGCGGGAGCGCGTCGCTGACGTGCCGGCCGGCTCGACACCGGCTTCGCTCCTGGTAGTACTGAGCGGAGAATTCCCCGCCTTGGACCGCTTCAATACTACGACTGCCTTTGCGGTCAACGGCACCTACTCTGCGCCGGATGTTCCATTGCAGGATGGCGACGAGCTGGCATTCATTCCCCCCGTCAGCGGTGGCGGTGGCCGGTATGTGGTGACCGACCAGGAGCTCTGTCTGGAAGAGGTAGCTGCCAGGGTTCGGGACCCGTCTTGCGGTGCCGTAACGGTCTTCGAAGGCTCCGTACGTGACGTGTCCAGAGGACGCAAGGTATTGTACCTGGAGTACGAGGCCTACAAAGAGATGGCAGAGAAGAAACTGGCCGAGATAGGCGACGATATCCGAGCGCGATGGGGCCTGGACCGGGTGGCCATCTCACACCGGGTGGGGCGCCTGGAACTGGGGGAGGCCAGTGTGATCATCGCCGTAGCCTCGCCACACCGGCCTGAAGCGTTCGAGGCCTGCCGTTACGCCATCGAGACTTTGAAGAAGACCGTGCCGATCTGGAAGAAGGAAGTTTGGGAAGACGGCGAAGTATGGGTAGGTATGGAAGGATGAACTCCACGCGAGTCCGTATTATGTGGGGCTTCTCAAGGACTTGCGCATACCTCGCCTCGAACCGCGTTTTGGATGGCGCCGAATTAGCAGGATCGTGCCAAACTGGACCAGTTGGTCATGGTCCAACCTACGTTGGTGAAACCACCCTGTCATTCCGGCGCAGGCCGGAATCCAGAGAGTGGACACTAGAAACGCGCTTTCTCTGTATGTTAGCGGTACGCGTAATGGGATACGTCAGACCAGCGTTAGTTTTCCTGGATTCCGGCCTGCGCCGGAATGACAGAAGTATGAAGCGTCTTGAAGATTTGCGCATACCGCGCCTCAAACCGCGTGTTGGATGGCGCCGAATTAGCAGGGGGAAAGCAGGATGCGCAAGTCTTTGCGGCGTCACATGTAGAATGGCGACGGTCGGACTAGAGGCGGCGGCGGAGCGGTGAGGCTGACCTTTCTGGGCACTGGTACCTCAAGTGGGGTTCCCGTGGTTGCCTGTCGGTGTCCCGTCTGCACCTCCGGCGACCGGCATAATCAGCGCACTCGGGCTTCGATTCTGGTCCAGGAGGACGGGCGGAATGTTATCATCGATACAGCCCCGGACCTGCGCCAGCAGGCGCTCCGGACCGGGATCCGGCATATCGATGCGGTCCTCTACACCCACGCCCACGCCGACCATGTTGGGGGCATCGATGACCTGCGTGGCTTCAACGTCGCTCAACGCGCCTATATCCCATGCTATGCAAACCAGCGCACCATCCTGGACATTCAGGGCCGTTTTCCGTACATCTTCAACGGACACCTCTATTTCGGAGCCAAGCCCGAGCTGACGATGCACCTGGCTGACACCCCATTCCCTCTCTTCGACTGGGAAGTGAAGCCAGTGACAGTCCTCCACGGCTGGCTACCTGTGTCGGGATACCGGATCGGCCGGTTTGCCTACGTCACAGACTGCAACTCGATTCCTCCGGAAGCGTTAGAGGCGTTGAGAGGGTTAGAGGTCCTGGTGTTGGGCGCCTTGCGTCACGGGCGGCATCCGAGCCATTTTTCTGTCAGCGAGGCTCTGGAGGTCGTGGAGGAGCTGAAGCCCAAACGGGCCTACTTTACCCACATCGCTCACGAGTTGGACCACCATCAGACTAACCGGGAGTTACCGCCCGGGGTGGAACTGGCCTACGACGGCCTGGCGATCGACCTGTGAAGGTGGCCGGTAGGGGTCTCATCACGCGGGCGGTGGGTTTGGCCCTTGCGATGCTGGCGCTGGCGGAGGCTTGCGCTCCTCCTCCGGTTATTATGACGAAGACGGAGGCCGCGGACCTTCTGGTGGCGTCGGAAATGAGGGAGGAAGGAAGCAGCGTCTGGGCCATCAATCCCTCCAATCTCCAGGATAAACGCCTGCTGGGGAGCTTCCCTCATCAGCCCGGCTTCCCGCTCCGGGGCTCTATCAGCCCCGATGGGGCAGCCATCGCTCTGTCGCTGCTGCCTCCGGGAGCCGACCGCTTCTCCGGAGCACGCCTAATCGTCATGGCGAAGGACGGCTCCAGCCAGAAGGTGATGGAGGAGGGCATCGATTACGATATCCTACCTGTTTGGTCTCCTGACAGCCAGCAACTGGCTTTTGTGAAGAGGGCTGCGCCGGCTGCGGCCGGAGCCGGCACGGGCGCCGCCGAGGTTCCTGCGCCATCCCCCTCGGAAGTCTACGCCTCCGGCGTTGATGGCAAGAGCCGCCGTTTGCTCTTCAAGGACTCCCAATCCCTCGACCTCTACCTGGTGGGCTGGTCCCTGAACGGAAAGACTATCATATACCGGAGGTTTACCAGCGCCGGAGACCAGCTCTGGTCCTTCGATCTTGCCTCCGGCCAGTCTCAGAGCCTGTCCACCCTGAGCAAGGCCCCGGCCTACGGGGTACGGCTCTCTCCGGATGGAGCTTCCGTGATAGCATCGGTCCGGCAGGACACGGGGTTTGATGTCGTGTCTCAGTCGTTGGAAGGCCGGGACCGCCGGGTCCTGAGCAAGGCCAATCGCAGCGTGAGCAGTCCACTCTTTGCCCCCGACGGGCGGCGTGTGGCCTTTGACGTGGAGCCACTACAACAGGGCGTCCCCTCCGTAGGGATGATGGAGGTGGGTGGGGAGGCCGTTACTCAGCTTTCGAGCCCGGCTGGCGGCAAGGATATCCCCCTTTCGTTCTCACCGGACGGGGATTGGCTCCTGGTCCGTCATAGCCAGGATGGACGGGCGCGGAGCTTCTTGCTGCGGGTGTCCGACGGGGCGAAAGAATACCTCGACGCGACCTATTGGCTGGAACCGCTAGGTTGGATCAGGGGGTAGGAACTGGGAGCGAAGAGGTACCCGGCGGCCTTGCTTCTGGCGGGCATTCTATTCCTGGCCTGGGCTGGTGAGGCTTGGGCGGAGTGTCCGGTCCCTGCGGCAAACGGTACCCAACCATACAACGACGACGTCATCAGTTCCTTCGGGCAGGTTTCCGCCAATTCCCTGGGCGGTGACGGTCCGGAGCTTCCATCGCTGCGCCAGGGTTACCCTGGTATTCAGAACGTCTCACCGTCGTTTCCCCCGACCATCCTGAAGGCGATTGGCTTCCTGGAGAGCCGCTGGAGGCAATTCCGCGCCTCTTCCGGGAGCTCCGGGCCAACCGTCATCAATACTGCCAGCGATCCCTCGTGCGCGTACGGCATCATGCAGATCGTCTCCGGAATGAGCGGGACGCCCCAGTTCGATCCACCAAGGGTGGCATCAGAATACCGTTATAACATCGGAACGGGAGCACTTATCCTCTTGAACAAATGGAACTACCTCGCGGGCCTGGGCAGCACCTTCGGGAATAACGATCCCGCGATCATGGAGGACTGGTACTTCGCGGTCTGGGCCTATAATCATGGAGGCTGGTTCAACAATCCCAACAACCCTCGCTTCGATCCCAACCGCAACGCCTATTGGAACCCTTACGACACCGGCAGCTATCCTGCCAGCGCTTTTCCCTATCAGGAGTTAATCTGGGGCTACGTGGCCAACCCGCCCCCAGGGCCGGACGGACAGCCCCTCTGGCCGTCGGTCAGGCTGACCTTCCCGGACCCCAATATCCTGGGGAATGACTTCACGTCTCCATTCTACAGCCCCGCGCATTTTGACGATCCCCAGCCGACTCACAGGGACACCGCGCAAATACCCCCGACGCCCACGCCGGCTCCAACTGCCACACCGACCCCCATCCCGGCGCCCACTCCGACTCCGACCCCTACTCCGCGGCCCACGGCAACGCCGACACCCCGACCGACCGCGACCCCGGCGCCGGATCTCCACCTTCCGCGCCGGCTGTTCCTCCCATTGTTCTTGCAGGGGGACCTATGAGCGGCGTTTCGGAAGACTCATGACGCCGAAAAGATTGCCGATAGTAAAAGTAAGTGGCAAGACCAGGGAGACGAGTGAGAAAAGCCTCTTCATCCTGCAGCTCCATTCACCATGGTAGACCCCCTATTTGGGTTAACCGGATTGCAGGTGGGGGTATTAGATTGCAAGATCATAACAGTCTTCTGCCAATTGTGCTGACCGTCTTACAGAAGCGGTTCAAGCAGGAAAATCGCTTGCCCCCCTCCGTTGGCCGGCCGTGACGTGGGTCAACCATCCGGTGGAGGGCGTGATTTCTTTCATACCGGCATGGTAGAATCCTGTTGGGAGGTTGGGAGATGGTGAAGAAGAACTTGTTCGCGGAGGTAACCAGGACGAAGAGAGGGGTGGCGTCGAACAGGAATGAGCCCTTGCGCGTGCTGATTGTAGACGATGACAGGAGCATGATCGGTTTTCTTGACTTGGCGCTTTCTCTTGATGGCTACAAGTGTGTGAACGCAAACAACGGGCGGGAAGCCATGAAGAGCGTGATTGAGCGGGACCCCTCCATCATCCTCCTTGACTTGGCAATGCCTGTGATGGATGGTCAAGAGTTCTATCGGTGGCTCCGCGCCAGCGGGCGCACCGAGGTGCCTGTAATTCTGATGACCGCAAACCAGAACGGCAGGAAGACCTGCCAGGAGTTGGGCGCTCAGGCGTGTCTGACCAAGCCTTTCGAGCTATCGGAGCTAGAGGCCCAGATGAGCAAGTTCATGGGGGGTGGTAAGTTCTGAACGCCTCTCAGCTACCGCCTTTCTGGACCAACAGGAGTTGAGCTATCCCTTTCTGAGCCAGGTCCAGGACTCTATGTATGGTTTCTCTAGGGAATGGCCTGCCTTCGGCGGTAGCCTGAAGCTCCACGAATTCCCCACGACTGGTCATGACTACGTTGAAGTCCACCTCAGCCTGGGAATCCTCCTCATAGCATAGGTCCAATATTGGCTCGCCATGGAGCACCCCTACGCTGGTGGCGGCGACCCCGCAGATAACCGGAGAGGTTGGCAACAGCCCTCGTTCGAGCATATCCTCGATAGCCAGGTTCATCGCCACATACGCCCCGGTGATGGCCGCCGTCCGGGTACCGCCATCGGCCTGTATAACATCGCAGTCCACCATCAAAGTTCGTTCACCCAGCGATTCTGCGTCCCCCACTGCTCTGAGCGATCGGCCTATGAGACGCTGAATCTCGTGTGTCCGGCCTCCGATTCTCCCGGCTACCGATTCCCGGGGGCTCCGGGTATGTGTAGCACGAGGAAGCATGGAGTATTCGGCTGTGATCCAACCCCTGCCCTTCCCTCGCAGGAACGGGGGAAGCGTTTCAGTGATACTGACGGCGCAGAGGACCTTCGTCTTTCCCAGTTCGATCAAGACCGATCCTTCAGGGTTCTCGAGGTAGTTGCGCTGAATGCGGACCGGGCGCAGTTCGTCGCTACGGCGCCCATCGATTCGAATCATCTCTTGTCCACTTCTTTCAGGAAACTCTCCAGGGCTGCGTTGAATTCGGCGGGTTTCTCCAGCATGACATTGTGGCCCGCCCCGGGTATCTCCTCCAGCCGGCTGCCGGGAATGCGGGATAGGAGAAACTGCCCGTACTTTAACGGGGTCATCTTGTCCGCCGTGCCGCAGATAATGCAGGTTGGGGCGGATATGTCTGCGATCCGGTCCATCAGGTCAAATCGGTCACAGGCCTGAAAATCGCCACGGACCACCTCGACAGGCACCTGCAGCCTCAACCTCTTCACTTCTTCCAGCAATTCGGGGGAGGATTCTGGGCCGAAGGAGTTGCCCAGCATGAAGTCCACCGCCTGGTCGTAGTCGCCGTCCAGGGCCTGAAACACCTGTGGGGCCACCTTCAGACGCGCCCCCGTGCTGACCAGGACTAGCGACCGGATCAGGTCGGGATGGTTGACGGCCAGCCACTGGGCAATGCCTCCGCCCATGGAATGCCCCACAAGCGTCACCGGCGCCAGCCCCCGCTCGTGGACGTAGCCCCTCACCCAGTTGGCGTAGTCCGCTATGGATTGCAGGCCATGGCCGACCGGGTGACCAGGCAGATCCACTGCCACCGACCCAGAGAAGTAACCTGTCTGATGGCGCCAGAGTTCAGCACACCCGCCGGCCCCGTGTATGAAGAGCAACATGATCCCGTCCTCCTTTGGTTGGTAGTTGCCATTCTAACACACCGAGCCTCCTTCATAATGGTGGTCCTGGACTGGATCCGGCAAGGAAGCGGGCGACGGTGGCGATCACTTCATCCCCGCCGGAGCGGGCATCCATGTCTTGAGCATGGGCCTGACGATGGGCCTGAGCATCGGCTTGCCCCCATTTGCCTTTTCTGCTATGCTTCATCTTACCTTGGTTCTTGGTAATACTGACAACTTCCAGATGGCTGGGCGATCGACCTCCTCCCCATAGCCAGATTCTAATGCACATAGTTGAGTCGATAATGCCCCAAACGGCAGCGGGCCGTCTTCAGCCCC
>ORJL010385068.1_pt1 | contig 15428 bp, 15 predicted proteins | sample 1779941 | NCBI WGS metagenome assembly ORJL01 (sample SAMEA104232317, study PRJEB22302) | groundwater metagenome | biome: forest; feature: aquifer; material: groundwater | place: USA | collected 2011-08-07 | depth 5.8 m | reverse complement strand
TTTGGGAGCGTCGTGGTCGTCGGGTCGTCGGGAACGGCGACGAGGTACGAGGGGTCGTGCGGGAACGTCGCGCGAATCGCGTCGAGCCAGCCGCAAGTGTGGAACAGCGTGCCGCTTCGGCTGGCGTTCGCGTACGCGTCGTATTCTTTGCGCAACTCGGCGGACAGTGTCACGACGCGGCACGGGGCGGGTTCCGGTCGAACAGTCGTCGGCGCCGCGTCGGCGCGGATTCGCTCGTTCGAATGGATGATGTTCGGTGGGACGGTAAGAGTTGCAACGCTCATGGTGGACGTACACCGCGCAGAAACGGCCGGGCGCGACGCTCCTTTGAGGGGTTATCGGCGGTTTCGGAGAGGTAGTTGGCCTAGGCGTGGCGGGGGTTGGGGATCTGGTGTTTCTTGCACGTAGACAGCTCCATCCGTCCCCCACCCTCGCATTAGCGAGGATGGGGCACCCGAGCCGTCGGGTACTCGAACGGGGTGCGGATTAGACCGAGGCGCGGACGAACTGTTTGTATTCCTTGGGGTCCATGAGGGCGGCGACGGGTTCGGTGGACTCAGCTTTAAGCTTGATGAGCCAGCCGGCGTCGAAGGCGTCGTCGTTGATCTGTTCCGGGTGGTCGCCGAGGGTGTCGTTGATGGCTATGACCTTCCCGGTGACCGAGGAGAAGATCTCCGAGGTCGCCTTGACCGATTCGACTTCGCCGAAGGAGTCGCCGGCTTTGATGGTCGAGCCGAGGCTGGGGAGTTCGACGAAGGTGATGTCGGTCAACTGATCGGCGGCGAACTGGGTGATGCCGATGGTGACTTCGTCGCCGTCGACGAGGAACCACTCGTGCGTTTCGGAATATTTTCGATCGACTGGAAGCTTCATCGTGGACGCCACCTCTTGAAACAGGAACACATGTCCGACGCGGACTCCCCTCCGCTGAACGACGAACGTCGTCACCGCCGAACGACGCCGGTGGTATATCGCTACTTGCCCCGCTTGTAAAACGGCATCGGGACGACCACCGCGCTGACACGTTTTCCGCCGGTGATTTCGACCTCCAACTCGGTCCCGACGGCGGCGGCGGCCGGCGAAACCAAGGCCATGGCGATGCTCCTCCCCAGCGTGGGACTGAGCGTTCCGCTGGTGACTTCGCCCGCGTCGTGCGTTCCCTTGAAGACCAGGAAGTGCTGCCGGGCGATGCGGCGTCCATCTAGTTCCAGCCCGACGAGTTGTCGCGTGAGTCCGCGATCGCGGAGTCGTCGCATGGAGGCCGCGCCGACGAAGTCCTTGGTCAGGTCGACGCACCACGCCTGACCGGCGGTGAGCGAGTCCCAGTCCTCGGTCAACTCGTGTCCGTAGAGCGGCATGGCGGCTTCGATGCGGAGCGTGTCACGAGCGCCCAATCCAGCGGGCTTGATCGTGGGATGCGGTTTCTCCCTGGTTCCGAAGATTTTTGCGGAGAGAACGGGGACGATCGCCCGGGGAACGACGATCTCGACGCCGTCCTCGCCGGTGTAGCCGCTGCGGTAGACAATGACCTTGCCGAGGCCGACGTCGAATTCGCGGAAGTGGTAGCGTTTGAGCCCGGCAAGACTCCCGCCCGCCAGCTCCTCGGCGATCTCCATCGTCTTGGGCCCTTGGCAGGCGATCATCGCGGTGCCGACGGTGTCGTCTCGCAGGACCACGTCGCGTCCCGCGGCGTATTGGCCGATCCAGTCGACGATTTTGTCTCGGTTCGACGCGTTGCAGACGACGCCCCAGCGATCCTCGAAGCGGGAGACGATCACGTCGTCGAGAATGCCGCCGTCTTCGCGGCAGACGTGCGAGTAGTAGCAGCGACCGACTTCGGCGTCTTTCAGTTTGCGGGTGCAGATCGAATCGAGGAACGCTTCGCAGTCTCGGCCGGTGAGGGTCAGGCGACCCATGTGCGAAACGTCGAACGCGGAGCAAGCGGTGCGGGTGTACACGTGTTCGTCGATGATCCCGCCAAACTGGACGGGCATCTCCCACCCGGCGAAAGGAACCATGCGTCCGCCGAAGGCGACGTGCAGATCGTACAACGGGGTCCGCAGTAGTTGATCGGTCATGAGGCGTCCTGTGCGTCTCGGTGCGACGGATATCGGAGCGATCGCTTAACGACCGACCATACGCGCCTACGTTGGCTTCGTCAAACGCTGGTCCAACCGGTTCGTGACCCAGCGGAAGACGCACAACGCCAGAAAGGCGGCGACGCCGATGCCGGCGAAGACGAACCAGATGTAGTGGGCGTGCGCGTAGACATCCGGGAGGGGACCCCCGGATGCGATCGCCGCTTTCCATTGTTCGTGAACTGGAGCGGGGAGTTTCGTAGGGTCGGGACAGAACTTGTCGATCAAACGACCGGACAGCACGAAGCCCAACAAGTACGAGAGGGCGTTGGGGAGGTTCTGATAGCCCATGTAGAGACCCTCCTGTCCCTTGGGCGCTTGTCGGGAAACGTACTCGAGGAACTTGGGCGAGAGAAAGCACTCGGCGATGCCTTGCAGCGCAATCCCGATGATGACCATCACGGTGATCGGTTGCAGCGCAACCAAGCCGAAGATGCTAATCGAACGCCCGGCCATCGATTCCAGCCCAGAACTCAAAGAGATGCTGAACGCGGAAAAGGAGATGAGAACAAGCCCGACACCGATGGCGTTCTCGGCGCGGAACCTAGCGATGAGCTGTGTGATGGGAACCACGCAGAGTACGACGACGAACGGGTTGATGTTGGCCAGCCACTCCGGTCTGGCGGCGTCACCGAGAAGCCGAAGGATGTACTTCGGCATGGATGAGTACAACTGCGATTGGATGGTCCAGAAGCCGGCGACGATCACGATGAGCGTCATGAAGCGTCCGTTGCGCACCACACGGGCGAGTCCGAGCAGCACCTCGCCGAGACTCCGGACGGGTCCGTCCGTGCGTTTCGGCCAATAGAGCAGCGACACCCAGACGAAAGCGACAAGCGCCATCCCGGCGGCGTAGTAGTTGATGTACTCCAGACCGAGGCGTTGCCGCAGCGGGGCCGCAACCGATTTCCCCGTGAAGCCGCCGATGTTGATCATCCAGTAGAAGATCGAAAACGCGCGAACACGGTGCGCGTCGTCGGAGCATTTCGCCACCGTCCCGGCAATGACTGGTTTCACGAACGCCCCGCCGAAAGCGATCACCGCGAGGGCGAGAACGGCTCCGGGTTTCGTCGGGCATGCGGCGAGAATGAGGTAGCCCGCCGTCAACAAAGCAAAGGCAAGCATCAGTGCCGCGCGAAAACCGATCTTGTCGGAAAGGGCTCCCATCAGAAGCGGAAGCAAGTACAACGACGACGCGAAGACTGCGCAGATGTCGCCCGTACGCACGTCGTCGAACCCGACCTTCTGCGTCAGGAATACCGTCAAACAGATGAACATGCCGTAGAACGCGGCGCGCTCAAACAGTTCGGCGACGTTCGCAACCCAGAACACCCGGGGGAATCGCCAGGAAAGCGCGGGTGGTACGTGGAACGGTTCGGTTCGCATCGACGGTTCTCGCCTTGTTTCCTGGCGCGATCCGGTGGGATCGACGCCGTTGCATCGGCGAGGAGTCTACCCGCGGGTCACGGGTCGCGTCGATGGTCGAGCCGACTTGATCGGAGCGGCGTACGAAGTCGTTTACCTGCGAGGCATGTCCCCGGCGATGTCGCGGAATCGGCTGTGGCAGGAGTTGCAGGTTTCATCGAGGTCCGCGAGGGTGCGTCTCATGCCTTCGCGATCGCCGAGGGCGGCGGTCTGTTTCAGGCGAGTTCCTTGATCGCGCAGCGTTTGCACCTGGGCGAGGAAGCTGCGTCGATCCACTTCGGAGAGCTTCGTGGTCTTGATGGCGTTCGGGATCGACGCCGCGGCCCGGGATAGACCGTCGGCCAATTGACGGGCCTCCCAGAACGCCTTCGCGGCGTGATACTGTTCGTCGGCGGCGAGTTCGGACTGCACTTCCTGAGGCCACTGGTTCACGGACAGCTTGTCGATCTCATCCATGATCTGGCGGAGGCGATCGCTTTGAACGGAGTGGCGCGTATCGTTCGTTGGGGAGACGCTGCTGGGGGACTCCGGTGCGGTCGTCCGACCGGAGCATCCGGAAACGGTCAAGCCGAGGATCACGCCGCCTATCGCAGTGAGAGTCGCTGTCGAAATTCGATTCATGGCATCGGCTCCGAAGGGCGTTTGTGGCAGCGGACCGGTCGACTCGAACGCGCGCACAAGTCGTCGGCGCGAACCGCTCCCGCCACAGCCCCTTCGCGTCCAAGCATTCCGCGTGCCAACGGCGGCTGGGAGTGGCCGATCCACTATCCCGCATCCGTGGCATGGGACTTGCCGTAGCGACGGTCGATGAGCGGAAGTCCACAGTCTTGCGTTCCCCTTTGTCGTCGTTGCGTCGCCTGTTGGGCGGTGGTCGTTCTGTCGCTCAACGTCGGGCCGAACTTGCCTAGCACGCATGGTGAGACGCCACCACCGCCGCCGGAGCGGCTCTTGTCCCCCGATGCGAAGACCGCGACGGGAGACTGGGGCGGGCGTCGATCGGAACTCGCGGAGCGAGGGATCACCGTCAGTCTCTTTCTCAACCATCAGTATCAGGCAGTCGTGAAGGAAGGTCGAGACACGAACCAGGGGCGAAGCTCGGCGTCCGTGGATTTCTTCTTGGCTGCGGACCTGGCGAAGCTCGAGCTGGTACCGAACGCCGACGTCTTCTTGCATCTCCAATCCAATTGGGGCGCGGGCGTGAACCCGCGGACCGGCGCGATCCTGGAAGTGAACGACGACGCCGACGGGGATCTCGGATTGCACGTCGCCCAGCTTTGGTATCGACACCGGTTCCTGGAACGCAAGCTCTCTCTGACGCTCGGCTTCCTGGACTTCCAAACGTTGGTCGATCGCAATGCGTTCGCCAACAGCGAAGACAAGCAGTTCATGCATCAGGCGCTGGACAACAACCCTCTGGTGCCGCTGAGCATCGGGCTGGGGGCGGCCATTCTGTATCAACCGGTGAGTTGGTACTCCGTCTCGCTCGGGGCGGGCGATGCGCAGTCGGTGCTGTACAAGCCGGGATTCTCAACGGCGTTTCATGAGGACGCCTATTTCTTCGGGTACATGGAGAATGCGCTCCATCCGCGATGGGACACGGAGCGTGGGCCGCTTCCGGGGAACTACCGGGCGGGCGTCGTGTATGACCCGCGCTTCCGTGCGGAGTTTCTCGACAGGCGACAGACGCCCAGAAGCGAAGGCGACGATTACGGCGCGTACGCAGGGTTTGATCAACTCGTGGTCCGCGAGGGGCCGGATGATGAGCAAGGGCTTGGCGTTTTCGGGCGGTTTGGGTATCGCACGCCGCAGACCAATCGCTTCGCGCGGTTTTGGTCGGCGGGGGTTCAGTATCTGGGTTTGATCCCCGGTCGCGACACCGACGTGCTCGGGTTCGGCGTTGCGCTCGATCGGGGAAGTCGACTGAACCGGGAGTTTGTCAACCCGCGGTTCGACAACGAGACGGTCTATGAAGCCTATTACGCAATCCAGATTACGAAGTGGTTCGTGCTCACGCCGGACGTGCAGTACGTGGATAATCCCGGGGCGGCGGGCGGGGTTGGGCACGCGGTCGTCGCGGCGGTGCGGGCGCGAGTTTCGTTTTAGGCTTTCTCGTCGTCGGAACAGTTCGAAGAGCCCCCAATCGGTCCCCCTTGGTAAGGGGGGAAGCCGCACTACGCGGATTCGATGACGGAGAAGCCCTTGGCGATCAGGTCTTGGATGTCGATCATCCCGACGAGCGATCCGTCGGCGTCGACGACGGGCAGTTCGTCGATCGCGTGGCGACCCATCAGTTGCAGCGCGTCCATGACTCTCGCGTCGCGCTGAATGTGTTTCGGCGATCGCGTCATCACTTCCGTCACCGGGCGGTTCGCCGATCGTTCGCCGGCGGTGAAGAGGCGGAAGAAGTCGCCGTGGGTGACGATGCCGGTGAGTTTCCCGGCGGTATCCACTACCGCAGCGGCACCGGCGCGTCGCGGGGCGGCGAGGATCGCTTCGTAGCATTGGTGCAGCGTGGCTGACTCGGGCACGGTCGGACAGTCCGCGCCCTTCCGCATGATTTCCTGCGTCTTCATGAGGAATCGGCCGAGCGCGCCGCCGGGGTGGTAGCTTGCGTATTGTTCCGGTTGGATGGCTTTCACGTCCATCACGGTAAGCGCGAGAGCGTCTCCGAGGGCGAGCATGGCTGCGGTGGAGGAACTCGGCGGGAGACCGAGCGGGCCGGCTTCGGGCGTGTCTCCGATGTCCAAGACGAAGTCGGCGTACTTCGCCGCCGGCGAAGCGGTCTGGCCGGTGAGAAGAATGATCGCGCAGCCAAGCGTCTTGAGTCGGGGGAGGAGTTCAACGAGTTCCGATCCGCCGCTCTTGCTGAGGGCGATCACGACGTCTTCGGAGTGGATCATCCCGAGATCGCCGTGCAGCGCGTCGACGGGGTGTAGGCGATAGGCGAGAGTGCCGGTGCTGGCGAGCGTCGCCTGAATCTTGTCGCCGATGAGTCCCGCTTTCCCCACGCCGGTTACGCAGACTCGACCTTTGCAGGACACGATCGCCTGGACCGCCGTGACGAACGAGTCGCCGAGACGGCGTTCCGCGTCGCCGATGGCGGCGGCCTCCGCAATCAGGATCGCCCGTCCGCGGGCGAGGATCGCGTCACGCGACGAACCCGGCGGTGGCGCGGTGCTCGATGGCGTCGGCGGGATGGGGACGGTCTTGGAAACTGTCTTGTGAGTCGCCGTTTTCATGGGGGAGAGTCTATCGCCGGTCGGCGGATTGTGGCAACGGGGGATCCCCGGGCCTTTCAATTCTGGGTCCGTGACGGTTTAGGCAGATCGCAGCGGTCGGCTCTCGCACGTACGCCGAAGGCGTTGACCGACGACGCGTTGCGTTGCGGTGTTGACCGACGGCTCGCCCGCCCATCACCTCCGCAGCGGCGCGGATCCCACGACTTGTCCGTCCGCTGCGAGTGTCACGGACCCTCGCGCTGGTGCCTCGCAAACCGCCGGTTCCCCGATTTCCAGTTTCTGCTAGGATGCCCGGCAAGATATCGCGTGGCTTCGGGGCGTTGTGCGGCGGGGTCAGATGTAGACCGGATGGCATTTTCCGACCGAATCGTGATCACCGGCGTGGGGCTGACGGCCCCCAATGGGGACTCCTTGCCTGAGTTTCGGCGCAACCTCCTGGCCGGGAAGTCGGGGGTCACCACCATCGAAACCCGCTTTATGGGCAAAGTCCTGGCGGGCGTCTGCCGGTTCGACGAGTTCCGCTATCAGAGCAAGAAGGACCGGCGGCGCGGAACGAGGGCAGGTTCGGTTTCAATCTACTGCGCGAACGAGGCGCTCCGGGCCGCCGGGCTGGATCCGGCTAAGCTGAACCGCTCCCGCGTCGGCACGTTCGTCGGGATCACCGAACATGGCACGGTGGAAACCGAAAACGAAATCGACGTCATTCGGCAGTACGACTACGACACCAAGTACTGGTCGCACCACCATAATCCCAGGACGGTCGCGAATAACCCGGCGGGCGAAGGGACGGTGAATACCGGACTGACCGGGCCCCATTACACCGTCGGTGCCGCCTGCGCCGCGGGAAACGCCGGCTTGATTCAAGGCGTGCAAATGCTCCGACTGGAGGAGGTCGACGTTGCACTCGCGGGTGGAGTTTCCGAAGCGATCCACTCGTTTGGAATTTTCGCCAGTTTCGCATCAGAAAACGCCCTAGCTTCACATGTCGACCCCGCCAAAGCCTGTCGTCCGTTCGACAAGGCACGGAACGGGATCGTCGTGTCCGAGGGCGGCTGCCTGTTTGTTTTGGAACGAGCCGACGACGCGAAGCGGCGGGGAGCGACGATTCTGGGCGAAATCGTTGGTTACGCGATGAACTCCGACGCGACGGACCCCGTCCTGCCGGACCCAGGCCGGATCGCGGAATGTATGGAGCTCGCCATGTCCCGCGCCGGCGTCGTAGCCCGGGACGTCTCCATCGTGAGTACGCATGCGACGGCCACCGAATTGGGCGACCAGCAGGAGGTTCAGGCTCTGCGGCGGGTGTTTGCGGAGTGCCCGACGACCTATTTTAACAATACGAAGAGCTTCATCGGGCATTGCATGGGCGCGGCGGGGGCCTTGGAGCTGGCCGGGAACCTCGGCTCCTTCCAAGATGGGCTGGTTCACGCGACAATCAACGTCTCGGACCTTGATCCGAACTGTGCGATCAGTAATCTCGTGGTGAACGAGCCGCGCCAGGTCGGTCGGATCGAGAACATTCTCAACAACTCCTTTGGGATGTTGGGGGTGAATTCGGCGGTGCTGGTACGGCGGCCCGTCGGGTGACGTTTCACGGGACGGTCGCGTTGAGCGAGCGCAGGGCGCAATGATTGCGAATCCGGTAGGGCGGCGAGAATTCGGACGAACCAACGGCGGACGCTGAGGCAAGCATGGGCGAACAACGAATTCGGAAGATCATCCTGGAGATCGTCGCGGCCGTGGCGCCGGACGCCGACCTGTCCAACGTGCGCGACGACCTTCGTCTGCGGGATCAACTGGATCTCGACTCGATGGACTTTCTTGACATCGTGATGGAGCTGCGCAAGAGGTTCAAGATCGAGGTTCCCAAGGAAGAGTATCCGATGCTGGCGACGCTCGAGAGTTGCGTGAAGTATCTCCTCCCGAAGTTCGAAGGCGTTGTGGCCGTTCACTGATTCGTCGCAGCCAACTCTTCGGTCCGGGGAGGACCGTTTCCTCGGGGCCTTTCGCAATGGAGCATGGCGGCGCTTCGCTTGACCATGCCACCCGACGGTCCGCCGAAAGGTCCGCACAGCGGACCCTACGAGTCAGACCTGAAAGTCAACGGACGACGGACCACGAGGATCCGCGGGCTCGTTTGTTCCCAACATGCACTATGACGTGGCGATCATCGGCGCCGGGATGTCCGGACTGGCGGCCGGGATTCGGCTTGCGCATTTCGAGAAGAAGGTCTGCATCTTCGAGAGGCACTACGCGTATGGCGGATTGAATTCGTATTATCGACTCGGCGGTCGTGATTTCGACGTTGGGTTGCACGCGGTCACCAACTACTGTTCGCCCGCGGACCGTTCGGCTCCGCTGAACAAGCTGCTTCGTCAACTCCGGATTACGCGCGAAGAGCTAGGCCTGTTCCCGCACCGGTTCTCGGAGGTTCGCTTTCCGGGGCACCGACTTCGGTTTGCCAACGATCCGACGCTTCTTCACGAGGACGTTGCCGCGGCGTTTCCGTGCGAAATCGACGGGTTTCGGCGCCTCTTCCGAGACGTGCATGCGTTCGACTTCACCCGACTGGACACGCCGCGTCGCAGCGCCCGCGCCGCGCTGACGGAGTACCTGCGCGATCCCGTGCTCACGGACATGCTGCTGTGCCCCATCATGTTTTACGGAAGCGCCGAACCGCACGACATGGACTTCATGCAATTCGCGATCCTGTTCCGGAGTCTGTTCTGCGAGGGCTTCGCGCGTCCGCGCGAAGGCGTTCGGCGGATCATCCGCGTGCTGGTGAAGAAGTATCGCGGCTGCGGCGGTCAGCTGCGCATGCGCACGGGCGTCGAGCGACTCTTGGTCGAGGGCGATCGTGTCGTGGGGTTGCAGCTCGACAACGGTGAAACGATCACGGCGGACACTGTGCTCTCCTCGGCCGGATATGTCGAGACGCTCCGCATGTTGTCCGCATCGAGTTCGCACGCGGCGACGGCGGTCGAGCCGACAGCGGCGGAGGATGACGGGGATCTCGGTCGCATCTCTTTCGTCGAGACCATCGCGGTTACGGACGAGCTTCCCCATCGCCACGGACACGAACCTGCCGTCATGTTCTACTGCGACGACGAACGCTTTCGATACCAAAGTCCCGCCACCGACGTCGATCCGGCGAGCGGCGTGGTCTGTTGCCCCAGCAATTACGAGGGACACGACGACATGCCGGAGGGGTTCTTTCGCGTGACGTGGCTGGCGAACCCCGATCTATGGATGTCGGCGACGGACGATGAGTATCGCGCGATGAAGCGGGAATGCGAAGGGGTGTTTCGCCGGAGGATGGACGCCATCGTCCCCGGTCTGACGAAGCGGATCGTGGCGATCGACAGCTTCACGCCGCGTACGATTCAGCGGTTTACTGGACATCTCAATGGGGCCGTGTATGGATCGCCTCGAAAGCGCCGCGACGGACGGACGCCGCTGCGGAACCTGTTTATCTGCGGGACAGACCAAGGCTATCTCGGTATCATCGGGGCGATGTTGAGCGGGATCACGATTGCGAACCTGCATGTGTTGTCGGAGACGTAGAGGTCGGCTGAAAAAGATGCGGCACGGGTTGGCAACCCGTGGGCACCGGTCGAAAACCGGTGCCACACCATGACGAGAGGTTGGTTGGGAACTGAGTACGATCGCATGACACGGGACCGACTGGAAAACGTCCGCGACGAATACGACGTAATCGTCATCGGCTCCGGGCTTGCGGGCTTAACCGCGGCCAATTACCTCGCCAAGTGCGGGCGCAGCGTCCTGCTGCTCGAGCAACATTACAACTTCGGAGGGATGGCCACCTGGTTTCGACGCAAGGGCGGGCACATTTTCGACATCTCGTTGCACGGTTTCCCGATCGGGATGATCAAGAGCTGTCGGAAATATTGGACGCAGGAGATCGCCGATTCGATCGTGCAGTTGAAGGGGATTCGTTTCGACAATCCGCAGTTCCAACTGGAGACGACGTTCGATCGAGTGGACTTCACGCGGCTGCTGGTGGAGCGGTTCGGCGTGACCCGCGAGACGGTCGAGCGGTTCTTCGACACGGTTCGTCGCATGGACTTCTACGACGACCAGTCCATGACCACCCGGGAACTCTTCGAGCAGTTCTTCCCGGGTCGATCGGACGTGGTGCGCTTGCTCATGGAGCCGATCGCGTATGCCAATGGTTCGACGCTGGATGACCCCGCCATCAGCTATGGCATCGTCTTTTCCAACTTCATGAGCAAGGGCGTATTCATCTTCCGCGGCGGGACCGACAAGCTCATTCATCTGATGAAGGCGGAATTGAAGCGGAACGGTGTTGATCTGCGCCAGCAAGCCATGGTCGATCGGATCATCGTCGAGGGGGGACGTGCTCGCGGCGTCATCGCCAATGGAAGGCGGATTCGCGCGGATGCGGTCCTTTCCAATGCCAACCTGAAAACCACGTTGGCACAATTGGTGGGCTATGATAATCTCCCGCCGACGTATGTCGTACAGGCCCGCGCCGTGCGGCTCAACAACAGCAGTTGTCAGGTGTATATGTCGTTGAAGAAGGGAGAAGCGTTCGATCCCTGCGGAGACCTCATCTTTACCTCCGTCGATCCGGAGTTTGATTCGGGTCGGCTGTGTGCCAAGGACGTTACCAGTCGCACCTTCTCCATGTATTACCCGGACATTCGCCCGGGGCAGGAGCGATATGTCGTGGTTTCCTCGACGAATGCGAACTGGAATGACTGGGCACACCTAGACGACGATGAATACCAAGCCCAGAAGCAACACTTGATCGACAGTACGATTGACGCATTGGAGAAGTACGTTCCCGGCGCGCGATCGAAAATCGAACATGTGGAGGCCGCAACGCCGAAGACATTCCAGCATTACACGCAGCAGGCGCTGGGGGCGACGTTCGGCACCAAGTTTGAGGGATTGCAGGTCAGCATGGACGCGCCCAAAGCGCTGCCGGGGCTGTATCACGCGGGGTCGGTGGGCATCATCATGTCGGGTTGGTTGGGTACAATCAACTACGGAGTGATCGTCGCCCATGAACTGGAGAGCTTTCTCCTCACGGAGTCGAGCACTCGGACGATCGTGGCGCTATGAACACCGCTTTCCTGCTCGATAGCATTCCTCACCGCCCGCCGTTTCTTTATGTGGACGAGGTGGTGGAAGTGTCGCCGCAGAGCATCGTCACTCGGTTTCGCGCGCGTCCGGAGTCGGATTTCTTTCGAGGGCATTATCCGGGGAATCCGATCATGCCCGGTGTGTTGATCTGTGAATGCTGCTTTCAAGCGGGTGCATTACTGATCGCCCATCGACTGGGCGGGTTCGATTCCGCCGCCGGCGTGCCTGTGCTGACCCGCATACAAGATGCTCGCTTCCGGCGAATCGTGCGGCCGGGTGAAACGCTTTGTGTTGAGGTGACGATCGTTGACGATGTTTCGGATGCCTATCACCTGACGGGGCGAGCATCGGTCGGTGACGAGCTTGCCGTGCGGGTGAGTTTCGCGTGCATGTTGGCGAGAGCGGAGGAGCGGGCGACGTGAGCTTCCTGGATTTGGCGGGCAAGTCATTCCTCGTCTTCGGCGTCGCCAACAAGCGAAGCGTCGCGTATCACATTGCCCGCTTGCTGGAATCCGAGGGGGCGACGGTGATCTACAGCGTTCGCTCCGAAGCACGCCGGGAGAGCTTGACTTCGCTCCTCTCCGGGCGCGAGGTGTATGTCTGCGACGTGGAGCAGGACGAACCGATCGTCGAGCTTGCGAGGCGCGTTCGAGAGAAACATCCTGTCATCCACGGCCTGGTGCATTCGATTGCGTTCGCCAACTATGATTCATTCTCCGGCAAGTTTCACGAGGTCAAGCGACGGGACTTCCTGCAATGCGTGTCCGTCAGTTGCTATTCGCTGATGGCGATTGCCAATGCCTTCCGAGAAATGCTGGACAAGGCGGCGAGTGTGGTGACGATTTCCATATCCACGACCCGGATGGCCGTGGAGAGTTACGGATACATGGCCCCGGCGAAGGCGGCATTGGATTCGGCTTTGGCGTTCCTGGCCAAGTCCTTTAGCGCGTTTAGCGAGGTCCGCTTCAATGCCATCAGCGCCGGATTGCTGAAGACCAGCGCCTCAGCTGGGATTCCCGGTTATGTGGATCATTACCTCTTCGCGGAGCAGGTCATTCCCAGAAGGCGGGCCGTGTCCACGGAGGAAGTGGCGAACCTGGCCGCGTTCCTCCTGAGCGAACGATCGAGCGGAATCAACGCCCAGGGCATCGTGGTGGACGCGGGAATGGGAATCAACTACTTCGACCCGACCATTGTGAAGCATACGGTCGGCGGCGTCTGGCCGACGAAAGAGAGCAACGAGGGTTGAAGGGTGTGAGTGGATTTCCTGTTTCCCCCCTTACTAAGGGGGGACCGAGGGGGGTCGAATTGACCGAAGACTCTCAATCCATTCTTCGTCCCGTCCTGATGGCGATCCAACAGATCGACGGACTGCGGACGCCGGAGCAGGTGCAGCGTCAGAGAGACTACGCCCGACTTGCACTCCGCCGCAGCGCCGAATTGTCCGGCGCGCCGCTGGAAGGCTGGACACAAGACCCAGACGGTCGCCCGCTGCCGAATGACGGCTGGCATTGGTCCATATCCCACAAACGCCAATGGGCCGCGGGCGTCGTCGCGCGAACGCCGGTCGGGATTGATATCGAGCACGTCATCCCTCGCCGCGACGAAGCACTGTTCGATGTGATCGCCGACGCAGACGAATGGGCAATCATCGGCGAGCGGTCCTGGGAGAACTTCTACCGCATCTGGACCGCGAAAGAGGCGGTGCTCAAGGCGAATGGATTCGGGATCGGGAAGCTGGGGCGGTGCAACGTATCAGGCAAACGAGCGTCCCACGAGCTTGAAATCGAGTTCGGGGGACATTGCTGGGCTGTTCGGATCAAAGAACGCGACGATCACTTCGCGACGGTTACGACCATAGGCCAGACGGTGTCGTGGCGTGTGGAGGGCAATCGTTGATCTGGAACGTTGTCTACCGGTGGATGTTTTCAGAACTAGAGCGGTTTGAGACTCTGGACGATCGACGGCAGGTGATCGAACGCGTGAAGGACGCGGTCGGGAAACGCGAGTCGTACATTGGTCTTCTTCTGCTCTTTACGCTCGGCTTTTTCGCTGTCGACTGGGCGGTAAGGAAACCCTTCGGACTTCCCGACTGGCTGGTGCCGATCAAACCGGGTATCGCCATGGTGATCTCCGGATTCGTCGCGCTGTACCTGATGCGCCGCCGGCTGCGCCCGGTGCTTTGGCAGTTCATGAACGAACGGGCGATGCCGACGTGCATGAAATGCGGTTATGACCTGCGAGGCCAAGTCGATCGGCGATGCCCGGAATGTGGAACGGCGTTCTGAGGGTCGAAGACGTGGGCGGTGCCCACTCTACGAGGGATCAATCTGTGACTGCGGGTGACGCCGTGGTCGAGACGGTTGGTAGGAGCGAGCTTGGTGGGAACGCGATGACTTCGCCGCCTTGCAGGTCGTAGCGGAAGTACCAGCGGTCGCTCCAGGCGCGCATGACGTCGGTGCCGAGGATGAGGTCGGGTAGGCCTGGGGTGTCGAAGAGTCCGACGCGGGCGACTACGACGCCGAGGTCGTCGCGACCGATTTGCACGTCGAGTTGATCGGGGATCAGCGGGTTCGTCGACGGGAAGAGGCCGCGGCGCAGGACGGTCCAGTTTGTTCCGGTGTCCAACAGGCCGAGGACTTCGCGGGACTGTCCGTCGGCGCGGACCGTGACAGTGACGAACGCGCTGTCGAAGCTCTGCATCTGCGGCGGCGCGCCCTCGAACGGAAGCACCACCCCGCCGGCCTCCGGCGTTTGCGGATGGAACTCCGCCTCGCCGGTTGGAAAATCGAGCCCAAGAACGGCACCAGTCTTGCGGAAGAACTGAAACCCGATGCCGTTGCAGTCGCAGACCTCCAGCCCGACGATCGCGCCGTCGGCCGAGGTTTCGATTCCGCCGGCGGTGTACGGAAAAGTCTCCGTGAATCCGACGAGTCGTCGCCCGGTGAACGCCAACACCTCGACGGTCTCGATGACATCCAGTCCATATCGCGAGCGGAGCATCAGTTCATAGCCGCCGCCGGTGTCGATGATGGCGTGTCCGACGTTCTCTCCGTCGATCTCCAATGGTGCGGTGAAAAGTTGTGCGGGGAGCGGCGCGAAGAGATTCCCACATCCGGTCGAAACGAAAAGGAGCAGAGTCGAGAGGACGAGCACGGCGAGTGTACGCGCGATGGCGGTACCTTTCATACGCATTCCGACGAGTATCTTCCCGACGACGCGTTTCGCCCATCGCACTGCTCACAGAGCAGTGGCACACATCCCGGCAGTGGCACACATCACGCTGGAATCCTACGGCGCAACCGGTGTCCGGACGAGAACCGTTTCGCGTCGTGTGGGCGCGGACCGAGCGCCGGCGCCCTCCCAGGCGTCATCGGATTTCGGACGCGACGACTTCAATTCCGGCTTCATGCGAGCCGTCGCCGTCTTCGTGTCGAAGGAAGCCCCCCCTCAATCCTCCCTTAGAAAGGGGGGACGGAAGAGGGCGGCCGCCACA
>ORJL010902768.1_pt1 | contig 15436 bp, 16 predicted proteins | sample 1779941 | NCBI WGS metagenome assembly ORJL01 (sample SAMEA104232317, study PRJEB22302) | groundwater metagenome | biome: forest; feature: aquifer; material: groundwater | place: USA | collected 2011-08-07 | depth 5.8 m | reverse complement strand
CACCAGGCCGGCCGGGCCGAGGCCCTGGCGGGTGCCCCGGCCCGGCCCACGAGCCCCGGCGATCCCGCCGACGAGGGCCACGACCACGCCCACGAAGGCCAGTGCGCTGGGGCGCTCTCCCCGGGCCACGCCGATGATCACGAGCATGGACGCCCCGAAGGCCGCGATGGGCGCCACCAGGCCCATCGTTCCCACCGACAGTGCGCGGTAGAAGAGCACCAGGCCGACGCCACCGGAGATTCCACCGAGCATCGCCAGACCCAGGTCATGCCAGGGCGGCATGTCCGGGCGCATCACGACAAGCACCCCGAGTACGACCAGCAGGCCTGTCCACTCGGTGATGATGGCCACCCAGAGCGGCGGCACATCGCGGCTGGCCCGACCCGCGGCGGCACTGGATGTTCCCCAGCCCATGCTGGCGAACAGCGCCAGGATGATCCCGGTCACGGGGCCCCGGAGCGGGACGGGAAGGCGGGGGTGGTCGGGATCAACCGCCTCGCGCGGGTCGCGATCCCATCCGTGCCAGCGCTCGGTGTGAATACGAACCGATATGCGCGGGGAACTCCGCGATGGATGCGGGGACAGGAGCCTCTGACATGGGGTGGTTCCTATCACTCGACCGGTGCGGCCGGCCGTGCGCACGGCTCTTCGGCGTTCAAGTGGGCACCATGTGCGCCGTGGACCAACGCACCATCGATCTTCTCGAGCTCCCGGCCGTGCGCGAGCGCCTCGCGGGCCTCTCGTCGTTCGAGGGCGGCGCCGCCCTCGCGCTGGCCCTTGCGCCATCCGGCGACCCACACACGGTTGCGACCCTTCGTGCCATCACAGCCGAGGCCGTGTATCTGTGGGATCGCGGGCTGTCCGGGCCCGGCGGGGCACATGACGTGCGGCCCGACGTGGAGACGGCACGACGCGGAACGCGGCTGGACGTTCCGGCCCTGGACCGGATTCGTGCCAGCGCCGAGGTGGCGGTGGAGATCCGTGCCACCGTTCTTGAGTATGTGGACGAGGTGCCAATTCTGGGTGAGATGGCGCAGGGAATCAGTGGTGGCGCGCTGGAGCGCATCACCGCACGTCTGGACTCCTGCCTCGATGGACGAGGGGGTCTTCGCGACGATGCGTCGCCCGGCCTCGCGCGCGCTCGACGTGACATCGCAGAGTTGCGCCGACAGGCGCAGGAGGCGCTGCGCGAGGTTGCCGTGACCGTTCGGTCACACCTGCAGGAGGGCTTCATCACCGAGCGTGCCGGGCGCCCGGTGCTGGCGGTCAAGGCGTCCTCGCGCTCGGCCGTTCCCGGGATCGTTCACGACACCTCGGATTCCGGGGGCACGCTGTTCGTTGAGCCCCTGGCCGTTGTGGAGGCCAGCAATCGCGTGCGCGAGGCCGTGGGGAGGGAGAGGGAGGAGGTCGGCCTGATCCTGCAGGCGCTCACCGCGATGGTGGAGGAGCACGAGGGCGTGCTGGACGACGCCGTGGGCCGCTTGGCCGACATCGATCTGGCGCTCGCCCGCGCCGCGCTGTCGCGTGCATGGCGGGGCACGCCGGTGGAGGACGGCGACCCTCTTCTGGTGGCGGCGCGGCATCCCCTGCTCGACCCCGCCACGGCCGTGCCCATCACCCTCGACCTGGCCGGAGTGCGTGCCCTTGTGGTGAGCGGACCGAACACCGGTGGCAAGACGGTGGCGCTGAAGACGCTTGGGCTCTTCGCCATGCTGCACCAGTGCGGCCTGCATCCCCCGGCGGAGCGCGTGCGCCTGCCCGTGTTCGACGCGGTCATCGCCGATATCGGAGACGATCAGTCGATCTCCGAGAGCCTGTCCACGTTCTCGGCGCACGTGCGCACCCTGGTGGGTGTGCTCAACGACGCCGGCCCGCGGTCGCTGGTGCTGCTGGACGAGGTCGGCGCGGGCACCGATCCGTCCGAGGGTGCCGCGCTGGCGCAGGCCGTGTTGGGCGACCTCGCAGACCGCGGTGCGCTGGTGCTGGCCACCACCCACTCGCCCGAGGTCAAGTCGTGGGCGGTCTCCACCGATGGGGCCATGAATGCGGCCGTGGGGCTGGACCCCGAGACGCTCGCGCCCACATATCGTCTGGTGCTGGGTGAACCCGGGGGGTCACACGCGATTGGCATCGCCGAACGGCTGGGGATGCCCACACGTGTGCTGGACCGCGCTCGCGAGGCGATGGGCCCCGAGCGCAACGCCCTGATGGGACTGACCGACGAGGCCGAGCGCGTGCGCGCAGAGGCCGATCGTGATCGCGCGCAGGCTGCGGACGAGCGCAAGTTGGCTGCGGATGATCGTCGGGCGGCCGAGCGCGAACGCGAACGGCTGCGCGCCCGCGCCGAGGACGACCGGGCCCGGCTTCGCGTGCAGGCGGAGGCCGAACTCGCGGAACTCACGCGCGATCTGGCCGCCCTGCGTGGGGAGATCAACGCCGGTCGTCGCCTCGAGGCCCGGGGCGCCCGGGATGGCGAACGGTCCCGTGAGCGCGACCGACGCCTGGGGTCGGCCGACGCCGCCCGTCGCCGGGCGGCGTCTCGCCTTGGCGACCTCAGCGTGCCAGCGGCGCCCGAGCGGGCTCCCGTGGTGGGTGAGCACGCCGTGGACCTCACCCTGGGGGTGCGTGGTGTGGTGGTGGCCATCGAGGGCGATCAGGCCGAGTTGCAGGGCCCCTCCGCACGCATGCGCGTGCCACTCTCCCGGCTCGCCCCCGACCGCGCACCCGCAGCCACTGCGGCTCCGCCGCCTCGCGCGGAATCGCGCTCCGCCCTGGACGCCGCCGGCCCCGAGATCGATGTGCGCGGCCAGCGTGCCGAGCCCGCCCGTCGTGCCGTGCGCGATCACATCGACCGCGCCGCGCAAAGCGGTGTGGACAGCGTGCGAGTGATTCATGGCCGCGGCACCGGCGCGCTGCGCGAGGCCATCCGCGAGGAGCTCTCGACTCACCCGCTGGTGAAGGGCACCGAGACCGCGGGCCCGGGCGAGGGCGGCGACGGCGCCACCATCGCCCGGTTGTAGCCGCAGCAGGCGCGATCCCGGCGCACGGGGAGATCCATACCCCAGTACGCGCGTCGCGCGGTGAAAGCCCAGCCCGGAAGCCGGCGTGACGCCTCTGGCATGGCGCTCGACGCCGTGTGGACCGTTGGGGGACTCTCGACGCGGGGCGTCGCATCCTTTCCCCGTCGTGCTGCGCTCGGAACTCGTGGTGCAGGCGATCGCCGCCGTGCTCATCATCACCGACCCCCTCACACGCGGCGTCTTCTTCACGGGGCTCTCGGAGCACGAGCCGGTGCGTCGACTGGCCGACGTGTGCACCATCACCATCGCGTCGTCCACCCCCGGATGAGGTGGGGCGGTGGCCGCGCTCATCGCCGTCGCCGTGGTGCTGCTACCGGTCGGGCATGTCGTCATCGGGAATCACCTGCGGCTGTCCGAGAGCACCATGTCCGTGGTCACTCGCTTTGGCGGTCACTCCACGAGTTGATCCTGAACGGGCCGCGCACCGACTGCCGGTTCTGAGCCGAACCCCCTCGGGTTCGGGAGCGAGTGCCTAGTGCGCGAAGGCCGCGCAGACCGGCCATTGGCCGGGGCCCGAGCGCACCCACAGCAGCGCCGCGCGGTAGTCCTGCTCGGCCTCGCTGGCACCCGCGGGGTCGCCCGTGCCGCCCATGGCAGCCCAGGTGGAGGTCATGAACTGATATTTGCCGCGGAAGGATCCACTCGACGAGACGGAGCGGGGGTTGCCGCCGGACTCACACTGGGCCACGCGGTCGAGGACGGCGCGGGACGGACCGCCCGGCACCGCCGGCCAGCGGCCGTTCGGCGGGGTGGTCGTGGGCCCCGTCGGAGCGTCCGTGGCAGCCGCCTCCTGACGCGCACGGCGGGCCTCGGCCTTGGTCTCCCGGGCCTGGATGCGCCGAAGGGTCCGGTGCGCCTCGGTCAGGGCCGCAGCGCGACTGGCGCGAAGATGCGTCAGTTCCACCCGTCGCCCGGTGGCGTCTGACAGCGCCATCGCAGCAGTATCGCGCTCGCGGCGGCGCTGCAGGGTGAGGCGGCCGACGCGTCGGCGGTTGGCGCGAAGGTGAGACACCATCGACGCGTCCTCCTGAGCCGCCCGGTTCAGGCTCATCTCGCGGTCCGTGACCGCGGACAGGCTGCCGGAGGTGATGAGGACCACGAGCAGGGGGTCCTCATCACCTCCGCGATACAGGGCACGCAGGCGCTCGGCGAGCACCGCCTGCCCGGCGCGGTGCGACGCGGCACTCCGGGCGAGGTCGCCCTCAATGGACACCAGGCGCGCTCGCGCGGTGGCGAGTCGACGGCTGGCCCGGGTCTCGGCCTGGCGCGCGGCGGGAATCGCGGCGTCGGCATCGAGCACGTGCTGCTCGAGCGCGCGAATGCGTGAGCGCGCGGCATCGGCGCCGGGCCCGGCGAGTGCCGGGGATGCAATGGCGACTCCCGAGAGAGCCGCGAGTGCGATGGCGATCAGTGTGCGCATCGGTGGGGTGAGAGGGGGTGGCCGGCAGCTCGCTGGGCGGGCTGCCGGCCGAGCCGGGTGGCCGGCAGGGCGTTAGCCCTGCGGCAGCTCCCCAACACCCTTCAATATTCCGACATCCGGAGCCATCGTGCGGAAGGCGTCGTCCTTCTGGAGGACGCCCACCGTGAAGACGGGTACGTCGGCCATACGCGACAGCATGGATGCGGCATCGCGCGAGCGCGGCACGGCCTTGTAGCAGGAGACGAGAACGGCATCGATGCCGCCCTCTTCAACGCGACGCAGCGGACCGGGCCAGAGCGGGTCGCAGATCTCGACCGTCCAACCGGCGGCTGTGAGCTTCGCGACGGCGGCCTCGGAACCTGGGAAGCGGACCTTCCCGTCCTTGTTGAGGACCTCGTCGGTGGGGACTGTTACGAAGAGAAGATTTGGCATGGCGAGCAGGCTAGACGGCACCGGGTATTGCTCGCCCACGATCGGCCCGATCTGCAATCATGGCGCTGCAGGGTTCGTGACGGATGCAACACAGGGCGGTGGGTGTGTAGATTGAGCCCACTGCGGCCCGTCTGCCGCTCTCCAGCTAACGCTTGCCAGATCAGGGGGATCTCCTTCCTATGCCGATCACTGCCTCCGATATCCCCGACGTCCCGGTCCTTCAGGCCATCGGTGATCGTCGAAGCTTCCGGTACTACGACCCGACCCGCACGGTCGAGGACTGGAAGATCCACACCATGCTTCAGGCCGGACGTCTCTCGTCCTGCCAGGGCAACATCAACGCCACCGAGGCGATCGTCGTCACCAAGGACTCGGACCTCTGGGACGAGATCGAGGAGTGCATCTCGGGCTTCAACGTTCAGATCATCAACCAGTCGTCGCACCTCATCTTCTGGCTCACCAACCTGAACGCGTGGTACGGCCGCGCCAACGACGGTCTTTCGTCCCTCGCTCTTTCAGGCGCCCTCACCAAGTACCACGGCTGGAACTACGAGTTCACGATGACGCAGACGGTGCCGCGCCTCATGAGCTTCCCGACCGAGCGCACGGAGAACCTTCTCCGCTTCGAGTCCGGTCAGGCCGTTGCGCAGTCGCTGCTCGCCGGCATCAGCCTCGGCGTCGGCTCCATCCTCATGGCCTTCGGCCGCAAGCCGGGTGGCGTGGAGAAGGCCTTTGGCCTTCCGCCGAACCTCAGGTTCACGTGGGGTCACGCCGTCGGCTACCCGCTCGAGGACATGAAGGCCGGTGGCCAGCGCCCCCGCATCAAGTTCGACAAGCTGTTCCACAACGGTGCGTACGGCACGCCGCTTCCGATGGAGGCCGGTCTCGAGGACGCCCTCCGCGCGAAGGGAATGGTTCAGGAGCAGGCCCCGATGGCCGGTCGCTTCGAGGAGATCGACCGCCTCGCGGCCGAGTTCTCGCGTGACCCGGGCGTCGTGTCCTGGCCCGAGAAGGAAGTCAAGCGCCTCATGAACGACCAGGACTGGGACTTCGGCCCGAACATCAAGAAGCGTGCCGAGGCAGTCGTGGCCGAGGGTGGCCTTCCGGATTACCCGGATGAGATGCGCGAGACCTTCGAGAAGCTCATGAGCGAGCACGGCATCGACGCGAGCAAGTACCTCTCGTAGTCACCGTCTCACTCGATGGTCCTCGCGGGCCCCGTCACCGAGGTGGTGGCGGGGCCCGCGGTCTTTTCCGCCTCGCGGGCTACGCTGCGAACATGGGCGCCCGTAGCTCAGATGGATAGAGCACCGGACTTCTAATCCGACGGTCGCAGGTTCGAATCCTGCCGGGCGCATATAGGAAAGCCCCCGCTAATCATGGCCCTTCATGTTTCCGGGGTTAGTTCGCGAAGCCCTCCGCGTGGCCTGTGACCCCAGCGGACGCCTCAAGCGCCCCGAGACCCTGTGCGAGGAGGTCGAGCGAACCCGGGAGCAGGTGACCGTAGGTGTCGTAGGTGAGCGAGATTGATGCGTGGCCGACCACCGCCTGGATGGCCTTCGGGCTGGCGCCGGTGGAGATCATGCGACTAACGGCCAAGTGCCTGAGTGTGTGCAGCGCGACGTGTCGCACCCCTGACTTGTGGAGGGAGCGCGTCCACGCCCTCGTGCAGTTGTCGCCGTCGATCGCCCCACCTGTCGCGCTGCGGAATACCCGGCCGCCGTTCTCGGCGGCATCGGACGCCTGTGCGAGATTGTGTCGGCGAAGGGCAGCGACCATCGCGGGCGTGATCGGGACGATGCCGCCGCCTGTGCTCGACTTCGGCGGCCCCTCGCCGTAGCGGCCACGATCGGCCCGGACGTGGATGCGTGCCGCAGGCATGTCGATCGCCCCCCAGCTGAGCGCGAGCGCCTCGCCGCGCCTGAGGCTCGTCCAGCTCACGAGCACGAAGCCACCCACTACTGTCAGACAGGGCCAGCTGCGCTGGCCCTTTCCCAAACACCCGAGTGATCTACCCCCAAATTTCTGGAGTCCGGGTTCTGGAGTCAGGCGGCGTCGTGGGTGCGGAAGTAGCGGTCCTCGTACTCGGTGGGGGTGAGCATGCCAAGAGCGAAGTGGCGACGTCGGGTGTTGTGGAAGAGCTCGATGTAGTCGTGGATCGCCGAGGCGAGCTCGATGCGGGTCTTCCAGGACTTGCGGTTGAGCAGCTCGACCTGCATGCGGCCCCAGAATGACTCGACGACCGCGTTGTCGTAGGGACATCCGCCGGCCCCGATCGACGGGGCAAGGCCCGCCTCATGGACTTTCTGGCTGAAGGCCCACGAGGTGAACTGCACGCCACGGTCGGAGTGGATCACCAGACCCTCGATCGGGTCCCGCCGGCGCGTCGCCATCCCCAGGGCGTTTGTGACCAGCAGCGTGGTCTGGGTGCTGTCGATGGACCATCCGACCACCAGCCAGCGAGTAGGCGTCGAGGACCGCGCAGCAGTAGACCTTGCCCTCTCTGGTCGGGTGCTCGGTGATGTCGGTCATCCACAGCTGATCGGGCGCCTTCCGGCGAAACTCGCGGCGCACAAGATCACCGCAGGTGACCTTGCCAATGCGCGCGCCCCTCGGCAGGCGTCGGGTGGGAAGGCCCCGTATCCCCAGTTGGCTCATGATCGCGGCGACCGCGTTATGGCCGACGACGATCTCTCGCCCGAAGCGCAGCTTCGCCGTGACCCGGTGTGCGCCGCAGACGCCACCCGAGGCGCGGTGGACATCGGTGATCTCCCCCGCCAGGAAGATCCGCCGCAGCATCCTCGGCGAGGTCGGGCGGCTCGTCCAGGCGTAGTAGCCGGACTCGGTGACGCTAAGACACCGGCAGGCGTGGCGCACGTTGATCCCCTGCCCGGCCAAGGACGCGATCACCGGGTAGAGCCTTGTGGGGGAAGGCCCTGCTCGAGGAACACCTCGTTGACCCTGCGCGAGACGGCAAGCTCCGTTTCGAGCTGGCGGATCTGACTCCTGGCGGCGGCGAGATCCAGCGCCATGTCGGTGCTGGTGCCCGGGATCTCGCCCCGGTCGATGCGCTCTTGGCGCAGCCAGTTGTAGATCGTCGCCTCGCTCATCCCGAACGTCTGGGCGAGCTGCGCGACCTTCGTGCCGGAGCGGGCAAGCTCGACTACCTGCCGACGGATCTCGGGTGGGTATCTGCGGGGCATCTGAATCCTCCTTGCTGCTGAAGGACTCTAGAAACCCGACTCCATGGAACTAGGGGTAGATCAGAGTCTCCATGAAACCCGGGGCGGTTCACAACTCCAACTCGCGGGGAAGGCTCCGATCAGCCGGGTGCGTTCGGAACCTCTGTAGGCACGACAACTAGGCGTCGACGCGAGCCTGTAGGCGGTCTTCGTGTGACTCGCTGTCAGCAGGGATGGCCTTAATGCGGTCACTCATGCGGTATTTCGCGGAGTGAAAGAAGCCGCCGCATTGTTCCACCACCGTGCAGCGTTCACATTCAGGGTGGTACTCATTCTTCCAGTCGCTGATCGACTTGACGGCAAATGGCCACGCGCGCCGCTCGATCAAGCACAGCTGGTGGTTGTAGATCATGGTTCGAATGCCGGCGCTGGCCAGAATGAAGGCGGCTTCGGTCAGGGCCGGAGCGTATTCGACTGGGTCGATCCATACGTCGTCCATGTTGGCTCGCGCAAACCCGGTCATCTCAAGGCCCATGAGCGCGACCTGCTCGACGAAAGGGAGGTTGCGAGCGATGTACTCAGCAATCTCCACCAAGGCGGGTGCTGTCTGCTTATGAATGACGATCCGAACTTCGACGCGCTGATCCAGCCGCGCCAGATTCATGATGCCTGCGACGGTCTGGTCGAAGGCTCCTCGGGCTTGGACGACATAGTCGTGCAGCGACGGCTCGGTCCCGTAGAGGGGGATGCCAACCATGAGGTTGGGGTTCCCAATCTCGGCCCATGATGCAGCGAAGTCAATGTCGCTGAAGCGACGACCGTTGGAGAGGACATGAATGCCGGCCTCGGGAATGAGCATGGTGCAAAGCCGCAGGAGGGCGAGAAGTCGTTCTCCGTAAACGGTTGGCTCGCCGCCCGTGATTCCAAACTGGTGAGTCTTGGACGGCAGGAGGCGTACCAACTCTATGGCGTCATTGAGCAGCCAGTCATCCACGGTCTTCTTCGGTGGCTGCGAGCACATTAAGCAGTAGTTGTCACACCGCTCCGTGAGCAGCACGCTGTTCTGGTGGCTCGCGTGCCTCCAGAGGACACGCAACGCAGTACCGTCCTCTGAAACTCCGAGCACGTCGTTTGCGGAGAGATAGTCTAGAGACGGTGGAAGTTCGATAGCAGGTAGCGCTACGCCGTTTCTAAGCGAGCCAGGATGCCAGACGTACAGCCCGAAACCCTCCGGTGGCTCCTCGCCTGGATCAACGAGATAAGCACGGCCCACTCGTTGTCCCGTGAGCGTTCGTGCCCCGGTGAGAAGCCATACGCGCCGATCAAGAGCGGACTGAAGTTCGACATGATGGGTTCGCCCGCGGAGCGCAATCATTGGTAGTTCCCCTTCAGCGGTTTGTCCACGAGCGGAAGACCTCTCGCGCCCGCGCATCCTCCTCGTAGCGCTCCACTAGGAGGCGGAAGATGCCCGAGTTGCGGCGGTGGAAGGCCGACCATGCCTTGTGGCCGACGGCATCACCCTGCGTCGCGTGGTGGAACACCGGATCCGCACCACACCAGGGCTCATACGCACAATCCGTGCACATCGGTGCGCTGCCCGCAAACGATGCTTCGAGCGGAATCAGAAGCGCTTCAGAGAGGAGGATGTCGGCATAGGAGTCGCAAGCCAGATCCCCCAAGCGAAACGTTGTGTCGCCCATCTCGGCAAGCATGCGTCCCTCGTCCGAGGCGTAGACACTGCCGTCGTAGTTGTAAACGAGAGCGCCGATTCCAAGACCAGCCGGAGACATCAGGTCGACATAGCCGGGGTCGTCGTTCGTCAGCATCTTCTTGAGCACAATTGCCGCGTATGCCTCTGTCATGTGAACGCCGCGCTCATTGAGATCCAGGATGTAGTCCAACCCCGTCTTGTAGAAGGTCAACCAGCGGCCAACGTCGTAGGCGGCGTGGCTTCGGGTCTTGACCGCAAACCCGTAGGGGGAAAGGGGGCGGAGGAAGATCTCGTGAAGGCCCTGCTCAAGGTAGGTGTCGATGATCTCCCGGGGGCGGTCGAGGCTGGCCTCGGTCGTCGTCATGAGAGCCGACACCCGATGGGCACCGAGCTCCTCTCGGACACGTCGAATGCCCTCGACCGCCCTTTCCCAGCTGTCCCCACCAGGCCGGGGCCGGTTTCGGTTGTGCAACTCGGCGGGCCCGTCGAGTGACGTCGAGAGGTACACATCATTCTCTCGGCAGAAGGCGATCACTTCGTCATCGAGGAGCGCCAGATTCGTCGCGATGACGAAGTGGAGGTTGCGCTGAGCGACCAGATTCATCTGGCGCGCTCGCTCCACAATGAACTGAATCAGTCGGAAGTTGAGGAGGGGCTCTCCCCCTTGGAATTCGATTTTGATGTTGTGCGACGGAGAGCGGAATGTGAACTCCAAGGCACGTGCGGCCGTCTCCTCAGACATGTCGAACTGGTCGGTGTCAACGTTCTGACGTGAAACCTGGCAGTAGGGGCACGCGTGCTCGCAGCGCAGTGTCACCACGAACATGTGAAGACCGGTGAATTCGGGAAGGCGTCGATTGCGCGTGCGCAACTTCATCGCCAGTAGGTCGAGTGGCAGCTGCTCACCCGGGGCACGAACGATGTGCCGCCCGCGGAGTCGCCGAATGGTGTGGGAGCCGGCCGGCAGCGTCCTTTGGCTGAGTCCCTCGAACTCATCGTGAGTGAGGAATAGGTGCTCGCCAACCATGTTTGTGAGCAACACCCGGTCTTCGAGTCGTTCAAAGCGGAAAGGCAGAATCTCCCACTCGTCTTCCTGGTAGGCCGTATGGGCCTGAAAGCGACTCACTGCCCCTGGCCGTCGCCAGTCAACCCCGTATTCGCGAATGCGAGGGCGAGGATGAGATTCCGCACGCCTTCGGTCTCGGCCCGGATGCGCTCGCGCAGCGATTCGTCAACGACTCCAGTGCGGAACGCCTCGATCGCCGCATCATCAACCACTTCCCCCGGGAAGAAGAGGGTGCAGCGGAAGTTGTCTCCGTCACGAGCGATCTCGATGGTGCATCGGTCGGCCAGTCGATACGCCGCGCGCTGAATCGCGTCAGCGGTATGAGAGCCCGCGTCGAGGACGACTGCTGCGGCACTAGTTCGTAGGGCGGGGTCGCTGACCGTCAAGGGCTGGGATTCATCAGCGAACCCAGTTCCACGTCTTCTTGCTGACGAAGAACCCCTGGTTTGGCACGGTGGCGATACACGTCATCCCGGTCCAGCGCGATGTGCATTGGAATCCGTCTAGATACCGCGTTGTGCCATACCCAAGGACAGAACCTACCTTCGGCCGAGTCTGACTCGCGTATGACTTCGAGCGTGTGCCGTAGTAGTCGACCCTGATGGTGAAGCGGTCGTTCCTCGATTGGCACCATACGTACGAGACGCCAGCACTGGCTGCCGCATCGGGCACGTAAGCGCACACGATGTTGCCGTTGGGGGATCGGAAGTTGACGACACTAGCCGTCGTCGTGACAGGAGGCGCCGTGACCACCGGAGGCGACTCGGGGACGGTGGGGATAACCGGCGGAGCAGTACCGCCGGAGCCAGAGAAGTGTGAAGCATGAGATGCGTGCGAGGCGTGTGACGCATGAGACGCGTGGGCGTTCGAACTCGCTCGAGACCTCGCGGCACGTGGAAGTGCCAAGAGGGGCGCTCCAACCCGTCGATCAGCCTCGCCTCCCGGGCTCAGGCGGATGCTAGGCATACGCGCCTCTGGAGCCGGTGAACTCGCGACAGCAGTCGGGGCCAACGCTGCCAGAGCCAATCCAACAGGAACAAGGAATGCGGGCTTCATTTGAGGAATATATGCGACTTTGCCCGTAAAGGCCAGTCTGGCTACTAAGGTGCACAGTCGACTGGTGCAGTGGCTGAAGATCAGGGGCGCTCAGCATCTCGGCCATGCGCATGAGAGCGCGAGGGGCCCCCGTCGTCCACCCCCGAGGTGGCCTAGTGCCTCGCTGCGCTTACTAATGTAATTGCCGGGCTGGACAAGTAACTGCAGGTTCGCAAGGGGGTCGACGCGGGGTCAACACAATCTCTCGCACTCACCCGCATTTGTAAAATGAGGGACACCCCGGATGTGCCCATCTGGGCGCACTGATCCGTACTGAGCCGCACTCCGAAGCCCCCCACGGGCAGGGCTTCTAATCCGACGGTCGCAGGTTCGAATCCTGCCGGGCGCGTCATCGTGCGGTGCCGGGCCGCCGGGCTACCCTCCCCGGTATGGCCCATGGGGATCAGCACGACGTCGCCGAACGCCGCGAGCGCATCTTCGTCGCCCTCGCGGCGCGTGCGGGGGAGAGGGTGTCCGGCGGGGCGCTGGCCCGCGATCTCGGATGCTCGCGGGCCGCGGTGCATCGGCACGTGGAGGCGCTCCGCGCCGCCGGTATGCCCATCGAGGCCACCCGCGCGGGCTATGTGCTCGATCCGTCCGCCGACCCCGTGGTACCCGCGGCCGTCATGCCGCTGCTGGTCTCACCTCTGGCGGGGCCGATCACCTGGGTGCCGGAGATCGGCTCCACGAACGATGAGGCCGCACGTCTGGCGCGCGAGGGCGCGCCTGAGGGCACCGTGGTGGGGGCGGACCACCAGACGGCGGGTCGCGGGCGCCGGGGCCGGCCGTGGGTGGATTCCCCCGGCGAGGCCCTCATGTATTCGGTGGTGCTCCGCCCTCCGGTGGGGCCCGTCGACGCCGGGCTGCTTCCGCTGGTGATCGCCGTGGGTCTGGCCGACGCCCTCGATGCCTGCGGCGTGCCCGACGTCGAGATCGCGTGGCCGAACGACATCCTCGCGGGTGGGGGAAAGGTGGCGGGCATCCTGTGCGAACTGTCGTCCGATCAGGAACGTGTGGCGTGGGTCGTGGCCGGCATGGGCATCAACGTCGGGCCGGTTCCGGATGTGCCCGGGGCGCGCTGGACGCCCGGGTCGCTTGCGGCGCTCGGAACGCGGCCATGCCGCGGCGACCTGCTCGTGGCCGCGCTGGGGGCCATCGGGCGTCGCTACCAGGCATGGATCGAGCACGGTGTGGGAGGGGTGATCGCGGCCTTTGGCCGTCGCGACTACCTTGCGGGGCGGGGCGTCACCCTCGGCACGGCCGGTGGCGACGTCGTCGGAATCGCCCGCGGCGTGGATTCCCTGGGGCGTCTGGTGGTGGCGGTCGATGGCGTGGAGCGCGCTCTGGCGTCGGGCGAGGTGACCGGGGTGGACCGGGGTTAGCGCGCCACGGCGGCGAACGCGGCGAACCCCCGCGTGGACCGTTCCAGCAGAGGGGCCGCGTGCGTGCGCGCGCCCAGCCGCAGCGCTGCGTCGGCGTCTGGTCCCAGCGCGTCCTGGGCCTCGGCACGCATGCACGGTTCGGCCAGCCATTCATCCACCAGCGCCTCATCGGCCTCCGGGTGAAACAGCACGCCCCAGGCGTTACCGATGCGAAACGCCTGGCACGGGGTGATGGCCGATCGCGCGAGCGAGGTGGCTCCGGGCGGAAGGGGAAACGCCTCGCTGTGCCAGTGCAGGACCGTCGTCATGGGCGCGAGTGGTCCGAGCACCGGGTCGCTCGGGTCCGAGACCTCAACGGGCAGCCAGCCGATCTCCGGCCGCGGCCCGGGGGCGACATCGGCGCCGGCCGCTCGCGCGATCAACTGCGACCCCAGGCAGATCCCCAGCATCGGCGTGCCGAGTGCGAGTCCCTCGCGAATCCAGGCGATCTCACCCTCCAGTCGAGGGTGAGTGTCGGAATCGTTCACGCTCATGGGGCCACCCATGATCACCGCGCCACGCACGTCGGCGGGCCGGGGCAGGGTGGCATCCCCGTTGAGCAGGTCCACGATTCGCAGGGGGGCATCGCCGAATGCGTCGGCGATTCGATGCGGGCCCTCCCATCGGACGTGGCGCAACACGAGGAGGAGGCGCGTGCTCATGGCGGTGAAATCGCGACGATCACGTGGGTCACTGTAGGCCGCGGCTGCAGCCCTGAGGGATTGTTCCCGGGCTCGATCATGTCTGTACGGTTCCGTGGATCATGCGCATCACGTGGTTCATGCACCCACCCTGACCCTCGACGAAAGGTCGATCATGGCTCGCCCCGTCCTCCTCGCTGCTGCGGCTGCCGCAGCAGCGCTCTCCATTGGTCTCATCGCTGGCTGCGGTGGCTCGTCTGATCAAGCCGCCTCATCCACGTCCGCCGACTCCGCGATGACCAAGGAGCAGTTCATCACGCAGGCGAACGCGCTCTGCACCGAGAGCAATGTGCGGTCCAATGCGGTCAAGGCACCGACGGACGCGGCATCGATCGACGGCTTCCTCGCCGAGCAGGAGAACATCGGCAAGAACGTCTCCGAGGGTGTTGCGGCCCTTCCGGCACCTGCCGACATCTCGGCGCCCGTCCAGAAGATGCTGGACGGCTGGAAGGCGGAGCTGGCGCTCATCGCGACCGCGCGGGAAAAGATCGCGGGGGGCGAGGACGCCACCACAGCGGTTCAGGCGATCACCACGGAGGCCAAGACGCTGAGCGCGGACGTGAAGGTCGCCGCGAAGGAAGCCGGTCTCACGGAGTGCGCCAAGTAACACCCACGGTTCGTCCCGGGTGGATCACCGCATGGGCGGAGGTCCACCCGGGACCGAGTTGGGTCCTCTTTGAGGAGGCCCCAACTCGGCTGCAGGCCACGAGGGTCACTGGGGGTTGAGGCGTCGCCATGTCGCACGTGTTGAGCGTGTCGGCAGATGGGGAGGTCAGAACGGTCCTGTGCACCCACCTTTTCAGGGTGCGCGTTCGGCACCGCCTGCCGCGCGATGCGGGGGGCTCGATCGCACTCCGTTGCGCGAGGGAATCTCTCGTCTGGCACGTGCTCGTCCGCGCACGCTCTCGTTATACGATGCGCCGAGGCGTACTTATGCCGTGCTCGGACCCGTATCGATCGGTACCCAGCTCGGCGTTTGGCCCTATCGCGTCCCTGACGAGAGGTGCCCCATGAAGCGCTCAGTCCGTTTTGCCATCGTCGCAGCTGCCGCAGCCCTGTCCATCGGCGTGGTCGCCGGGTGCGGAGGTTCCTCATCCGCCAGCAGCAGCGAGGCCGCCTCGTCGACCTCCGCCGACATCGCGATGACGAAGGAGCAGTTCGTCGCGCAGGCCAACGCCATCTGCGCGCAGGGGACGGCGAAGTACAAGGCGCTTGGCGACCAGCGGTCGTTCTCGTCGCGTGACGAGATGGTCAAGTACTTCGCCAGCGTTTCGGACCTGAGCGCGCAGCAGGGAGATGCCATCGCCGCCCTTCCGGCCCCCGCGGAT
>ORJL010491937.1_pt1 | contig 15437 bp, 8 predicted proteins | sample 1779941 | NCBI WGS metagenome assembly ORJL01 (sample SAMEA104232317, study PRJEB22302) | groundwater metagenome | biome: forest; feature: aquifer; material: groundwater | place: USA | collected 2011-08-07 | depth 5.8 m | reverse complement strand
TTGCTTGCAGTAATGCAATGCTTACCTTGCACTCGCCCGAATACGTCTTCAGGCGTCCCGGTATCCGGCTTGCAGAAGGGATCACCCTGGTGGTTCTCTATCTCCTCCATCAAGGAGAGGCTCTCCTTCATGTCGATGGGACGACGGGAGCGGAGTTCGTTGAAAAGAGCTCCCTCCAACGTGACCAGATTCGTTACCCTCACTATCTTCTGACGGCCGGTAGCTTCGACCGACCCAAAAAGCCTGGTTATCCAGGCGTGCATCTCTGGAGGCGCTATAAGTTCACCTTGGGCCACGGACACGCGAAAGATGCGCTCGAACGCCGCCAGATCGTCAGGCTCAAGCCTTTGAACAATCTCATCCAGGTCAGCTACATTGGCCTGTTCTACAACCACCGTCATTCCCACCTACCTCATGCCTAATGCCTGAAATGTCTTCTTCCCGTGAATACCATGGCTATGTGGTGCCGGTTTGCGGCCTTGATAACCTGTTCGTCGCGCAGTGATCCCCCCGGCTGGATGATGGCCTTGATGCCCCCACGGGCGGCGATCTCTACGCCGTCCGGGAAGGGAAAGAACGCATCGGAGGCCAAGACAGAACCCACTGCCTTTTCCGCCGCTCGTTTCAGGGCTATCTCCACGCTTATAGCCCGGTTGGGTTGCCCTGCGCCGATGCCAAGGATGGCCTGCCTCTTGGCCACGACAATCGCGTTGGACTTAACATGCCTTACGGCGCGCCACGCAAACAGCAGGTCGGTAAGTTCATCCAGAGTTGGGCCCCTCTCCGTCATGACCCGCAGGTCCACCTCATCCTGGGCGACCCTGTCCGGCGTTTGGGCCAGGAGCCCGCCAGCCACCCGACGGAAATCCAGTTGCGCCGGGGAGTTGGCCGTCAATCCCTCACCGGTACAGACAGCCGCTATGATACGAAGGCCTTTCTTGGTCTTCAGAGCCTCCAGAGCTTCTTCCAGGAAGCCTGGCGCCACCACCGCATCATAATGGGAACTCAGTATCTCATTGGCGGTGGCCAGATCGACTTCGCGGTTGAGTCCGATCACGCCTCCAAAGGCAGACACAGGATCGCCGTCGAAGGCGTGGCGATATGCCTCAGCTAGATCCGTTGCGCTGGCAAGGCCGCAAGGGTTCCCGTGCTTGATAATTGTAACAGTCGGGGTTGAGTAGTCCGAGGCTATGTTTATGGCCGCGTCCAGGTCTGCGATATTATTGAAAGACAACTCAGGACCGGATAGCAAGATCGAAGAGGCCACCCCCGTCCTCTCAGATTCCTCCTCGAATTCATCGACATAGAAGGCAGCCTCTTGGTGGGGGTTCTCTCCGTACTTGAGCTGCAACCGCTTCTTCAGGGCAACGGTCAGATGTTGAGGAAAGAGGTTGCCCTCCTCAAGCAGGAACTGCGCAATGGCAGTGTCGTAGGTGGCGGTGTGCTGAAACGCCTTTTGGGCGAGGTAGCGGCGGGCATCCAGACTCACCGCACCTCCTTTGAGCTTCTCAACCACGTTGGGATAGTCGAAAGGATCGACCACCGGAATGACGTCGGGAAAGTTCTTGGCTGCTGCTCGAAGCATGGTAGGACCGCCGATGTCAATGTTCTCCAGGGCTTCATCCAGTCCAATATCTGCCCGCCTGATGGTCTGCACGAAGGGATAGAGATTGACCGCTACCACGTCGATCAAACCTATGCCGTGCCGGGCGAGCTCCTCCAAATCCGAAGGGTTCTTCCGGCGGGCCAGGACCCCTCCGTAGACGGATGGATGGAGCGTCTTCACACGGCCATCCATGATCTCGGGAAATGACGTCAGGGCGCTAATGGAGCGGACTGGCACCCCCGCCTTCTCGATCTCACGCTGGGTGCCACCGGTAGAGAATATCTCACATCCAAGCTCCACGAGGCCCCTGGCAAAGTCCACCACGCCTCGCTTGTCGTAGACACTGAGAATAGCCCGCATCGTCTATCTCCTGCTTGTGTTCATGGGCGCACCGTCTGTTCTATCCAGTCCAGATAGGCAGGATTCCCTCCCGTGACTGGGAGGCTTATGACCTCGCAGACGGTGTAGCTGTGGAGACGCTTTATCTCATCGACGAGTTGCGGAAGCGTCTCCTGCCTAGTCTTAAGAACCACGAGGGTCTCCTCCGCCTCATCCAGCTTCCCTTGCCACCAGAATATGGATTGCACTCCAGGAACTAGATTGGCGCAAGCCGCGAGCCTCAGCTCCAACACGGCTCTCGCGATCCCGCGCGCTTCCTCCAGCGAGGGGGTGGTCACTAGCACGACACTGAGCTCGCAACTGCCGGTCATCCATTGGTTCCCAAGACGCGCCGGCCATCCAGTCTAAGCCTGCCTTGAGCGAAGAGTTCGATCGCTCTCGGTAAGATCCGATGCTCTTCGTCGAGAATCCTCGAAGACAGATCATACACCGTATCGTCATCAAGGACCGGCACTGCCTGCTGAAGAATGATCGGTCCTCCGTCAACCTCATCAGTCACAAAGTGCACTGTGCAGCCCGTTACCTTCACGCCGTACCGAAGGGCATCCTCCTGCGCATCGAGGCCCCCACCGAAAGCAGGAAGCAAGGAGGGATGAATGTTAATTACTCTCAAGGGAAATGCCTGCAGGAACTCCGGATGAAGAATCCTGTCGTACCCGGCCAGTACCACCAGGTCAACCCCAAATTCCTGTAACAGCTCGGCCATTCGAAGATCGTGCTCCCGCCGGGAAGAGAAATCCTCCTCCTGAATCAATCTGGCCGGGATCGCGTGAGATGTAGCCCGGTCCAACGCCTTCGCTTCAGGGCGGTTGCTGATAACGATCGAAATACCGGCGTGGAGGGCGCCGCTGTCGACAGCATCCATGATCGCCTGGAGATTGCTCCCCCTGCTTGACGCCAGGACCCCCAGGCGTATCATCGACGCTGAGTCACTTTCGTAAGGCTCACTGCCGCTCGAGCACCAGCTTGTCCATCTCCAGTTGGACGGGCAAAGGATATCCCCCGGTGAAACAAGCGAGGCAGAAATCCTTCCCCGGGAGCCCAACCGCCTTGATCAGTCCTTCCACACTTAGATAGCCAAGACTGTCGGCGCCGATGTAGTTGGTGATCTCCTCGACCGACTTACGGGCAGCGATCAGCTCCGCTCGGGTGGCCATGTCCACCCCAAAGAAGCAAGGGTACCGAATTGGAGGCGCGCATATTCGCATATGTACCTCCGCCGCCCCAGCCTTACGCAAGAGGCTCACCACCCTGGGCGTGGTCGTGCCCCGCACGATCGAGTCATCGAGTACGACCAGTCGCTTGCCGCTGAGCGCCTCCAGCAATGGGTTGAACTTGATCTGCACCCCCATCTCTCGCATGCGCTGGTCCGGCTGAATGAAGGTGCGGCCTATATACCTGTTCTTTATCAGTCCCTCACTGTAGGGGATTCCTGACTCCTTAGCGTACCCGATCCCTGCGGGTATGGCCGAGTCGGGCACCGCTATGACCAGGTCTGCCTCCACCGGATACTCCCTGGCCAGTTGGACACCCATCTCCTGGCGGGCAAGGTAAAGCAGCCGTCCGTTGATCAGGCTATCGGGTCGCGCAAAGTAGATGAATTCAAAAACGCAGAGGGATCTCTTCTCCGAGACAGACCCCAAAGTGCTGCGTACTCCCCAGCGGTCTATGACCACGATCTCCCCTGGCTCGACCTCCCGCACATACTGTGCTCCGACGGTATCAAGAGCACAGCTCTCCGAGGCCAGGACCCATCCGCCGTTCAGCCGGCCCAGGCAAAGGGGCCTTATCCCCATGGGATCCCGAACCCCTATCAGGCTGTCCTTGGTAAGAAGAACGAGGCTGAAGGCGCCCTGCAACCGGGGCATGGTCCGAAGGATCTTCTCTTCCCAGGTGCGTCCAAACGAAGATGTGATAAGCCTGGCAATTACCTCGGCGTCGGTGGATGAACTGAAAGAGAAGGCAGGTTCGAGTTGCTCTCGCAGAGATGATGCATTCACAATGTTCCCGTTTTGGGCAAGAGCTAGTTTACCCAGGTCTCCATCGACCACAAGAGGCTGAGCATTGGCAATACGACTGGAACCCGTGGTGGAGTAGCGCGTGTGGCCTATGGCGATATTGCCACCCTTGAGGTCCGCCAGATCCTCCTCGACGAAGACCTGGGCCACCAGGCCCATGCCGGTCCGTACCCTCAACTCATGTCCGTCCGACGTCGCTATCCCGGCGCTTTCTTGTCCACGATGCTGAAGAGCGTAGAGACCGAAGAAACTGATCCTGGCTACATCTTCCCCGGGAGAATATATGCCGAATATGCCGCACGCCTCGCGCGGTCCGTCCGGCGTCACGCGAACCTCACGGTACTCGTAGAAAGAAGCGTCAAGAACACCCTCCTTGGATTATAACCCGGCCCTTACCCATGGTCAATCGCCGGCGTCCATACAAGTCCAATCCGCTCATCGGTGAGGCCCAGGCAGTGGTCTTCCGTGATCTATCGAGCCACTCAATGGTAACAGTCCGCCATGACCCAGGTCAAGCCAGACGGTCCAGATGTTGGTCAACGACCTCGCCTTGAGGCCCGACGCTGCGGTATAATGTGCGCAAAATCCAGGAGGCATAATTGGCGATACTGCTCGCGCTCGTTTCCCTGGTCTGGGTAGCGGCTATAGCATTTGTGGTGGCCAGGCCTTCCAGGTTTCCACAAGGGTTCCTCCGGGATCTCCTGGCGGTGGCGGGCTTTGCCGTTCTTGTAAGCGGTTTCTTTGTCCAGGTGCTCTTCCTGACCGGCTATCTCGTACCTCGCGGTGGGGGAGACCTGGCTTCCTTTCTGTATCCTGTATATAGCTTCGCGGCGCGCAACATCCAGAACGGGACGATTCCACTCTGGAACCCATATCAGTTCGGGGGCATGCCCTTCGCCGCGGACATGCAGACGGGGATGTTCTACCCTATCAACTTCCTCGCCTTTCTGCTGGTGAGGCCGTTCACCTACGAGGCGATGGAAGGACTCGCAATCCTTCACTACTACCTGGCATCCGTCTTCATGTATATCTACCTGCGTTCACTCGGAATCGGCCGATTGGGGTCCTTTGCTTCAGGGGTAGGTTTCGCGTTCTGCGGGTTTGTTGTCGCCCATCTGGGACACCTCAACATGCTGGCTTCGGCCATCTGGCTCCCGCTGATCCTCTATTTCTTTCACAAAGCCTGTGTCAGAGGCAGTATTACTTCAGCAATTGCCGGCGGGGCCGCCTACGGCATCTCCATCCTGGCTGGACACGTTCAGATGACTCTTTATCTCGGCCTGTTCCTCGCTCTCTACTGGCTTTGGGGTTACGTATCGGAATGGTGGGGCAAGGGATCCCTGAAACCCCGGTGGCTGGGCTGGAGACGAACGGCTTCGCTGCCACTCACCCTGATCGTCGCCTTTGGGCTCGCTGCTATACAATTGCTTCCGAGCGCTGAGCTCACCAACCTTTCGATCAGGGCGAACATCTCCTACGCCCAATCGACGGAGTACGCCGTCACCCCTCTGGGACTGGTGACTCTGATCGTACCCCATTTCTTGGGTCCCGATAGCACCGACTTCTGGGGGATCAAGGGGAATCTCACGGAGGTCTACGGTTATGCGGGCATCCTGGTGATGCTGCTCGCGGGGCTGGCTCTCGTCTTGAGATCTCGCAAGTTGGCGTGGCGCTGGTTCTTCGCTCTAGCTTCAGTCCTATTCCTTCTTCTGTCTCTGGGGCAAGACACCGTCTTACAGGGATGGCTCTACCGTTTTGTGCCGGGATTCGATAAGGTGAGAGCACCGGGCCGGTTCCTCTACTTCTTCGATTTCGGGGTTGCCATTCTGGCCGGCTTCGGGCTTGATTCCTTGACGAGACCGGCCGCCCGCCGGGACAGGCCGGCTTTGAAGACCGCCATTTGGATATCGGCGGCGGCGGTAGCTCTGGCGTCGATAGGCACCCTCTTGTTCCTTCAGGCATTCCTCAATAGCCAGGACAAGGACCCTGCCATATTCCGGAGGATAGAGTCGGCGACGTCCGGTATGACCACCACCCTGGTCTTTCTTGTGATGGGATTAGTCGTTTTTTTGTTGCACCGCTACCATGGACGCTGGCGCGCCATGATCCCTTGGATCGCCATTACCGTGATTGTGGTCGACCTCTTCAGCGCCGGTTGGATGTACAACACCACCGACCAGAACATACTGGAGGGTTTTAACCAGACGCAGGTTATTCGATTCCTGCAGGCCGACGAAGACAAATTCCGCATAGACTCCGCTACCAACGTCTATGACGCATGGCAGCCCGGGACCAATCTTAACAACCTTATCGGCGACGTTCAGGGATTGTTCAACCCGATGATGCTGGCTGACTTCTCCGCCTACTGGAACAGCATGGGAAGCCGCAGTTCAACCTCATACGACCTGCTGAACGCCAAGTACGTTGTGGCTCACAAGGACGTAGTCCTGGATTGGTCGAAGTACAAGCCGGTTCTGACTGACGCCCCGAAGGTAAACGTTTACCAGAATACCAAGGCCGCGCCCAGGGCTATGATCATTCCCAGCGCACGGGTTGCCCCCAGGGACTCCATCCCGGACCTTCTGCGTGCCCCGGATTTCAACCCCAGCGTGACCGTCTTCTTGGAGGACGGGGAGACCAGAAGCCCCGCGGCCGTCGATTTCCCGAGGCAGGTGCTCTCGGTCTCCTACCCCGATCCCAATCGGGTCCTGATCGTGGCGGAGACGGCTGAGCCAGCTTATCTCTTCCTGGCTGACGTCATGTATCCGGGCTGGAAGGCCAAGTTAGACGGCCAGGACGCCCCTGTGCGCCGGGCAGATTATATGTTCAGGGCTGTCGACCTCCCGCCGGGACGGCATTCGGTGGAGTTCAACTTCGAGCCGCGCACCTGGACCATCGGGTGGATCACAAGCCTCGTATTCCTTTTGGGCATCATAGCAGCCTTTCCCGCCGCCTGGCTCTGGAAACGGACCAAAGGATAGCCTTGGGGACATCCGGGGGCGGCCGTTGGCCTCTCGTCCTACTTCTTCTTGCCTTCGTTGCCCTGGCGACCTTCTACAATGTGTCAAACCCCATCTTTGAGTCGCCAGACGAGCTCTGGCATTTCAGCTTTGTGCGTCACCTGGCGACAGGGGGCGGGCTGCCGGTCCTGCAGGACGACCCGTCGCAGAACGTAGCAGGACAGGAGGGAGCGCAGCCTCCCCTCTACTACGCTCTTGAGGCCCTGGCCACGTCCTGGGTGGACATGGGGGATTTCGCAGCGGTTTCCGTGCCAAGTCCCTACATGCAACGCACTGGGGCAGGACCGAACGTGGTGGTCCACACCGCCAGGGAGGATTTCCCGTACCATGGAACCTCCCTGGCCGTCCATATCAGCAGGTTCGTTTCCACCATCATGGGCGCCTTCACCGTTCTCCTCACCTACTTCATTGCGTTGGAGTCTTTTAGGGGAAGGAGATCGATCGCATGGGCAGCTGCTGCCATCGTGGCCTTCATTCCCCAGTTCTTGTTCCAAAGCTCTTCGGTCAACAACGACAATTTGATGACACTGGTTTCCGCTCTGACGCTGTTTCTCTCGGTAAGGCTTGTGAACCGGGGCGCGGGACCGAGGACCGCACTGCTGCTTGGCGCTACTCTGGCGGCGGCCCTCTTGGCCAAGGTCAGCGGCCTGGCACTGGCTCCGCTGGCGGTCCTCGCTGTATGCCTTCGCGGGCGCCTCGAGCGATCGCTTGCGCCGTTGAACGCCATCCCGGTGCTGATAGTGCTGGCTATTGCTGGGTCCGGCTGGTGGTTCATCCGAAACTGGATCCTCTACGGCGAAGTTCTCGCCCTCGGCAAGTTCATCGCCGCCTCCAGTGGATCGACTCCAGTTTTGACCTTGGCTCGCCTGTGGGCGGAAACCCAGCGGGCCTGGGTATCAACATGGGCACTGTTTGGATGGTCCAACCTGCCGGCGGACTGGATCTTCTACCTTATTTATGGAATCCTCTGCTTCGCCGGCTGTCTGGGACTGGCAAGGAGGATGCGGAGAGGCTCCCAACTCTGCAAAGTGGACACATGGCCGGCGGTTGCGGTCCTGGTTTCGTGGGTTGCAGTGTACTTTGCTGCGGCAAGCCAATACCTCACGATGATTAACGGCATGCAGGGTAGGTTTGTCTTCCCTGCCCTCCCTGCCGTTGCGGCCCTCCTGGCATCAGGACTCTTCCAAATAGTCCCGCGCCGCTGGGGCAAGGCGCTTACTCCAACCTTGGGGATAGCTCTTCTCATCCCGGCCGTAATCGCTCCTTTGCTCTACATCATTCCGGCCTACCCCAGGACAAAGCTCGTGAGCCCGGCGGAGGTCGCAAGAATACCGCACAGGGTGGAGGTGAAGTACGGGGAGACTGTGCAGTTGATAGGGTATCAAATGGACAGAGGTGTGTTTGACCCTGGCCAATCCCTGGACATAACCCTGTTTTGGCTGGCGCTCGCGCCTTCACCGAGGGACTACACCGTGTTCGTCCATGCCTTTGACGCCTGGGGCAATGCCCTCGGGGGGGTCGACCACGTCTTGGAGAAACGATACCCAACCTCCGCCTGGATGGCAGGCGACGTCCTCAAGGAAACCTATGCCATGTCCCTGACTGAGCCGCGAGAAAGGCCGTCCTTCATACGAATCGAGGTGGGGCTTTACATACAGCAGTCGTTGGAGACCCTTCCTGCCCATGATGCCCGGGGCCGGCCGGTGGGGACCTCAGTCGCCGTTGCGCGTGCCAAGGCGCCTTCCCCTATCGGCCAGCAGGCTCCTCCCGGGGAACCGGTCAGTCTGGGCAGGTCAATGGCTCTGGTCGGATACAGGGTTCCGAGTCTTGCGGGTCCCGGTCAGTTGCTGGAGGGCCGTCTCTGGTGGAGGGCCGTGTCACCCCCACCTCTCGATTACACCGTCTTCGTTCAACTGGTGGGGCCCGGCGGACTGGCGTCGCAGTATGATTCCCAGCCGAGAGCGGGATCCTATCCAACCTCGCTCTGGGAAGCTGGAGAGACGGTGGAAGACCACTTCCAGATGGTGATTGCTGAGAAGACTGCCCCTGGATCGTATCTCCTTCTGGCGGGAATGTACGACGCTTCGACCGGTGTCAGGCTAGAAAGCGGCGGTAGCGACTACGTCTCGTTGGGAGAACTACGCGTAGGGACCTTGTTTTCCCCCTAACAGGCCCCGCAGCAACGCCTTATCTTCTTGATTGAAGGTCTTCAGGGCCAGAAGCGCCCCGACATATACGAGCCCGCCGGCCATCACCGGGGCTGCCATGTTCAAGGGGCGCAGCCACCACACCACGACGCCCATGAGGCCCGAAGCCAGCGCTGGCCTCCATGATATCCGGACAAAGGGCACGATCCCGACATGCCTCCAAACCGCGTACATGAACGGCAGCATGAGGACTATCTCCGAGACGACAGTGGTGAAGGCCGCCCCGCTGTAACCGAACCTCGGGATCAGGGCCAGGTTGGCCATGATGTTGAACACCGCTCCTATGATGAAAGCACGGGTCAGGAATCCCTGTTGGTTAACCGCGATGAGCACATACTGAGTCAGACTATTGACAAAGCTGAAGGGCAAGAACCACACCAGAATCGTAAGAGCGTCCCCAGCCTCTGCGAAGGCGGGTCCAAAAAACAGTACGATGATGCGGTCTGCCAGTAAGGCGATGCCAACCGTGATCGGCATCGCCAGCAATAGCAGGGCGCGCAACGAAAGCGTGTAGGCCCGCAACAACGCCCCTCCCCCGGAGTCGGCATATCGCGCCAGGATTGGGAAGACGGCAAGAGTGAAGAGGGAGGGAATAACAACCAGACCATCGATGAACTTGTATGCCGTTGTATATAGGCCGGTGGCTACGTCTCCCTGCATGGGCTTCAAGAGCATGACGTCTATCTTGAAAAATATGCTGCTCAAGAAGATGTTGATCATGAGTGGATACGAGGTGCGTATCATCCGCCACTGGAAACGAAGGTCAACCTCCAGCGCTGGCTTGAAGAACGTCCTCCTGAACAGCCAGTAGAAGATGATGGCGGTGGCAGCATTCACCGTCAGGGAAACAAAGCCCAAACCCACTATTCCGAATCCGGCCACCAGAACGCCCACTCCGAGTACAAGTTTCAAGACGTTGCTGGTGAGCGCCACGGCTGCAGTAACCTCCATTCGCTCGTGGGCGCTGAAAACGGAACTGAGCGCTGAAGCGACGCCGCTGGGGAAAAGGCCGGCCAGCAGCAGCACTCCGGTCCACCCTGTATCCGGAGTCAATCCAAAACGCCAGGCGTAAAGACCCAGGATGCCTGCGAACACCGGCGTTGAGACCATGGTGATAACGAGGCGAAGGACCGTGGTGTTGCTAAGATAGCGGTTCGCCTGCTCTTTCGATTTGGCCACCTCCCGCGTGGTGAGGGTGGTCAATCCAAAGTCGGTAAGTACCACGAAGTAGCCTATCAGCACGACGGCGAAAGCGTACTTGCCCGCGTTTTCAAGCCCTATGATCCTCAGCATGTAGATGGCGAAGGCGAAGTCCAGCAGCCGGTTCCCCAGTTGGACGAATATCGGCAGGGATACGTTCTTGGCCAGCCTTTGGACCGGAGTCGCGGTCCCGAGCCGGCCTTTCAATCGACGCCAGCCCCAGGCGCCGGTTGCGGCCGAAACGCAGAAAAGCCCAAAGAGCGAAATGAGCAGCCCGAAATTGAAGCTGTCCGGCGAGTATTTGAAGACCACCTGGTGAGAGCCGGCGGGTACGGATACCGCCCGAAAGGTCCCGTCCGCCCGGTATATCGGGGTCGATTGTCCATCCACGGACGCTCGCCATCCCGGGAAGTAGTTGTCCGCCAGAACCAGATAGCCTCCCTGGCCCGACGCCGTGTCCACGACCACCTCGTTGGCTCCGTAACTGGAGACAGTAACCAGAGCAGGAGCGGCCGGCTCCAAGACAGGGTTGAGTTGGCCCCCTAACTCCAGAACGACGGTCTTTCTTGGGTCAAAGCCGGGCTCGGCCATCCGGGCCAAGGCATCCTGCCGGCTGGAAACGGCCAGGGCCTCGGTCATAAGGAAGGCCCGAGGTAAATAGTCCACGTTCTCATAGACAATAATCTCCGCTCGGTAAACCTCCTTCAGGTGTTGGGACGCGCCAGGGTCCGTGATAGGCTGGTTGGTGAGGACGTACTTCACATTCAGGAGGTCCAGGAATGGCGAGGTAAGCGACTGGGGACGGACCAGCTTGTAGATCCGGTTGTACAGGAGGCCGTGGGGCTCTTCCATGAGCTTCCAGTAGTCGGCATACTCGCGGAGGATTATCGAGTCATAGCCCCGAGCGTCCTGGATACCGAAGAGTTCCGCAGTATTGGGTGTCAGATTGTCTTCATAGCCGAAGCTTACTACGCGAAAGAGGGTCTTATCCTGCTGAAGAAACTGCACCGATGGCGGGACGAAATCCATGATCTTCGGATCCTGCGCCGCGTTGTACTGGTATCCGAAGTAGAAAAGGTCCGCAGCCACCAGCAACACGAGGAAAGCCTGTCCTCTGCGCGAATGTGGCCTCAGCGCCAGTATGACACCACCTCCTACCAGGAGCAAGCCCAGCGCCAGTATATTCCGGTACTCATAGGAAAACAGCATCTCCGGACTGCTGAAAGCAGCCGTCAGAGCTTGAGACGACGCTAGTAGCCTCTGAGCGGCCGCCAATGCCGGCTGCCAAAGGACCCGGCCAGCCGCTACGGCCAGCAAGATCATGCCTCCAACGCCCGTTCCGGTCACCAGAGCTATCCGGCCCCATTTGCCGCCATCGCCACCTTGCGTTAAGGCACTGGCCCCCAGGCCAGCCAAGACGGCGGCGCTGAACGTATATGGGAACAGCCAGCGAAAGGGAGTATGAAGCTGATCGAATCCCGGCAGGTTCCAGAAGATTCCGTACAGTGGAGTGCCAAAGGCCAGAAGTAGAGAGAAGGCCGCCAGAGCAGCAAACGTGAGAGTATGGCAGCTCCGTCTTGACAAAACGGCCGCGAGGGCCAATATCAGAGGAATGACACCGATGTAGCTGGCAGCTTCCACGTAGTTCTTTATGCCCCAGAAGGGATACGATCGCGCCTGGCCGGCAAGGTCTTTGGCGCCGGCAACCGGCGAATTGCTCCAGGTCAAGAAATCGAAATAAGCGCTGTGGGTCGGGTTACCAAAGAAGTCCGGCATGACGAAGCTGAATATCTGTTGCTTCGGCAGCGCAAATCCTATAACATCCTGGTAGCTCACAAAACCGGAGCGGAAATTCTCCCGCGCCAGCTCGAAGAAGGGCAGGAGTTGTACAGAGGCTAGCATAACTCCGAGGATGGCGATTCCGGCAAGCGCCATTACCGCCGGTACCGCCCCTGCCACGCTGCCACCTCGGCGCGCAAATACTGCGATCCTGGCCACGGAGTAGAAGAGCAGCGTGAACAGCACGTAAAAGCTATACTCCAGGTGGCCCGACAGCAATGAGACACCCAGCACCGCTCCTGCCCCGGCGGCCAATGTCAAGTACTCGCCACCGCTTTCACCATTTCCAGCTTCGGCCTTTCTCATGATCAACTCTATGAGGAGCAAAAGCAGCGGAAGCCAGACGACGGTCCCCAAGACCATCGGCCAAATAACGCTTACCACCATCAGGCTGGAGAAGCAATACGCCAGCCCGGAAACCAGTGCGCCTGTGCGGTTGGCGCCCAAAGACCTGAGGAACATGTACATGAAGGCTCCGGCTAAGAAGAAGTGAACTGCGGAAAACCAGCCGTAGGCCCAGATAGGAGGCATGAAGAAGAATATGATCCCCAAGGGGTAGAGCACACCGGCCTGCCCCGCCGCCAGGAACGGCTCACCGGCAAACATGTTTGGGTTCCACAAGGGAAGCCCCCCGTTGGAGACGACCTGCCGGGCAAACTCCTTCCACGGCAGGTTCTCCAGAACCATGTCGCTCAGGAGTTCATTATGGGGAACGGATATGCCGAAGTTGGACGCGTACGCTTTCCACGGAAGCGCGGAAAAAAGTACGTCCAAGGGCGCCAGCACCTTCCCCCCGAGAAGGACCCTGCCAAAGAAGGCCAGTGCCAGTATCAGAAGGAAGAGAAGCGGCCAGAGCGAACTATGAGGCGGCCCCAATCCCGGGCGCCGCCACCTCATAGCCAGGATGGCCGCCTTAACCGGCAATCGTCGTACGGAATACGAGCATTCATGACTTTGACAGATTATAAGGCGAGAAAGCTTGCGGCGTAAACCTGCCGAAGTATGACCCCAGGCGAACCTTGACAAACCCAGATTCAGTTCATATAATACCCCTCACCATGAGTCTCCGGTTCTTTCTGACCAGATACGCCGCCACCCACGGAATGCTTCGCATGGTCCATTCCGGCTTCGAGGACGCCTCTCCTTCTGGCGAATCCTTGGGATCTTCAACCGGCTGATTCGGCGAGGAAAGCGGGATCGCGGATGGAACGAATGGGATGATAATGGCCCGGTAGGGCCAGTTGGTATCCAGATAGCGGACATCGTAAGGGCGCCCCCTAACGGGGTAGCTCAAGCCATGGAGCAAGCCTTGATGAGTGCTCCCAAAACCCTGAAGGAGGCAGAGACAGATATGCGCCATAGGCAACATCGACCACGCGGACTATTGATTGTGGCATTGGTATTGATTGTGGCCGTCCTGGCTGGGGCCTGCGCGCCGGCTGCCACCCCGACTGCTGCGCCCACCAAGGCTCCCGCTGCCGCGGCCCCAACCACGGCTCCCGCAGCCCCAACTACAGCTCCCGCAGCCGCTCCCACGGCGGCGCCTACCAAGCCTGCGGCTGCGCCCACGGCTGCCGCCGCTGCCAAGCCTCCGACAGGCACCCCGATCAAACTCGGAGTCATACTCCCATTGAGCGGGCCACAGGCCTATCTTGGCGTCATGGCAAAGATATCGATTGATCTCGCCGTGGAAGACACCAACGCGGCTGGGGGCGTGAACGGTAGCCCGGTCACACTCGTTGTCGAGGACAGCCCGTTTGACCCCAAGCAGGCGGTAACCGTCATGCGAAAACTGGCGGAGACGGACAAGGTCTTTGCCATCGAAGGTCCCTACGCCTCGGCTGAGGTGGAGGTCGCAGCTCCCCTGGCCAACGATCTCAAGGTTACAGAGGTCGGACCCACCCTGATGATCCCGGAGGTCGTGGCTGCTGCCCGCCCCTGGGCCTTTGGGATGAACATCCCTCATGAGACCGCCGCCCCGAGATACATCGCCGATTTCAAGAAGGCATACCCCAACGTTAAGACGGTCGTGCTCGTTGGTGACACCAAGGAGCGAGTCACGCAGTACGCAACCAAAAATGTTCTACCCGGGGTCATAAAGAATGCGGGCCTCCAGCTTCTGGACACTATTGAGTTCGATACCAGCCTGACCGACTTCAGCGCCATCGTGACCAAGATCAAGGGCCAGAACCCGGACGGCATCGTTCTGGCGTCACTCCTGACCGCTGCCCTGACCCTCTCCAAAGAACTGCAGAAGCAGCAGGTAACCGCCAAGGTCGTCACTAACAACAATCCCCTTAGCGGAGCCATCATCGATATCGGTGGCGCAGCGGTGGAGGGCTGGGTCCAGCCCACCCTTTTCGATTCCGAGGTCGCCGACCCTGCTGTCCAGTCGTTCACAAAGAGGGTGTTCGACCGCGCGAATGCGGACCCGAAGGTAACAGCTCCGAAGCCAAAGCTGCTTGTATCTGAGGGCAACTACTACGATACGGCCATGATGTTGTTCGATTCGATGCGCAAGGGCGGCGTCAATGGCGACACACCTCTAGCGGATGCCCGGCTGAAGATACAGCAGCAGTTCAGCACCATCAAGGACTACAAGGGCATCGTCGGGCTCTGGACAATGGGACCTAACGGCCATGCCATCAGGCAGTCCCCCCCCTCCGTACTTCTCACGAAGGACGGGTATAAATTCATAAGGTAACCGGGAGATTCCTGGTCAATTCCAATGCACGCCCGGCCGATCCGGCCGGGCGTGCGGACCCTCGCTCAGCCACATTTGACTCCGTTTTCGCCCCATCGCAACGAGAAGACGCCGCCCTCCTCCTAGAGTCCTGGCATTGCAGATAGATTTGACAAACATTTCTGGCCGTCGATATAATACCCGTCACTATGTTTGGTCCTTTAAGGGCAACCCCTACCGACGCCGTCGACGGCATAGCCTTGGGCCCCTCCCTGTCTCCGGGAAAAGTCACGGGTACGGCCCCGGTGAGATACTCGAGCCGAAAGAGAAAGATTGGGCTTGAGCACAATGGGACGTAGCCGGCGGCGGCAGGTAGGCGCGGCCGCGGCGATGATGACCGCCGCCCTCATGCTTGTCGGCGCCTGGGGCTCCCGTTCTCGTTCCTTTTCATTCGGGGTGCACGCC
>ORJL010407575.1_pt1 | contig 15437 bp, 16 predicted proteins | sample 1779941 | NCBI WGS metagenome assembly ORJL01 (sample SAMEA104232317, study PRJEB22302) | groundwater metagenome | biome: forest; feature: aquifer; material: groundwater | place: USA | collected 2011-08-07 | depth 5.8 m | reverse complement strand
GTTCCGAACATCGTCGGTTTTCCGCTGAAGATCCATTCCAGCGCGGCCCAGCTAAGAGCAGCAGCGGCGGCGGCGGTGTTGGTGGTCACAAACGCGCTGGCGGCCAAACCGTTGGCGGCCAAAGCTGACCCCGCGTTGAACCCGAACCAGCCGAACCACAGTAAAGCCCCGCCCAGAACCACGAACGGGATGTTGTGCAATGAAGGTTTGTCGATCCCAAGCCTTTTGCCCACGAACAAAGCGGTCACCAGACCTGCGACACCCGCGTTAATGTGAACGACCGTGCCACCGGCGAAATCCAGAGCGCCCATGCCGCGCACCCAGCCACCGACAGCCCACACCATATGGCAAACAGGCGCGTAAACAAGCGTAAGCCATAGCACCGTAAACGCGATAAACGCGGAAAACTTCACCCGTTCCGCGAAAGCACCAATGATCAGCGCCGGGGTGATGATGGCGAACATCGCCTGGAAGATCATGAACGCCAAATGCGGGATCGTGGCGGAATAATCAGCGTAGGCTTCCTGCCCAACGCCGTTTAATCCGAACCACTCCAGTCCGCCGACGAAAGCATTTCCCTTCCCGAAGGCGAGACTATAGCCGTAAAGCACCCACAGGACACTGACCAAGGCCAATGTTCCCATGCACTGCATAAGAACCCCCAAAACGTTCTTACGCCTGACCATGCCTCCGTAGAAGAAGGCCAGTCCCGGGGTCATCAGCATGACAAGTGCCGAGGAGACCAGGACCCACGCCGTGTCACCGGCGTTGATAGGGTTGATTACTGCCGTTTCCATTACTTATTCCTCCTTTTTATAAGTACTCGGCGAAAGGACATACACACATCCGCCGATACCCGATGACCCTGGCCCCGCCTATCGGGACCAAGGATTTCTTGAACTTAAAGGTGATGCATTTGATAGGCTACAAGGGCGCCTATTGCCAAAATAACTTCCGAGAACATGAAAATAAGCGCGAGATTCCGTATGTTCCGTATCATCATTTTAACCTCCCTTAGCGGGCAAACAAAAAAGCCCAACCTTCCACAAATGGAAAGCTGAGCTTCTACGCCCTGATCCCTGGTCCGAGAATTTGGTTTCCAAATTCGACTAAGGACTCCAGCGCCCTTAAAAACGTTGCTATAAATAAAAAACTCCCTCCAAAAAAATCTTTTAGAGAGAGCGTCGTTGCCCTTGAAACAAATGAAGTATAAACTGACTTGCGCGCGCTGTCAAGTTTTTTTTACTGCAATTCCGGCTTTAGAAGTTCATACATATATAAAATTTTTCGCACGCCTTCGGTCAAAGAGCGTGAAGAAACGGTCGCGCCGGTGATACCGTCGATGTCTTTGCGTAATTGTAACGCATCCCTGACCGTTTTTCCTTTATATTGTCGAAGAAAACGCGGCTTGGCGATCGGGCGGCCGCGGATCTCCTGATAATCCAGAATAATTATTTGAGAAACCGCGCCGTTTGTGTCGAGTCCAACCAGATAATGGATCGGGCCCCACTTGCCGATCACCGTATCTTCAAAAGCATGGCCGACAACCGTACCCTGTGCCCGCGCGATATGCACAATGACCTGATCGGAATGCTTGCCTTCGAACGTCAAGCGCGCCGCCTCTTCGATCTGGCGAACCTGTTCCAGGGAAAAACTGATAGCGCGCCGGTCAAAATGACTGACATTAGGAAACATTTTCTTAAGGGCTTCATCAACCCCGATCAGCTCTTCAGCGCACACAGCTGAACCGTAAAGCACCAAAAAACTGACCAGATTCAAGAAAAAACGTCCCGGCCTAGAATCCCAGGGCGATCGAAGACACAAACCCATTATTATCTCCCGATTCCAGAGCCTCATTTTCCGTGTGGCTGAACTGATACTCAAATTTGACCACAAAACTGTCCAGTGGACGGTAATTCAGGCCTATTGTATAGCGGTCTTCTTCGTTATCACCGCTGCCGACCGCATCGCTATCATCACCGATCTTCGCCCAATCATACCGGTTGACGAACGTAAAGGTCGGATGATCGAACCCGCGGCCCAAAAAGGTATCGTTCAAGAATTCCGGCCAAAAATGATAATTAAGCTGAGCGTAGGCTCCCTGGAAATAATTGGCCACATCACTGGTGGCGGTCGGCGTCTCGTCCACGCCGAAATAGGCGTATTCGGTGATCAATTCCAGCGGGCCAAAGGTATTAAGCGTGTCGAATCCGATGCCGGTGATGGCATCCCCGTTACCGTTGTATTCTCCAGTATAGCCGCTAACAGCCACCTCATGCCCCAGGAACGGGCTGGCCGTGACCCTGCCGACGATCGCCTTATCGTCATTATTGTCGGTCTTCAGACCACTTCTGCCGCCGCTTAAGCCGGTATCCGAAAATCCGGCATCAAGGCCGTTAACGGCATAGATCTCGTAATTGAGCATCAGGTCTTCATAGGAACCGATCACGGGATTGAACTCGCCGAAAAATCCATACCCTGCCTCGGTCCATGTTGTGGGAACAACGTCCCTGGCCAAAAGCGGACGGTCGGTCAGGTCTTGCAGGTCAGAGTCATGATAAAGGTTATACCGCCCGAACGGCGACAAAATGGCCCCCGCCCGAAGATTGATCATATCATTGATCAGATAATCCCCATAAGCCTGCTCAACTTTCACCTCGCCGTCCCCGCCGGGGGTGTTGGGGCCGCCGTATTCGATCTCATATTCGGAATTAAAACGGATCCGCTCGGCGAGCTGGGCGCCAATATTGATGATCCAACGGTGCTGGCGGAACGTGGATTCTTCATTCTCCCGGTCTAAATATTCCATATCGAAATATCCGCCCAGCGAAACGTTACCGAAACCAAAAGGATTTTTCACCAAAAGCCCGCCGTCGCCCACCGGAGCGTTGTGCCGGCCGACATAATCGACCTGCAAGGTCTCGTCTTTGATCTCCTGTTTGATCTCTTCTCTTAATTGGGTGACTTTATCCGCCACCTTTTGGTCCTGGCCCGCTTCCAGCTGTTGGATCTTGGCTTCCAGGCTCTGAATTCTGGATTCATAATCGCTTTTTAATTGCTGGACCATCACTTTAAGCTCGGACACCTCATCCGCGCCGGCCGGACCGATCGCCGACACAAGGATCATGCATCCCACCACCGCTGTCCTGATAAACTGCATCTTTCCCTCCTTAATTAGGTTAACTACTTGACTTGGATTTGAATTTCACGTATCATTTCACCCATGGCAAACCTCGCGCTGATAAATAACTGGGGCGGCCTTCATCCCCTTGTCGTGCATTTTCCCATCGCCCTGCTTTTCGTTGCCCCATTGTTCCTTTTATTGGGGATCATGATCGAGAAACTGTTAAAACCCTTCTATATCTGCGCTTTGATATTAATGCTATTGGGCACGGCAGGTATTTTTCTCGCTGTTTCCACCGGGAATTCCTCGGCAGAAGCATTGCCCGGCGACCCGGCAATTGCCGCCACCCTGGAAGCCCACGTGCGCTTTGCCGAACAGGCGCAATTGAACTTCAGTGTTCTGGCCATCCTTTTCCTTCTTTACATTATTTCTCCTAAATTGACTCAGAAGCGCTTCGGCAAACTTGACCGGGTCGCGGGTTCTATCTTCCTTATTATTTACGTTTTCAATCTCCCGCTTGTCTTTAACGCCGCTCATTACGGAGGGACGCTGGTCCACCGGCACGGCATAAAGTCAACACTTTATCAAATTCCCCCACCTAAATAAGTTTTCTAATAACTTATTTATAAACAAAAAATAAAGCCTTCATTCTTATTTTCTATAAGAAAAATGGCTCCGGATGCTTGACCGCTTACCGATTGTACCAGAAATAAGTTATTTAATAACGTATTCTAAGGTGCGCGCCCATTTTGTCAAGAAAACTTTTTGACTATCCGATAAGGGTTAACAGGGCCATGACAGCGATCCCCAAGAGGATGCACGCCAACTGCCCTAACGAAACAACGGGATGGGCGTCGTGCTCGTGCAGTTCAGGGATCAGGTCCGATCCGGCGATATACAAAAAGCCGCCGGCCGTAATGGGAAGGACATAGATGAACAGATTGCCGACATGCGGGCCGAGCGCAAAGATCAACAGCGCCCCGGCGAACGCCGCCAGCGCGGAAAGCAGGTTGTACAAAAGAGCCTTGCGTACGGAGAGCCCACCATGGACAAGAATCCCGAAATCTCCGATCTCCTGGGGGATCTCGTGGAAAATGACCGCCAAAGCCGTAGCGAAACCAACAGCGGGGCTTACCATAAAGCTTGATGCGATGATCATGCCGTCTAACGCATTATGCACCCCGTCACCAATAAGGTTCAGGGCGACCACCGGATGCCGGTGTTGGGTTGTCGTGGGGACATGACAATGTTGCCACCGCAAAAATTTCTCCAAAATAAAAAAAAGGATGATCCCCAGAAGGATCAGGAACGAAGTGGTCATGTTAAAGCCGACCTCTTCGAAGATCTCCGGCAGCAAATGCAGAAAAACGTCCCCGAACAGCCCGCCGACGGCAAAGCTCACCATGTACAGAAGCATTTTCTTGAGCCGTTCGACGTTCAAGGATAACGTAAAGATCCCGATCAGTGAAATGAGGCTGACGACGACCAGGCTGGCGAAGGTATAAACAATAGGCATAAAACAATTCTAGGATAACTGTCCGGTGAAAACAACATAAAATTCCCATAAAAATCCGTGCCGGGAAACTTTAAACGGGTATAATGATTTTTGAAAGACCATGGCCGACTTCGAAACCATCTTGAGCAGCATCGCCAGCTTCGTTTGGGGGCCTCCCCTTCTTATTCTTCTTTTCGGCACTCATATTTTTTTATCTTTTCGTCTGCGGTTTATCCAGCGCTATATTTTCCACGCCATAAAAATTTCCCTCGAACGCAAGAAAGAAGGCGAGGGCGACATCAGTCAATTCGGCGCGCTGACGACCGCCCTGGCCGCCACCATCGGCACAGGCAACATCGTCGGCGTGGCAACGGCCGTCGCCTCCGGCGGACCCGGCGCCGTGCTCTGGATGTGGCTGACAGGCGTCTTCGGCATTTCCACCAAATACGCCGAGGCGCTGCTTTCCGTTAAATACCGCATCACGACACCCCAGGGCCAGATGGCTGGCGGCCCGATGTACGTTTTGGAACGCGGGATGAATTGCCGCTGGCTGGGGATCATCTTCGCTTTCTTCACCGCCATTGCCGCCTTCGGTATCGGCAACATGGTCCAGGCCAATTCCATCTCTCAATTAGCCAAAGAAACCTTTAATATCTCACCTTGGCTGACCGGTATCGTTATTACCGTCTTAACGGCTGTTGTTATCCTCGGTGGCGTAAAATCCATCGCCCGTGCGTGCGAAAAATTGGTCCCTTTCATGGCGATCTTTTATGTTTTAGGATGCCTCATCCTTTTAGCCATGAAATTTGAAACTCTTGGCGAAACGGTCATGTTGATCCTCAACAGCGCCTTCACGGGACAAGCCGCCATCGGCGGATTTTTGGGAGCGGGGATGAAAGAAGCCGTTCGTTTCGGCATTGCCCGCGGACTTTTTTCCAACGAATCGGGCCTGGGCAGCGCGCCGATCGTCGCGGCTGCGGCGCAAACCAAAAACCCCGTTCGTCAGGCACTAGTTTCCTCAACCGGCACGTTCTGGGATACGGTTGTCGTATGTCTGATGACGGGACTGGTCATCGTCAACTCCGGCGAATGGACAATGGGTCTTAATGGCGCGGCCCTGACGAAAAAGGCCTTTGAAGATTTTCCGGTCGTGGGGCCGGCGGTCTTGACCGTGGGACTTTTGACGTTCGTTTTTTCAACGATCCTCGGCTGGTCATACTATGGGGAAAAGGCGGCGGAATATCTCTGGGGGAGCAAAGCGATCGCGGTCTACCGCTATCTTTGGGTGGTCGCAGTGATGGTCGGTTCCGTCGTACAGTTATCGGTCGTGTGGAATTTCGCGGATATTGCCAATGCCCTGATGGCCGTTCCCAACATCATTTCCCTGCTGGCCCTGCAGCATGTCATCGTCGCGGAAACCCGCCAACATCTATGGAAGAAAACTAGTTTTTAGACCTGTTGGGCCCGCCATCGCGAACAATACTTTCTACACGCTCAATCAAATGTTCAATATCAAAAGGCTTGGATATAAATCCATCCACCCCGATCGTTCTGACCATTTCTTCCGCATTGGCGCGCGCCGTCAAAACCAAGACTGGATGAAGGGATCTATTGTCAGGCCCCGTGATCTTTTGAAAGAATTCAAGGCCGTCCATCCTGGGCATGTTTATATCAAGAATAATGAGATCCGGCCTGATCTCCTTTAACCTCTCTAATCCTTCCAGTCCATCATGGGCTGTGACGACAATATATCCTTTCGAGACAAGAAAAAATTCGATCATATCGACAAGATCGACTTCGTCATCAATAAGAAGAATTGTTTTCTTGTTTTCCATAATCATTCGTTCCGCCTCTCCGAGAAAGATAATGTAAAGCAAAACCGGCTGCCCTTCCCAAATTCAGATTCGACCCAGATTTTACCCCCATGCTGCCTGATAATCTCCTTGCATATGGCCAAGCCCAGGCCCGTCCCACTGATTCTCCGGGCCACCGGCAAATCAAGCTGCTGAAATTTCTGAAATAATCTTGGAACGTCTTCGGGCTTAATGCCCTTTCCCGAATCTTCCACGCAGACCCGAAGATTATTTTCCTGTTCATTATTGATCAAGCTCACCACCACCCCACCGGTATCCGTGAACTTTATGGCATTGTGCACAAGGTTGTAAAGCACCTGGCTGATTTTATCTCTATCGATGGATATCTTGGGAAAAGCCTGGGCCACATTGGCCTTAAGATAAATTTTTTTCTGCTGGGCGACCACCTCTTGATTACCGACGACTTCTTTGATGATCTCACCCAGATCATCGAAATTAAAATTTAAAGCCATCTTTCCGGATTCCAGCTTCGAAAGATCCAGCACTGAATCGATAAGCCGGCCCAGACGGTCCACGTTAAATTTAGCCTTGTCCAGAAAACTTTTTTGCACTTGCGTCAACTGGCCCGGTGAGCCGCCGACAACAACGTCGATGGCAGTCTTAATGGAAGCCAAAGGCGTCCTAAGCTCGTGAGAGACCGTTGAGGTGAACTCTTTCTGCATTTCGTACATGTTCTTTAATTTTTTATTCAAAACCTCCAATTCCTGATTTTTAGTACTGGCGATATTAAATAATCTTTTGTTTTCCGCGACCAGATCATAATGCTCGATAGCCTGGCAAATGATCTGTTTAAGTTCATCGTTATTCCAGGGTTTGTTGATAAACCGGTAAACTTCGCCGATATTGATTGCGCATTGGGCCGCGGCAACATCAGCATAACCGGTCAACAGGATCCTGACAGTATCCGGATAATGCTCCTTAATTTTTCTCAAAAAATCAACCCCTGAAATATGGGGCATACGCTCATCACTGATGACGACCTTGATTTTTTTATCCGCCATAATGGCGAACGCCTCTTGTGGGTCCATCGCAGTCGCCACATCGAACGACTCGCCAACGAACAGCCGTTTTACAGAAGTCAGGATAAATTCTTCATCATCTAAGAACAAAACGCTGGTTTCTTTCATGAAACAACCTCCTGCTCCTTTGCATCAGATTCGGCCGCAGGAAGCATGACAGTAAAAGTGCTTCCCTGGCCTACCCTGGAATGAACCTTGATATCTCCGCCATGTTTTTTGACGATCTCATAACTGACGCTAAGGCCCAATCCAGTCCCCTGCCCAACCGGTTTAGTCGTAAAAAACGCATCAAATATTTTGCCGATAATTTTTTCTTCGATACCGCGGCCATTATCGCGCACGTCCACGCACACATGCCCGTTATTTTGATAAGTCTCGATCATAATGACCCCTTTTCCCTCAATGGCCTGGGCCGCGTTGACCAGTAAATTGATAAAAACCTGTCCCATTTTCTGCGGATTACAGCGAATGGGCCGCACCTCGCCGTAATTCTTTTTTAGTTCCGCCTTATATTTAAGTTCGTTATGGATAATATTTAGAATACCGTCTATGATCCTGTCCACCTGGACCAGCTCCATCCGGTCATGGTCGTTTCTTGTGAAAATACGCAGCTCCTGAACAATTTTTTGTATTCTTTCAGTGCCCACGCATGATTCTTTAAGCAAGCTGTCTATATCCTTAGACAAGAAATCAAAATTCTTCTCCTGTTCCAGCTTATTCAATTGTTCACGAATAGCATTTGCTTTTTCAATATCCTTGGCAGCAACTGTTTTTTTTAATTCCTCGACCATATTGCCCCACGCCTTATAGTCGGTCATATATCCTCCCAGCACATATAAATTACTGCTGATAAATCCCATTGGGTTGTTGATCTCATGAGCGATCCCCGCGGCCAGCTGGCCGATCGAAGCCAATTTTTCCGATTGCACCAGCTGTATTTGCGCGCTTTTTAATTCCTCATGGGTTTTTTGTAGCTGCTGGTTGGCCTCTTGAAGATTTTTGGTCCTTTCAGAAACTTTCTTGTCGAGATTGTCATTTAACTCAACCAGTTCCTTTTCCCGATAAGTCAGTTCCTGATTTTTGAACTCCAATTCCGCCGTATTGGTGGCAATACGTTTCATTTCCTCCACACTTTTAAGACAGGAGCGGATAAGGAACACGTCTTCAAAGATGACCCAGGCGGCGTGCTCGATCCAGCGGTAAGGGCTGGCCGTCAAAATACCGAATACGGACTGCGGCCAGTAGACGCCCCGCAAAAAATGGTCCGCGGCCACAACGATGGTCGCGGGGATCAAGACTTTCCAATCCCGATAAAAAGCCAAAAACGCCAATGACCCAAACACGTGAAAATGAGTTTCGATGCGCCCGCCCGTCAAATGGATCAAAAGGGCTGAATAAAGCATTTGTCCGACAGCTATAACATAGCGCGTAAAAACCCTGCCGGGCAAAAAGATCCCCAGCCCAATAGGGAAAATGGCGATGCCAGCCCCCAGAAATATGGCCGCCCAAATATGGATATGCACAGAACTTTGCGTGCCGACCCATGTCTGGGGAGAAACGACCAAAGCGATGACAATACCAAATATCCACTGAAATATCATCAGGCCTACGAACAGGCGGTCAGTATAAACGTACATATCATGTTGATTCTTCTCTAATATATCTTGCGACCGCGCTTTAACGCCGTTGTCGCAAGTTATTCCGTTATTAGTTAACATGGCCGCCTCCCAATGCATCATTCGCCAGGGAATCTTCACTGCGTAAAGGACAACCAAAAGCCAAACTCCGCCGTAGCTCAACTCTTTTACCCTGCACTGCGTCGATAACGGCACTTTTACCGGCATTGTCTCCTTCATGCCCGCGAGAACCGGTGATCCCTCCCGAGAACAATAGATCCCCTTTCTTATCAAAAAGAAAGGTTTGCCCCGATGTGGCACCGCCGAACATCAGGGCTTGCTGACTGTCCTCATCTACAAAAACGTGAACACCTGAAATCTTTTGGGCATTCTTGAATAGATCGGTTTTGACCCACTCTTGCGAAAATTCTTTGGGTTTCGTAAAAAGCATATAGGCGCTCAATTTCCCTTGGGATTGCGCCATAATCAACTCCAATTCGCTCAGTGTCGCTCTCGTACACGGGCAACGCGGATGCGCCACTACGACCAAATGATATGGTTTATTATCTGGATGGATCCGGCTCTTGGATGGCCAATGGGTTGCAACCTGCCCGCTGGGCCCGGCCTTAAATTCATAGTTGTACAATGTGGCCAGCCCCGCGCTGATTAACGCCGCCCATGCTATAGTTGTCGTTGCCAATAAAATTTTCTTTTTCATTGTCTTGCCTCGACCTCATCTTCTGAAACATGGCCGCCGGTCGGCCCGTCGATTCCCAGAAGTTTCATTATCTTTTTTTTAAAAATTTCAACCTTAAAGGGCTTGCCCAAAGAATCATCGGCGCCTAATTTTGATATTTTTTGGGGCGCCCCCATATCTAGTGCCCCGGAGACGATCAAAATTTTTACATCTTTATTAGCAAGATCTTGACGGATATAGGAGCAAACCTCGTAGCCATCAAGTCCCGGCATTTTGATATCCAGGACGATCAAATCCGGCTTGAATTCGGAAAATTTTCGCCCGGCGTTAAAACCATCATAGGCGCTTTCGATCTCAAACTTCCCAAGTTCCGCCAAGATCCTCCTGAATGACTGGACCATTTCTTTCTCGTCATCGACGATCAAGATCTTTTTATGACTTTTGTCCAATTGAAAATCCAAAGGCACAGGAATATTGTAGCGGGCCAGAAAATCCAGAAAATCCTTGATCTCAATACGGCCGTGTTTGCCAGGCGTCCGATAAGCCTTGAGCTTGCCGGAAACGATCCATTTAAGAACCGCGCGATGCGTGACATGGCAATAATCAGCGACTTCTCCTGTTGTTAGCGGTTCTTTTCTCTCCGCCATGGACATTCTCCTTGCTTTACCGGGTATTTACTTTATATTAAACTGGTTTTTATTTTTTCTAAAAGATCGTTTATTTCAAAGGGCTTGGCAACCGCCGGATAACTCTGTCCATCCACGCAAATATGATCATCCTCATATTGCTCTTTTTTCGACAAAAGGCCTGTCAAAAATACCACAGGAATATCTTTAACTCTGCGGTCCGATTTTAACAATTTGACGACATCCGCGCCGCTCATCTCCGGCAACATGACATCCATCAAGATCAGATCGGGCTTTTGCCCTCTGGCCATTTCCATGCCCTCCGATGCATTGTGCGAGATAAGGACATTATACCCGTGTTGGGTAAGAACGGCCTGGACCAGCCCCGAAAGATCAAAATCATCATCCACAACCAAGATTCTGCGCATAGCCATATCGCTCCTAATGGTTCTATTTGTTCCTATTATTCCGACAATTCAAATATGTACTATTTTTCCGGTTTTTCAAGAGGTATATAGGGTGGGCGCGAAAACGTTTTACTTGAGGTCAAAAACAAAAGCGGATTACTTCATAACCTGTTATGAATAATAAAGTAAGGACAAAATTTCGGAAAGGTATTTGTGTTAATCCTCTAAAATATCCTTCATCATGGCTTCAAGATGGGCGAATTTTTCCTCGTAGTCCTGCCTGGCCCTGCGGATGACTTCCAGCGCCTCTTCCCGGGCATAAATATCGGTGATCTCACAGATCCGGTCCTCGGAGCCGGGGAGATCTTTGTAGGTAAGAAAATAATGCTTTAATCGTTCAATAAAAGCCGGCGGGCAGTCGCTCACGTCACGCCACTGACTGTACAACCCGTCGCCGTGCATGACCGCGATGATCTTGTCGTCCGCCTGCCCCTGATCGATCATGCGGAACCCTCCGATGGGGGTCGCGCGCACAATGATATCCCCATGGCTGATCGTTTTTTCCGTCAACACGCAAATGTCCAGCGGATCATCGTCACCAACGATGCCCGGCCGATGGGCGCGCTCACGGCAAAGATCGGCGATGCGCTCGCCGCAATATGTCTGCGGGATAAAACCATAAAGCGTGGGACAAATGCTGGAATATTTCTGCGGACGGTCGACTTTCAAAAATCCGCTTTTTTTATCGATCTCGTATTTGACAGTATCGGTAGGAACGGTCTCAATATATGTATTGACCATCCCCGGCGCGTCCTTGCCGATGGAGATCCCGTGCCACGGATGCGAGCGCAATAAAAGCGCCAAAGACTGCCAAAGATCCTTAAAATCACTGTTCATCTACAGATTAACGCCTTTTTCTTTGGGAGTGATGATGCCGACGGAAACAACAGCCTTGAGACATTCTTCCACGCTCCAGCCCGGATCCACCGTCTCAGAAGCTTTGACCACAAAAACAAATCCCGACGCGGGGGTCGGAGCCGTGGGGACCAAAAGAAGCAGGAATTCTTCGCCGGTCGCATGATTCTTGATCGAACCCGTCACAAAAGCCGGGACCCAAAGGCCGTCTTTGCTGATCCTGACCAATACCGCCTTCTGGAAAGCCTGCTTTTCTCCATCGGCGACCGAGAGCCCCTGAGAGAGCTGCTTGCCCACGCCGTAGATCGTTTTAATGAACGGGATCTTCTCTGTGATGCTTTCAAACAATCTTAATGCCCGGCGGCCAAGAATATTGCTGACGACAAGTCCGATAAAATACAACGCGATCAAAAGCAACAGGATCCCCAACCCCGGGATCTGGCGCACCGCGAAAAAATTATTTATAAATCCTAGGATCTTCTGGTCGATAAGAACATAAAGCAGCTGGATCGCGAAGTAACACAACAAAAGCGGGATAATGGCCAGAAGGCCCCGAAAAACATGCATGCGGATATGTTGAAAAAAATGTTTCATGATATTAGCCTATACTAGCACCCATCGAAGACATCGACAAGCCAAAAACCGAACAGCTTGGCCTTGCGCGGCGCCATATATTTTACGTCTTTATTTAACTGCCCCGCTAGGACTCGAACCTAGACAAACAGATCCAGAATCTGTTGTGCTACCGATTACACCACAGGGCAAAATCGATTTATGAAAACGCCTCTTGCAATCTTTGGACCGTCTTTTCTTTCCCCAAAACCGCCATGGTATCAAACAATCCCGGGCCGATCGCTTTTCCGGTCAGGGCGACGCGGACCGGATGCACCAGCTCCGAAGCCTGGATGCCAAGCTCGGCGACCAGATCGCGAAAAGCCTTCTCGAGGCTGGCCGTATCGAAAGTATCCAAACGGCCGATGCGTTCACTTAAAAGCCGGAACTCTTTTGACCTGTCGTGGGAAAGATGCTGCTGGCGGATCTCGTCGCCGACCGTCAATTTATCCACAAAAACAAAATCCGCCCATTCCAGAAAATCCGTCAATGTCGACATGCGGACCTTGAACAGATCCACTATCTTTTCCAGCCGTGTCCTGTCAAAATCCGCGCCGATATATCCCTTTTCTTTTAAAAACGGAATAATGAGGTCCGTCAGCTTCCCGGCAGGCATTTCCTTGATATATTGGCCGTTGAGCCATTTCAACTTATCCATGGAGAAAACGGCCGCGGCCTTATTGACTTTTTTGATAGAAAATTTTTTTACCGCAGCGGCCAGATCGACCTTTTCCTGGTTGCCACCCGGCGACCAGCCCAACAACATCAGATAATTAACAATGGCCTCGGGCAAAAACCCTTCCTTTCGGTAGTCGGTGACCGCCACCGCCCCCGTACGCTTGGACAAACGCCCTTCATCCCCCATAATCAAAGGAAGATGGGCGAACTTCGGAGGTTTCAGGCCCAGCGCCTGGTAGATCATGATCTGTTTCGGGGTGTTGGAAATGTGGTCTTCCCCGCGGATAACGTGCGATATTTCCATCGCGGCGTCATCAACAACGCAGGCAAAACTGTACGTTGGCGAGCCGTCAGACTTCATCAACACCTGGTCTTTGATGGTCGCCGTATCAAACACGATCTCCCCGCGGATCAGGTCGTCGATCTTGATCTCCTGGACCGGCATTTTCAGAATAACGGCGTCCCCATCCTTATACGCCTTGCCTTGCTCCAAAAGCGTCTGCGCGCGTTGCCGGTACACGTCAAATCGCTGGCTTTGATAATACAGTTCGTCCCACGTCAGGCCCAACCAGCTCATGCTGTCCAATATCTCGTCGACAAACTCCTGGCGGGACCTCTGGCGGTCGGTATCTTCAATGCGCAGGACGAACTTCCCCGCCTGGGCCCGGGCGTACATCCAGTTAAACAGGGCCGTACGCGCGCCGCCGATATGCAGATAACCTGTGGGGCTGGGGGCAAACCTGACTTTGATCATAGGGTCATTTTATCAAACAAGCGTGTAATTGGAATCAATTTAATCGCGAGAAATCGGAAAGAATTTTTGACCTACTTAAGGCGAGGTTGTTTCGTCAACGTTTTTTACCAACCGCTGAATGATCTTCTCGAGCCGATCGTTTTCATCGTCTTTGATATCCACAAATTCTATGCCGATATCGTAAAACATCGGCTTATTCTTGGCCTCGGTCTTGCGCTGAACGTTCCAGACGACTTTTCCCTGACATTTGATGTGGCTGCCCAGATCAAGCAGGTCCAGCTCAAGGTCAACGACGGTAAACATCTTGATGTCTTGTTTTAAAATAAGGCAGACGCCGCCGATCCCGACATTTTCCGTGTGCGTTAAAATAACGTCTTTGGAGCCGCCTTCATCGCTTTGAATGACCACCAGACACGGATAAATAACGCGGGGAAATCGCCTGCGGTTTAACCCATCCCATTTGGACACTGGTTTCTAACCTCCTTACAGATCTTGTCCGATGATAAAAAACAACAACAGATATAGTATAACACATGCGCCCGGCCAGACCAGCACATCTTCAGCTTTTTTTTGAAATCGCCCCCCCGGAGGCGGTCTTTTTCTGCACGCGCGTGATCTTTTGCGCCAGGCCGGTCTTATCGTCAATCTTGACGACAACGCCATGCACTATAACGTCGTTTTCCGCCACCTGGAACTTGGCAGGCATGCTGGTCAAAAAACGCTTGATGATATCCTCTTTATTTTGACCGATCACCGAATCGTAAGGCCCCGTCATGCCCAGGTCTGTTATATACGCCGTTCCATTAGGGAGAACTTTTTCATCCGCGGTCTGAATGTGGGTATGCGTCCCGAAAACAACGGAGGCCTTCCCATCGACAAAATGCCCTATGGCCACTTTTTCGCTGGTTGCCTCCGCGTGCATATCAACGACAATAACGGATGTTTCCTTTTGGATCTGCGCGATGATATGTTCAAGTGTCCGAAACGGGCATTCCAAATGATACCGCATAAATACACGGCCCAGAAGATTAACGACCCCGACCTTTTGCCCCGACGCGGTCTTCTTGATGCACCATCCCTTTCCCGGCGTCCCTTCCGGGAAATTGGCCGGACGGATAACCGCGTCGGTCCTGGTCAAAAATTCTTCCAGTTCTTTTTGGTCCCAAACATGATCACCGAGGGTAAGAACATCACATCCCGTTTTAAACAATGCTTCAGCGATCTTCGGAGTTAACCCGGCCCCGCCGGCCGCGTTCTCGGCGTTGACCACCACAAAATCGATCTGGAATTCTTTCTTTAAAACAGGCAGAACTTCCTCAAGGGCCAAACGGCCCGGCTTGCCAACAATATCGCCGATGCATAAAATATTCATATCTGAGTCTTCGGTCGTCAGTCATCAGTCGTCAGATTTGTCTGAAGACTGAAGTCTGATGTCTGACGACTATTTAGCGTATTCCACCGCTCTTTTTTCACGCAGAACGATGATCTTGATCTGCCCCGGATATTCCATGCCCTCCTCGATCTTTTTGCGCAGATCGCGAGCGAGGACAAGGGCTTCATCATCATTGATCTTGTCCGGGTCGACCATCACCCGGATCTCGCGGCCGGCCTGCAGGGCAT
>ORJL011193383.1_pt1 | contig 15451 bp, 9 predicted proteins | sample 1779941 | NCBI WGS metagenome assembly ORJL01 (sample SAMEA104232317, study PRJEB22302) | groundwater metagenome | biome: forest; feature: aquifer; material: groundwater | place: USA | collected 2011-08-07 | depth 5.8 m | reverse complement strand
CTTTATCAAAACCAAGGGAACTTGTAAAGGTTATTTATTGACAGACCCTTAACTGGCTTCTCCACATGGAACTTGCAGTCAGCATTTGGATCAATGGGCGGAGAATCGCATAAAAACAAGTGAGTCGTCTGTACCCGTTTGGGACATTGACGATCACTTTTCGGACATCGCGGTTTTGTTCCGTTCAGCCGGAAAGTGGGCTCCTGGCACGCCAGTTCGCGCTCTACCAACCACAAGATCATCATGGCTTCGGCGTGCCGATCGCGCGCCACATCGGCTCCGGGTCCCGCTCAGCGAATGCCTTCAGCCGCATCTGGTCGTACGACTCAGTGGAGGAACAAACCATGCAAGATCGTTTCTTGCCTTTCACGGCAAGCGGATGGTGGCAAGCGACATATTGATCCTTGAAGGGCCGACCCAGATCGTTTTCTTGAACTCCGGTCGTTCGCGTCGGGCAACCGGCGAATTCGGAACCACCGCTCACGCCTCTTGACATCAGAACTCCATCATGGCATTTTGCCATCATGGTAAAAACTCAAGTCCAGATCCCCGACGAGTTGTTCCAGCGCGCCAAACAAGTGGCTGCCGCGAAAGAGTGGTCCTTTGCGGAAGTCGTTAGACGCGGCCTCGAGTACATGACCCAGGTCAATCCGCCTCCCCCGCTCTCTGGATCCACCTGGCAGTTGCCCAGCCCCCAACCCCTCGGACCGTTCATCGCTCCTGAGGCAGAGTGGAGTGATCTCAGCCATGGCGATTGACCCAGGGCCATGCTCTCCTTTGACACCAATCTGGTGGTGTACGCCGCCAACTCGGACGTGCCTGAACAACCCGCCGCGGCGCGGTTCATCAATTCGCTCGCCTCACGCAAGGACGTGGTGGTCTGCGAGTTGATGCTCGTGGAGGTGTACCTAAAACTCCGGAGTCCTCGCATACTTTCCTGTCCCATGGGCGCCGAGGCGGCGGGCGCGTTCTGTATGGCGATGCGCTCCAACCCGAACTGGCAGATCGCCGAGTCCGCTCCTGTAATGGCCGAGGTGTGGGCGTTGGCGGGCAAGAGGGACTTTGCCTTCCGACGCATCATCGACGCCCGCTTGGCCCTCACGCTCCGGCACCACCGCGTCACCGAGTTTGCCACGTCGAACATCAAGGACTTCGAGGGTTTCGGCTTCGCCAGGGTGTGGAACCCGATCGAAACAGCGCCCTGAGAGGAGCGACCTCCTGTGACCCGATACTGCCAATCAGCCCGCGCCAGGTCCAAGCGACCCATCGACAGCACGTCCGTCCACCGCGATCCCCGCCTCACGTTCCAGGCGGAGAAACCAGTCCATTGCGGGCTACCGTTCCTTGGTCTCCTGAACTGCGCCTTCCAGGGCCTGGTTCTCGGTTCTCCGGCTCACGATTGCCTCCCGGCTCGACGGAGCGTGTTGACTGTGTCATTGTTGCTCGGTTCTCAGGGCGGGCCTTGAGAAGCTTCGTCACCGCATCGCTAAAGTATCGAGCCGGACGCTCCTAGAACGACCGCGTACCCCACGAGAATGGTAAACTGAATATGGATCATCAAGTTCTCACTCTTGAGGAGGTGGCGGCATATCTGCACCTGACCCCGGATGACGTCGCGCGACGCGCCAAGTTCAACGAGATTCCGCACGAGCAACGCGGACACCGGCTCGTCTTTCCCAAGGACGCGATTGATCTGTGGGCGTCGCAACGGATACTCAGCCTGCCAGGTCAGCGATTGGCCGAGTACCACCGAAAATCGACCCATGGAACACGGGAGATCCTGCCACGCCAGACGCTTCTCCCGGAGATGTTCCGGCCCAGGTTCATCGCCCCGGCTCTGCCGGCCAAGACCAAGTCTTCCGTTTTGCATGAGTTGGTGTCGCTGGCGAGATCCACCGGGCTTGTGAACGACCCTGAGTCGTTGATGTCGAGCCTGGAAGCGCGCGAGGCGCTTTGTTCGACCGGAATGCCGGGCGGTTTTGCGCTGCCTCATCCCCGCGTTCTCGACCCATTCATGTTTGAGACATCGTTCATCGCATGCGGTCGAACCGTTCAGAAAATCCATTTTGGCGCGCCCGACGCCCAACCCACCGACCTGTTCTTTCTGATCTGTTGCCAGGGCGACCAGTTGCATCTGCACACCTTGGCCCGTCTTTGTCTCATAGCCCTGAAAACCAACATCCTCGACCGGCTTCGCCTGTGCCAGGATGCTCCAGAAATGCACGCGGCCCTGCTGGCTGCGGAAACGGAGGCCCTGGCGAACGCATTGTGAAAGGGTAGCATCCGGCGTGAGGCGGATCGTCCCGCGTCCTTACCTTTGGAGGGCTCGATAATAGGCACCCGCTGAGGGACCGCTCTGCTCCAGATACTCCACGATGCCGTAGGGAGGCATCGCGGTGTCCAGGACGGTCGCCCACCGGATGAGATCAACCGAGCGTTGGAGCTCGCATTGTTGATTGGGCGTGCCACGGTAGCGCAGGCGATAGCCATCGGTGACGGGAACGAAGGTCAACTGGTGGGCGGCGGGAAGGATTCCGGTGTATACGAGAACATCCACTCGTCCTTCCGCCTTCTGCGCGCGAGTGTTGGCGATCTGGTACGTAAACCAGTCGTTGCCAACGAAGGCCGGAGCTGGGTGATAGCTGACCTGGCCGGCCACGAGCGTGACCGTCGCTCCGTAATGACTGGGCGAGATCACCCCCGTAATCGTCACGGCCTCCCCCTCAGGATCGATGTCATTCGCCAACAATGTGGAGGCCGCTACCGAAACCCGATCGCCGCGGAGGACCAGCAGCCCGTCCGCACCTGCCACCGGCGGACCATCCACCAGCGAAAGGGCGGCGAACCAGTTGGTAGAAACGCCCCATGCTTCCCAAGGGAGAGTGTCATCCACGATGGCCAGCGAGAAGCCATGCCCTTCGGTGGCGGGATACCAGCGGTTGTCATAACTGAAATCGAGGACCTTCTCGCCAAAGCGATCCTCGAGCCGAAGCCGCTCGCCCGCGTTGTCGAGGCCGCCCGAAAACTGCCCAGCCAGGGGGAGATCGGCGCCATAGCGGAAGGCAAAGGCGTTGGTATTCCGAGCCAGAAACAGCCGGGCGCCAGCGGCCAGATTCGTGATGTTGCCGGTCGAGAACTCAAACTGGACACCCTCTGTGAAACACACTCCGGTGAGATCCAGCGGTGCGGACCCGATGTTGCGGAGTTCGATGTACTCGAACTGCTGCGCATCCCAGCCGGCCTCGTTCGGGAGCGGGGCCGGATTGTAATGAATCTCCGTCACACGCAGATATCGCTGCGCGTCACTGGGATTCCCCGTGTACGACCGGGAGCTAACGGTCCGGCCAGCGGCATCCAGCAAGACCAGGGTTTCTCCCCAGGCGGAGAGATTGCCTTCGTAAGGGCCGACCACGAAACGTCGCTCGCCCCCCTTGGGAGTGAGTGTGCGGGCGCGAAACGCCTTCACATCGGGCGAGACAAACAGGACCGAGCGCGCCGGAATCACGGTGCCGGATTTGAACGCAAAGCGCACCGCCCCCTCGAGACGCCACTCCGAGATATCGACAGCGTAACTGTTGGCATTGGTGATCGAAAGCCATTCCTGAAGGGGGTTGCCGCTGGCGGGGCGATACTCGAGCGCGTCCAATTGAACGATGGCATTGGTCGGCTGCGGTAGAGGGATCTCGCCGCGATTGGTCACCGACATGGTGCGGAACAGGAACGCGCGGCGTCCGGGGAGGAACTCGTTCCAGATGCGGTCCACCGCCTGCGTAATAGTCTCACGAGCGCCCCAAGTGCCCCAGGCGGCGAGGTCGCGCGCGGCGTCGGGCGCGATCCGGTCCCGCAAGGCTTGCGTCTTGAGCCGGTAGAGATCGTTGGTGGTGGGCGTGCCCGGCGGTTGCAGCAGGGCATCCATCAGTGTTCGCAACCGCCGCAAGTACATCTGCCGCGTCGCCACGGTATCGAAGAAGGGGGTGATGACCCTGTTGCCGTTCACATCGGAAATCCCCTGGTTGGTGTAGATGGTCTGGTCAAAGTAGGCCAGACAGGGCGACCCGCACGTCCAGGCCCGACCGAAGCTCAGATCGACATCCCACGGCATGATCTGCCATTCGCCCGTTCCTTCGGAGTCGCGGTAGAGGTAGTAGTTTTTGTGGCAGCAGTCAGTGTCCGCAGTAATGATCCGGGCGGCCAGAAAATCGATGATTTCCGGCAGGTTCAGGTTGTCGTAGAGATAGCGTTCCCGGGCGGCCGCTGTGGATTGTCGCATGCCTGTGATGAGCGCCTGCAAGTCGGCGGTCCCCTCTTGCTTGCGGGATTTCTTCTCCGCGCCGACGGTGCTTTCCGCCGCGTTGTACATTTTATAGTAAGCGCCCCGCGGGTCCAGTCCCAGACGCTTGAGCTGGTTTTCGTCCCCGTTCTCGACCAGATTGGCCACACTGAAAAAGGCGCCGTTCCGTTGCACGCGGATGGGGAACGCAAAATGGCTCGGCGCGCCCGCGTCACGATAGGTTTCATACGCAAGCACGTTCCGCATGTGGGCCTTGTCCGCCCAGGTCGTCAGCAGGTTCAGGTCATCGACCCGCGGGGCGTTGTCGGACCACCGGAATTTGTAGCCGGGGTTGAAGTCCAGATCATAGCTCTTCTTGGGAAAGTCGCGAGTGGACTGGCCATGGATATTCGCGCCAACATTGTCGTAGAACTCTCCGTCGAAGAAGAGTGAGCAGCGGGCGGTAACGTCCGAATCGGCGGAAGCGGGGTTTGCGATGAACCAGTGGAGAACCGGCAACTGGGAGTTGGTGAGAGCCGGGTCCCAGACCACCGTCCCGAAGTACTGGGGGCTGCGCTTGGGTTCGGCGAAGAGGGGCGTGCGAGTTGTCTGGGCAAGTGTATCCGTAGCCACGATGAAGTACCGGACCATCTGCCCGGGTTTCGACGCGTTGGCGGGAATCCGGGCGGCATACCAGGCATCACCCGCAGCGCCATCCCCGTGCTGCCCGTCGTCGAACATGGGAACGGACGCCTCCACTCCGTACATCACCCGGTACTTGAGGGTCACCCCGCCGACGGGGCGGAGCGCGGGGGTGATGCGCGCAGTGACGACGATGTCATCCCCATCGGCGGGTATCAAAGGCGCGTGTTGGACGTCACTGATGATCGGCCCGATGATCGTGGAGCCCGGCCCGTTGGCGGCGCCCGGGGTGGGTTGGGTGAAATAGACACGCCGGGTGACGTCCATGCCGCGGTAGGTGCCGATGAGCTCGGGCAGAAGCAGGAAGTTGGGGTCATCGGCGGTGGCGTTAAGACCGTGCAACGCCAGCACGTTCGTGCCGGAAACCACCAGATCCTTGACGATTGTCAGGTCGATTTCCTCCACGACCACGCTCTCCTCGGCTGTGCGGGTGGCCGTGGCGGACGAGTTCCACACCGCTCCGGCGGACGGCTCCTGATCGATGGTCACCGCGAACGTGCAACTGTCACACCAGTTGTTAAAGCCTTGCTGGCCCATGAGTGACCAATCGGCTGCGCTGTCAGTCTGGGTCCCACCCGCGGTGGCTACGGGCGCGTTGCGGGTGGCCACCAGGCGACCATTGAGGTAGGCCAGGAAACCATCGTTGTAACGGATGCGGAGCATGAGATCCTCGAGTCGTGCCGATGCATCGGCGACGAAGGGCAGGCGCAGGTACGCGGAGGCGTTGGTGCCGCGCATCGCCTCCCCAACCTGACTGCCCATCAGGTTGGTCAGGGAGTTGGCCGCGTCGAACCCCACCCCGGTCCTCACAGTCGTCCACGCCATGTCATCAAAACCCGGATCGATCCAGTCCAGGCCTGCCGCGTCGTTGCTGGGAACCTGGAACTTCCCCGATGCGCCTACGGCGAGGAGCGTCACCCGCCGAGCGACCACGGGAAGTCCATAACTGGTGTTGGCGGGCTGTGGCGGGTAAACCGGGGCAAACTCGGTGGCCGCAGTAACGCCGTCGGGCTCGATCAAGGCAAGGTATTCCCCCGATGCGGTGAGTTTGAAATCCGTATGCAGGGGCCGTCCGGGCACACGCCGATCTTTGCCGGAGGCGAAGACCACGAGGAACTTGCCGGGACCCAGATTCGTGGACGGGAATTCCCACAGGGTCCGGCGGGTCGGATCGTCCGTTAGGTACCATCCGCCCAAGTCCACCGCCGCAGCGGTGGGATTGAAGATCTCAAGCCAGTCCTCGGCGCTGCCGTCCTCGTCCACGAGGGTCAGAACGTTCGCAGCCTGGAACTCGGACAACACCACTTGTCCCTGTCCCGTGCCAATGGAGAGAAGTCCCCCCAACAACAACATGGCTAATAACCGGACGCGCATCATATTACCTGCCAGCAAGGGACGAGGTCCTCACTCCATGCGCGGCACGACAGGACCGCGCCAAACGCTACCGCCGAAGGTAGTCACGTACAGCACGTCGTTGTTCGATGGGTCAAACACGATGCGCTGGATGTTCGAAAAGGGGAGATCGGCGAACGGCTGCCAGGTCCGCCCGTTGTCTCGTGAGAGCCATAGGCCGGCGCCGGGCGCTCCCTCGGTCAGGGTCATGTAGATCCAACCGGCGTTTTTCGGATGGAAATACCCACCGAAGGTCTGTGCCGCTTCGCGACCGATGCGTTGCCAGGTGCGTCCGCCGTCCTCGGTGCGGTAGAGGCCGCCGGATTTGTCCTGCCGGCCTGAATCACAGGCGCCGAGCAGGAGTGTGTTGCTGTCCTGGGGGTGGACCTCAAAATCCTTGGGATACAGAAGCGGGTGTGTGGTGTTAATTTGTTCCCAGGTCTCGGCGCCGTCCTTGGAGCGGTACAGCCCGACACCTTCGCTGGCGAGGGGCTTTCCCGGACCGGGGCGCATGGCGCAAACGAGGGCGAAGAGTGTGCCGTCCGGGTGGAGGATCACCCGGGAGACGCGCATATTCGAGGGATGGCCTAGGCCGGTCTTTTTCAGCGTCCAGGTCTTGCCGTCGTCGGTGGATTTATAGACGCCCTCCATGAACACGCCGGCATAGAGGGTTCGAGCATTCTCGGGACTCTTCGGGTCGAGCACGATGGAGGTGGCTGGCCGGGGCGGGAGACCTTGGGCCACAGCCCTCCACGAGGCGCCGAAATCGGAAGAAACGCACACACCCCCGGGACGGTTGTGACCGTGCCGCTCGGAAATGATATTGTCGTTGGGAATATCGTGCACATCCGAGAACGCGCCCCACATCTTACCGGGGGTTGCCGGGTCGAAAGCGATCTGGTAGCAGGTGTTCCGCCAAGGCGCCCAGGATTTTTGGTCCCACCAGATCCATGTCTTGCCGCTGTCCATGGAGCGGGCGAACCCGATGTCAGTGTAGGCAATGTAATGGCGATTCGCTTCGAACGGGTCGATGTAGTAGTTCCACGTCGTCGTGACCACCAAACCGTTGCAAACCCAAGCTGAGCCCTGTTTCGGTTTTTGGCCTGGAGCCGGGTAGGTGCTGCCAACAAACCATGTGGCGCCCCCATCGTGTGTGATGTGAGGCTCGTTCATCACCAGCATCACACGGTCGGGATCCGAGTTGCAGATCGCCACACCGAAAGGGGCGTCCCCGCCTTTGAAGGACTGCCCGGTGGACGCGGTAACGTAGTCAGGCGCGACGTTGTAGCGTGCGAAGCGCGGATCCTGGAAGTAGGTCGCGCGCCAGGTCCCACCGCTATCGTCACTCCGATAAACGGTCTCGTGATGCGGGGGATGGAAACCAGTGCTGGTGTTCATGGCATAGACCGTCATTGGTTTCGCGTCTGAGACGAGAAGTTGGTGGTATTGCGCGATGGCGCCATAGGCCCATTCATCGGCCTTCTTGGTCTCGATGTTGATCCCTTGCCCCATCGCCCACTGCCACGTTTCGCCCCGGTCACGTGAACAATAGATGCCGCCCTTGAAAACACCGCCCTCGTCTTTGCTTTTCACGGCGCAGTAGAGCATAACGATGTCCTTCCCCGAATCCGAACCGCCGGCAAAGCCCTGGATCTCGTTCCACGGCAGACCCGTGGTCTTCTTGGTCCAGGTCCCTCCCCCATCGTCCGACCTCCAAACGCCCTGCTCTGTGCCCACGAACATCACCTGGCTCGGCTTGGTGCGATCAAAGTGAAAGCTGATCACCCGCCCTTCAGGTCCGGCGCAAGGGGTCCAGGTCGCCCCCGCGTCGCGCGAGATCTGAATGGGCCCGCCGCCTGTGCCCACAAGCATCAGCTCCGGGTTTGCGGGATTGATCGCGATTTCGCCTTGGAGCGAGCTCCTGAGATTACCGATCGGTGCGAAGGTATTCCCCCGGTCACGGCTGACGCGTAGCGCGCCGCCCGAGGAAGCGTAGATGACGTCCCGCTTCGCTGGATGGAGACCGGGCCGGCATCGGGTATCGCTGCGGAGCTGCGCGTGGTTGATCATGCGCCAATTGTGCCCGCCATCCTCAGAAATATAGGCGGCGCTCATGTCGCAATTCACCATCATCAGGTTCGGATCGGCAGGAGAGATCGCCGGTGAAAACATTCCCCCTCCGCCGGAAAGCCCGACGGGCTCCCACGAAACTGTAGGAACTCCTGCGGCCTCCGAGGAGAGACCCAGGACGACGCCCGCAACGAGGGATGCTAATACGCGACAATTCATTGTAGCTGCTCCTTTTCAGTTTTTGATTCCATGTCCTTTTTCCACTCCTCACCGAGTTCCTGGAGGGTCTTTCCGGCGTGATCTTTCCACAACTCCTCGCTGTACTTGCCCTCCCGCGCCGCGACGTTCAGTTGCCTGACGATATCTTTGTCATGCTTTTCCACCACCCAATCGAGGAAAGCCGCGGTGATCCGATAACTGGCGTCGTACCGAGCGCGAGCGATGTTGCGCTTGGTAATCCGGGCGCCTTGAGATTGCGGCTCATATTTGAACCAACGGATGTAGTCGGCGATCCCCTCCACCACCCAGCCAGGAGTGGTAGTATTGCTCCGTGCCCGGCCGTATTGCTGGGCGACGTGCACCAACTCGTGGACCACAGAACCAACCGCTTCGCCCTTCAAATTCTGCCTGAACCAACTGGCCGCGCACCGGATGCGGGTTCCGCCTGTGGCGGCCACGCCGCGCATATTCTGGCTGAACACGATGCTGATTCTCTTCGGCGCTTCGAACCCTTCGCTCGGGAGCAGCGCGACGATTCTCGGATACCACTCCTTCACGACCGGCGCCAGACTCTCGTGTGCCCACGCGGTTAGATCAGGTGTTTCAGTGGTGTTGATGGTAATCCGATACTTGCCGCCTTCCAGTTCAAGGCGCTCGATAGCCGAATCGGCGGTGGGCGTCTCGAGAGTCTCACCAGGCGGCGCGTTGCGGTCGATCAACGCAATACCGCTATAGAACGTGTTGCCAAACCCGTCCGCATCCTCGGTGCGCGACATGTCAAACAGGAGGTAGCGGTACTTGCCAAGGACGCCATCGGAATCGGAGACGCTCACTCCGTACTGACCGCCGACGTCCTCTTGCTTGGGCCGCGTATCGACGCTCGCAACCGATCTCCACCCACAACTTTCAGGATCGGTTCCACGCTTTGGACGGGGGCTGAATCCCGGACCGCTTCCATCACTGGCCCAGAGCTTGTACACCTGAGGCCCGCGCGCGCCCGGATGCCACGAGTAAGTGTTGATCTGCTTAATCTCGATAGCGGTACCGAGGTCCACCAGGAGCCGTCCGCCGTCACTGTTCGCTTTGAAGAAGAAATTCTCGGAAGGCTGATCCTCCTCGGTCGGGAACCGTCCGTCGTGGAGCACGGCAACGTCCCCTCCATTGGGATCCTTCTCACCATCTACAATCACGAACTGAGCCAACGTGGCGGCGTCACTTCGTGTTGGCGGCGGGACGTTCACAAACTTGAAACCGGCTGCGGCGTTGTCGTTATGCGCAACCGCGACTTTGACCTCCGCACGCGAGGCGAATGCAAACGCGAGAACCGAGGCTGCGATGATAAAGAGGGTTCTTGATTTCATATGGCTCAACTCTGGAAGGCGGATTCATCGCCCCTATTTCTGTGACTTCTCAATGGCCGTTCGGTAGTGACTGTCGTCGTGCTGTTGTTTCGTCGCGGTTAATGCACTGTCCTGCGCGCGGGCTTCTCAAAGGTCCAGGTGCTGCCGTACTGCGAGGCGCTCTTCCGCAATGGAAAGTCACCGGCCGCTGGCGTGGCGGGCGGATTATCCTTGCTGTAGATGGCCGCGAGTTGGCTTGAGCCCGTGTCCGCGATCACGGTCTTCTCGTCGTACGGGTTCGCTTCAGCGGCGGCAAGCGGCTTCGCCAAGCCGCCCCGCGCCACCAACACCATCAACAGGCCCGGCAGCAGTACCGTTCGGAGTAGCGACGGCCCGCCACGTCGGCGGAGATGTTTCTTCATTGCAGGACGGAGGATACGGGTCTAGAGGGGATAGGACAAGAAGGACCGATCGAACCGACTGCGGAAGGGTGCATTTCACCTCTTTGCGGAGGTCTTGAGTTTCCTTGATGCAACAGCGCTCGCCAAGCTGCCTCACCCCCCCAGAACTCATGCCCCACATCTCCGACGACCCCAGACCGCCCCCGGCGGCGCTCACCAGTTCCCCCAGGCTACCACCTTGCGGGCCTTCGGCCCTGGAGACAAATGGCGCCGTGCCATTCGCTTCGAAAGCGCCGAAGGCCCGCAGCAGGATAGCCCGCGCTGAAGCGGGGCGGCGGCCCGGAGAACGTGTTCGCAGGCAGTGCCTCCAGCCATCGAAGGGCGGGAACAAGGTCGGGGCTTGGGCCTGATTCAGTCCTGGCCCGGCACCCCATAGCTCGTCCAACCCTTTCTTGACCCTTTTCCGGCATCACCCCTTCTGTTCCTTCCAGGTCTTTCCCTTCCGCCTGGTTCCTTTCTCTGGGGAAGGCGTGCTCCAATACGGTTGGCCGTCTCGGAAGATAACCAGCCGATGGACTCCCGGATCAAGAACGGAACCAAGCATCGTCCCCAGGAGTCCCCGTCGGTCGCGAATACTAATTCCCGCATCTTCGTCGGCAGTCATTCCCAACGTCGCGGATACTGTGGATCGCTTCCCCAGTAACGAGATGTGCAGGCCACCGTCGGGCGAGGAAGAAATCTGAATCGAGCGACCGTCCTCACCAAAAAGGCAAATTACCGCACTGCCATCGCCCTTGCCCGCGTCCATGTAGATACGCACCTTGCCTTTGGCGTCCTCCAGTGTCATCGAACGAGCCGCGATGTGTCTTGCTTTCTTCATAAACAACATTCCCGATTTCTCACCTGGGGCTAGTCTCCTCTTCACAATGCAACAGCACACGCGAGAAGTGGAACCGCAGTCCCGTCAGACAGGATGATAATTCCAACGACCACTGTTACACACACCGTAGGAAGGGTCAACCCATAGACCATGGTGGTCATGTGGATGAGCCTGGAGAACCCGCTCCAAAAAGGCAAGCGAGAAAAACACACCGTGGGGCTCTCTACGAGGACGGCGATGCCGATGAGTCGGGCGGAATGAACGACGGATGACGGGATCATCCACGGCTCCTTCTTGCGACAGGATGTGCAGGATCTTCTGTGGCCGTGCAGAATGGTTCTCCATCCTGTTCATCCAGTGAGCCCTTCGTTTCCTGTCTCGATCAGTAAGGGGTCACCTGAAAATTCAGAAATCGCGGAACCTTACCCAGTTCGAGCCATCCGCGACGTCCAGCGCAACAGCATGAACCAAACCATGAGTCACCTCTCTTGCGTGTTCTTCTTCCGATCCGCCTTAGCGCTCCTCCGCGCCCTTCGCGGTTGAGGTTCCTGCTTTCCATCGCAACAGATGGAGGCACCTTGTTCGAGGGCAAAAAGGCCGGGTACGCCACTCGCTATCCTGTTTCTTTTTCCCGCCTGCTCAGGGAACCGGACGCCCATACCCGCCCTGTGGCGCTTCCAAGCCTGCTGTGTTGCCGATTTCCTAATCGGCAGGCGGCTCGAACAAACTTGCGGCCCGCACTTTCTCCACACCCGGCGGGTTTGGAAACCGACTGGGAGCGCTGGCATCCTGCCGGCGGGTTGATGAAGAGGCGGGATCCACGCCGGCAGGATGCCGGCGCTCCCGGTGAAGTCCGCTACAGAACTGCCGACCCGATCGTTCAGGAAGAAACGCACTCGCGACGGGAAGCCGAAAAGTTCAGATCGACAAGGGGGCGTTCGATCAACAGTATAGCCATCAGAATGTTCCCGTGCTCGTTTTCGCCCCTTGTGCGCGGCGCATCCGCGCCGGTCGCTACCGCCGCGCGCGTTCGATCGCGTGTGCCGCCCGCTGAGGACAGCGGGCCCTACCCTCTGGTAGGTAGGGCGCGGTGTCCCTACCGCGCCGCTCCGGGGGTTCAACACCGTGTGCGGCCCGCCGAGGACAGCGGGCCCTACCTCCCTATCGACTACCGTGTCTCATCGTGCAACCCGGGCAACACGCCAAACGTCGGCAGGTCCTGGTTCGCAAGAGCAGCGAGACAGCTTTCGGCACGCCTGCTTCTTGGGGTCCTCGGACTGGCGGTCCTGGCGTTGGACCCGGGTAATTGGAGCGCCCGCGCCCAGCAATCGTATCGAGTGAAAGCAGACCACCCCCGCCTGCTCATCGACAATGTGCGGGAAATGGCGCGCCGTTGTGAAGGGCCGCTCGCCGGCGACTATCGGGTGATCAAGGAGCGTGCCGACGCGGCGGTAAAGCGAGGGGGCATCGAGTTCATCTCGAACCCCTGGTCGATTCCCGAGGACCTCATGAACTGCGGCCTCGTCTATCTGGTCGAGCGGGAACGGGGAGGCGATGGGCGCAAATACGCCGACGTGATCGTAAAGCAATGGGGCGACGGCGCCATGATCGCAAACCGCGAGGGGAGTCACTTCGGTTACCATGCGCTCGCCTATGACTGGATTTACGATGCACTGACGCCAGAGCAACGCATCCTCTACGGCGAGGCTCTCGGGTCCTGGCTGCGGTTCTTCACGGACAAACCCGAGATCTTGCTGAAGTACGGCCACTGGGAATACAACCAGACCTGGGGGCCGATCCATCTAAACATCATGAACTGCCGGGATGCGCTCACGCAGAAGCTGTTCATCGCCCTGACCCTTTCCGGCGGCGGCACGAAATACGAGGCGGACGCGCGCGCCTTTCTCGACTCCTGGCAGAAACGCGTACCCACGGAGTGCATCCCGGCGTTCAACCGCATGGGCGGTGTCTGGTCCGAATCCTACGGTCATGGCGCCTACGGGCCAGTCACAGTGATCCCTTACGCGTTTCAGGCCTGGCGCACGGCCACGGGGCTCGACCTGTTCAAGCAATTGGAGCCGTGGGGCTATCCGGTCGAATCACCGCGCTGGGTTGCCTACACGATGATGCCCCACAATGAGCGCACGGCATGGATCGACGACGGGGATGGATCGAAGCCATCCGCGTTTGCGCGTGCCGCGCCGATGCTGCATGATGGTCTCTCCCAAAGGTTCTCAGACCGTGGCCACGAGTGGTTGAGGGAACGCTGGCAACGCGTCGCCTGCTATGATCCGTCGATCCCCGCCAAGCCGCCGGCATCGCTGCCGCTCGGTTACCTTTTTCCCGGCGCGGGTCACGTCTATATGCGCGGCGCGTGGGACGATCCGAACGCCACCTGGGCCTTTTTCGGCTGCGGCCCGCAGTTTGCCGGTCATGCGCGCGATGACGAAGGGAATTTCCTCATCTGCAAGCGCGGCGCGCTGGTCTCGCGGCAAGGCGGCCAGGGGCACAACGACACCGACTACTACGCAGGCGGATCAATCATCTTCAACACCGTAACCATTTTCGATCCGGAGGAGAAATTCCGCCGCGACCGGGACAACGAAAACGACGGCGGCCCTTTGCGGCACGTCTATGAGAGCGGTGGGCTCCCGCGAGAACGAGGCCGCATCGTGGCGTTCGAACACAAGCCTGATTACACATACGCCGCCGCCGACATCACCCCGGGCTACAGCACCAATAAAGCCAGCGAAGTGACACGCCAGTTCCTCTACCTGCGCGGCGAACGGGAGTTCTTCGTCGTGTTCGATCGCGTGGAGGCAACCCGCCCGGAGTTCCGCCGCCACTTATTCCTGCACGTTCCCACCCAACCGGACGCCAAAGGGAACCTCCTAAATTGGACAAGTCTGCCAGAAGCGGACGGTGACAAACAGGTCTTGTCGCAAGGCCGGTCCCGCATGTTCATGCACACAGTGCTGCCGGACAACGCGGAGATTGTGGTCCGTGGCGGTCCCGGCCAGGAGGCCTGGGGCCATCCGCTGGAGAAGACCGCGCAATACAACCACATGACGAAGGACCGATCGAAGACCCCGCTCTGCCCGTGGCGAATCGAAGTAGGCGATCCCAGCAACCAGACTCGCACTCTCTTCCTCCACGTGTTCGAGATCACGGACGAACAAGTTCGTCAGCCGACCGAGGTCAGGTTCATGCCTCCAGCAGGTGTCAGCATTGGCGACCGGTGGCAGGTCCGCTTCAACACCACCGGCCCGCTCGGCGGCAACGTAGGAAACGCTACCCTCTCGACAACCATCAGAACAGACGCCCAGTATCCGCAGGCTCAGCGGCGCTGAAAAAAGGGATGGCCCCTGCTCTTCTCCCAACTCTCTGGCGTGGAGTTCAGCCCTCCTGACATAACCTGGTTTCTGAGGGAAATTGGTGTTTCTTTCGCGAAGGAGTAGCTCCGGTAGGAGCGCCATGTTTATAGGAAGCCATCGCCCCTGCGTCTTGCTTCAACGTAGGAGCGGCATGGAATTGAGCATTCATCCTGAGGCATGCTCCCGCCGGCCTGCCCAGCCCGGCGCAGAAACGTGTCGCACCTAGCCCTAATTCAAGCGTGATTTAGGAGCGAAATATAAAGAAAAAGCTCGAAATGCCCATCAACATTGGGTGATAGTGAGTTTGTGAACAAACACTGAGTCAACCAACAAGGACATTTCGAGTGAACAGAAAATACCCTAAGATTATCAGGAACCGCAAGGAGCGAATTAACCGTCGGCTGAAGGTGCGTTCCTGGCCCGAGCAAGGCGAGCCGATGTTTGCCGGGAGCAATATCCACTACGAGATGGCCGACAAGACCCAAGCCATGGGTTGTGGTGGCATCGGAGCGATTCATCTACTGTCACAGAAAATCGGGTTAGTCGATTTATTGGACCAGAAGGTCGGCGTGCTCAAGCGGCATCTGCCCTATCACGAGAGCGATCATGTTCTCAACATAGCCTATAACATTATGGCTGGAGGGATGCGCATGCAGGACATCGAGTTGCGCCGTCAGGATGAGTGTTCTCTCAATGGGTTGGGAGCGCAGCGTATTCCCGATCCGACCACGGCCGGAGATTTCACCCGTCGGTTTGAACCGAAGGACATTGTGGATATGATGGACGCGATCAATGAGGCGCGG
>ORJL011295613.1_pt1 | contig 15457 bp, 18 predicted proteins | sample 1779941 | NCBI WGS metagenome assembly ORJL01 (sample SAMEA104232317, study PRJEB22302) | groundwater metagenome | biome: forest; feature: aquifer; material: groundwater | place: USA | collected 2011-08-07 | depth 5.8 m | reverse complement strand
TTTGGCAAGGAGCACCTCTCGCGTGGCACGAGGCAGCGTGGCACTGAGGGTCGTTGCGCATCAATAGCCGGGGTTGTCCTCAACCCCGGCGGTGCCCCATTCGCAGGAGCCGGGTTTTTCAACGCGGAGATCGCGGAGAGCGCAGAGACGATGGAAGGGTTTACCATGTTCTCCATGAGCTTCCTGGTCAGGCAAGGATCACCTCTCGCGTGGCACGAGGCAGCGTGGCACCAAGGGTCGTAGCGTATCAGTAGCCGGGGTTGTCCTCAACCCCGGCGGTGCCCCATTCGCAGGATCTGCGCTCGTCCCCGACACCGAAGGGCCTAAATCGGCTAGGGAGCCTATTCTATGACATGTTTCAATAAGACCGTTTAGGCGTATTCGTAAACGGGCGCCGTTCTGTCCGGCTGAGGGGCCGCCTGCAGGAGGGACTCGATACGTCTTACGGTCTCCGGGGCTAGCAGCACGTCACTGCAGACTGAGCAGACCTCTGCCGGCACGTGGTCGATGACGATGACTTGGCCCTTGTGCCGGACGGTATGGACGATCAATCGCTCTTCGTATTCCCCTGGACATCCTTCAATGGAGCATCTCATCGACTTCTCCCCCGTTGCGTGGGCGTTTCCCACTTGGGCGCCCTCGGTTCGTATACGGTCACAATGATGACTTTAGGTGTGGCGGTTGAACAGACGACGTGCAATGGCCTACCGGCACGCGTCCGCCCGTTCAGGAGGCAGCAAGCCCCCCTGCGGTGCTCGGGGTAATTCTCCAAGACCTCACCATTCATAATAACATGGAGAGCGTCGTCAAGGGTGAATTCTTCCTCTGCCATTTCCTGCTGCGCGTGCTGCGTAACCCGCAGATTCCCGGCTTGCGCTTGGGACCGCAGTCGTGATCGAACAGGGTCTTGATCACTCACGCCAGTCTTCCTGGGATCTGGGCGTAGAAGCTCTTATCGTCAGGTAGGTTCTCGTATTTTGCCTTTCGCATCGCTGTACTGATCGTTGCACAGAAGGCTAGGCCCCATGCCTCTTTAGGGATTCCGTTCATTGCCACGGCCGCCTGTCAGCGGGCCACAGTGTTCGGTTTTCGACAACCAGCTCCGCGACGGGCAAATCCAGGGCTTCAGCCACGCGCTCGAGGGTTTCGAGTGATGGTAGATGCTGCCCATATTCAAGCCGGCTCAGGTTTGGGCGCTTCAGGCCCGCCCGCTCGGCAAGCTCTGTAATCGAGAGCCCTTTCCGGGTCCTCCATTCACGGACTTTGCCACCAATCCTGGTGGCGCGGCCCAAATTCTCGGTTGGCCCCTTGAAGTACTCGTATTCCGGATCGCAATGGTAGAGAACGTCATCCCACGGTACGTCAAACCGGTGGCCTGATTCCTGCAAAACCCTGAAGTAATGGCGGTCCTTGCCGATGACCCAGCGAATTGCATTGGACGAATCAGACTCCGGCAGGTCATCCAGTTTCAACGGATAATTGCGTCCGTTCTGCATTCGCACCACGAAGGTCCGAGCGCTGCTCACATACCCGACTCTTTCGATTCTCCTTCGCGCCTGTGGATCGAAGCGCTTTCGGAGATAGGAAGCAACTTCCTTCAGCGCATCACCGCTTCTGTCAAAGAGCGCGCAGTCAGCCGGCGGGGCGCTCAAACGGAATGCATCGGCCAAGCTTCCGATCAGGAATAGCCACGATTTGAGGGCAATGCTTGGCTCCAGCAAGAGAGGAGCGGGCCAGGCGTTGATATCGTCGACCTTCGTATCCACAATGAAGACGGGGCATTCCTTCTCCCCGATCAGGTCAGCGAGGTGGTGCTTCACCTTGACCTGCTCGCTTCCGAGATACGCCACCAGTCGCTCGGCCAATCTGGACGAGTCTGTTACGAGACAGGCCCTAAAGTTGTGATCAAGGGTTCAGCATAGACGCTTGATCCTTGGTTTCAGGGTAGACAGCCAGAAGTTAGCCAGCTAGTGGGTTTGCCCCGGCACGGCTATCTTAAGCCGCGCGTGCCCTGTTGTCCAGATGCGCCGCCCCGTCAGCTCGGGCCCAGGGCGGACAGGGCCGTCCGCCCCTACGTTCGCCACGCATGGCGCCGCCTGTTCACCGGCTGTTCTCTGGTCCCCAGGGGCAGCCCCTTTCAGCGGGCTTCGGCTTCTCAGCCCGACCTGGCTTTAGCCTCGGGCGTGGCTGCGATGGCCTGCCAGGTCTTTCGCACTTCCCACGTCCGCATAGGGGAAGGGACAGAGGCCTTCACGTCCCCGGCCCCGCCCCAAGGCGTCCGCCCCTACGTCCGCGAGGGTGGGCCGGGGCGCCGCCGCCGGTTCACCATCTTCACCCCCTCAAACCACCCAATGGTGACCAGCCCGGCGGCCAGGGAGATGGCCGGGTCGTTGGGGTGAAGGGTGCTGAAGCGGAAGAGGTCCCGCAGGCCCGCGTCATGCGCGTTCCCACAGGCGTGCCACAATCGCCTGGCCACGAACAATGCGCTCTTGTAACCTGCCGTAGCGATCGTGGTATTCAGAGGGAACACCGTAGCGCCGCATAACCTCTTGGAACTCGCCTAACTTGACATTAACCACCGACCACTCGTTCAAGAAGTCGACCTTATCTTCATTGGACAATGCGTCCCAATCCCGGTCATTCTCCTCCAGCTCAGAAAACCGTTGTTCGAGGTATCCAAGGTAATAATCGAACTCCTTGGCGGCTTCTTTGGTCGTTGCTACTTTAGCCATCGCGCATCCTTTGGCAAGGAGATCTCCTCCAACCTTGATACCTGGTATCCCGAGGTAATTGTACCATGCTCGGCGTCGTAAAGCACCCACAACCAGCTCTGCGCCCTATCCCCTAGCCGCTCCGCGGGGACAGTGTTGGGGCTTAAGAGCCCCGACCCGATAGACCCCATGGGACACAAACGCTGCGATGTGCGTACCAGGATGACGAATGGCGCTCCTTAGATCGTTGAAGTATTCTTCCACTGTCGTCCCATAACGCCACTGGCGGTCGAGCAAGACTCGCTTAGCAAGATGTGCAAAATAAGACGGTGCAGTGCGTCCTAACTGCTGGCCCAGGTATTCCTTGCCCTGCAGTTCCGGCGCCACCCTAATCGGTCTACTTGCGAACGGCGCCTTTGCCATGTGCGCAACAACTCTTGATATATCTTCTTGGGCGATCTGCCGCTCGCCTCTTATCAAGGCCGTGATGAGAGCTTTGGGGAGCGCGCTCTGGCTTTCTGCCATAAACACCAAACCTTCTGTCCGACCATGTCATACCTTGCGCAGTCCCCAGTATAGGGGTAAGTCGCTAATCTGCCAATACCTTTAATGCCCTTTCGCGGGAGGCAGGGATAAGAAAGGTCTCAATCCCCTTTCGAGGATTCCGTCTTTTCCTACGAGAGTGACGCTTGTAGAGACCCTTATTTAACGAGATTATCTCAATCCCCTGCGGGGAGATGTCAATCTTCGACGTCGGTTCGCACAGCGTCATAATCCGGCGAGGAGATAATGGCACGCATTTCTCCCAGAGAAATGGGCTGGGACGTTGAGATATGTCGTTCTGAATTTACCGTCGACAGAACATGGCCGAGACACTGTAAGACTCGGCGCGGTGTGATTGGGCCGACACACTGGAGATCCGCTAGAACACCTTCCACCGTGTCATGAGTAAACGGATAGTAGGCTTCCCAGTTACCGGGCGGTCTCACTTGCTTCAACAGTTCGGCAACAAACGTGAGTCCGAGCTGTCCACTCAACTCATCAATCTTAAAGGCGTCCCGACTCGCTCGACTGACTAGCGCCCGCGGTACAATGATCCGGACATTGTCGTAGTCTCCGCTTCGCAGACTTAGGAAGACCTTGATGCCTCGCTTGCTACTATTAAACAGCGTCAGAAGCCCATCGCTGATTTCGTTACTTCTCACTGGCGATAGGGCCCCGACTCTCTGATACTCGTCGAGAAGGAGGAGCAAACGTGTACTGGCCCCGGAGCAATCGGAAAACAAGTTCCAGAGAGCGGCCAGCACCGATGCAGCATCTGTAGTTCCCCTTATCGGAGATGTGATCCCGGTACTGTTGAGCTCCCGCTGAGTTACCCCAGCGGCAGCCTGGAGCCATCTCGAGGCTATATGGCCCTTCCCTCCTGCATCGGTAGCGATATACCACAGTGCCTTCTCGACATCAAGATGTCGGCCTATTCCGGGCATGCCAAGAGCATCGAGTCTGGTTGCAAGCTTACGAGCAACGAGGTCTAGGAACTTCTCAATTGGTAGGTTTTGGACAATCTGCCGGTACAGGTCTAAGAAATGAAAGGCACCGTTAGGCACCTCACAGTACACTGAGGCAAAACCAGGCTCTGAGCGGGTTTCAACTTGCTGCCTCAAGAAGCAAAGGAAATGTGTCTTACCTGCACCCCATGTTGCCCAGATCAGGTATAGTGAATTGCTATCGTCGAGCCGCCATGATGTTATCAACCTATCAACTTGATGCTTGAGCTCCGGCCTGCCAGCCCAAATCAAACTTTGGTCGGGCGAAGGTGTTGAGGAGAACGGCCAACGCTTAAGTCCAAAAGCTTCTAGTTCGTTCATACGCGTCCACCTTCGACATACAACAGACGCGGTTGATTCGGCCCAGCAATCGGTGGGACAAGCGTTCCTACCCCCTCGGGTGTCTTTAGGACTAGCCAGCCCGATCCCGGCAAAGTGATTTGGTATGACCGTCTCGGGTCCATTGGGTCCACGCATCCCACTATCCTCGCCCTGCTCCCAGATTGTTTCCATATTTCACATCGACTGGCTGCAAAATCTGCCGACAGAGCTATCGAAGCTTGGCCGTCCTTGAAAAATCTCCTGGACTGGAGGCGATGTATCCGAGGCGACGCCGCCCAGCGCAGTTCCACGATGACATTCGGAAGGAGTGCGTGAACGAAAGCGCTGGGATCGGGGGAAGCAACGATCGCGGTCTTACCGGTTCGCCTGACCAGTTTGGATAGTCCCCAAGCCACAATTGATGCGGTTCTCCTGTCGAGATTCGCGAGGAAGTCATCTGCCAGCCATATGCTCTTGCCGCTGGCAGCTAGAAGCGCCAACCCCAGACGGTGACGCTGACCTTCAGAAAGAAGAGCAGGAGGCTTAAGGTAGAGGTGCGCTTCGCCAAGACCAGCGATGTTCAGGGCTGAGATCGCCTCGCTTAGGTCGGAGCCGAACTGATCAACAACCGCTCTACCGCTGGGGAAAGAGAGGTTCAACCATGCAACGTCATCGCGGCACAGCGGCTCAAGTTTACCTGAACGGAGCTCGATTGTCCCATTTCTTAGGCATCCTCCTAACGCTCGCAATAGCGTACTCTTGCCCGATCCGCTGGCGCCCGTTACCAGCACGACATCTCCACGATGAAGGTCAAAGCTGAAGTTGTGTAACACCGGAAATTCCAAATGCTCCTGGTGTATCCCGAAAGCTTCCCGTACCAAGCTAACACGAACTGACTCGTGAAGCTCGATAGAGTAGTTGAGGCTAATGTTGTGGGCTGAGGCCAAAACGCCTGGGTTCGTCTCGGTTCTATCAGAATGACTGTGAGTCTGGGTGCAGGTAGCTGCTTTGTTTATCCGATCGGCGAGTTCGAGAGTCAGGGCGCGAATTAGATACGGTTTGGAGGTCAATGGCTTTTCAAATGAGTACCCACCAGCCTGAGGCCGGGCTGCCCATCCATTTGTTCCGTATCTGGGCATCACGACGCCGGAAGCGTGGGTCATCCCAACATGCACAAAGCCCGCTTCCTCAAAAAACGGATGGAACTCGGTCATTGCGGCGACGACTTCTACGGCTAACGGCTTGGCGCCTTTGATGTCCCACCAATGGCGCACGTATCGGAACAAGTGCTCGGCCAGAAGCCGGCCTAAGCCAACATTTCTAAACTCTGGGTGCACTACGATGCGGGGTATCCTTACCAAGCGGTTTATTAGCCCCGTCGAATACTGTTCGGTGAATGTCACATTGAACAGCCTCATCCGTGGCGCTAGAGATGGTAGGGTGGAAGACACGACCCCATAACCTACGATTCCGTACCCTTCAATCTCCGCCATTAGAACCGCTCGTCTGCCAACGACCAGGTTTAGACCTTTGCCGCGATAGTGAAAGCTCTCCAGCGGCTTGGCTCGTGCCCAATCTGCCTCGCTAAGCCGTTCTCGTATTACGACTCGTTCTTCAAAAGGGGGCATGGGCAGTTGCAACTGGTGTTTGTAAGCCGGTGCCATCACTACCCAGCTTGGCAGACCGAGCGGACTTGTTGCTGCTTTAAGCACCAGTTCCTGTCCGAGGAGCCTTCTGCGGACAAGGGCATCCCCAACGCTCAAATACCTGAATGGAGGCAGAGTCAAAGACTCGCCGTTAGCAAGCTCCACGATAGTCCGATCCGCTTTCCGTTGAACCCCACAGACTAGCTCTGGTTGGAGCGTTGTTCGCGAGTCTAGCAGCATCTAACCTCGTCTGTTAACGCGCGTCTGGCCTCATTATCTATAACAATGAGCGCGATCTCGCCCTGTCGATCAACGTGAAATCTCATTAGACGAGGCATAGAATGGACCTTCTTTTCAATGTAGTCGGCAATGTAGCGGGGATCCACAAGAATACCGTGTCCGACGAACCACGCCCACACCGCATCATTTAGGGTCGTCAGCTCGGCCAAACCGGCAGTTTTCTCTGATACCGCCTCATAGGCTTCAGCTACGACGCTGCCAATTGTATCTGAGATGCTATCCGTCGCCGAAAGCAACCCACCTATCAACAGGGCCAAGGAATTTGAAGCGATGGCCAACTCAAGATCCCTTATGGAGCGCAGAGCCGCCAAGAAGGGGAGCATACGCGCACGTTGATCCGCCGTCACAACGAAGCGGTTACCGCTTGGAGTTTCTTCTTTGGACATCAGCCCGAAATCGCAGAGAGGTACCAAGTGCGGGAGGATCTTGTGAGGCCGCGTTTCCCTCTTGTAGGTCTTCTCTACAGTCCTGATCTGTTGTTTAATGAACACACGACTGCGAATGTTGTCCTCCGCCGACAAGTAGTCATTAAGGATTGAAACAATCATCCGTTCAACCGAATCGTCCCTTGTGAATTGCGCTTGGTCAAGATAACCTCCACTGACCACCTGCTGAGCAAGGGCCAGCATAAGCGCTCCATCGGCCTCAAGGTAGTATTTCAAGAGCAGGGCCACGACTTCCCGTGGCAAATCCCCGGACTCACTCGAACAAATGCTCTTGCCAAGCCAAGCTATAGCCTTTCCCTTCCCCGTTAGGCTCCAGTTCCTAGTGAGCAATCCAAGGGCTTTGGCCCATTCCACGTAAAACGTTGGCGCCGATTTTTCTATTGGCAGAGATGGGCGGGCAACTTTGAAAAGCCGGGACTGGATCGAAAGATCTGTACCGGGCGCGTCTTGAGACATGCATTCGCAACACAAGAGCACAAGGTGTTCGGGGTGACTCGCACTAAGGTGAGTCCTGAGAACCAGGCGTGTCAATACTCAAGGCCTCCGTGGAGGGTTAGCCGCGGACGTATTCTTATTGGAAAAATTCTGTTCACTGTGTCATTGGACAGTATGACAAATCCCGGATCCAACGACCGCACCATCCGCTCGAAACCGCGCTTCGAACCCGTGCTTGAACCAGTGGACGATACGGCATCGGGAGCCACGGTGTTGAGCATGGCCTGGGTGGCGTCAATGTCATCTCTCATGCTCATTGAATGAATCAGCAGTACATTCGCGTTCCTCCGTATAGAGGAATCGAGCCCGGAAGGTTGTTGGGTCGCCATCGCTATCGAGAGTCCCATGTTCCTGCCTTCGTTGACGTATCGGCGTAGGTGGGGTCTCGACGGCAGGACCCCCGTCTGCGGAATGTAGTTATGCGCCTCGTCGATCAAGAGCCACCCTCTAGGCAGCGCGCCAGCCAACTGCGTCTCCATGTCTCTGACGCTTTGCTCGCTTTTTTCTCGCTGCTTGCTGGCCATCCCCTGATCATGCGCTAACCGCCCCTTCAGGGACAACAACGCACGTTCTAATTGGTCGGCTGTCTGCCGTGTCTCCAGGATTCTCTTCGTAAACAGACCAATAACCAAGGCTCGCACCAAGACATCTAGGTTGCCTAGCAGGGCGACTGTCACCACTCCACGCTGGAAGATGGACGAAATGGGGGTCCCCGTGGAAGAGAACACCCCTAGCCGATCTAAGGCACGAAGCCGCCGGGCAAGTCCTCCGCGAGTGCTATGCTCGTACACCTGAAGTCGCGAAGCACTATCCAATGCACAAATCAGATCGGATACGTCGAACACCCCCGTCGCTTTTCGAAACCCACCGTCGAGACAATCGTACCCTGTGTCGCGCACCACTTCGAGGCAATCAGCGATCAGTTGCCCCATTGGATCGGAAAAGGTGTCCAGCCCAAATACGCCAGCCCAATCATCGGACGCTAGGTCGCATGGCCTGATGGCCAAGTGAAGCGTTTCTGCATCGTCAGGCGGGCGCGTACCGGACGGGACCAAGTACCTAACCGTGGGAGCCTCCATTGGAAGTTTCCAGCGGTCGAGTTCACGCACTTGCGGGGAATCCTTGGCCAACACGTTTGCCGCTGGGTAATGCATACCCCCATAGACGTTCAAAGTATCAATGAGCAGCACAGCCTGCTTGTCGCATTCCCCCTGGCCTACCCATGAATCGGAGGCCAAGCCTTCGGCAAGTACGCCCAGCGTGTATGTCTTGCCGCTACGCCGTTTGCCCACAATATAGACCGCGTGGGCGCCACGTGTGTCAAGCCACACAAGGCGGGTCATGGCTCCCGCACCCGACTCTGCAAGTTTGCCGAGAAGCACGGCGCAGGGCGATTCTGATTTGTTCGTGCGGGCTATTAGAATATCGGTGGACGAGGCGAAAGCGGGGGCGACTAGGGGCTCGTCGAAATCAAAGCTCTGCTCGAGGCGAAATGAAGTCCTCTCTATGGTGGTGCGCTGAGTCAGGGCTGCACCTCGACTGTCGTGACACAGGCGCGCGAATTCCTGTAAGCGCGGCCGAGAGCTCTCGTCATCAGCAACGAAATCTCTCTAGGTGTAATCACTTTCATGCTAGCCTTTATGGCGTCGATGGCCTCTCTGGTGAACGGGAAAAGATCCGCGGAAATCTGTTCGGAAGTCTGGTTTCTTGCATCGTCGCACATGCGTATAACCTCCGCCCCAGGGTGTCTTAGATGATTGATCAAATCGGTCACGAACGAATCAACGTCCTCATCTATTAGAGCCGGAATCTCAATGCGGTTAGGCCCCAGGCGAGACAAGACTGGCCCTTCTTTCCCGCCAAACGCGTCAGGCAGGTTTGTCAGTTGGCTCGCCGAAGCGCCAAACAAGACAGAAAGAAAGCGTTGGTTTGGGTCCGTTAGCCCGGTGAAGGCCGTGCGAAAAGTCGTGATCCCCTCCTCTCCCAGGTACTCGAGCCGTTCCATCTCGTCGAGTACTAGAACCATGGTTTTCTTCTGATGTTTTTTCATCAGCGAACCCAAAGTAATCAGAATCTGGGCCAACCGCGCCGGCGTTACATCCGCCAGGTTCTCCCTTTGCGTAAGGTTCTTGAGCATTGCACCGGAGACGGAGACCCCCGAGATCCAGGTCCAAAGGTCGGTGGAATCGAAATTGGGATCCCGGAGTCTCAAGGATGCTTTGGCGAGTTCTTCATCATTTCTAAACTCTTTAGTAACTTTGGCGATGATCTCAGATCCTCTTCCAGGAATCGGGGCTACGGTCTGCTCGATAAGATCTATTACCGTCTTCTCTCCCATTGCCGGCATTATGCCGTCTTTGTACAGATCAATAAACCTGGATCGCTTGTTCATATCAGGGCATTCCACCAACACGGGGAATATGGGCGTCAGCCGTTCAAGCTCCCGCAATGTCTTACGCAGAGTGTGCGTTTTTCCACTGCCATACGGGCCCCATAGCATCCTCTTGGGTGCTATGCCTGTCTCCAGGTCTATTGCAAGCGTTTCGACCAAATCCCCAATATTCACCCGCGATCGGCGGGCGTAGAAATCAGAGTCCTCGCCTGTGGGATCTAGGATCAAGTTGTCACGGCTCAGACCATACTTGTCACCCAATAGCCCCATGAGATCCTCCTAGTTCTTTGATGAATAGAGCTCGAAAAAGTGTTGAACCAGTTGGCGACTAATTGAAGAATCGTTGCGTATCTTGATCCCCAGCTCCAAGTTGCGTCCGCGTGTGAGGTTCTCTGACCCGAACAAAGCTGTGCTACTACCGCCGTTCTTGCCAGGCTCCCTAAGAAAGAGCTTCGTGTGCAAGGCGGAGACGAACTGTATGTCGGCACGCAATGCCCGAAGCCATTCAATGGATTCCGCCAGCCGCTTTTTCCACGGCGACGCGCCTGACGGGGGGCGCGTGATGACGATAAGCGTTATCTCCTGGCCGGAGTAGCTCTCTGCCCTATCGATAGCCGCCAGTAGCAAGGATTTCAACCTCTCGTTGAGGTCGATCCAAGGAGAGGCCAAGTAAACGCTGCCAAAAGTTGGATCCTCATATAGCTCTTCGATGAACCTGTGAGTCATTCCTTCTGTGACAAGCTCGTATGTGCGAAGCTCCGGAAACTCGTTTAAGAGCTCGCGGACTACTTTGCGGATGTCACCACCAACAAGGCCTTCTGACAAACAAACGACTTGCCGGCCCAGCCTGCTCAACGTTAGACGTCCCCCTATCTCCATACACCAGCCGGCCTGCCGAAGAGATGAAACCAATTCTCCCGCGTTGTTAACCCCCATGTTCTCGGCCGACCGGATAAGCTCCGACTGTGATAGCGCCAGAGGGCGGGCAGAGAGGAGGCGCATTGTATCCGAGATCCCTGGCCTGGAAAGAAGCCCTAGGGCGTCTGAGGCAATGGCAGAAGTGCCCTCAGCAAATAGTCCAACTGAAGAACGAAACAACATATCTACCTGAGAGGCTCTCCCCGGATTAATTGGTGTTAGCAGTTTCTTTGCAGTAAGAAGCACATAGCATGCGGTTTGGGGGTCGATAGTTGTCGCGGCTGGATGTGCCCAGGCCGGACGCACCTCCTGGACGATATCGAGCAAGTGACCTAGCCTATCCTTGTTCTCGAAACGGCCTTTGACACGGGGCCAGAAACGTTTGGACACAAGAATCTGCGACGATATCGAGCAAGTGACCTAGCCTATCCTTGTTCTCGAAACGGCCTTTGACACGGGGCCAGAAACGTTTGGACACAAGAATCTGCTTCAACTCACCTAAGTAAAGGTAGCCTACGGGTGAAGTCGGGCAGACACCGAACTTCAGGGCACCTTCAGGTCTCTGCCTTTCTGCCAGGACATCTTTCAGGTGAGGAAACTCCTTTATAACCCAGTCTGCTCCTAGTTCAGGTGAGGCAACCTCATCAACGAGCTCCGCGAGACTTTGTTCGAGCAGCCGTATGGCACTACCAACGGCATCATTTGGCTCCCAGACTTGGCGTTCATTTGTGATTCGGGGAATCATTGATCGCCTGCCAATCTATTATTCCTGTAGGATCGGCCCTAGTATCCGTCTACGCGTTGCGCATGTCAAGGCAAACGGCGTCAAGCGGCAATTGCGAGCCGCACAGGACTCAGGTGGCGCCTCCCCCCGGCGATTTCGAGTGGACCGTTTGCTAGACCGCTCGCGATCTCTGGGACAGACCTGACCGGCCGGAGCCGACCACTGAACTTGCCCTGCCGTGCCTAGGCAATGAGGCACCCCCGTAACCGTCGACGCCGCCAAAGACAGGCGCACAGCATGCTACCTATCCCTAGGGTCCCTCCATTCGCTCGGCTTGCGCATCCTGAGCCGCCGTATTAACTCATCAAGGGCTGCCGAACGCTCGGCCGCATTGGCGGACTTACCGCCGATAGACTTTAGCTCATCCATACTCTTTCTCGACATTTCGGGAGCGAACGCGGAAGCCTTAAATTTGAGCGAAGCGCTCGGGTCGGGTCGGGCCGGCTCTGAAGCGAGGGGTGCAGGTAGCAGTGTAGTAGGAGCGGGCTGCTCACCTGCCTTCATCATCTCGCCTACAAGGGGAGGAGGCTGTACAGATGGTAGCACACTTCCCAGTCGTCGCCGTGCTTCGGACTCTGACACCCCCTCGCCAGTAGCATACTTGAACTCCACCTTGACTTTGGGCTTGCCTGTAGGAGCCCCTACGGGCGGGGGGAGCACACGCTCCCGCCCCATCTCAAGCCTGGCTGGTCTTCCCGCGCGGCGGTTTTCCATTTCGGCCTGGGCTCCTGCGGCCGGCACTGGGTCGCTCGTATCACGCGCAGGATTGCTGAGGGCTTGGCCGGACAACGGCTTCGTCTCAGGGTTTCGCACACGGAGCGGGCCGGGAATTCGGGGAGGTGCGCGAGGTTCCACATTAGCCGGGGAAGGCACGCGGGCTTTACGTTTATTCTTGCCCCTCTCGGGATCCTCAGGCTCCTGGGGATGCCTCTTTCCGGCGGCGCCAGCACCGCCGGACATAAACTTCATACGGCTTGGATGCCGAAGCTTTTTTAGTGCTTTTTCCTCTATCTGCCGGACCCGCTCACGTGTTACTCCAAGCTTTTTAACCTCCTCAAGCGTCCGTTCCCTGCCATCCTCAAGGCCAAATCGCAGGTTCAGAGCTCTTCTTTGATGTGGGGTCAGTGTGTGGAGCACATCGTCTATTTTTCCTTGCATGAGGCGTCTCTCTACCTCGTCGTCGTAGGTATAAACAGCCTCTGAAAAACGTTCCAGATAGAGATCTGGGATGCTGCCAAAAATATCGCCTACGAGGTAGGCATCTTCGATTGCTTCAAAGTTGCCTTCGTGTTCGTCATCACAGGCAGCAGACGATTCTCTTTTCCGTTCTGCTTTGGCCATCGCCTCCTGCCTATGAACCGGCACCGGTATGACGCGACCCGAGTCTGCGATCGCGCGCGTTATCGCCTGGCGAATCCAGTAGGTTGCGTAAGTCGCGAACGTATAACCCTTCTCCGGATCAAATCTTTCCACAGCCTTCAGTAAGCCGATGTTGCCTTCCTGGACGCGATCGTCGAGTTCCAATCCTGATCGTGGGTACCGCTCTGCGACCCAAAATACAAGTCTCAAATGTCGCTCTGCTATTCGGTTCCTGGCGCATTGTTGAGCGTGCCGGATTTGAGACACACAGGCCTCCAGTTTTGCCAAAGACAAAGTCCGCTCGCTTTGGTCATCAGAGCCACCAACCGGGGCTTCTGCCGCGAACAGCAACGCGCGAAACTCTCCGAATTGCATCAGCAAAGAAATCCCTATGGTTGGCTCATACTTAGTTCTTGATTCGTCGCTCGTGGATAAAGCTGCGTAAAGTTGGGCAACGTCCGGAAGGTTCACTGCAATCGGAACTCCCCTCGGAACGCGAGACAGCCACCTCAAGATGGCACGAGCCTTACCTTGATCATCCTTTTCCGCAACGGACGGTAGCCCGCAAAAACGCCGCCAAGCGAGTATGGGCTCCCAGCCTTGAGCTTCTCGCTCCTTGGAGAGCCGGTTTGTTGATGCATGTTCTAGAAGTGCGTAAGGTCCTGTGAGCCTGCCCAGCTTTATCTTCACTAGCAGCTTGCTCAATCCTTCATATTCAGCTTGAGTCTCTGTTCGTAGGCCCTCGTCTTTTCGTACGCGTTGCCGTGGGGCGAAGGTTCCCGATCCCAGACCTGTGCATTGCTGGGAGATTGACAGATAGCGGCCCACCGACGAGTCAGAAATAGTGAAATCAGGATAGCGCTGCCGCACCATCTTGGCAACCACAGAGAAGTGGGCGGGGGCTCCGTGGATCGAAAGCTCGATCTCCGCCGCGCGTTGAATGAGGCCACGGATCTCTCTTAGAACCATCCGGCCATCGACCTTGAATAGCTGATCATCTCCACCAGCTAGTGGCTCGGATTTGCTCCCAGAGATCGCCTCGGAGGGTGGAACTCCATTTGCGATAGGGCACTCGCACGTTGAGTAGAAGGGGCACTCCACGTGGTCAAAGTCGCAATCCCGAAAGCAGTCCGGCTCAGGTGGGTCGGTGCCCAGAGCTCGACGCCACAGGGTTTTCACTCTTTGGTGCCTATGGGAAGTACATTTAGCAGGTGCGCTGCTGGAGAGGGCGTTCCCCTGCGATGCTAACAGCTTGGTGTGCTAAGCCGGAGATGTTCGCCTGGAGCATCAGATGGAGGGTATCGTGACAATGAATCCGGGTGTCTTCGCTCCGCCTGCTCTGGCGTTGAAGCCGAGATCCTGTCAATAGGTGTGTGAATAGGGTCAGGCGGCGGCCTCCTCCCGTGTTGATTCCTTGCCGTCGTTGTACTCCGCGCGCGCGTAACCGTAGGGAGACCTCCGGGTGTGTTCCCCCTATGTCGAAGGCCAGGGAGCGCCCCCGCTGAAGGTACTTGCCGGCATCGTGCAGCAGCGCTGCCAGCACCACGGTCTGGAACTCCCGAGGGTCTCCCATCGAAAAACCACCTTCCCCGGCCCAGCTCAATCCCTAATCGTTAGGCGCGCCCGTCAAACTGGCGGGAATTGATGCCCGTACCCTATACCTTAATGCTGCAAAAGTCAAATGGGTAGACTGAGCGCTAGCAGTGGGTAAGTTGATCGCCTAGCGGAAGTCCCAACCATTGTGGCGGACGAAAGCACGCCAAAGAGGACCGCGCACTTGGCGGTTTCGCTCGCTTTTTCGCCAGGACGGTACTCGCTGGTGACAATCCTTGGTCTCCTTCCCGCCATGGGTCGCGGGGACGCGCACGCCGGATCCCCGTCGCCGCCCCCGCGGGGGACAAGCCCCCGCGCTACGTGCTTGGCTCCGAGCGTGGGGTTTGGCGTCCCGTCCCAGGGCGGACAGGGCCGTCCGCCCCTACGTCCGCTACGCATGGCGCCGCCTGTTCACCGGCTGTTCTCTGGTCCCCAGGGGCAGCCCCTTCAGCGGGCTTTGGCTTCTCAGCCCGACCTGGCTTTAGGCTCGGGCGTGGCTGCCGGCGTCGTTTATGGCGTTGACGATGGCAGCGCCGGAAGCCCCCACCGCGCCCATGCCCAACTCCTTCGTGCCATAGGGCCCCTCGCGCGGATCATTCGTCTCCACGATGATAGGGGTGACCTCGGGCATTTCCAGCGCGGTAAGCATCTTATAGTCGCCATAGGAAGGGTTGAGTATCCCAGTGGTTACAGTTCACTGCCAAGGCCTCGGTGCAAACCGGCTGCAGCCGCCGGCAATCGGGGAAAATACACCCAGGCTATCGCCGTCGGCCAAAACGTAGTCCGCGTCCCGGATGATCCCGCTGACGAAGGCCTGCTTCATCTCCCCTTCGGGGATGCCTAGCTCCTGGAGAAGATCCCTGATCTTGGATCCTGTCGCCAACTCCACGGTGAACGACTGGCCGTGGGGTATCTCCGGGCGGTACTTGCGTAGGGTGGCATAGA
>ORJL011329421.1_pt1 | contig 15459 bp, 7 predicted proteins | sample 1779941 | NCBI WGS metagenome assembly ORJL01 (sample SAMEA104232317, study PRJEB22302) | groundwater metagenome | biome: forest; feature: aquifer; material: groundwater | place: USA | collected 2011-08-07 | depth 5.8 m | reverse complement strand
TCGGCCTTGCCGTCGGGGGCGCTTAGCCGCTCCTGCACGCCGTTCTTGCTGTCGCGGTAAACGACTTTCACCCCGTCAAGCGGGGTTCGCGTAGCCTCGTCAACGAAAATGACTATGGTCTTATGCGCTGGCGGCGGGGCGTCAGCAGAGGTTTTGAGGCTTGCCGTGACGGGCTCGCCGACGACAACCGCGCGCTTTAGCAGTTCAAACCCGTCCTTGGTGACTTCGATGACGCCCCTGCTGCCTTTCGGCAGTCCCGCGAAGGACGCCGAACCGCCTTCGTCGGTAGTTGCAGTGAAAGTCTTGCCGCCGTCGAGAGTGAGGCTCACCGAAGCAGCGGCAACAGGATTGCCTTCCGCAAGCACTTGGACGTCAAGGGACGCGGTCTGGGGCGCGAAGATGTTGGGCACGCCGCCAAACGCGCCCAGGCCAAAGCCGATTGCAAAAAGAATTGCGAAAAGCAGCACTACGGTGATAGGAAAGCTGGGAACGCCGTTTTTCTCAATAGGCTCGACCCAGTACTGGTAGATAGGCACCTGCTTTTCCGCCAGCCAGTCGCACAAGTCGTAATACTTGTCCTCAAGGCCGCGGTAAAAACCGCCCCCCGAAACCTGCTCTCCTTCCCCCATGTAACCGCTTTAATTAGCCACTCGGCAGTTTAAAAAGAATTTGGTGGGTTTCTACAGATGCCAAACGGGCTGCTAGTCCTTGACGAACCACATTTCAACGTCAATGAGCGCCTTTTGGTGAACGCGCTCAAAGTTGAGCGCATATCCATTGATGAATTCGGTGTTTCCGTCGGTGCGCATGAGTTTCTTGTATTTAACTACCATGTAGAGGTTGTCTTTCCTGCAGATTTCCGTATTCCCCGGAAGAATGTTCATGCTGTCGACTACGCTGCGCGTGCAGTCGAACTTAGTTTTTGCACCATTAGTGTTCGTTGCCCAAAATTCAAGGTACGCACTGTCATCATATGCTCTTACGGCTGTCAGTAGGGCGGTAACGCGGTAGCCGCCCAGCACGCCCGCCCCGTCGTTGAACTTGTATTCCTTGCCGCGGCCGAGCAGCATCTCGCCGCCCCACGCGCGCTTGCCGTCAATCTTGGAATTGCCGGTATAGCCTTGGCCGATGGGGCCTTCCTGCTCGTAGATTTTTTGGTTGTTGAAGTCGTTTGACGATTCGACGGTGAATTCTTTTTCAAGCACGCCCTCAATCTTTTCGAGGCTAGGCCCGACTTCCACCTTGACTTTGTAGGTGCCGCTGTCTGGAATACCGCTTGAGATGAAGACGTAGTCCTTGGAGTTGGATTTTGTCAGGTACTTGCCCTTGAAGTCAGTGTAAAGCGCGTAGGAAGACTCGAGCCGTCCTTGCACGAGCCGCTGCAGCTTAATCCTACCCTTGCACTTGCTTGCCGCGTTTTCCTTGCACATGGCGTCGAGAATCGCCTTGTCGTAGGTGATGATGAAGTTGAATGGCGTGCCTTCGGAAACGCTGTCGGAACCCGTTGAGAGCGTGATGCTCTTGACCGCACCGGGCTTGGTGCCTGCCGGCGCCGTTTCGGTGCCCTCGCCGGTGCCGAACTTGAGGTCAACTACGCTTTCGTATTCCGCCCCGCCCTGGAGCTTGAGCTTCAGCTTGGCGTCGGGGTTGTCAACATTGACTGTTACCTTGGCGTATTTTCCTTTAGCCCCGTCAAACGCCTCGGCGGCCTTGACGTTAAGGGAATTGCCGCTTGCGTCAAGGAGAAACGCGGCAATTGAAATCTGGTCTTCGGGAATTTCGACAAAGCCCGTGAGCTGTTTTGCTGACTTGGATGGCTCTGCCGAGTCAAACGCCTTGGCGTCAATAGTGATTGATGCAGCCGACACTGCAGTGGTGAGCGCGAGAAAGACTGCAAGTGCCAGTAATTTCCTCATTTTAACCAAACCCTACTGTCTTGAGTGGCTTCTTGCCCTTTGGAGTCGTCGACTTTGCTGGAGCAGCCGGCGCAGCTGGCCCGACGGCATGCTCGCCTATTTTCTTGGTTTGAAGGTCCTTGGGCTTGTTCTTTTCGTTTTGCTTGTCGATTTCGTCGTCCGTGCCGACTTGCAGCTGGACTTTGGCCGAGAGCTTCTTGCCGCTCACGCGGGCGGCAGTTTCGATGGTGTAGGCGCCTAGCTTGCCTAGCGGGATTTTGAAGTAGTAGACGCCATCCTCGCCCACTGCCTCTGCAGGCTCGGTGAGTGTCTTGCAGCCCTCGCCGCACTTGAAAGTGCCGTAGGCAAAGAGCACCATGCCTTCTTCTGAAAGCACGCGCATTCCCGCAGTGCCGGGGTCAATGATCTTGGGGAACTTCACGCCGATGTAGGGCTTGCGGCCGGCCTTGATTGGGTTTGGCGCCTTGGTTGTCTTTGAGGCCGTGGCAAGAGTCGCGGTTGCAATGCCGATTCCCTCCTCGTCAAAGTCGTTTCCTGCAAGCGGCGCCTTGAGCGTGAGTTCGGCGTCTGAGGGCGTGGAGTAGGCGCTTGCCTTGAGGCCAAGTGCCATGCCGCGGATGGTGTAGGAAACTACAGTTGCGGGGTCGTCGCCCACCTGAAGGGTGACTTGGAACGGCAGCTTGAGCAAGTCAAGGGGAGTTGCCGGGGTTTGCCTCATGATTTCCAACACTGCCTCGGGGTCGAGCTTGAGGAAAATGCCCTTGCCCGCGTTGCAGGTCGGGCCTCCATGGTCAAAGAGAATTACTTCAGTTGCGAACTGGTCGCCGCTAGGCCGGGTGGACACGCTCTTTTGAGAGTCGAACCTGCAGCCAACAGGAAGCGAGGCGGCAGTGGGGTAGAAGCGGTAGGCACAAGTGTCGCCGTCGCCCTCTGGAGCCCAGCCCTTGCCTTTGGTGCTGCCGTCAAAGCACTTGTCAATTGCGACCGAGTCGCCGGCTTTCTTGAGCGTGATGAGCATCTTGCTTGGCACTTGCGCTGCGTAGATGTCGATTTGCCGCTTGGGCCGCGTTGCCAAGAGCAGGCTGCCTTTTGCAGGGCTAAGGTCGCTGCCGGGCTTGAAGGCAGCGTCGATGAAGATTGAATTGCCGTTTGCCGAGGCGCTGATGGCCTCTGCAGAGGCCATTGTGGGCTTGAGCATGTGCGTGCTGAGCTTAGTGCTTGCCTTGTAGTCGCTCTCGGAGTTCTTCACCGCCTTGCCAGTGCGCGAGTCAACCAAAAGCGCGATTTGAGTGGGGCTAAAGTCGTCGGCAACCACCTTTACAGCAACGTTGAACTCAAGAGTCGGCCCTGCGCTTGTGAGCTTGACGCGCAGGCTGCCTGAGTCTGAAATGCTTTGGGGATAGTCGGCCTCGGACTGCCACTGGGTTGCGGCGTCCCTGCCGGTGTAGTCTAGCGCTATGCGGAGCCGGCCGTTATCGCCGCACTCGACATCGGCTGTTGGCTTGCCCTTGAGGGAAGTTTCGAGCTGGCTCTTGTCGCACAGGAACGGGATGGCAGTGCCGTCGGGCGACTTGACGGGGATTGTCGTTGAGTACTCGCCCTTGAGGGTGAGCGGATTGAGCTTGATCTCGACTGACTTGGGCACGCCCGTCTTCTCGACGTCGTAGTCCGACACGCGGATGACTTGCCCCTTCGCAAGCCCCGCAATGGGCTGCCGGCACCACATTGGCTGCAGCGACTGCGACTGGCCCGCGCTTTGGCCAAAGGCGTTGATGACGTTGATGAGCACCTGCACGTTCTTCGTGCGCACTTTCCCGGATGGCGTGGTTTCGCTTACTTTCAGCGTGTTGGCCTGGCTAAAGCCGCTCGTGGCCGCGGTGCCAAAGTAGTTGGCCGCAACAGTAATCTCGCTTCTGCTGCAGCTTACTGTGGGCGGTTGCATTTGCACCTGGCTTCCAGCAGCCTGCAGGGCCGCCCTTCCGCCCACGACCAGGCCCGTGCAGTAGCTCAACTGGCAGGCAGTTGGGTTGCCGCACACTGAAGGCAGTTGGCAGCCCGGCGGCAGGCCGTTGGGGAAGCCCACTGCAATTGGGTTGATTGGTTGGGACACGCTGCCAAAACTGCCAAAGCCGCCTGCAGCGCCAAATTGCGATTGGCCGAAGCCGCCTCCAAAACCGTATTGCTGGCCGCCAAAGCCGCCACCGTAGTAGTTGCCGAGTCCGCCTTGCTGGCCGGAGTATCCGCCAAAGCCACCGTATTGCTGGTTGAAGCCATAGTTGGGGTTGCCTCCTGCCACCCACGGGTATTGCGTTTGCAGCGCCGGCCGTTGTTCAGCTGCAGACTGCTTGCTAAACGCGCCGGGCTCGAAGTAGTCAAAGCCCGGCAGGTACTGCTGGCAAATGGGGCAGAGCTCGGGGTTGGTGAGCACTTTTGGCACGCGGCAGCTTTCAGGAACGTCCGGCGGGTAGAGAATGGAGGCTGCGTCAGAAAGTGGTTGGCCCTGCCAGTAAGCCTGGGGCTGGAAGGCAATTTGGGGCGCGGCGTAGGGCATGCCTGGAATGCCGCCGCCCCATTGTCCGCCGGCGCCGGCACCCAAAAAGCCCTGCATTTGGCACTCGGGCTCGCGCAGGAAGTTGACCTTGATGGTGCGCTGGTTGCCCGTGTCAATGCCGAATGCCGAGCCGCCAAACTGGCCGGCCTGGACGTTTTGCTGGGAATAGACGTTGAGCACGATGGTGCCCGGAAGAGAGTCTATTCCGGTGACCGGCCTTGAGAGCTGGCCGCCCGCGATGTTGGCGGCGCTTACAATCACGCGGATGGTTTTCTTGAGCATGGGGCCGGCTTGGGCACCTGAAGACACTCCACCGCTAGCGCCGCTTCCTGCAATTGGCTCGAAGCTGACTTGGAAGCTGCCGCCCTGGACCATGCCGCGCCAGAGCAGTTCGGTGGGGAAGCCCGCGTAGTCTGCAGTTGCGTGGACAATGCCGCCGCTGCAGTCGAGAGTGACGTAGTTGGTAAGGAGCGTGGCTGGCTCCTGTTCCTCAAAGAACCCTGCGGGCCGCAGTTGCGAGCAGCTCACTGGCTTTGCGGAAAGCAGCTTGGCGTGGTAAGTGGCCTCGGCGAACCTGTCGTTGTTGAGGTAGAGCGTAATCTCGTTTGGCAGCGCCTCGTAGAGGCTCTCGGCGCAAATGCCGCATTGGCTGCCGCAGTCAACGCCAGTCTCGTTCCCGTTCTTCACCCCGTCAGTGCAGGTTGGCGCCGCGGGGCAGGCGCTGCACGGGCCGCCGCAGTCGACGTTCGCCTCCCGCTGGTTCTTCACCCCGTCCGTGCAGGTGGCCGGGTCGTCCGGCAATCCCGCCATGTCCTGTGCGGAAACGCGCATGGGCCGCGTCACAAACGAAGCGTCGGCGCACTGGACATAGAGCGTGCCGGTGCCGACGTAAGTGCGGTAGAGGTTTTGGAAAGTAGCGTAGTCGGCGCTGATTTGGGCGACTCCCTGGCTGCAGAGGGCAGAGTCAACAGAGACGAAGTTGGGAAGGGCAGTGAGCGGGTTTTGCGAGTCAAGGTAGGAGGCGCGCACTTCGCAGCTTGCGGGCTTGCAGCCCGCGTCAATCACCGGCTTGAGGCTGTAGCTCTTTCGTGCCAGGCCCTCGTCGTTGAGCTTGATTGAGATTGTGGCAGGCACTTGCGGGTAGCCCGAGTAACTGCAGTTCCTGGCGCAGCCGCCTCCGCAGTCAACGCCCGCCTCGTTGCCGTTGGTGATGCCGTCAGAGCAGCTTGCGACAAGCGGGCAGTCGGCAGTGCAGCTTGCGCCGTCCTCGCCCCGGGCGGTTTCGCACACGCCGTCGCCGCAGGCCGCGGGCCCGTCGGGAATGTTTGCCATGCGGCTTGCGCTTACCGTCAGGTCGCGGGTTTGGGCCGTGTTGCCTGGCCTAAGGAGGCGCACTTGGGCGTTTTGCTTGAGTGACTTGTAGAGGCCGGGGGGCGTCGGGAAGCCCGCGTAGTCTGCAACAACGTGAAGATAGCCGTTTGCGCACGCGTTGGTGTCAAGGCGCACGAAGTTGGTGATGGAATCCGCGCCAGTGCCGCCAGTTGCGCGAAGCTCGCAGCCGCTGATTGGCCCGGGAACATTCTCAAGCGAGTAATAGCCTTCTGCAAAGGCAAAGTCGTCAAGGTAAAGGTCAAGCCTGGAAGGCAGGACGGGATAGCCGTTGGGAATGGGCGTTGGCGAGATGCTTGGTGCGGGAGTGGGGGTTGCGCCGCCCGTGGGAGTTGGAGTCGGGGTTGCGCTAGCGGCATTGCACACCTTGGCCCCGGCGCCGGGCACCAGCACCAGGCCAATTGCCGCGTCGGGCTGGGGCAAGCCGTTTAGCGTTCGGCTTACGAAAATCCTGCCAGTTGCCCCTGCTGCGGGGAGGCACTGGGTTGCAAAGTCGTAGGAAACTGCAAGGGAGAGCACCTCGCCGCCGCACTGCATCTGCAGGGCAGCCTCGTCAATGGGATTGGAGCCGGACGGTGCAAAGCGGCAGCCGCGCACTTGCCCCAAGTCTCCGATGTAGTAGAATGCCTGCGCCACTCCGGTCTCGTCAACAAGCAGGCGGATGCTTGAGGGCACCTGCGGGTAGGTTTCGGCCGGCGTGGGGGGCGAAGTGACGTTGACAAGAGCGCCGACTATTGCATAAGCCCTGGCGCTTCCTGCAGTTGCGCTGAACATGATTATGCATTCGGTCGAGGCGCGGGCGCCCTGCTGGAGCTTGACTGAAACATCAACGTCAGTGCTGTCAAGAGAAAACTGGGCTGGCTCGACTGACAGCAGCGTGCTTTGGACAAACGAGCCGCCAACGCTGCAGCGCACTGCGGTGCCCACGCGCGATTGCATTGGCAGGGTTGACGCGATGTGCACTGGCAGCGCCTGTTGCGGGGTCGAGAGGCCCGAGAAGCCAAGGGCGTTCGGGTCTGCTGTGATGAAGTTTCCTGCAATGACTGAAATGCCGCACGACTCGAAAGTCTCAAAGTCAGGGTGCTCGAGGCGCAGGCCAATCTTACCCAGGGCCGATGGCTTGAGCGCAACGAGGTAAACGCCGCTCCTGCCGCGGTTGGTCGAGCCGTCGCCTGCAACGACAATCTCGTTGCCTCCAAGGGGCGCGCCGTCACACTCGGTCATCGTGAGTGTCGCGCCAGTCACCGGCTTGCCGAGCTTGTCAACAACAGTAATGCGCTCGCTTGAGTCAATGCCAAGCACGAGCTCGGCAAACTGCACTCGCGGGGTGAATGCGTTGGTGCCGGTGACGCGGACAAAAAGCGGCGCCCGCCGCGCGTCCCCGCCGGGCACGTGGATGAAGAAGTCAACGGGCGCGCGCACTGCGGGCTGGGTTGCCTTGAGCCGCACCGTGCCGTCGACGCGCTCGCCCGGCGAGGCGCTTATCGAAAGGGCCTGTTCGACCGTAGCGCCCGGCTCGGCCAACTGGAGTGTCGAGAGGGGCAGGCCGCTAAACGAGGAGGTAGTGTTGTAGTCAAAGCCAAGCACTTGGGCGCTTGGGGCGGCAATGCCTGCATAGTCAATGCCGAGTGGCGAGATTATGGTGAACTGGAGCGTAAATTCTTTTCCAAGCTCAACTGGAAAGCCGTTGCCGCCAGAAAGGCCCTTGGCGTCGGCAAATGAAAAGCGGGTGCACACGCCGCTGGCATCGCAGGCAAGGGGCCTGCTGGTGACGCGCAGGCCGGTGTTCTCAAGGCTGGAGCCGCAGAAGTCTGCCGGGGTGATTTGCTGGCGCGCCTGCACTTTGTTGAGAAGCAGGGCCGCCCTAGCCTTGTCAAGGGGATATAGCATGGGCACGCCCTCCTTGTACGCGTACGCGCGGTACTCAATCGCAAGGCGCACGCCGCCGGGCACGTCGTTTTTCACCCTGAAGGTAAATTCAATGTCCTTTGTCTCGGTGATGCCGGCCGGGTAGGCCGCTTCGGCCCACTTGGCTGCGATGGATTGGGTCGAGCCGTTTGCCGAAACGTCGCAGCCCTGGGGTGCAATAGTAGGGCCGTAGCCTGCAAGAGTGGCGCCGGGGGCGTAAATCCTGGTGATGGCCGCCTCGTTTTGCGCCACGTCAACGCCGCTGCCTACGCGGAAGTAAATTCCCGCAAGCGTGTTGCCCTGTTGTGCCGAGAGGCGGAAGCGCGCTTTATACGATTGCGCGTTGTCAATCTCGAGCACGCGGTTGCCGAGTGCGTCAAACACGCCGAGGAATTCCGCCGCCACTGCCTTGAGGTCGGCCTCGGAATAAAGCTCTGCCTTGAGTGCAGCGCGCTCGCTTGCGGCGAAAGTGCGCGGCGTTGTCGTCAAATCAATGTATCCGGGCGCGCCGAAAGTGAATGTGTACGGCCTGCCGGCGTCAAGCGTCATCGTGCAAGTGCCGGTCGCGTCTGTGATGCAGCTTGTTGCCGCCGAGCCGTTGGTAAATGCTTGTGCAAGGCCGTTTGAGACGTTGCGGCCCGAGAGCTTGTCAATGGCAATGGCCCGCACAAAAGCCTGCGGGTACTTGAGCTGCACTTTTAGCACCGTGCCTTGTTGCACCACTGCAACCCCGTCGCTCTCGCCCGCCTTGTCGCCAAGCGTTGCCAGTGCAACTAGCTTGTAGCCGGCAGAGTCGAGCTTGGTGGGCACGATAGCGCGCGCGATGCCGTCTGGCCCGGCGTAGAGAGTTGGCAGGCCGACGGAGAAGCCGTTGCGCGAGCCGCCCCGCGAGATTAGGGTGATGATTGCGCCCGAAGCCGGCTCGCCGTCGGCAGTGACTTGCACTGTCGCGTCGGCAAAATTGCCGGCCGCCTGTTCCTCAAGCGTGATGGTGAAGCTGTCGCCGGTTTTTGCAGAGGCCTTGAAGCCCGGCAAGTAGCTTTCTGCAAACGCGGTGGCGTAATAGCTTTCGGTGGCGCTTGCGTCAAATAGCGCGGTTCCGCTCTCGTCAGTGAATTTCATGTCAACACGGGCGTTGGTCGCCCGCGAGTAAAGCGACACTTGCGCTTCGGGAACGGGTGTGCCGCCTGCAGCCTCGACGGCAACTGCAATGCCGTACGCCTTCTCAACTGCCTTGCGCCTCAGCTGCACGGTGAGTTCCTTGTAGTTCGAGTCAACTGAAAAAGCGGCGCTCTCAAAAGCCTCGAAGGCGCCCTTGGCATCGCTGGCGCGGATGAAGTAGGTCTTGCCGCGGTCGACTTGCTCGAACAAGGCAGCGCCCTGGCTTGATTGCGCGCTGCCGGCGGTGACGCCCAAAGAGTCAACGAGTGTCACGAGAATGCCGCTTGCAGGCGCGCCTGTTGGCGAGAGGATTGTCGCGCGCACTGTCGCCATTGCAGCTGGCGTGGGCTCCGGCTTTCTAAGCACGATGCGGATGGGCGAGTCTGCAGCGGATTGCAGCTCGAGTTTGGTGATTCCCGAAAGCACGCCGTCATCATATCCCGTGCGCTGGGCGGTGGCGCTTGCGGTGTCGGGCAGCGTCTCGAACGGGATTTCCGCCAGGCCCGTCGCGTCGGTGACTCCCGAGCGGTCGCCGGTCGGGGTGGAGAGGCGGACTATGGCGCCTGCGATTGGGAGGCTGTCTGCATCGACAACCGCGACTTGCACGCGGCTTACCTTGGCGAGCGCGTTTTCGGACTCGAGCGTCACCGTGCCGCCGTTGCTCTCGGAAGACAATGTAGTTTCATCCAGCTTGTGGCCTGCCGCCTCGGTCCGCGCGTGCAGCTCGCCTGCGGGTGCAGAGTTGAATGACGCGAATCCGGCCGAGTCGCTGACGCTGGAGTCGACTTTCTTGCCGTCTGCAGTAAGCAGGGTGACTGTCGCGCCAGGAACGCCCGTGCCGCCGGCATCCTGCACCTGCAGCGTTATTTTCCTCGCACCGCCGGCACTTCCCGGCAGAAGCGGCAGGGCAAGAAAGGCAATTGCGAGGACAACCAGGATTGCGAGTGCGGGGACGAGTATCTTGGGGCTGGGGAAGCCGCGTTCTTCCAGCTGTTCCAAAAACTCCTCGTACTGTTCGGACGCTCCCATTGGCCGCATTACCCCATCTTCCACTGCGAAAACAGACAGTTACTTGTGGCAACGCCGGTTTAAAAAAGCAGTGATTACGGATTAGCCCTGCGCGCGCTCAACGGGGTTGACGTGCACGGGACGCATGTACCAGCAGAAGTTGTTCGCAAGCGGGTTGACGAGCGTTTCGGGAAGAGTGTCAACGAACTTGATTTTGAAATCAAGGCCCTCGACGGGTGCGCACGGCTGGTTGCCTGGGACATCCGGGCTGCAGTCGGTTCGCGCGTAGAGGAAGAGATTGTCGAAGTTAATGCCGTTTGGCCGGCCGGCACTGATTGCAGGCCAGTCGGAACTGCCGTCGGCCTTAATCTCGGGGCACAATTGGTAGAACCCTTTGGGGTCGTTCGGGTTGCGCACGCCCATTCCCTCAATGAGCACCTTGGTGTCGCACAGCCCGAACTGCTCGCACAAGGCCGTGCCGTCCCTCAGCTTGTTTGCCGGGTCAAAGAGGCGGCACACGCCCGTCTTGACATTCGGGTCGGGGTCGAGGAAGGTTTTTAGGAACAGTTTCTTCGCCTTCTCCCGGGCGTCTGCCTCGGAGGTGAACGGCTGGTCGTTGGCGTCAAAGTTCTTTGAATTGCAGTAAGCTGGCCGAAACGGGTTGTTCAAGCTGCAGGTCGAGTAGGGGTTGAATTGCCCGCACCCCAAGCCGTAGCAGAGGCCCTCGATTATTCCCTCGAAGTTTTTCTGCGGCTGCCCGCCGCCAGGGCATTTCGGGCCGCCCTGCAGGCGCATGTTGATTGGCGACTCGAAATCGCCGCTGCCGTCACGGCCATTGCAAATGCCGTACGCGATTGGCATGTAGGACTTGAATGCCGCGTCAAGGTACTTGTAGACGGGGTACTTGATGTGGATTGTGAAGTTGCGGTTGCCAAGGGCGTTGCCCTGGATTTCGTTTCCGCCCTTGTCGGTCGCGCCCACGCGCGGGAGCGTGCGGTACACCTGGTCGCTGGCAAGCACGTTGACGCCGACGAAGAAACTGCCTTTGCTGCATCCCGGGACGACGTGGTCATTGCCGTCGCAGCCGTCGGAACCCATGCCCCGCGTGCAGCACTGGCCGGTCCGAGTCGAGTACTGGTTGCAGCACTGGTATGGGTCTTTGAGGTTGGTGGCGAAGTTGCGGCAGTCGAACAGGCTGTCGCCAACCAGCTGCCTGCAGTTCTTGATTCCCTCGGCAACAGAAAGCGTCCCTATCAGGCCATTGCACGGTTGCGCGTTAGGCCCGTTGCCCACTTTGCAGGTGCTGCGGCCCTTGCACTCGCCGGTCTCGGAGCCAGGGCCATATTCGATCATGTTGACGTCAGTCACCGTGCCGACGCCAGTGAAAGTGCAGGAAATCTGGTCGATGTACGTACTGACGAGCTCGGGGTTGATGACTGAAAAGCCGACGCCCTCGAAGTTGAAGGGCGAGCGGGTGGCGTTCAGCCACGCCGTCAGGCCGTACTTGTTGTCGTAGGGGCAGATGCCGTCGCGGATGATGTTGGTGATTTCGGCGCACTTCTTGTAGCGCAGCTCGTAGTAGTCAAGCTGGCCGTTGCAGTTTTCCGCGCACAGGTAGTCGTCTGGGGAGGTCGGGTTGTAATTTGGGCTGTTGAACTTCAAGTTTCTGGAACTGCACGTTAGCGGCGCTCCGCTACCCCCGTTGTTGCAGAAGGGAAAGTCGTCGTAATTGTAGTCGAATCTCCCGGTTTGGGGAAAGCCCGCCGGCGGCACTCCCCGCGTAGCCCTGCCGTCAGCGTCGCCGCCGAGGACCGCGTAATTGTCGTTTTTCAGCGAAAAGGCCTCCCAGCACTCGCCAGAGAGGTAGCGCTCGATTGCCCGGCTCAAGGCGACTGCGAAGAGCGAGCCCATGTCATAGCGGTAGTCCTCGAGCATTGACGTGACGCGGTTGTGGTAAATGTCGGCGACAATGCCGCTGACTTCGGCCCTCTCCATCTGCGTCACGTGCACGACGAAAAGGACCGCGCCGAGGAAGACTAGCGTGCCCAAGAGGGGCGCGGAAATGAAACCTCGCAGGTGCATGAAGCGCTTAGGCCGCGGCGGTTAAAAACAGTTGGTGGCGGGCTGAAGCGGGGGGTTGGGAATGGTTGGCGTGCCCTGTTGCCGCCGGCTTAACGAGTGGCCGGGCCAAGTCCCATGACCGGCATGGGGATGTGCAGAATCACGGTCTTCTTGCTGAATTTTCTTCCCGGGGCCAGGCGCTTGTAATCTTCCCTTTGAACGAGTTGAACCAGGTCGGCCTTGACTAAATCAAATGGCCATTTTGCAGATCCAATCGGCCGATTGCTCAAGGCAGCCATGAGCTCCTCTCCCAGTTCCCTGTCGCGCAGGGTCGGGTGGCCAACGCGCACGGTAGTGAACTTGCCGTCGGGAGTCGAGTGATACACTTCATCGTAAACTTTGAAGTCCGTGCCCTTCAAGAGCGCAGGCACGAGTGTGGAGGTGCTCGGACCGAGATTCTTTTCGGATCGGTATTGCGCCGGCTTTCTGTATCTCTGCATTGACTCGCCAAAGTTCTTTTCCGGCAGGCGTTCTTATGCTTTGTGCCTGCCGGAGAGGAGACCTCCTAAGCGGCGTCGAACCAGTGCGCCTTAAAAACGCTTGCTTGGCGTGGCGTACGACCAGACTGCGTAGAATCCCACTATCACTATTAGCAGTGACAGGCGGAAGAGCACGTCGTGCAAGAGCGGCATCACCCAGCTGCCGACTGCGCTCAGGGTTAGGGCAATGCGCAGGGGGTTGAAGACTAGAAAGACGGCAAAGCCCGCGAGAACGCCAAGAATCCTTTGCCTGACGGTCTTGTCGCGGCTTGCCATCACGATGCCGAAGAGGATTGCGAGCTCGATTGCGCCGGCGCAAAGGTCGTTGATTTCCGCTTCAAACGCATTGCCGCGCACGATGCCTTGGATGTGCGGATAAGGGGAGTTAGGCACTACAGCCGCCCCGATGCCGAGCGCCTTTAGCGCAGTAACGCTTGAGGCTGCGGCAAGGTCGTTTAGTGCGGTGCCCGTTGCCCCAAGTGCCAAGTACGCCCCGCCTGCGAAAACCGCAAACAGCAGGAGGAAAAGAAGCGCGTCTTTTTTCTGCGAGTCGTCCTGCTGCTTGAAGAAGGCGCGGTGAAAGTGAAGCCCTGCGGTGGTGGGCGCAGCTTTTGCGGACAACGCTCGTCCTTTTGCGCCCGCTTTCCGTGCTTGCGGCCTTTTTGCCGCTTTCGTTCCGCTTGCCCGGGCTTGCCTATGCTTCGCAGCTTTTTTTTCTTCCTTTGGCTTCTTCACGAAGGCTTTATAGCCGGCTTGCTTTTCTAACGCTATGCTTGCAATCTGGCCGCTCGCTTCAGCCCTCGCGGCCGCGCTTTTAGCCGCAGTGAATGTGGCCGACAAGCACGTCGTCACCAGGCTTACCAAGAGCATCACGTTCATGCTCTCGGTAGACGCCCTCGCCGGCCTTGCCTTCGCAGTTGCGATAATCCTGCTCCACGGCCTCGAGCCGCTCTCGGCGTTCAACGCGTTCATCGGCCTGCTTGCGGGCGCTTTCTTCATGGTGCACGCGTGGTTTTACTTCGAGTCGATGAAAGTCGAGGAAGTCTCGCGCGTCATCCCCATACTCTACCTCGGGACGCTGCCAATCGCCGTCTTCGCCTTCGTGCTTTTGGGCGAGGTGCTAAGGCCGGTCAAGTACCTGGGCGCCGCGCTGCTGGTTGCCGGCGCGATAATCCTCTCGGTCCGCAGCCTCAAGGAAATGCGCTTTGGGAAGGCCACGAAGCCGCTTGCCATTTCGATACTGTTTTCCGCCGCTTATGCCGTGACGATAAAGTACCTGCTTGACTACGCCGGTGCCTTCACGGTGTTTTCCTACAGCCGCTTCGGCGCCGTCCTTGCAATGGCGGTGATAGTCGCGGTTGTCGGCAAGCGCACGCTTGCCGCCGAGGCGGCCGCAGCGGGCCCCCGCACGGCAAAAATAGTCGCCGCCCTGGCCGTCGCGAGCATGGCAGCCTTCCTGCTGATTACCATAGCCGCGGAAACCGGCCCCATCACCGCCGTTTCCGCAATCCTCTCAACACAGGCGCTCTTCGTCCTTGTCTTCGCCGTGCTCATCCGCCTCACCTACCCGGCCGCCCTCGACGAGGAGCTAAGCCGCACCACGCTGATGCAAAAAGTCCTCGGCACGCTCTTGATGCTAATCGGCGTGGCGCTTGTGAAGTAAAATTCTTTTGGCGGTTAATCAAGAGGAACCGGAAAATGGCTTTTTTGCATCACGCTACGCCTGCAGAAGTAAAGGTCATTCGTCAACTGCGAAGCGAGGCCAACCAACTTGGAAGAGTAGGCTGGGTTCCACACGAATATGGCCGAAGTAGGGACACGGCAAGCTACCTGTCGGTATCTACGAAATTACAAACTGATTTTGTTGAAAAAGTTAGGGAACTAAGTTCTCAATTTCCTGGAGAAACCATCGAGGTCCTGTTTGAAGGGGCGGGATTCAGCACATTCCCTCAAGAACTCGAGAGAAGATGCAAAGGAGCGGGGCTTAGAGTTAGGGTTTCAAAATCCGATTTATATTCTAAAAAGAATTATGCGCGGATGGCATCAGACGCTAAAACCGATGGCCAAAATTATCGGAGTGCCGCTCCAGAGCAGTTAGTAAAAATCTTCGGCGAAAGGCACTTTCACTTGGTAATTTCGCGCTCTGGTGGGCTTACCTATACCCCTTTTCCGCAAGTGAAAGGAATAGCCAATGTTTGTGGCGTATTAAAGCCGGGCGGTGAAGCGCACATATTCTCTGAAGATGTAGATATGGCGCCTATGCCTTTTGGAAGAAAAATTTGGTTAAGTCAACATGGCAAGCCGACTGAGGTTGGCGCCTTTTTCAACGGAAACAGCGAGTTCGTGGCGAAACAAGAAATTCGTTTAGCTGGAGCGCCGTTTGTAGAGCAATTTCCCATCTTAAGAATAAAAAGAAAAACGCAAACGCGAGTTGTGGCCCACTAAGTTTGCTAAAACAAATTTAATGGACCCGGCGGGAATTGAACCCGCTATCCCCGCCTTGCGAAGGCGGTGTCTTACCGACCGACTCCAGGCCCATGGACTCTCGTATTCGTGGGGAGACGCTATGATTTGGGGCGGGCAAATGATTTAAATCCGAACTTGCGAGTACTCGCCGAGCTCGTGCGTGGTGAGCGAGCAGCCGGCGGACTTTAGCGAAAAGAGCGCGGCGTGCAGCGCCTCTGCCTGCGACTTGCCGAACTCCCTGAAGAAGCCCTTTTCAGCAGCTATCGCAAGCAGTTCGCTCGAGCGCATCACAGTAGCGCTTCCGACGATTTTCCGCCACTCCCGCAGTTTTTGCGAGTCAAGGTCAACGCGCGAGCGGAATTCCATGCGTATCTTGTCGAGCATCTTACCCGGGTCCTCCAAAAGCAGCCGCGTGGTCTTCTCGTCAACTGCAATGGCGTCGGCCCCGCCGGCAACCAAT
>ORJL010664483.1_pt1 | contig 15459 bp, 13 predicted proteins | sample 1779941 | NCBI WGS metagenome assembly ORJL01 (sample SAMEA104232317, study PRJEB22302) | groundwater metagenome | biome: forest; feature: aquifer; material: groundwater | place: USA | collected 2011-08-07 | depth 5.8 m | reverse complement strand
GTCGCCCCCTCACGGGGGCGCGGATCGAAACAATACCGGCTACGCCGCATGGGCAAAAGCCAAAGTCGCCCCCTCACGGGGGCGCGGATCGAAACAGCCCGAACGTCGTGCCCGCCACCACGGCGGCGGCGTCGCCCCCTCACGGGGGCGCGGATCGAAACTACATCGATGGGGTTGCTGTCGGGTCTCAGATGGTCGCCCCCTCACGGGGGCGCGGATCGAAACCCGATAACCCAAACATACTATGCAGATTGCATGGTGTCGCCCCCTCACGGGGGCGCGGATCGAAACGAGTTCGCGGAAAATACGTTGCTTTCGACGCACACACGTCGCCCCCTCACGGGGGCGCGGATCGAAACATGGGCGGACCGCCAGTTGCGGTGGCGGCTGCACAGCGTCGCGCCCTCACGCGGGCGCGGATCGAAACTGACAATCAGTGTGATTATGTCGACCGCCGGCAAGGTCGCCCCCTCACGGGGGCGCGGATCGAAACCACGAGGAAGGGCGCAAGCTGCATCCCGACTGGAAGTCGCCCCCTCACGGGGGCGCGGATCGAAACTATCAACTGACATTCCCGAGTGCGGAAAAGACAGTCGCCCCCTCACGGGGGCGCGGATCGAAACTCTTGGCGTCTGTGCCAACTCGCAGCCTCCACCGTCGCCCCCTCACGGGGGCGCGGATCGAAACGGCACGCTCACCGCCATGTTGTAATGCCGCGCGAGTTGCCGAGGTCGCCCCCTCACGGGGGCGCGGATCGAAACGTCAAGCTCATCGGTGCGGCTGTCCTCCGACAACTGTCGCCCCCACACGGGGGCGCGGATCGGAACTCCGATGATGCCTGTCTGGCGAGGTCCAGGATATTGTCGTCCCCTCATCAGCCTGCATCCCGCGCAGGCTGCCAATCAGATCGAACGTCTCGCCCCCTTCGGTCTCCAGGCGCAGCATGTCTCGAGCGGTACTGGTGATAAAGTCGCAAGGCGAACCGCCCGCCGGATCCACAGCCGCTGCCATTTCTCCCACCATGGGGTAGCCGCGATCGGCGATCACCACGACGCTCTCCTTGGGTCGTACGCGGCTCGGCTGTCGGTCTCATCAGCACCGTCGCCTGGAGTATCGGCGGAGGCGCGGCGGCGATCGAGCATTTTGGACTGCATCACTGGGCCAGCTCATCGATCGGCCTTTGCGCGATGGGCGGCCTGATATTCGCCTGCGGGCCGCCAGGATGGGCTATCGTGCGGTGGGTGTTCAACTTCATTGACAGGAACCGAGACGCGGCGATCGACGACGTTGCCCAGAATTTGAGGACGTTTCGGGATGGACCGCACGGGCTCGGCTGATGCCAGGTGATCGCCATGCGATCGGGCGGCCAGTTTCGCACATCTCGAAATCATCGTGGCTGCCGGCGGGCCGCTCTCGAGCGGCCCGCTTCTTTTGTTGTCCGGGCGTTCAGCGTTTATGCGGCTATCGCATGATCTTCGGCCTCCTCGGGGATCAGGTCAGCGGCCTGACGGTGAACAGGTTCGTTCAGAAGCGGCCAACACGAATTCTATCTGACCAGGGCCGGAGAGAAGGCATCTGCAGACTCCCCTCCATGCCCTCGCCGTATTCGACCAGCCCTATGACGGCCGGCCCGGTGGGCTCCGAACGGGTCCGCCGCCATCCCCACCACCGCCCTCGATCCGCCCTTCGTGCGGCGTCTCCGGCGGTCCCCGTGCTTTCAGGTCCGGGTCCCCATCGCGGTGGCCGGCCCCGCCGGGCCACCCGGCCTCATGCCGCCGCGCTGCCGACCTCCGCGATCTTTCTGAATTCCGCAAGGACATCGGGCTGGTGCCGTAGCGTGTCGTAGCCCCTTGGTGCTGAGCCCGCTCTTGCCGTGATCGGCATAGGTCCGGACGATCTCGATGCCACGCGTTATTGCGTAGCGGCGGATGGCATCCAACTGGTTCTCCGTCGAGTAGCGCTGGCGTTCCGTCGACACGCGGGCATATTCGGTGGCCCGCCGGCGACCACTATTCCCGTTCCTTGGCGCCCCATCGGATCAGTCCCGAACAGCCAATGCCACCTCCCCTTCGCATGGTTCCACCGCGATCCATCGTACAGCCGCAGGACTTGGTCGTTGGCTACGGGTTCGGCGCCGCCCATCTGAACCTCCGTCAGTCTCCCGAGCATAACCGGAAAAGGGGGGTGGCGGTGCGGACGAAAAAGGCCGGAATCCTGCATGAAGCGGGCGGAATTCCGCCCGTTTCGGCGCTCGACCGGGCGGCGGCGCCAACCCATGTTGCAGAGTTGTCCGCGGTGTTGAGGGCCGACTGAGGCGGGAAACGTGCCGCCACCAAGACCGTGATACGATGGACCGGAGCGCGGGAACGTACGGTGCAAGAGTGGTTCGGCGGCGTCAGCGGGCCGAGTGGGGAGCACCTGATCGCGCTGATGCGTCATTCCGATGCCGTATTCGCCTTCGTGTTGCAGCGGGCCAGTCGGACGTCGATCGATACGTCGGAAGCCAATGCCATGGCGCGGCTGCATATTCTCAATGCGCTGTCGGCGCTGGACGGGGCGTTTGGAAATGCCGATGGCACGGCGGGGCATGATATGAGCTGATGGCAGGGCTAACTACGAGAGTCCTTTCAGTCGCGAAGGTTGCAAAGCCACGTGCAGAACCCCTGCGGCCTGCTCCGCATCCCAAGGTGGAGACCACCGTGCCCACGGGCGACAGCGCCACGGCCTTCCTGCTCGGAGCTGGGGTGCTTGGGGCGGTGGCGGCCTATCAGGGTTTCACGACCACCAATGCGCCCGGCGCCAACCAATTGTTCCTCCGCAAATACACGCCCACGGCTGACTGCACGCTGAACAGCGTGGCCCTCGTTCCCGGGCCACCAGCGGGGCGGCGAAGTCTAATACCAGCCCGCATGGTTCTCGACTCATCCCCTGATACCCCAATCCGGTGACGTGCTGGCCAACCAGCGACTGGACGAAGGTCAATGTCTATGAGGGTTGGTATAAGGCCGTCGCCTATGCGGACAGCGCCGGTGTTCTCGGGATCCTGCTGTCCTCCGGGACCAAGGTAGTTGACCCCGGTCCGGATCGACCCTGACCGGCGCGCTGGCTACACCGCAGTTACTGACCGTTAGCCCGGATTTCTCACACGAGTCTTCGCTCCCTTCCCTGCTGCGGCCGGTCCCTCGTCTGGCTCGCAGCAAAAGGCCGATGGCGTATCCATTGGTTACCAATCGGACATACCCCACCCACCACCGGATCAAGGCGGTGCTGGCCTGGGGCATGGCGGCTTCATATGGTCCTGTTCGGCGGCCGCAATCGGGTCTTCTCTTTTTGTCTGATTCCACGGATCAGGAGCGGGTTTCGTCAGTTCTGGCCAATCATCTCATCTGGCCAGATTCACCCAAACGGATTTTGTCTGACTGACTGTCAGAAGCGTTTCGAGGCACTTATCTCGCCCAGTTCCCGACTGCTTGAACCCACCCCACGGTTGCGTCATGTCACCCTCATCGAAGCAGTTAACCCAGATGACACCGACATCGAGGTCACGCGTCATTCGGTGTGCGGTGGCCAAGTCCGACGTCCAAATGCCCGCCGCGAGGCCGTAGATCGAATCATTGGCGATCGCCACCGCTTCATCGACGGTTCCAAAGCCGATGACGGCACCGACCGGACCGAAGATTTCCTCCCGGGCGATACGCATATCGTTGCTGACATCGGCGAACAGGGTCGGTTCTACATAGGCGCCCTGCTCATATCCCGCCGGCACGCCGCCTCCCATGACCAGCCTGGCGCCTTCCTGCCGCCCGACGGCAATATAGGAAAGAACCTTTTCCTGCTGGCCGGCACTGACCAGCGGGCCCATCGTCGTGGCCGGGTCCAACGGATCGCCAATGCGCATCAGGTCCTGTGTGCGCGCCACGAACCGCTCCAGGAATGCCTTCCGGATGGGCTCCTGCACCAGGATCCGCGATCCCGCGCTGCACATCTCACCCTTGTTGGCGTAGATGCCCTTGACGGCATACTCGACCGCCAGATCCAGGTCGGGGACCGACTCGGTGATGATCTGCGGCGACTTGCCGCCGGTTTCCACCGTCACGCGCTTCAGATTGGATTGACCAGCGTAGATCATCATCAGCTTGCCGACCTCGGTCGAGCCGGTGAAGCTGATCTTGTCGACATCCATATGCAGCGCCAGCGCCTTGCCGACCGTGCCACCGGTACCGTGCACGACGTTCAGCACGCCAGGCGGCCCACCCGCCGCGAGGAACAACCGCGCCAACAATGTTGCCGACAGGGGCGAGAGTTGCGGTGGTTTCAAAATCACGGAATTGCCGACCGCCAGCGCCGGCGCAATCTTCCATGCGCTCATCAACAGCGGATAGTTCCATGACGTTATGCACCCCACGACGCCTAGGGGTTCACGCAGGATGTAATGCAACACGTCGGACGATGTCGTGGTGACCGTACCTTCGACCTTATCAATGGCCTCGGCGAAGAAACGGAACGTCAGCGATGCGGCAGGCACATCGCCATCGACAGAATCAAGGATCGGCTTGCCGACATCCAGGGTATCGAGCAGACCCAGTTCCAACCCATGCTCGTCGATCAGATCGGCGAAGCGGTACAGCACCTCCATCCGCTTGCGCGGTTCGAGACGCGACCACACGCCCGACCGGAAAGCCTGGCGAGCAGTGCGGACAGCACGATCGACGTCGGTGTCGTCACCTGAGGGAACGCTGGCGATGGTCGCTCCCGTGGCCGGGTTGGCAGTGTCGAAACGCCGGCCGGATGCCGCATCGCACAGTTCGCCATCGATCACCATACGTGTTTCCGGCTGGACGATCCCGGCGTGGTGCGTGAATTCCGCGAGCGAAAGGTGCCTGGCCTGATCAATGTGCATGACGATGCGCCCTAAAGGTCGAGTTCGACCTCGGTGCCGCGACGGGGCACCGAGCAGCAGAGAAGCACTTCACCATTGCCAATCGGCGCGACAGGCTCCTCCACATAGTCCACGGCGCCGTTCAGCAGACGGGTCGTGCAGGTGCCGCAGATACCGGACCGGCAACCGAAATTTGGCGCGAGGCCGACGGACTCGGCCATTTCCAGCAGAGTCCCACGATCGCGAGACCACTCCGTGCTGACGTCGGACCGCGCGAAGCGGACCGCCACCGGTGCCGCGTCGGCGGCGCCTACCTGCGTGGGCGCTTCTGACTTCAGGATCGTCGCGGGACCAAAGGATTCATAATGAATACGGTTGGTGCCGATACCCATGCCGGTCAGTCCGTCATACAGCGAACGCATGAACGCGGCCGGGCCACACAGATAGAAATCGAAATCGCCGAACGGCAGTACCTGCCTCAATGTCTCCGGCGTCACCGTACCAGCGGTGTCGTGGCTGGTGCCAACAACGTCGCCGTCATCGGGTTGGCTATAGCAGACGTGAACCTTGAACGACGGATGAGTGGTCGCCAGGGCCCGGACATGGTCCGCGAACGCATGGGCCCGACCGTTCCGCGCGCCATGGATGAAATACACGGGCCGGAAGGTCCCGGTGCGCTTGCCTTCGGCCACGATATGTTCGGCCATGGCAATCATCGGGGTGACGCCGACGCCACCGGAAACCAGCACGACCGGGCGATTGCTCGCCTGATCCAGGACGAAACGCCCGCGTGGGGTCATCGCCTCCAACCGGAAGCCCGGTTTCGCCTGCGCGTGCAGGAACTGCGACACCAGGGCCGCCCCTTCACCGCGGCGGATGCTGAGGCGGTAGTGATTCGGGTTGCAGGCGCTGGACAGCGTATAGGTGCGCGGTGCCGGTTTGTCTTGCCCCGGAATGGTCACGCGGATTGGCAGGAACTGCCCTGGTTCCCACATCCCCAGATCCCCGCCATCAGCTCGGCGCAAGTAGAACGAGGTGATCAGGTCGCTTTCCGGTTCCGCGCGCACGACTTCCAGGGGCATATAGGTGCCGCGCTCTTGCGCCGAGGCCGCGGATGCTGTCGGTTCGACCGGAACCGCGTGGGCAATGCCCTCCGGTGGCACCGCCACCGCCGCCGCGGCACCCGCCCCGTCCCCGTTTGTCAGGTGCACGATCAGCTTCTGGAAATGACCGACCAGATGTTCGGCCCCGGTCAGGAAACGGCCCTGGTCGACCAGGCCGGCGCGCAGTCCGCGTTGCACCGAATCGGTCAGATCATCGTCCTCGAGGCCGACCTGGCGGTTGAACGCGATCAATTCCTGGGCGAATTCTTCCGACACGCCGGGAGCGAAGTATTGCTCGGAGAACCCTTGGGTCCCGTTCGGACCGTTCGGCCACCACACATCGATCGACAGGTTCGGAAAGCCCGGGTTGATGTTGATCGTCATGTTGGGGAACAACAGGTGGTACTGGGCCTGCGCGACATCCCCCCTGGCGTCATAGATCTTGACCTGGCTCCGCCCCTCCAGCGCGGATTGGCGCACCGTTCCGACCTGGCTGGAAAACCAGCCATGCACCGCGAGGTTGTAGTTTTCCGGCTTGACGTCGATCGCGGCGCTGAACCCGGGATGCGCGACGGCGCAGTGGTAGCATTCCAGGTAATTCTCCAGCATCGTCTTCCAGTTGGAATAGGACTCCCACTCCTCCCGCGAATACAGCACGAGCGAGCCCAGATCGACGCCACTCTGCGCTATGATGTCCAGCACCTTGCCATACTGTTCCCGCAAGGGAGCGGCGCCACGATCGGCGTTGACGAAGACCCAGGGACCCAGCACCTCCACCCGCAGGGGCAACAGCGGATAATCCTCCAGCCGAAAATTCGGTTCATGCGCGGTGCGCGGCGCGCCTTGCAGGCAACCGGCCAGATCGTAGGTCCAGGCATGGTAGCCGCACTGCATGACGCGCGCGTTGCCCCGGCCCTTCATCACCTCATGCCGACGATGCCGGCAGATGTTCACCAGGCCGTTCAGGCCGCTTTCGGCGCGCGTGACGACGATCGGGATCAGGCCACCGATATAGCCGGTGATGTAGTCACCCACGTTCCGTAGTTCATTCGCCGGCCCGACATAGGCCCAGGACTTTCCGAACACCTGCTTCAGTTCCAGATCGGTGATCGCGGCATCGGTGTACCACTGCGCGGGCAGCGTCAGACCACGGTCGAGCCCCGCGATCAGGGCCGCGGGATTGCTGATGGTTTGGCTCATGACCTGGTCCTTTCCAAACAATGCGGAACGGTCGCCCGTGCCGCGATGAGACTGCGTCGTATCAGCTCGATGTCTGTTCCACCGGTCGCTCCTTGAGCAGAAGGAGCGGTACACACACCAGAAGAGCCAGCGCGGCGCAGGTGAGAATTTGCCCGAAGCTCATCCACGCGGACGCGATGGTCGCCAGCAAATCGGTGGTCATCATGCCGACGGAATAGGCAATGTTGTAGACGGCATAAACCGCGGCGTAACAGGACAGACCCCGCCGATCCACGGCATTGCCCAGTTCGGCCGATGTCGGATTCAAGGTGAAGGCGAAGGCCGCGCTCAGGACGCAAAGCCCCAGGCCGATCGGGATGACGCCGGTCAACTGGCTGAGCATGGGAAGGCTGATCGCCATGCCGACCACACCACCGACGATAACCCAGCGTATCGGATAGTGTTCTGATGTCCACGCAACGAGTGGCGCGCATAATCCATAGACGATGGTGGAAACGGTGAATACCACGCCGATCGACGCGGCGGACGTCCCACCCCGTTCCAGATATGCCGGAAGCAACGGCTCCACGATACCCCAGCCGAACGCTGCGAGGGCAATGGCAAGTGCTGGTACTAGTATCGATTTATCCAGCAACAGGGTATGTAAATCAGGCCGTGTTCGGGTTGAAACAGATTCAACGGGAAGAAGAAACAGTCGCAACACTATATCGACCAACGCCATGGCGCCGGTCACCGCGAATGGCAGGCCGTAGCCGCCAAGTTCATGGAGTGTGCCGCCGAGGACGGGGCCCAGGACCGAACCGGCCGTGCTGCCAACCAGGGCATAGCCCATCATCCGGACCCTGTGCTCGACGTAGTGCTCGGCGATCAGTGCCAGACCCGTGGTCCACGTGGCCGCCGCCGCGGCACCCTGGAACAGACGCGCGAGCAACAGCGCAGGAAAGTTCGGTGCGAAGGAGAACAGGAGGATGGCAACGCCCGACAACAGCGCACCCGTGATCATGGGCGTTCGGTAGCCAATCCGCTCACCAAGATATCCGAACAGCGGGGTCGCGGCGAGGACGCCGAACGCGTAGGCGCCAAAGAGAAGCGCCAGTCGATCTTCGGACAACGCGCCGGCGGGCGACAGCGGCGTCAAGGGGACGATCAAGCCATAAATGAAATAGTCCATGAACAGCGCATATGCGACGACCCCAAGGACAGCGAATTGCCTGATGCCGGTCACATGGTCCTCGCCATTCTCGATTGTTGTCGTGTGAGTCGCAATTACGATAGGTGACACGACCTCCGATTGGCAAGGGCACCGTGTGGATCGCCATCCTGTGTTCTTGCGTCCCTGCCGATTTGATTGAGAATGCGCACAGAGGGCTCGAATAGCATGCGGACAGTCATCAGAGGTGTGACGCACCCCAGAGGGATGCCAGACCTTCGGTTGCATCCCCGGACGGTTGGTGGGCGTGGTTTTTCGACAGGCTGACACACGCGCAGGTTCGGTATTCACCATCCTCGCCGTCGCGGCGGGGCTTGGCCTTCAGACGCCGGCCATAGCCGCGGACACACCTCAGGGGGCCGATCTCGGTGGGTCGCGGCACGACGGGAGTGCCTATGACCGCTACCAGGATTTCAAGAATACACTCAAGACGGAACACGGCATCGAATTTTCCCTGACAGCCTCGTTGCTGTTCCAGGGAGGCGTCCCACGTGGTGGCCCGGGCGTCGCGTTGGCCGTTTATACGCCAACACTCAAATGGACGCCGTTCACCCATACCGCGATCGGGTCGGGGATCGTCAATATCAGCGTCCAACACCATCGGTTTCTGACCGGGGCAACATCGTCCACCCTGCAGGATCGACTGCGCACGATCACCACCCCGAATGACTGGCTGAACAACGGCTTCGAGTATGACCAGATCAGCTACACCCATGTCATGCCCGGCAGTATGCGTTGGCTGTCGTTGACCGTGGGGCAATACGGGTTTGGACTGTTTGACGACAACCCCTATGCAACCGGAGCACAGACAGGCTTCATCGGTTATGCGTTGGCGCAGAATGGAACGCAGACCTACCCTACGGCGGGTGTTGGCGCCTTTGCCCAGGCGATGTCGCCCGATCAACAATTCGTGTTGTCCGGCGGGTTCCAGTCGGCGACCGATATCTCCGCGACGAACCTGACGACGAGCGGTCTGGCCACCGGTCGGAACGCCTATTTCATGGCAGCGCGCTGGAACGCGGCATTCCTCGACGGCGGCAATTTCAGCGTCCTGTGGTACAGCCAGCCTGCTGTTCCACTGCAGCCGAACCCGTCGCAGGGCGTATCGTTCAATGTGAGCGTGGGATTCGGCGACACGGCAGGCCTGTTCTTGCGCGTCAACAACGCAAGCGGCCTGGTGTCGCAGGTTCGGACCTCCGTGGCGGTCGGGATCGTCGGCAATGACCCGTTTGGCCGCAACGAAATGGACCAGGCCGGCTTCAGTGTGTTCTGGAACAAAACCAACCGATCGGTTGTGCAGGCGCCATACCGTGCCGCGGAATGGGGTGCCGAACTCCACTACAACTATACGATCGGCAGCACCTTGCAACTCACACCCGATGTGCAGGTTTTCTTCAACCCCGCGCTGAACCCGACCGCCGGACCGGCCGCCGTCTTCACATTGCGAACCACGGCTTTCTTCTGACCCGCGATGGATAGGGGGCGGTTATCCATTGCTATCGTCAAGAGCATCGTACGCCGCCAAAGTCTCGATCCGCGGCGCTCGTGGCAACAAGAGAGGGCTCCATGGTTTGTCGAACAGCCCGGCTCACGTGTCGATCGGTCCTCTTCATGGCGGCCTTGGCATCCGACTTCGCACTGCATGGCGATCCCGCCCTGGCACAATCCACTGTCGATGCGGCACCGTGGAACGACCCGCTCAACGCGGTTCGGCTCCGGCAAGCCGTCGATCAGACGCTGACATTGGAACGCATTCCGGGCGCCGCAGTCTCGATCCGTCAGGGAAACCAGCGCTGGACCACGTATGCCGGAATCGCGGATGTCGAGACGGGGACACCGCCGCGCTCCGACACCAATTTCGGGTATCGAAGCGTCACCAAATCATTCGTTTCCACGGTCGTTCTGCAGCTCGCCAGCGAAGGTCGCATCGGGTTGGATACGCCTGTCGGTCAATACGTCACGGGCGTCCCGAGTGGCGACACGATCACGATCCGCCAGCTCGCCGCGATGCGCTCGGGTCTGTTCAATTACACCGCCTCAACAGCCTTCGTGAACGAATTCCTGGCCGACCCCAGTCGAAATTGGAAGCCCCAGGAAATACTACGTTTCGGATTTGCCGAACCGCTCCAGTTCAAACCAGGCACATCCTACCAATACTCCAACACGAACACGGTCCTGCTGGGTGAAGTCATTGCAGCGGTCACCGGCAACAACTGGTCCGACGAAGTAAGCCGACGCTTGAGCAGGCCGCTCGGTCTGACCTCGATCATAGATCCGGGAGCGGGGGCGATACCGGCACCAACGGCCGTCGGCTACATCGACGACGGTAGCGGTCCGCAATCACTTGCAGTCTTCAACGGGACCGGCCAGGGCGCGTCGGGCGCCCTGGTCGGCGCCGTTGAAGACCTGGAGGGCTGGGGCAAGGCGGTCGGCACGGGGGCGACGCTCAGCAAGGCGGATTTCGTTGCGCGCCTTAAGTCGTTCGGATCGACGAAGTCCGATCCGAAAAGCCCAGAATACGACAGCTACGGTTTCGGCATGGGAGAGATCTCCGGCTGGATTGGTCACACCGGCAACGGCCTCGGCTTCGAATCGCTGGTGATGTATGACCGCGCCAACGACCGGACCATCAGCATCCTGTTCAACGCGAGCAACGAGGATGCCGACGCGCCGGCCCACCTGTTCCGCAATTTGCTGGGCGTCCTCGGTTGGACCGAGCCCAGCAACCAGAGGCAGGTCGCCGCCGACGCCGCGACAAAGATCGTGGATTCAGGCACGGTATGGACCGGGCTGGTGAGTGGCGCGTTCGGTGCGCGTGCGGCAGTCTACGCCGATAACGGCGGCGTCGCGATCGCTGACGGACCTGTTCAAGTGGCACCGATCCAGGACTACCTGCCGGCGATCTTCGTGACCCGCAACGGACATGTCGCGCTGGAACGAGGCGGAACGATCACGGCATCCGTGGGAGGCGACGGCGCGTATCTTCATGGCAACGGCGGAGCCGCGTCCCTGTCGCTTGCCGGTATCGATATTGCCCTGCGTGGCAATTCCGTGAGCGGAACAGGTGTCGATGTCCGTGACAACGGAACCGCCAGCCTGAATGGCGTGCGGATCGCCGGTTCGGCGCTCGCGGCGTTGCATGCGGGGGGTGACACGGCGGCCGCGATCATTGGATCGGGGCTCGCCATTGACCTCATCGGCGGCCATGGCGCCTGGGCAACCGACAATGGCACGATAGACCTTTCGGGCAGTCGCATCCTGTTGCGTGGTCCAGGCCACGGGCTGATTGCCAGCAGCACCGGCGCACCAGCCGGTATCGACGCGAGAGGTCTATCGGTCGAAACGTTCTCTCCCGCGAGCTTCGGCGTTGTTGCACACGGCGTTGGAGCCTCGGTGTCGCTGATGGATTCGCTGATCGTAACGCACGGCTCCCGGGCGCATGGCATCAATTTAGGCGGCGGCGCGACTGTTGCTCTGGCGAACAGCGCTGTGTGGACAGAGGGCAGCGAGGCAGCAGCCGTGGTCGCGTCACAGCCCGTGATTGATCAGACACCGCCAAATCCCGGTGCGCCGTCCCCGCGCGGCGGCCTCACGCTGTTGAACAGCGCCTTGTCCGCCGCCAGCGGTACCGCCATCGCCGCGGCCGTGGACCTGTCGGTCAATGCATCCGGTTCGCTTGTGACCGGCGCGATAACCCGGGCCGGCAATGCAACGCTCGACGTTACGCTTCGGAACGGCAGTGTATGGACGATCCCCGCCACGGGTGTTCTGGGGCCGTCACGGGTCAGCAGCATCGTCAACCGGGACAGCAGCATCATCTTTGGGCCGCCCGATGGCGGACCTTATCGGCAAGTCGAAGTTACCGATTATCACGGTGAGCGCGCGACGATCGCGATGAACGCCTTCCTCGGTCCGGATGGAGCCGCAGGCAACCGCCTCATCATCAAAGGCGGCTCCGCGACAGGTGATACACGGATCACCGTTCAGGCCACCGGGGGTGGTGGGTTGACAGTGGGGGACGGGATCAGACTTGTTGAGGTACGCGATGGCGGACGAACCGATCCGACCGCCTTCTGGCTTGGCGGCCGTGTCGCGGCCAGCGCCTATAACTACAACCTGTATCGAGGCGGCGCATCGGGGACGGATGACTGGTTCTTGCGGTCGACCCGCCCTGGCTCCGGCTTGCCCGACCTGCGCCCAGAGGTGCCGGTTGCTCTCGCCTTGCCGGCCATGGCGAGCCGGTACGGGCTTGCGTTGCTCGGTTCGTACGCCGAGCGCGCGGATGCCCGCGCAGCGGTCGCAGGTGATGGTCGTGGCGCGGTCTGGGTACGGGCCTTTGGTGAGACGGGCTCGTCGGGATCCGCCGGCGGTAGCGAAGCCACTCAGCTACAGCGCTTCAACAAATATGGGCCGAGCTTTGATATGGGACTTGCTGGTTTCGAGGCCGGAGCGGATATCTTTCAGAATGAGACCAGCACGGGTGCCCGGAATATTGGCGGATTCTTCATCGGCGCGGGGGCGGTCTCGGGCAACGTTGGCGCTGTCTATGGCGGAAGGGCCGGCCGCACCGCTCTGAACGCCTATTCGCTTGGTGGCTATTGGACCCGCTTCGCGCCGAACGGCTGGTATGTCGATGCGGTGCTGCAAGGCACGTTCTATGATCAGGTCAACGCGGCGTCCGCGTCGGGTGAGACGCTGAAAACCAATGGTTGGGGGTTCGTGGCCTCGCTGGAGAGCGGCTACCCGATTGCCTTGGGCGGGGCCTGGGGCATCGAACCTCGCGTGCAGATGATGTACCAGCGTCTGTCGTTTGGGAAGGGTTCCGATCGGTTCGGGCAGATCAGTTTTGACGATACCGACACGGCGTACGGTCGCGTGGGCGCGCGTCTGACGCACGGCTGGCGTCTGACCAACGGCCATACGCTCATGACCTGGGCGGACGCCAACATCTGGCAGGCGTTGGGTGATGGCGCGCGGGCGACGTTTAGCGCGCTGGATGGCACTTATCCTGTTGCATTTTCCAGCGACCCAGGCGGCACCTGGGCTCAGTTCGGCCTGGGTGTGCGGGCGCGATTGACCGAGGACCTCAGCCTCTTCGTCACGGGACAGTATGGTAAGCGTCTTGGCAATGAAACCGGCAACAGTATTGGTGGTCGATTGGGTTTGAGGGCAACCTGGTGAAGGATGGTACCGAGAACCTATCCGTACTTCTGTGTGCGAGGCGTTTCGCGATCTCGCCCGCCCTTCACGGGCGGGCATGGCGACGACCCAACGTTCGACACGGCCGAGCACGCCGCCACGCTGATGGCCTGGGCGAGGCGGTCTCGCGGGTCCGCCCTGACACGGCGCGTCACGCCTCACGGGTAAACCGATCACTATACAGGATCGCGAACTGATTCATCGCGTCCTTCCAATGGTGCACCGGCATGAGGGCGTAGCGTCAGCCTATGACGACAAGGGGGTAGAAACGGAAGTTGTACCCATGCATTGGCCGGAATGCTCCGCCAGTCGGGGAACATGGCGTACATCAGCTGCTCACGGCAGGAGATTCTTGCTGTGCGGGATCCAAACTAAATCAAGCAATTGATATCGCATATGGTCATAGCTCAGTGAGGGTTGGACCGGCGTTTCTTCCCCCACGCCACGCCTCCCACAATCTTCGAATTTGTCAGGCGCTTGGTGTCGGGTTTGACACCTTTTTTTCCGGCGCGGTTTGACACTTCTGTTCCTGCTTATACCAACAGCCCTAGGCCGAGCTTCCCTCTTGGTTTTACAACAACTCATTGAAAACGCCCGCGTACCCCTCAAAAACAGCCGAAAACGTGGCCATGTAAAAATAGAAATTGACGATCGGCAAGGGTGTGGCACCATTCACGGGAACCCAGCGGAGGCCGCCGGATTCCTTGTAGCCAGTAGCAGGCCCGCCCAATTTCAGAAAACCATTTCTGATCAATGAGTTGCAGTATTCGGTAGTGGGAAGCTCGGCCTAGGGCCTGTCGTCAATTCGAGCCAGCCCCGCAGCCGTTCGACCCACCCGATCTGAGTCCGAGCTGCCACAGTCGCGAAAATTCCGTAGGTCCCCACCCCCAAACGGTGCAAGACCGATTCCGGCGCAGCGCATTCTCCGATTCATGGGCGGTCAGCTTTCGGAGGCTGACCCATGTGACGCTATGCCCTGCGCGATGACCAGTGGGACCGTATCAAGGACATGCTGCCCGGCCGCCCGGGCTCGGTCGGCGTCACCGCGGCCGACAACCGAGTGTTCGTCGAGGCCGTCCTCTACCGCTATCGCGCCGGCATCCCCTGGCGTGACCTGCCGGTCCGTTTCGATGACTGGAAGAATACCCACCGCCGCTTCAGCCGTTGGGCCGAACAGGGTGTGTGGGAAGCCATCTTCCGCCACCTCGCCGAAGACGCGGACAATGAATACGCCATGATCGACAGCACCGTCGTGCGTGCCCATCAGCACAGCGCGGGGGCGAAAAAAAAGCGCTGGCGAGGACCAGGCGATCGGGCGATCCCGCGGCGGGCTGAGCACCAAGATCCACGCCCTTGTCGATGCGCTGGGCAATCCGACTGAATTTCATCTGACCGGCGGCGAGGCGCACGACCTGGAGGGCGCCGATTATCTTCTGCCGAAGATGGAGGCGGAGATGTTGATCGGGGACAAGGCCTTAGGTGCGGACGAACGGGTGCGCGAGAAACTGGCCGCCGCGGGAAAGACCGCTGTCATCCCACCGCGTGCGAACCGCAAGGAAGCGCCGCCTTTCGATCGTCATCTCTACAAGGCGCGGCATCTGATTGAGAATTTCTTTGCCAAACTCAAGCAGTTCCGAGCCATCGCCACACGCTATGACAAGACCGCACGAAACTTCCTGGCCGCAATCCACCTCGCCGCAGCAGTGATTTGGATGAATTGACGACAGGCCCTAGCAGCCTGTCGGACTTACGGCCACCGGGGGTTCATGTTAGAATCGCAACGTCGATTCGCACCCTCCCCGGATGCCGCTGATGAGCAACTTCCGCCCCACCGACCGCCTGACGGGCTTCTTGATGCCGCCCTCGGT
>ORJL011208817.1_pt1 | contig 15471 bp, 15 predicted proteins | sample 1779941 | NCBI WGS metagenome assembly ORJL01 (sample SAMEA104232317, study PRJEB22302) | groundwater metagenome | biome: forest; feature: aquifer; material: groundwater | place: USA | collected 2011-08-07 | depth 5.8 m | reverse complement strand
TCCCGGCGCGCCTGGCGCGCGGAGCCTGCTCTCCAGGCCAAGGTCTTAGGGGCGGCCAATCTGGAAGCTCTGGTGGGCTACGTCCCCGTGGAGATAAGAGGGGCCGAGCGTGTCGAGTCCCTGGTAGTGAGGGCAGCGGAGGAGCATGGCGGACGGGACCTGGCGGTGACAGGCGTTTTTGTGGAGATCGGCGCCGTACCGGATTCCAAGCTGGTGGAGGGGCTGGCGGATCTGAACGACGCCGGAGAGATAATGGCGGACCGATTGGGGCGCACCAGCGTCCCGGGCCTCTTCGCCGCTGGCGATGTGACGGATGCGCCCTACAAGCAGGCCATTATGGCTGCGGGCGATGGCGCCAAGGCGGCCATGGCGGCCTGGGAGTATCTGCTGCGGTGAGCATGAGCGGATGATGGTGACAACTCCGGCCAGGAATAAAGCCCAACAAGAAGCGTGGAGCATGAAACAGTGCGTTAGATTTGAGGAGGTTTCCCAATGATCTCCTCTCTCGATAACCACACCGTGACTACGGCCGAGGCCCCCGAGGCGGTGGTCTCCGCTGTCCGGAGTTACGCCAGCGAAAAGGGATTTCAGGTGCTGGATGTCCACGACTTGAGCGACGCCTTCGACGAGAATGGCAAGAACGGAGAGCCGGCCTACGTGATCGAGCTGTGCAACGTGGAGCCGACCCCCGGCATTCTGCATTGGGACGCCCTGGCCAGCATTATGATGCCGTGCAAGATCGCCGTCTATCGGAAGGACGGAGAAACTCGCATATGCGCCCTGAGCCCAAACCCCATAGCGAAGCTCTTTCCACAGGTCGCTCCGCATATGGAAGAGGCTTATCGGATCATGGTCAGCATCGTAGAAGAGTTAAAGCCAGGATAAGGAAGGTCCATCACTTTTGGAAGAGCTAGGGGCGATGACTGAAGAAGAATTGAAGGCAGAGCTCGCGAAAGTAGAGGAGGGGCTGGCCGACCTGGATGAAGAGAGGCATGCCTTCCTGGGCCAGACTGGGGTGCGCATTGGGGTAGGCCTGCTGAAGTCCCGACGCCACCAGTACGAACGGGAAGAGGAGGCCCTGCGGGGGCGGATCGCTGCCATAAAGCAGTCCCTGGAAGACCGTGGAAGGTAGGTACGTGAAGGAACTCCTGGAACTCCTGGGTGACAGGGCCACAACTTCGCCCTTCGAAACCGCGCTCTATCAGTCCGACCTGGCGGCGGTCCCGCCCTTCCTATCACGATCGCTGTTCCGGACACGGCCAGATATCGTCGTGAGGCCCAGGAGCACAGAGGAAGTAGCTTCCGTGCTGCGCTATGCCGCGTTACACCGCGTGCCTGTAACGCCCCGGGCCGCCGCCAGCACCGCCTATTACAATGCCGTGCCCGCCAGGGGAGGCATCCTCCTCGACTTGAACGGTTTGCGGGGGATAGTGAACGTGGACCGGGAGCGGGAGACCGTTACGGTGCTTGCAGCCACCCGCTGGAAGGAACTGGAGGAAGAGCTTTGGTACAAGTGGGGGCTGGCAGTAAGAAGCTACCCTACCAGCGCTCCGTCCTCCACCGTGGGCGGGTGGTTCAACATGGAGGGCTGGGGCGTGGGTAGCCTTCGGTATGGCTCCATGCACGGCCATGTGCTTAGCGCTGAGGCGGTCTTGCCGGGCGGAGAGGTGACTGAGCTTACCCCTACCTCCAACCCTCCCCTATCGTGGTTTGCCGGCTCCGAAGGCACCCTGGGCGTAATCACCAGTCTGGAGCTGGGCCTCAGGCCGGCGCCGGAAGTAGAGTCCCACCGCCTGATTGCTTTCGCGGATTTCGCTGGCTTGCAGGAAGCGACGGCCATGATGGCTGGCCTGGACCCAAAGCCGTACCACCTCCATTTCGCCGATAGCACGTTCGCGAGGATGATAAAGCGCGCCGGCTTTGAAACCGAATTGCCGCCAGATCTGCACTTGCTCTCAGTGCACTACGAAGGCAGCCAGGCAGAGGTTGAAGCGGCAGAAGCGCCAATCGCCCGGATCGTTGGAGAGACAGGTGGGAGCGAGCTGGACCGGCGCCTGGCCCATGAAGAGTGGCGCAACCGCTTCTCGGAAGTGCGGGCCAAGCGGGCTGGGCCCACCCTGCTGGGAGCGGAAACTCTCCTGCCCTTGAAAAGCTTGACTCCGTACATCGAAAGCGTCAGGGGCCTGGGGCTCAGATTGGGGCTTCCGATCTACACCTACGGCGCGGTCGTCTCACCTGAATGGTGCCAACCCAACAGCTTCTTCCCAGCCGATGAGCGACGCGCGTTGCCCTACCTGGCGGCCTTGAGCGTGACCAAGGCGATCCAGGACAGAGCGGCCCGCCTCGGCGGACGCCCTTACGGTGTCGGCGTTTGGAACACACCGTATCTGAGACGCAGCGGGACGGCCGCGGAACGCCGAGAAAGGCTCAGGCGGAAGACACACCTCGATCCCCACGGCATCCTGAACCCCGGCAAGCTGTACGCTGCCCCGTTTCTGTTGCGGCCGCCCTTCTTCGGCTTCGGCATGGGCGCTTTAGCCCTGTTCAGGAAGCTTGCCCGTGCTGGGGTAAGGGAGAGGAGGGAGGCATGACCACGGGGCAGACAAAGAAGCTATTCCTGACTGCTCCCCTGGAGGAAGCTACCATCTGCGCCCGGTGTGGGGCCTGCAACGCTGTCTGCTGCACCCACCGGGAACAGGAATGGGAGTCAACTTCGCCGCGGGGATGGCTCACCATGCTGCGAAGCCTGGCAGGTGCTTCAGGGAGGCTCGGCGACATCCCACCGGAATTCGTTCAGAGGGTTTTCAACTGCACCACCTGTGGCAAGTGCGGGCAGGCCTGCCCCGCGCATATCGACCTGCGGCGATTGTGGCTGGCGCTCCGGGAAAACATTGTGGACCGCGGCCTGGGGCCGAACTTCATCGACCAAATGAAACAGGTGGTAGAAAGAGAGCACAATGTCTTCGACTTCCCCAACGAGGAGCGGGCCGAGTGGGTGGAGTTCATGTCCGACGCGCCGGACCACCGCTACCAGAAGGAACAGGCTGAAGTGCTGTATTACGTGGGCTGCGTCTCCTCCTTCTCGGCCGCGGCCCAGGGAATACCCAGGGCCCTGGCCAAAGTGCTGGAGGAATCGGGGACTGATTTTGCTATACTGGGTGGTGAAGAGTGGTGCTGTGGGTTTCCCCTCCTGGCGGCTGGCCTGCGGAGGGAGGCCGAGGACCTTATAGCGCACAACCGGGAACGGCTACGCAGCCTGGGCGCGCGAACCGTGGTCTTCAACTGCCCCTCGTGCTTCCATATGTGGAAGCACGAATATGGCCTGGAAGGGATAGAGCTGCTTCATCACACGGAGTACCTGGCCCGGCTGATCGCCCAGGGCCGTCTCACTTTGGGGAAGATAGAGGACATCGTAACTTACCATGATCCCTGCGACCTGGGGAGGAACTCGGGGGTCTATGAAGCTCCACGGGATGTCCTGAAAAGCATTCCAGGACTGGCCGTCGTGGAGATGTTGCACAACCGGGAGGAGGCCCTTTGTTGCGGGGGCGGGGGAGACTTCGAGATGCTGGCCCCCGCTATGACCCGGAAGATCGCTACGCGCCTCGTACAGGAGGCCGTTAACGCTGATGCCCGGAGGCTGGTAGTAGCCTGTCCGCAATGCAAGCGCGTCGAGATGAGTGGAGTGGAAGCCCTGAAGTCCAATATCAGGGTCACGGACTTGGCCGAGCTGATACTGGAGTCCCTGCGCTCAGGCGGCGACCCGAAACCAATTGCAGGAGGTAGTGATGGCCCGAGCTGACGGGATAGAACTGCCGGGCGACCTTTACTACGCCCGCCGGGACCATTTCTGGGCCAGGCTGGAGGAGGGGAAGGTGCGGGTGGGCCTGGATATGCTGGGGCAGGAATCGGCCGGGCCGGTCAAGCATATCCAGCTTAAGCCGGTGGGAACGGTGGTGGCCAAGGGGCGCATGTTCGGCACCATAGAGGCCGGCAAGTATGTGGGCGCCTTACGGGCCCCTGTCGCCGGCGCCCTGGTGGAGGTCAACGAGAAGGTGGTGCAGACGCCCAGCCTCGTCAACGAAGACCCTTACGGGGAGGGCTGGTTTGTAGTTATCGAGCCCTCCGGTCTAGAGGCTGACCTGAAGGACCTGGTCCACGGCGAGGAGGAGGTGCAGGTCTGGCTGGAACAGGAAGTAAAAGACTACCGGCTGAAGGGCCTGCTGAAGGAGTGACGGGAGGGTTTCATGGATGACACGAGCAGATCGCTGCTTGTCACGATAGCGGTCGTACTGGGCGTACTTCTCCTATTCCCGGTACTCATGATGGGAGGGATGTTCCCCTTCGGTGGGATGATGGGCGGTTGGGCGGGGCGGGGCTTCGGCGGAGGCTGGGGCCTGGGCTGGATCTTCCCGCTCGTCTTTGGGGGGGCGGTTATCACCGGTATCGTGTTCCTGGTCAGAGCAGCCGGACCTGGCAACGGCAGAACTCAATCCCCAGCGGGAGAGACCGCCCTGGACATCCTGAAGAAACGCTACGCTCGGGGCGAGATAACCAAAGAACAGTTTGAGGCGATGAGGCAGGACTTGGGGTAAGCCGCCGAGAGATTCAAGGTGCGAAGAGAAAAGTGATATAATGGGAAAAATCTAAGGCGGCGTTGTGGGAATCGGTACCAGACATACGGGCTTGACAGGTGGCCCGCGCTGCACAGCGGCTCTTGGCGCTCTGAGGCGTCCTATGGCCGATGATGCATCTCGCCCTTGGTGAGAAGAAGCGCATCTAGCCGGCGTTTTCGGAGGCTGAATGCGGGCCCGCTGTGCCTCTTGGCCCTGGCTCTCCTGGTTTCTATTTCAGGGCCGGTATCCTGCCTCCATGGCAGCATCAGTTCGTGGCTGGCGCCACTGAACGTCTCTGAGATTTCCGGCAAGCTCCACGCCGAATACCTTGGGGAAGGTTATGGAATGGTGGACAATGGGGGCAAGGCGCCTCAGGACGCCGGTAACGACACCCCCAGCCCCATGGAAGACATTGGATCTCCCCTCAGTCAGGCCGCGCCAGATCGTATGAGCGCGAAACTTGTTCCTGCCCCTTCCGGCGGATGGATCGGTGACGGTAGTCAGCTTGCCACTGGCGTCCACCCTACACCCCTGGCGCCACCGCCTCGATCACCTCTTCCTTCTTGACAACCTGACCTGTTCAATCAGACCCGAGCGCTACCTCGTCGGCGCGGCCCGTGCGGGGCAGCTTCCTCAATGTCCGTTTTGTTCCTGTTTGGCCAACCAGGCACGGCGCTGGCCCACGAGCGCCGCAAGGTGGGCAAGTATGAGCTGGAGGCGGGATTCTTGAATGAGCCTGCCCTTCAATGGAGAGATATCGCGAAGTAGAGTTGTCTGCCGGAAACAGCGAAAAGACCAAGAGAAAGTAGAGAAATGTCTGAACGTTTTATCAAGAACCTGAGGGAGGTAGCCTAAATGTCCATTCGTGAAGTCATCCACAACAGGGCTTGCGGGCTTGTCCGTGGGAAGTTTACCAGCAAGCCGCTTGTTCGCCTGTCGCTTGTGGGCCTGTTGCTACTGGCGGGTGTGGGAGTATCGGCTTGTGAGGAGGGAACGCATACATCTGCTGGTTCTGGCAAGGTGTCGCGTCAGTACACCAAAGACGACGTCTCCCGGAACAGCCAGGTGAAGTTCCCATCGTACGTCGGTTCGAAAGTGCGCGATGTCTATGAATTCGCCCTGGCAAGCCCCGACAAGCTGCAATTCATGCCCTGCTATTGTGGGTGCGGGCTCGAGGCGAACCATGGCAACAACCTGAATTGCTACATATCCGGCGTGGACCAGAGTGGAGCGGTTGTCTTCACCGACCACGCCACCTACTGTGATATCTGCGTGGAGATAGCGCGGGACACAAAGCGGCTGGTCGCAAGCGGCAAGTCCCTCAAGGAGATCAGGACCTATGTAGACCAGACCAACGGATCCAAGGGGCCCGCCACCAAGACCGCGTTGCCCCCTTCCTAGCGGGCTCGGATACGTGGCATTGCCGGGCGGTGGCGGGTGATGGGCAATGCACCGATCGTTGGACTTGGGCGAGGCGCCCGCTATCTCATAGGTATTGCGGTGGTGGTGGCGCTGGCCGCGTGGTCTGGCGTGGCTGGGGCCAGCGGCGATCCGGGGACGGCTGGGATCGTCATCGAGGCGCGGCAGTTTTCCTACAACCCAGGGGTCATCCGTGTAAGAGACGGGCAGCGGGTCAAGATCACGTTGCACTCGATGGACGTTACGCATGGGCTTTACCTGGATGGCTACGGGCTTGAGGTTGTGGCTACGCCCGGTTTCCCGGAGACGCTGGAGTTCGTCGCCGACAAGCCCGGCGCCTTCCGCGTCCGCTGCACCCAGACCTGTGGCTCCTTACACCCCTTCATGGCCGGTAGGCTCATCGTGTCGCCGAACTGGCCGTTCAGTACGTCCCTCTCCCTAACCGGGCTGGTGGCCCTTGGTCTTCTGGGCCTGCTGCGACTCAGGACGGAAACCCCTCCACCTCCCGCGTCCGGGGGTACGGGGACGCTTGAGGCCCTGGAAGCGCATTCGGCCGAGAACTGGGATGGCGCAAGGCCAACCAGGCTGGACCTCCTGCAACTGCCGCTGGTTGGCCGTCTGCTACGCTGGCGCGGCTTCCAGTTCGCGTTTATGTTGCCCCTTCTCTTCCTCCTGGCGCTGATCGTGTTGGCCGGATGGAGGGGGTCTCCCGTAGGCAGCCATAACCTGAGCATCGTCTCCGTCTGGATCGTCTGGTGGGCGGTGCTCATGATTCTCTTGCTCCCGCTGGGAGGACGCCTCTGGTGTGCGATCTGTCCCATTCCGGGTCCCGGCGAATGGCTGCAGCGCCTCTCCCTGGTCCGAAAGCGCGGGGGGAAGCCCTTCACACTGGGGAAGAAATGGCCGCCTGCGCTCCGCGGCATGTGGCTGCAGAGCGGCGCGTTTCTGGCTATCGCCCTCTTCAGCGCCGTGGTGCTCACCACGCCGGCGGCCACAGTCACAGCCCTCGCCGCCTTCGTCGCACTGGCATTACTCATGTCGCTCATCTTCCGGGGCCGGACCTTTTGCCGGTATGTTTGCCCGTTGGGTGGGTTCATCGGGCTCTTCGCCCTGCTGGCGCCGTTGGGAGTTCGAGTAAAGGATAAGGAAATATGCCGCGAGCACCAGGAGAAGGAGTGCATTAAGGGCGGCGCCAGGGGTTATGGCTGCCCGTGGTTTGAGTACCCGGGCGCCATGGACCGCAACGCCTACTGCGGGCTGTGCACGGAATGCGTAAGGACCTGCAGCAAAGGCAATATAGCTGTGCGCCTTCAGCCCCCAGGGCGAGGGCTCCTGGCAGGAAAGGCCCACCTGGATGAGGCCTACAAGTCATTCATCGTGCTGGGATCCGCTGCCCTCTACTCTGCCGTTCTGCTGGGTCCCTGGGGCTGGCTCAAGTCCCTGGCCGGGAATCCCCTGTCTGCCGGCTTCGCCGCCTATATAGCCATCGTGATTGGCGTTACCGTCGTCCTGGTCCCGGCAGTGTTCCTGGCCGTGGCGTGGTTATCCCGTCTGGCCTCAGGTAGCAGCCACGGCTCCACCGGGCAGCTTTGGAAGGCATTGTCTTACGGGCTGGCGCCGCTCTCTTTGATGGCCTGGATCTCCTTTTCGCTCTCGCTGGTGCTGGGAAGCGGCTGGTACGTCATACCGGTGATATCCGACCCGCTGGGCCGAGGCTGGGATATCTTTGGGACGGCCTCCTTCGAGGGCGGCCCCATCCTTGCCGGCCTCATGCCGTTTCTCCAGACGGCTGCGATGCTGGCAGGACTTGGCTGGTCGATGCACACGAGCTGGCGGATATGTCTCCAGTATTTCCCGAACCGGAAGCAGGCCTTCCGGGCGCTCCTGCCGGTAACGGCCTTCCTGTCCGGCGCCACTGGTATCTTCCTGTGGCTCTATCAGGGTTGAGCAGATGAAGACCGAGTTTGCCGCCCTTATCCTCTTGCTACTGGCGATCTTCGGTGGACCGGCGGGCGTTGCCATATACGAGAACTACGATGGGGCTAATCGCCCAACGGAGGAGATGACGCTGGTAGGGCATACACCCCTCAACGGTAACTGGAGCCAACGGGAGCTTCGGGTCAAGGAGGGCCAGAGAGTGCGTCTCCGCCTCACCAGCGAAGACGTCACCCACGGCTTCCTGATACCCGAATTCGGCGTAAATGCCGGCCCGATCTCGCCCGGCAAATTCAAGATCGTGGAGTTCATCGCGGACCGGCAGGGGGAGTTCAAGTTCTACTGCAACATCGTGTGCAGCCACCAGCATGGAGGCATGACTGGGATGATCATCGTTGAGTGAGAGCGTATAATGCAACTCCGGGGGAGCGCCGGAGCACCGTTCCTGCTTCTCTTCCATTCGCCTGGCCCGACCAGGCATGTAGCCGAGGATCCCTTGCATGGATAACGCTGTTCGGCCCCCTTCGCGGGCGTCGGGCCATAAGGAAGGGCCCGTTCCGTCCTCATAGGTAATGCGTTAGATTCCAGCTTGGAGGGATTCCAGTGAGGGTAGAAATCGAAAGAGAAGAGGATGGGCGGTGGATTGGCGAGGTTGACGATCTTCCAGGCATCATGGCTTACGGGAAGACTCGGGAAGAGGCGATTTCCAAGGTTGAGGCGCTGGCCCTGCGAGTAATCGCCGACCGGATTGATCACGGCGAAAGCATTCCTGAACTCGAAGATCTCTTCGCCACGCGTGTGGGGGTGAACCGGGCCACAAGGGTTTAGGGTCAAGGGTGTAGGGGTTGTCCCCCGACCCGCTCGATCAACCGTCATTTCGCTGGTGGTATGCCCAGGTCCTTGCCTATCTTCCCTGCCAGAATATCGTTTATCCCGGAGTGTCTCGGTACGGCTGACCGCTTGTTTAGATTTGGATTATGCCACCACGAAATGGCGGCCACCCTCTCTAGTAAGCTCGCAGCCGCATGACCGAAGATGGCGCAGCAAGTCGCCGCGCTTCATATGGCAATCTTTTCTTCCTGTGAATTCGCCCCGGCCGCGGTCAAGGCGTCCTGTCTGTTTAGCTCTATAGCCTCTCGCAAGGTGATCCTCAGGGTTTCCAGCAGGTCCTCTCGCGAACGTTCCTGACAGTTAACGCCGGGAATTTCTTCGATCCAGCCGATCCACCAGTCCCTGTCTTTCTTGACTACAGCGGTAAACTGATTTTCCATGCGGCACCTCTTTCAATCTGGCCGTGAAGGGCGCCCGAAACCCGTCCCCGCTTCCCGCTTCCCGCTTCCCGCTTCCCGCTTCCCGCTATCCGCTTCCCGCTATCCTGCTCTCGGATGTATAATTGGGCGGGACTATGTCTGAAGGAGAGGGGCTCATGATGGCGAGGCTTAGCTTTAGGGCACTGGACCTGGCCGTGGCCTCCGTTGAACAGGGTTTGCAGGAATACGAGCAGCACCCATCGCTCTTGACCATTCGCGATGGCGTCATCCAACGCTTTGAAATCGCCATGGACCTGGCCTGGAAACTTACGCAGCGCGCCCTTAAGGAAACCTACGGCGTGGTCGAAGAGGACTTGCGCACCAAGAAAGATATCTTCCGGGAAGCCGCGAGCAAAGGGCTGATTACGGATGCAGAACGCTGGCTAGAGCATCTGGAGGCACGCAACCAGACCTCTCATATCTATGATGCGGAAATGGCGCAACAGGTGTTTGCTCACATCCCGGGCTTTCTGCCCGATGCTCGCGATCTGCTCGCCAGACTCAAAGATGCTGATTGATGTTCGACCCGACCACCTCGAGCTGGTGCTGGACATCCTTCGCCGGCACGTGCCGGACCGTGAGGTGTGGGCTTTCGGCTCCCGTGCCCGGGGGACAGCTCGGGCTACCTCCGATTTGGATCTGTGCATCCTGGGTGACACACCGCTGGGCTTCAAGCTGCTGGGCCGGCTGCGCGACGCCTTCAGCGAGTCCAATCTGCCTTACAAGGTCGACGTGGTGGACTGGGCCACCACCGGCGCATCGTTTCGCAAGATCATGGAAGATTGCAAGGTTGTGGTGCAGACCGGCCGGATGGGCTGATACGGGCGCCCTCACCCTGACCCTCTCCCACGGGGAGAGGGGATGTCTCCTTCTCCCTCTGGGAGAAGGCAGGGATGGGGGCTTGTTCGCGACCTGACTTGTCGGCCGGGCCTCCAGTGCCACGGCATCATTGATTCCGCCGGTCGCCTGTGCTACAATTGCCCTATGCTAATTTAGCCTAGGCCGGTTGGGGCTGGCTTCGACCTCAGCGCGGCCTTATGGAGGGCATATGGCTTACTCCGTAATCGGCAAGCCCTACGTGGGGCCGGACGTGCCCCCGAAGTCCTCGGGTGCGGCTAAGTTTATCGATGACCTGGCGATGCCAGGCATGCTCTTTGGCCGCCTTCTCCGCTGCCCTTATCCCAACGCCCGGATCGTCAGCATCGATGTCTCCGCGGCGGCCCGGCATCCCGGCGTCAGGTCCGTCATCACCGGGGCGGATTTCGCCTCCCGGAAGTACGGCCTGGCGCCCAACGTGATCGCAGATCGAGAGCCCCTGGTGCGCGAATTCGCGCGCTACGCCGGCGAAGAGGTGGCGGCCGTCGCCGCGGTGGACGAAGATACCGCCGAAGAGGCCCTGGACCTGATCAAGGTGGTCTACGAGCAATTGCCGGGTGTCTTCGAGCCGGAGCAGGCCCTGAAGCCGGGCGCTCCAACTGTAGGCGGCCAGGGCAACATCTGCGGGCGGGTAGCCTACCAGACCGGGGACGCGGCCGCAGCTTTCGAGCAGGCCGACCTGGTCCGGGAGGACACGTTCAATGTCGAGGCAGTGACCCACGCGGCCATCGAGCCTCACGGCGCCATCGCGTCCTTCGATCCCATGGGTAACCTGACCCTCTGGACCTCCACGCAGACCGCTCCCTGGGTGCGGTCCGTTCTGGCGCCCGTCCTCGATATGCCGGAGGAGATGGTCCGGGTGGTCTCTCCCGCAGTGGGTGGCGCCTTCGGGGGCAAGAGCGGGGTCTTCAGCCACGAGGTCTGCGCGGCCCTGCTGTCGAAGGCCACCGGACAGCCGGTAAAGATAATGTTGTCGCGAGAAGAGGTCTTCACGGCCACCACCCGCCGCCATGGCATGGCGGTCCGCCTGAAGACCGGGGTCAAGAAGGACGGCACGCTGCTGGCGATGCAGTGCTGGGCGACCGCCGAGAGCGGCGCCTACGCCAATATGGGCCCGGCCTCCATCTCCTACACCGCGGCCTTCCTGACGGCGCCCTACCTGGCGCCGAACGTGGACTTCGAGGCCTTCCGGGTCTACAACAACCGCCCCGTTTGCGGTCCTCAGCGTGGGCCGGGCACGCCGCCCATCCGCTTCGCGGTGGAGTGCCAGATCGACCGCATCGCCTCGGACCTGGGGATAGACGCGACGGCAATGCGCCTGAAGAACGCCTTGAAACCCGATATGGTGACACCCAGCCAGCTTCGCGTCACGAGCTGCGGACTGGACGACTGCATTAAGGAGGCCACTGCGGCGCTGGGCGCTGCATCGGATGTCGGACTGGCCTGCAGCGCCTTCATGTCCGGCTACAATCTGCCCCCGTATGTGCCCTGTCCCGCGGTGGTCAAGGTCGAGGCGGACGGCAAGGTCTCCGTCTTCGTCATTCACTCGGACTTTGGCCAGGGTGGGGATACCGGCGTCCAGCAGATAGTGGCCGAGGAGTTGGGCCTGCCCATGGAGGCGGTTAGGGTCCGCTCCGGCGATACCGCGCTGGTCCCGGATGCCTGGTGGAGCTTCGCCGACACCTTCGCCGTAGGCAACGCCTCTCGAACGGCTGCGGCCAACGGGCGGGAGGAATTGTGCGCGTCTGTTGCCGAGCGTCTCGAGGCCAGGGCGCAGGACCTGGAGGCCAGGGATGGACGGGTGTTCGTCCAGGGCAGTCCCGAGCGGGGGGTGACCTTCCAGGAGGCGGCGCGCCTGCATCTGAGGAGGTCCAAGCGTCCTGCCACGGCCAGCGCGCAGTACTGCGCCAACACCGATATGCTTCATGTGGGCAGGCGCAACGTCTCTCGCTCTTATAGCTTCTCCGCCCAGTCGGCCCAGGTGGAAGTTGACCTGGAGACCGGGCTGGTAGACGTGAATCGTATGGTCAGCGCCTACGACTGCGGCCGGGCGCTCAACCCGCTGATAGTCCAGGGGACGCTGCAGGGAGGCGCGGCCATGGGCCATGGGCAGGCCCTGTCCGAGGGGCTGAAATGGCTTGGAGGCCACCTGCTTAATCCCTCGTTCCTGGACTATAAGGTACCGACGGCGCTGGATGCGCCACCCGTGCAGACAATCCTGGTGGAGACTCTGGACCCGGAAGGACCTTACGGTGCCAAAGAGGTGGGCCAGGGCTCTCTGCAGGCTGCGGCCCCGTCCATCGCCAACGCCGTTGCCAGGCGTTCCGCGTCCTGGCCCGGCTGCTTGCCCTTATCACCGGAGACTGTCCTGGCCGCCATTGCGGACAGCATAGAAGGAGTTTGATGAGCGACTACACCTATATCGGGAAGCGGTTGCCTTCCCTGGAAAGCGTGCCCAAGGGCACCGGCGAGACGAAGTTTGCAGATGACCTGCGCATGTCGGGGATGCTCCATGCCCGGACCCTGCGGAGTCCCTTCCCTCACGCCCGGATCGTGAAGATCGACACCAGCCGGGCCAGGGCGTTGCCTGGTGTGGAGGCGGTGATCACGGTGGCCGATACACCCGGGAAGAAATACGGGTACTGGCCCCCCGGCGTCCGCTGGGACCAATGGTCGAACATCATCGAGGACCGTTACCCTCTGGCCAAAGACAAGGTCCGTTTTGCCGGCGAAGAGCTGGCGGCGGTGGCGGCCGTCGATGAGGATACCGCGGAGGAGGCGATCCGGCTCATAGACGTGGAGTACGAGATTCTCCCCGCCGTCTTTGAAGCCGACGAGGCGATCAAGCCCGGCGCCCCCGCCATCCACGATGCCGAGAACAACATCTGCACCACCGTGAAGATGCGAGCCGGGGACGCTGATGCCGGGCTGGCCCAGGCGGACCACGTTCGCGAGGACAAATTCTCGTTTTCCTCCATCAGCCATTCCTCCATTGAGCCCCATTCCGCCCTGGCCTACTACGACCCAACCGGCAACCTCACGGTCTGGACCGCCACCCAGATGATCGGCTGCAGCCGGTCGGTGCTGGCCCATCTCATGGCGCTTCCGGAAGATCGGGTCCGGTACATCGTGCCGGCGATCGGGGGCGCCTTCGGGGGCAAGAGCAGCATCTTCCCCTACGAGTTCTGCGCGGCCTTGCTCTCTCAGAAGACGGGTAAACCGGTGAAGATAACCTATAACCGGGAGGAGGTCTTCACCTCCACCATCCGTCGCTATAATGTGACCATCAACCTCAAGACCGGGTTCAAGAAGGATGGGACTATCACCGCCGTAGAAGCCAGGGTATTGGCCGATGCCGGGGCATACGTCGGGCTGGGCACGCCGCCCCTGGTCAACGGCGCCATCTTCCTGACGGCGCCGTACAACGTTCCCAATCTGTCCTACGAGGGCAGCAAGGTCTACACCAATCTGCCCGTCTCCGGCCCCATGCGGGGACCCGGCCTGCCCCAGACCCGTTATGCGGTCGAAACGCAGCTCGACCTCGCCGCCCGCGACCTCGGGATCGACCCCGTCGAGTTGAGGCGTCGCAACGCTCTCAAGTCCGGGGACCGCACCGTCCTCAAATGGGATATCACCAGTTGCGGTCTGCAGGACTGCCTCGACACCGCGGAGAAGTCGTTCACCGGCGACCGGAAGGGCGTCGGCCTGGCTGCCAGCTCGTTTATGTCGGGATACGATTACCCTGCGAAGCATCTCAATCCGGCCTCGGTCTCCATCGAGCCGGACGGGACCGTGAATCTGCTGACCATATGCAGCGATTTCGGTCAGGGCGGCGAGACTGCTATGCGCCAGCTCGTGGCCGAGAGCCTGGGCGTGCTCCCTGAATCAGTGCGTTTCCGGGGAGGCGATTCCTCCCTCTTCCCAACCCAGTGGTGGGCCTTCAGCGACACCGCTTCCACCGGACGCTCGATGCTTGACGCTGCGGCGCAGGCTCGGCAGGAGCTCCTGGAGGTCGTGGCGGACAGCCTGGAGGCCAAGACCGATGACCTGGAGTGCAAGGGCGAGCGGATCTACGTGAAGGGCAGTCCGGACCGGGGCATGGCCTTCGCGGAAGCCGCCAAGAAGAGCTTCGACCGGCGCACCCGGGCGGCCTGGGGCGAGTCCCGGTTCTGCTCCAAAGACGAACTGAGGCGAATCGGCCAGCGAGGGCCGTTCCTCTCCTGCACCTTCTCCGCCCAGTCGGCGAGGGCCGAGGTCGACCGGGAGACCGGGCAGGTAGACATAACCCGGATGGTGACCGCCTACGACTGCGGGCAGCCCATCAATCTCCACGTGGTGGAGGGCACACTCCAGGGCGGCTCCACCATGGGGCTGGGCCTCGCCCTTCTGGAAGGGGTCATCTGGAGAGACGGGCAGCCCTTGAACCCGTCGTTCCTGGACTACAAGCTGGCGACGGCGCTGGATACTCCATCAGTGGAGACCCTCTTGATCGCGACCGATGACCCCGGAGGTCCATACGGAGCGAAAGAGGTCGGGCAGGGCTCCCTTCAGGCTGCGGCGCCGGCGCTCGGCAATGCGATATTCGCCGATATCGGCTTTGCCATGACCGACCTGCCCATCACACCGGAGAGGGTATTGGCGGCGTTAGAGGGCAAAAGTCAATGAAGACCCTTATCTCTATCTCCCACTTCTCCCTGAAAGGGAGAAGTGGGAAATGGAAAGCATAGGGGAGACCCCTATGACCCCCCAAGAAGGGGGCGGCCCCTTCTTGACTACCCCGTTGGGAGGTGGAGTTCCTTCTCCCTCTGGGAGAAGGCTAGGATGAGGGCGTCCCTCTCGTTGGCAGAGTGGCCGTCAGGATGGGGAGCATTCCCGGGAGTCTCGAAGTGGGGACATCTTGACCACCCCGTTGAGCAAAACAGAATCCCTTCTCCCTCTGGGAGAAGGTTAGGATGAGGGCGTCCCCTTTTGAACCCAACCAACTATATACCCAACCCCCGAAGGGGGTTGGGTAGAATTGAAGAACGCGTTCAAAGCTGGTTTTGACGGGCCTCGGCCCGCAAAGATACAATGAAGGCACACTCAAGGAAGGATGTGGATGATGGAAGATCTGGAAAAGTGGGTAAAAGACGGGAAGGACCTCAGCGCCGCCATACGGCCAAGGAGCTTCCCCCTCGGTATCAAGCTGCTTAAGCCTGGGGATGAAATGCCGGAGAAGGCGCACCGCCCGGTGAAGGACATGGGGATCAAGATAACCCTCTGCCAGGCGTTTACCATGGCCCGCCTCTACGGCCAGACCATCGGTATGACCCGTG
>ORJL011287512.1_pt1 | contig 15472 bp, 15 predicted proteins | sample 1779941 | NCBI WGS metagenome assembly ORJL01 (sample SAMEA104232317, study PRJEB22302) | groundwater metagenome | biome: forest; feature: aquifer; material: groundwater | place: USA | collected 2011-08-07 | depth 5.8 m | reverse complement strand
CCGGAGGAGGTGTCCCCCTGACGGGTATCCAAGAAATCCACTGTAGCAAAGTCGTTGATGGGCTGGGTCGGCCTGATCAGCATATCGAAGCGCCGGGCCACGCTGACGTGAATGGGCGTTCCGGCGGGGTTCACGGGGTCCTTCCCTCGGACCAAAAACGCCTCGCTGTACTGCGTCGCGGGCGGCACCCCCAAGGCCCGTCCGTCAAAGGCGATGACCACCACGTCCACCGGAAAGGTGAAGGAGGCATCGTTGTAGGCCGCGTCGAGGCAGCGGACCAGGATGGTCTGTCCCACCCGTGCGTTGACAGAGACCTGTGTCCCGGACTTGCCGCTGTTCAATGCCGGTGGGATGCTGACGCCCGCCTGGATGGTCCCTGTTCCTCTCAGTGGCGCGGGCACCGGGAGGCCAGTAATGAAAAAGTAGTCGGAATTGAACTGGTTGAAGGCGAAGAAGCCGTTCACGCCGGGGTTCTCCTGAAAGTTATCGTCGACACCAGGCGTGGCGCCCATTCTGGGGAAGGTGGTTCGGGCGTTCGGAGCCAGGTCGCTCCATATGGAGTCCCGGTCGTCGGGGACCCAGAGGGCCTCCACGTCATAAGGGACGGTCATGGCGTGGGGGTCCGTGGCGAACTGGCCCAGGGGGTCGGGGGCGGTCAACGGGTTGGAGTTGAACCCCGGGAACTGGGGGAACTTGGCCAGGTTGGCGGCTGTGCGGACCTTCCCATCCCGGCAGGCCCCGATGGGTATGGCGGGATTGAGGACGACGGAGCCGTTCGCGTTGGTCGACGCTATGGAGGCGAAGTAGGCGTCCGGGGGCTCCACCAGGAACGCCCCAAAGAGCCCGAACTCAAAGTGCTGCACCGTGTTCCGGTGGCAGTGGTAGAAATAGGTGCCGATGAAGTTGGGTTGAAACTGATACGTGTAGTCGCCGATCTCCATGGAGCAGTGCCCCACCCCATCGTTGATGGGCGTCGGCTCGAGTCCGTGCCAGTGGATGGTATGCGGCGGGGGCCCTGCGCCGACGCTCCTTCCATGGAAGATCGCCCCTCGGGGGATCCGGATGGTTGGTCCAGGATAGGCGCCTCCGGAGACGCCGGGGTCGAGGCTGTCGTCATCGCCGATAACGAAGAACCTCAAGGCCTTTACGCCGTCCCAGGTGGGAATGATATTAGTTCTCATCAAGTGCCGGTGCACCGTGTGAAGTGGCGCCGGCAGGAGCTGAAAGCCGGCCGCCGCCATCACTTCGGGGACGGGATTGGTGGGGGCCACCAGCTCGGGCGTGGGCGGGCTGGCCGTGGGCGGATCGAACATCTTGACCCACTCCCCCTCCATTCCCACTACCGACTGGCGAGTTATCTGAAAAGCTGGGTTGGCGAATGTCATCTTCGTTCTCCTTGCTACTAAAAGAGAGGGGCGGCCGGCCCAGTCTGGTTGGGCGGGAACATGTCCGGCGCGTGGGGGAAGGTGGTCACGCCGCCGGGAGTAGTCCGGTCCCCGGTGATGTTCATCCCAGCTATGAGTCCCAGGTTGTAGTTGCCCCCCTGGGCGGTCTGGCTTGGCTCGGAGTGGTCGTGCATGGGATAACACAATGGTGAAAGCTGCACGCTGATATCGATACCCCCCTGCGTGGTCCCTACCGGCGGTATGCTCATGTTCAACTCCTCGGTGGGAGGCCAGACGGGATGGGGCGTCGAGCCAACGATCAGGGGGTTAGCCAGGGAGGTCAAGGGAGCATCCAACAGGCCAATGCCTCTGACATTTGGAACGTCCGGAGGCCTGACGAAGGGGATTACATAGTCCACCAGATCCAGAGGCGCAGCCTGAAAGACGTCCAGCCATAGGGGATTGGCCTGGACCACGCCGTTGACGCTGGTCACGTAGAAGTGGTTGGCGTGGAGGTGCATGGAATGGGTCCATAAGCCGGCGTTGAGGATATGGACCACGCAGGGCTCGCCCACCCGAAGCTGGGGGGTGATGAATGGGCTCATGTGGGCGAAATGCCCCGACTGGCCGTTGATGGTGAAGTACTGGGGCAGGCGGCTGCCATTGGGAGTCGGGCTGAATGGGTCCCTCAAGAAGGCGTTTACAAACTGCTGCGAGTTGTAGTTCTGTCCGGCCGGCAGGCTCCCCACCTCCTGAAAGAGCACGGGGCTGGCCTGGTGGGTCAGCCAGACATAGGTCCGGAAGGGCGGAACGAAGCTGGCCGGATTGGAGTCCCCTTGCTCCCAGGCCAGGCCGGGGAAATAAGGGGCCGAGCCGAAGTCGTCGAAGAGCTTCTGGACCGACGCTGTCGGGCTGCTGTAGGGCGTGAACTTGTGTCCCAAGGCCGGGGCTGCCGGCATGACTATCAGGGCTCCGTGCAGGCCCATCATTCTGTTCACGGGACTGTTCAGGTTGTCATAGTAGAGGAAGGCGCCCGCGGTGGGGACCGTAAAGGCCCCGGTGAAGACTCCTCCATTCGGGGGGATAGGACCGGTATTGACGATGCCCGGGATGAAGAAGGCGTGCTCCTCATCCAGGTTGTTTGTCAGGGTGATGTTGATAGTGTCACCCTGGGTGGCGAAGATGATGGGACCGGGACACTCCGGTGGCAGGTTGGGCTGCTCACTCCGGAAGATCCAGAAGTAGCACCTGGCGTTGTTTATGGAGTTATGCGTCACCATCTGCTTCATGGCATCGGTGATGTGGAGGTCCAGCGTGTGAACCTGCGCCGCCGCAAAGAAGGGACTGTCCAGGACCCATTGCAGTTGGCTCCCCACAACCAGGGCCGCAACACCCCCTCCCGCCCGCTTGAGAAACTGACGTCTGGTTACCGGTGACATAAACTCCTCTCTTTCCATGCGGAAGACGCGAGCCGTCTTCACCAATAAGGCTCGGAGCTGCACTGTCCGGCATTGCTGCGCTGGTTCAGGGATTCATGTTGCAGCGCTGCAAACGCTCCAAGATCATCCCAACCTGTGCCCGCACTATCTGGCGCCCTGGAGAAGCTCCTTATACACGACCATGTTAGCATTCCGCTATTGCAGTTTGAATGGCAAACAACAAAGTAAACGTTACAAGAACATAACAATTCGGTACTCGCCCATTGATGGGGAGGATCGAGCGCGACCGGACACCGGAGGCGGCTGCCGTTCGCGGTCCTGGCAAACGTGCTTTCTCAGCAGTCAGCGGTACACGTAATGGGAATACGTCATGCCAGCGTCAGTAACCCTGGATTCAGGCCTATGCCGGAATGACAGTTATGTGAAGCGTCTCAATACACGCGATTCCCAATCCCCTCCGCACGCAAACTGCATGCCTTGACACTTACTTCCACTTCCTATACGCTCTTATCCAAGACAGAGGAGACTGACTTGAACAAGCTTCGTGAATGGTTTAAGCGGATGGCTGGGGTGGATACCCGGCGCATGGGATTCGGGGCTTGGGCGCCTGGTCTCAAGGGGCCTTCGGTAGGATTGCTGGCAACGTTGCCCTCTCTCGGGAAAGAAGTAGCGGCTGCGGCTATCGAAGCCGGGGCTGAGGGGTTGGTGGCGCCGGCCGGACTGGCCGCCGATGGTGAGCGCCTGCGAGCGGTCATGCGGGATTTCCCTGATTGTCTTTGGGGTCTTCAGTTGGGCGATGGCCAGGCGCCGGAGTCCGAAGACGGCTTCGATTTTCTGCTGTTGTCGCCGTCCAGCGGTCTATCCTCGTTGAAGGCGGAAGGCCGAGGACGGCTGCTGGTGGTTGACCAGGCCTGGGACGACACGCAGTTAAGGGCCGTAGACCAGGTCCCGCTGGAGGGAGTCGTGTTCACTCTGCTTCCAGCCGGGGAAGAGAAGCCCAGGCTGGAGCATCTGCTGGCACTACGTCGAGTATCGATGCTTATGCGTAAGCCACTGGTGGTCGAACTCCGTCGACCGATCTCAACCAGAGAACTTGAGGTCCTGCGAGATGGAGGTCTCGCAGCCGTATTGGTCCCAGGCGATACCCAGAAGTGGGTTGAGGCCATCAAGGAGTTCCGGCAAGCCATTGATGCTCTTCCAGCCAAGGTTAAGACGCAACGAGAGATAGCCGTGATGCTTCCGGCTCCTGGAGGGGGCGCCCGTGAGACCGAGGAGGAAGAGGAGCCCTAGCACGCGGAGGGAGCTGTAAACACCGGATTTCCTTTTGTCGGCCGCTTTGATCGGGTCGATGGCTTGCTGCGTCAGGAGGATTTCTCCGGCCGGAGACAAGACGAGGAAATACTCGTCTTCGCCCGGCGTCACGGGTTCTTTCTGTTCCGATCTATCCTCGTACCGCTCACTCTGTTTACTCTGGCCGTTTCCATCTCGGTCCAGACCGGAGTGTTGTCTACGCTCATCACTCCCCTGGGGTTCTGGGGTATCCCTTCCGTTTGCCTCGCCGTCCTGCTGCTCTCGTTTGGCCTGGGACTATGGGCCTTCTTGGAGTGGGAGAATGACCACTACATCGTCACTACGGAGCGCATAATCTCTATCAGGCGGATAATCAAAGTCTACGAGGAGCGAAGGGAAGCCGAGGTAGAAAGGGTGCAGGACGTCACTGCCAAGACCCCGGGGCTGACAGGTTCCATCCTGGGTTACGCTGACCTTCGAATATCCACGGCTGGGGCCCTGGGCGTCATTACTTTCTCGCGCGTTTCAGAAGCAGCCCAGATAGCCGAGATTGTCTTGCGTCAGCGGGAGGCCGCCAGCCGCAAACGCCTGGACACGACTCGCGAGACTGTCCGGGAGACTCTTCAGCGGGAAATGGGAATCAGTTGAGCGTCCGCAAGGGCAGGCTAGGGGAGCATTGGGCGTCGGTCCGCCCCAATCTTCTTCCTCTCCACCCTCTGCAAGACGGGAGCGCGGTAACCTACCACCGGCATTGGATAGTCCTGGTGCGCAAGGTAGTTCTTCCCGTCACGATCTGCCTGGTGGTTCTCCTGGCCTGGATATACTTCTTGTTACATGGAGATGTAGCCCGGCTGCTCCGGCTGGGATGGGCGTGGAACCTCGTCCTGTTTGGCATCTCGGCCTTCCCGGGGGCATGGCTCATCTGGCGCTACGAGGATTGGCGGAACGATTACTATGTGGTTGACGCCGATCGTATCGTAGACGTCAATCGGAGGCCTTTTGGCTTCGGTGGCGAAGTCAGGGAAGCCCCTATGGCCAACGTTCAGAACGTCTCCATGCGTATCCCCAACTTCTTGTCCTCAGCAGTGGACTCCGGGGACATAAACGTCGAGACGGCAGGCCAGCAGAGTGGCCTGGTCTTCCTATCCGTCCATCATCCTCGGGACGTGCTGGCGCGGGTCGCGTCTATGGTGGATGCTTTTCGCGAAGCTCAACTGGCCCAGGAGCAAGCGGCTCGTCAGCAAGAACTGACTACCTGGTTTTCAACCTACGCCGACCTCGCTCGCATCGCGATCGTCGAAAGTCCGGCCTCCTGCAGGGTGGGGGACAAGGCGGAAGTGTCCTGGCGGGTCTCCGGGCAGGCCACTGACGTAGTTACCTGGCTGGCTTGGAAGCTCGGCGGGGCGATCTTCAAAACATCGCAGCAGTCTGGTGGACCAGGCAACTATCGGGGGGAGTTCACGGTCCCATTGGCGAGCGATATCTCGTTCTCGGCCGGGGCGCGAATCGCGGATAACCTCTATCAGAGCTCGGAGGAAAGACTCGTGGTGTCCGATTTCGAGATCGTCTTTCCCCCTTCCGCCACTCCCGGCCAGTCCCTGGACATCCGGTGGAGGCACAGCGCAAGGGCTTCCCATGCCGAGGTGCTGTGGGACACCAGTTCTCACGACCAGGAAGATGACTACCCTCACATCGAGAGCGCCAGCCTCAATGATGGCTGGTGGACCTACTCCTTCATTCCTCCGGCAGGGGGGGCTGTCTACTTCCGGTTACGCGCACGGGTGGGAACGGCGCTGCTCTACTCCTTGGAACACAAGGTGTCGGCCCATGCCTCCCGTGGGCAGATGAACGCATCTCCGAGGCCTGAGGCCCTTACAGACTGACCTGTGAGGCGGGACGCAGCCGGTCGAAACAGGTACTGCAGTAGACCGGCCTATCGTTCTTCGGAATGAACGGTACGGTAGCCTCGGACCCGCATTCGGCGCAAGTCACCGGATGCATTATCTTCCCCTTGGTGACTCGCTCCCGTCGACGCTGATTGCGGCAGGGCAAACAACGTAGGGGGTCGTTGAGGAACCCCTTCTGGGCGTAGAAGGCTTGTTCCCCTGCTGTGAAGGCGAAATTCACGCCACAGTCCTGACAGGTGAGGGTCTTGTCTGTGAATTCCAAGATTGCTCCTCCTTGGGGCACGGCTGTAATGTGCGTAACCAATACCGCTACCCGCTGATTGGCGCACATTATAGGACAGAGTCTTGGGCAATGCAACAAAATCGCTCGTACTTCTTGCGACGGAGACGGACTTACCCGTCTTCTGACCGTTTGATAAACAAAGCCAGGGCTGTCAGCAGTTGGAGCTACAGTGGCGCGCTGTAGCTGTCCGGAGGTAGTCCCCAGCTATGATGCTGGTGGCCCTGCATGGGTTAACGGCGACCGGCAGGCGAGGCAGTCCTTCACCCGTTCCCGGCTACCCCGTTGGATGTGAAGGTGGCAAGGGCGACCGGCATGCCTCCTACTGCGTCGGCGCCCCTCCCTGAGGTTTGGGACCGGTGGTTCTGCCAGAGGGCGGAGTGGCTGACACACCTGCGGACTGGGTGGGGGCGCCGAAGGCCCCGCCTCGTCCCTGGCCCGCCGAGACGAAGCCCGGGGGTACGATCTGAATTGAAGATGCTGCCATACTTCCTGACGCTCCCGTTTGCCCCGTGACCAATACTTCGACCCCCTGCTTGAGGTCATCCCTGGCGCCTTCTGAGGTCTTGCGTATCGTGGTAGTGTCGCTGATGACAACCTGAACGGTTGTGCCCGATTGTTCGGAAACAGTCAGTGTATTCCCGGTCACGCTCTGCACCGTTCCGAAGACGCCGAGACCAGCAGCCAAGGCCCCAGCGCCCCCTGCTCTGCCTCCGGCCGCCCCGGCCGGTCCGGCGGTTCCCGTCGCGCCGGTGGTCCCGGCCACTCCGGAAACCCCGGAGGCTGCTCCGGCCTGGGTTTGAGCAGTGGTTGGAGCGCTCGCTTTGCCGGTTGCTACACCGGCGCCAAAGGCCCCTCCTACTCCGGCGCATACCACTATGACCAGAATCAGAAGACCCGTGAAATTCAGTTTCAAATCAGACTCCTTGTGACGTGTATCAACAATCGAGCTACAACGGGTGCGGACCGCGCTGGCCTGGCCTCCGGTGGCACTCTATGGCCGGAAACGATCGTAGAACAAAGTATCATACAGAAGCTTGCCCAGGAGGCACACAGTTATAAGCGCACCCAACCCCCAGTGTGCCAACAGAGTCCATCTGGGTAGCGTGACAGGCCAGGGCACTGCGAAGTACAGTGCGTTCAAGACAAAGGCCAGGACCCATCGCCAGAACCCTTGAGGCAGCCTCATCTTGTTCCCTATTCATAACGTAGTGCATCGATCGGATTGAGCCTGGCGGCGCGGGTGGCCGGGTATATGCCAAAGAACAGTCCGATCGCTGCTGAGACTCCCGAAGCCAGAGCCACCGCGTCCGGGGTCACCACGGCATTGATGCTCGACGTGCCGAACGACACATGGGACAGAACTTGAGCGAATCCCCAGCCAAGGAGGATCCCAACCGCCCCTCCCACGATGCTGACCACGGCTGATTCAATCAGGAATTGGGACAGGATATCCCGTCGCTTGGCGCCGATGGCTTTGCGAATGCCGATCTCCCGAGTCCGCTCGGTGACCGAGACCAACATGATGTTCATGATGCCGATACCTCCGACCAGCAAGGAGATGCCCGCCACGCTGCCCAGAAGCAGGGTCAATATCCCCGTAATCTGGTTGGCGGTGGCCAGCAGGTCCGCCTGACTGCCGATGGAAAAGTCGGGCTGAAACACCTTGTGTCTCTCCAGAAGGATGTCGTTTATCTGCTGAGTAGCCTGTTCCTGGGTTACAGCGCTGCCGTCGACCATCTGAACGTTGATGGTATCAACGGAGGTTCCTCCCTGGGCGGTGCGGTTTCTGACCAATCTGCGTGCTACCGTAGTGAGAGGCACTACAATCTGGTCGTCCTGGCTGCCCATACCCTGGGTCCCTTTGGCCTGCAGGACTCCGATGACCTGGAAGTTGATCCTGTTAACGCGAATGTACTGACCGATGGGGTCACGGTCGGGGAAGAGGTTGGTAGCCACGTTGGCGCCAAGCACTGCGACCAGTGAAGCGGCCTCTACCTGTTGCACCGTAATGAAATCGCCCTCTGAGACCAGGTAGTTTCGGACATCCGAGTATTCAGGCGTGGCGCCAATGATACGCGTGTTGACGTTCGAAGCTCCGGCGGTTACCTGTCCGCCGGCATTCAATTCCGGAGCGAGTAACGCACATGCGGTGCAGGCCTGGGCCAGCGCCAGGGAATCCTCGTACGTCAAGGTGGGGCGGCTCCCCTGGGCCGATGCAACTCCGCCCTGCTGGGCGGCCCCCGGCCTCACAAAGAGCAGATTGGTCCCTATGCTCTGGATGCTGGCCGTTATGGTAGCCTGAGCGCCGTTTCCCACGGCCATGAGTGTGATCACCGCCGAGACCCCGATAATCATGCCCAGCATGGTCAGAGCGGCGCGCATCTTGTTGGCTGAGAGGCCTCTCAGAGCGACCTTTATACCTTCTGTAAAGTTCATTTCGCCACTCCTGCGGTCAGAAACGCTTCCTGCTCAACCTCGGTCGGAAGGCTGGCCAGGACCTGAGCCGCGTCCCGTGGTTCCGCCACACGTTCGTCGGAGATTATCCTGCCGTCACGGACGTGGATAACGCGTTTGGTATGGGCGGCGATGTCCGGCTCATGGGTGACGAAGAGTATGGTGACTCCCATCTCCCGGTTGAGCCTCTGGAAGATCTCCATGATCTCCTCACTGCTCCGGGTGTCCAGGTTGCCGGTGGGCTCGTCGGCCAGGATGATAGTTGGCTTGTTGACCAGCGCACGGGCAATGGCCACCCGCTGCTGCTGGCCTCCGGAGAGCTCACTTGGGCGGTGGCGCAACCTCTTCCCCAGGCCCACCCATTCCAGGGCCTCCTGGGCGCGCTGTCTTCGGTTTGGGGTTCCGGCATATAGCAGGGGCAACTCCACCTGCTCCACGGCAGGCACCCGGGGCAAGAGGTTGAAAGTCTGGAAGACAAAGCCTATCTTGCGGTTGCGGATCACGGCCAGTTCGTCATCGCTGAGCCGGCTTACCTCAATGCCGTCCAACTGGTAGCTGCCGCTGGTGGGCTGGTCCAGGCAACCCAGAATATTCATCAAGGTGGACTTGCCGGATCCGGATGGTCCCATAATGGCGACCAGTTCGCCCGAGTCTACGCTGAGTGTTGCCCCCTGGAGCGCGCCCACCCTGACCTCCCCTATTTGATATATCTTGGTGAGGTCCTTGGTCTCAATCATCGGGCCGGAGCCCCGCCAAAGAAAGCCCCTCCTGGAGCGCCTCCGCCCGGGGCGCCTCCCCCGATGGCGCCGGCGCCCGGAACGCCCCTCGTCGTGGTGGTAGCTGCGGGTATAACAACCTTTTCGCCTTCTTGCAGACCGCTGGTGACTTCGGAGTTGGCGTCGCCAGTCATGCCGGTCTGGATGGTCCGGGTCTCTGTGGTGCCATCGGGGAGGAGCACCTGAACGGTCTTGTTCCGGCCCTGGGTCTTGATGGCCCGGTTGGCGACCAGCAGGGCGTTATTCACCTGCTGGGTGACTATTGTAGCGCTCGCGGTCATCTGGTCTTTCAGACCGGTCACCTTGTCCAGCGATATCGACACCGGATAGTTGGCCACTCCCTGCGTGACTTTGGCGGATGGAGCTATGTTAATGATCTTCCCGGTGTAACTTTGGCCTGGCAAAGCGTCAAAGCTGATGGTGGCCGCCTGCCCGACCTTTATGGAGGCAATATCGGTCTCAGCGGCCACCACGTCGATCCGCATGGCGTTGGGATCCAGGAGGGAAACCACCGCGGCATTGGCGGCAACCTGCTCTCCTCCAGTTCCACTCGTAGCCGAGATGATTCCATCGAAGGGGGCCGTTATAGTTGAGCCCTGGAGCTTCTGGTTTGCGGTGTCCATGGTCGCTTGCGCAGACCTCACCTGGTTCTGCTGCTTCAGAATCTCCTTGGCATCCCCACCGGCCTGTTTGGTGGCCAAGTCTGTCTGGGCCTTGGTCAGGGCCAACTGCGCCGCTGTAACTGAGGCTTGCCTGTTCGCAACATCGAGGTCCGGTCCTGACTGCTTCTGCGCCAGCGTGGCCTGCGCCTGGTTTAGGGTCGCCTGCGCCGTATTGACTGCCGCCTGCTTAGTCGCAACATCCAGGTCCGGTCCTGACTGCTTCTGCGCCAGCGTGGCCTGCGCCTGGTTTAGGGCGTCCTGAGCCTTCGCCACTGAATTCTGCGAACTGGCAATGCTCGCCGCCTGGGACGCTAGAGCCTGAGTCACCCTATCCTGGGCCGTCAACATGTTGGAATAGGCCTGATTCAACTGGTCCTGGCTGAAAGAGCCCTGTTCAAAGTGGTTCTTGGCCGAGTTATAGGCATTCACATAATAGGAAGCCTGGTCTTGAAGCAGGCGTAGGTTCCCCGTGGTGTTGGGATCAGTCTGGGTGGCGGCATACTGCTGGTTGGCCGCCTCGAGCGCCCTGGTAGCCTGGGTGACTGCATTCTGGGCCAGGGTTATGTTCAAGGGACTCTGAGCCAGGGCGTTATCCAATTGCTGCTGGGCGGTCGCTAGATTGGCCTCGGCCTGGGTGACTGCATTCTGGGCCACCGTCATGTTCAAGGGACTCTGAGCGATGGCGTTGTCCAGTTGCTGTTGGGCCGTCGCCAGGTTGATCTGAGCCTGGGTGGCGGTCTGCAGGGCGGCGGCGATATCCGCGGCTGTATACGGATTCGTGGTCTGGTCTAGTGTGATCTTGGCGACATTTAAGTTGGCTTCGGCCATCGTGAACGCATCCTGCAACGACGAAACGGTCACCTGGTCGAGCTTGGCTAGGACCTGCCCGGCCTTAACCTGATCTCCAACGCTCACGGATATCTGTCCGAGAGTTCCGGCCGTGCCGAACGATAGCTTCTGCGTGTGCGTGGCTACCGCGTTGCCGGAGGCAGAGGCCGTAGCCTGCAACGTCCCCCTGGTGACAGTTACGATCTGGCTCGACTGGATTGAAGCCGCCTTGGTCTCTTGGAGAAAGACCCTGTTGTAACCGGAATAGCCCCCATAGATGGCGCCTATCCCGACTATGACCAGCATGACGATCTGGCTGACTTTCAATATCCCCTCCTACGCTTACCCTAAAGGTATTGGTGTTTGGCTGAACTCCTCATGAAAACACGGTTCGGCCGGATCCGCTACTGTAGGGTTTCCAGAGACCAAGGCGTGCCGGCGCCGAGGCGCGTCAGCAAGATAGTCCCCATTCCGAAAGAAGCCACGATGCCGGCCGCGAACCAGCCGACGTAATAGGGCAGAATCGTGAGCGGGAAGATAACTAGGAGCCCGACCAGCAACTGCGCCAGTGGCAAGGGCGAGGCGCCCACCCGCACGGTCAGCCATCGGCCCACCGCCAGCGCCACCGAGGTGACTCCAATCACAGTCAAGCCTGTGAGAATGGCAATGACCAGGGCAGCATATATCAGCCCGGATACCAGAGCAGCGAGCACGGAGGCGAGGAGGGCTGACGCCAGATACCCAATCATGCCGATGGCCATGATCCGCAACTTATGAGACCGGGGTCCCTTCAGCATATCCCTCATGACCTGCAAGCGCTCTGGCAGAAAATAGGTCAACACTATAGAGATGCTCAAGAAGGCCAGCAATGCCACGATGTGAAGGGCTACCCCTCCAAAGCCGGACCGGTGCAGGCCAAAAGGACGCAGGGAAGATTCCGGCCGGCTTTGATTTGGCTGCCGCGGGTCTAAAGGGGATTGCCTCAGGTCCGGCTGGGGGAACGCTATCCCCGTGGGCCGTATTCCCAGTTCACGCAGAAAAAGGATTAGTTGGTTAGGAGGTTCAGGTCGACCCGGCCGGGCTTGTGGCGCTTGCCGGGGGGTGACGGGGGCCACCCGCATGGCTCCCGGCTCAGGGAAAACCAATGAGTCAGCCGCCATAAGCGTAAGATTCAGTCCCACCAGAAGCGCCACCAAGATCCAAAGCCTTGCCCTCACAGAGTCAAGCCCTTGTTGATGCTGCTGTGAAGGAATTGCTGTTCGCGGCCCAGAAGTTGGACCAGCAGACCGGCCATGCCAACAAACAAGAGCGTGGCCCCTATGACTGCGCCAACTTCGAGACTCGCCATCAGGGAAGCCAGTCCCTCGATCCCCAGGGGTTGGACTGCGTCTAATGTGGCAGGGTCCCACGGCGAGCCCACGTCTCCAAGGTATCCGTAGAGAAGCAAGGCGCCAACGCCGGCGAAGACGGCTGCGATAATCCAGCCCAGCGGGTTGCTGGAAGCTCGCATCCGAGCTTCCTCAAGCAGCGCCACTCGGGTCATTACCCGTGAGACCAGCCCGGCCGGGGGCTTGAGCGAAGGAAGTTCCTCCACGAGAGAAACGCTGAGCCGCAACCCCCGCAGCTCAGAGCGGCAGGCCTGGCAGGAGTCCAGATGGGCCTCCATTTCCGCCACCCGGGGCCCGTCCAACTCAGACTCCAACCAGGGGCTCAGAAGCCAGCGGACCCGGTCACAATCCATTTCCATATCCCCCTGCTAAGAAGTGAGTGACGAAGGGGTAGCAGGTTTCGGAGGCAATTGCGGCCCGCCCATGCCTGGTCCGAATTTGTGGAAAGGCATGCCATGAAAGCCTCCTCGCGGGTTCGGGACTCCACCGCCGTTACCGTTGCTCCCACCGCCGTCTTTGTTCTTAGCGCCTTTATTCACCGTCGCAGACAGGTCGATTATCTGAAGGGCCTTGCCGTTCTCAGCAACCACTATCACCCGGTCATTCGCCTTCATGTCGGTGACATTGACCCTGCCAGTCTTGGTGTCTGCCGTGATCTCGACGTTGGTCGGGGTCGAAGGTGCGCCATTTGGCGTGACGACCATATGGGCCGAGTCGACGGTCTGAACGGTGCCGGCGACTATGTTCAATGTCCTGGTTTTACCATCCTTGTCCTTGACGGTTATGGTGGCATTCTGGAGGTTCTCACCGGGATTCGCTCCCAGTAATCCTCCCAATGGTCCAACACCTGCGCCGTTCGGGCCTTTGGGAGCGAAGTTAGGGCCAGGAGATCCATTCGGGCCAACGGGTGCGCCGTTAGGGTTCTTGGGCACGCCGTTGGGGCCAGCAGGTGCGCCGTTCGGGCCTCTGGGAGGGGCATTCGGCCTGGCAGGAGCGGTGCCCAGGGTTACCGTTATATCGTGGCTGCCATCGGACCGGGTGACCGTCAGTTTGACTTCGTCTCCGGCCTTCTTAGTCTGGACCGCAGTTATGACGTCCTGCGCGGCCTTAACAGCGTTGCCATCAATCGCCGTTATGATGTCCTTCTGCAGAAGGCCTGCCTTGGCGCCGGGTCCATTGGGCACAACCATCACTATCACAACGCCCTGGTCTTGAGATAGCTGGAGCCGGCTCTTGATCTGAGCGTTGATGTCCGCCAGAGATATGCCGATGAACGGCTTTGGGTCCTGGGCTTGCGCGAGGACTGGGGCGCTACCCTGCCCCAACGATTGGATCGATGCCCTGGCCTGAGGCAATCCCCAAGCTGCCACCGTCAGGACTACCACCAACGCCCCCACTATCGTAAAAACGGTTCTCCTCTTCCAGCTAGTCATCGCTAATTCCTCCTCCATTCTGCGTACTGAAGCCATCCACGTCGATTTCTCTTGAAAGAAGCTTGTGGAGCATTTCCCTGGCCCTGAACAGGTGCGTCTTGACCGTTCCTATGGGTAACCCCAGGGCGTTTGCGATATCGGCATAGGGCAAGTCCTGTTGATGCCTCAGCAGGATCACTGCCCGGTACTGCTCGGGCAATGTCAGTATAGCTCTCTGCACAGTATCTCTAATCTCCTTCTTCTCCAGCGCCTGTTCCGGGCTCAAAGAGCCGTCCACAATAGGCGCATCGTCGTCCAATTGCACCCGAGGCTTTCTCCGCCTCAGGTGACTTATGCATAAGTTTACCGTTATCTTGTAGACCCAAGGCGAGAACCGTTCCCCTCTGCGAAACGTCTTCAAGCCTGTGTAAGCCCTCACCAAGGCCTCCTGGGTGAGATCCTGCGCCTCCTCTCGTTCTCCAGTGAGGCGGTACGCAAGGTTATAGAGTCGCTCCTGGTATCGATAAACCAACTCCTCGAAAGCCTTGGGCTCATCGAGGGCTCGTTCCACCCACCACTCATCTGACTCCAAAAGCTTGGGATCATCCACCTTTCAACAGTGTATACGCGCTGGCAGCGGAGAAAGTTTCAACCGTCTCCGGCTGCTCGTCCGGGAAGTGCGGTCGAATCCAGGGAATGAGGGTTGACTTTGGCATCCCTGGGTCCCAAAATAAGACTGGGATCGTTGAAGGCAGCGCCTTCCGTTCAACCAGAAGCGACGGGGAGGACCTCCCAATGGCGGAAGTTCGGGACTTGGCCATCATCATCCTGGCTGCGATATTCATCCTCATCGGTCTTGGGCTCGGCGTGTTGGTGGTCATGCTGGTCAGCCTCGTACTGCTGATTCGTAAGAGGTTAGGTCCCCTTTTGGATTCCGCCATGAGCACCCTGGACACGATTGAGAGCACTTCCAGTTTTGTTTCTGATACCATGGTTCGCCCATTGATCAAGGCCACCAGTTTCGGAGTCGGTGCGAAGGCGGCAATGAGCACCATCCTCCGCCTGAGGAAAAGGAAAGGGGGCAGGTAAAATGGCCAGGCAAAAACGAACGGGCTGTTCTGGATTCTTGCCCGGCGTCATTATCGGCGGGCTGATAGGCGCGGCCATCGGCGTATTGTGGGCGCCCGGTCGCGGGACTGAGACACGGGCCCGGTTGATGGGCGGAAGCGAAGAACTCCGCTCCACACTGGAGGAAATCTCATCCCGTGCCCGGGGCGGAGCTGACGAGGCTGCAGCGATGGCCCGGGAAGGCGCTGAAGAACTGGCTTCGCGTGCCAAGGAGGGCGTCGAAGGCATCATGTCCCAGGGAAAGAGCCGGGTGCATGAGGCCGTGGAAGAGGGCAAAAAAGCCTCGCGAGAGTCGGCCCAGCAGATGGAGGCCAAGCTCCACCACATGCGGGAGACAGGTTCCAAGGGCCAGGACGAATCCACTTAGCCTCCCAGGTGGTCACAAACGAATGCCCCAGGCCAGCGCCCGGGGCATTCTTCTTTTGGCAAAATGGCGGAGAGGGTGGGATTCGAACCCACGAGACTCATCGTCTACGCGCTCTCCAGGCGCGCGCCCTCGGCCGCTAGGCGACCTCTCCAT
>ORJL011618356.1_pt1 | contig 15480 bp, 14 predicted proteins | sample 1779941 | NCBI WGS metagenome assembly ORJL01 (sample SAMEA104232317, study PRJEB22302) | groundwater metagenome | biome: forest; feature: aquifer; material: groundwater | place: USA | collected 2011-08-07 | depth 5.8 m | reverse complement strand
TGGTACGCGCGCACGGCGAGCCAGGTCAGCGGCACATACACCAGCGCGGCGAGCCACGCAGGGAACGCGGGGATGACCCACGAACCCCATGGAACCGATGCCGCGGTGTTCGCGATGAGTATCATCCAGCGCAGGAACAGATCGGCGACGAGCGAGGGAAGAAAACCGAGCGTCCAGTGCAGAAACCCGAGCATGCCGGCAAGAAATCCGAAGCCCATTGCGGCCGATACAACCGGCAGGGCCAGCACGTTGGCGGGCAGTGCCAGCAGAGAAAGAATGCCGGTGAAATAGAGGAGTGCGGGCAGGACGAATATCTGCACGGCAATGGTGGAGGCGGCGATGGAGCGCAATCCGAATCGCTCCGGAACAAACCCGAGCCGCCGCTCGACCGAAGGAGAGAGCGCAATGAGCCCGAACGTGGCTAAGACGGAGAGAGTAAACGACGGGTCTCCAAATAATTCGAGCGGGTTCCACGCCGCCATCGCCGCGGCGGCGATGGCGAGGCTGCGCATCGCGAGCGATGGGCGGTCGAGATAGCGGGCAAGAAGCGCAATGAGCGCCATGACGAGCGCGCGCACGGTCGCCGCCCCCGCGCCGGTCATAAGTGTAAAAAGAACCATCGCGATGCCGCCGAGCGAGAGTCCGAGCGCCTGCGGCAGAAACGACAGCGCCTGGAGCACCGCGAGAGAGACAATGGAAATGTTATAGCCGGAGAGCACCACCACATGTATGAGACTGGAGCGGATGAACGCATCGTTAAGCTCCGGCGGGAGCCCCGAGCGCTCACCGAGCAGTATCCCCTCGAGGAGTGCGTTGTCCGGCTCCGGAAATAGCCTGCCGAGCGAATCCTCGAATGCGTGCTTCATAGCGTAGAGCGAACCTTGCAGTGAGAATCCGCCCGATTCTCGCGCCTGCAATACCGCATGCGGCATGACCGCCGAGATTCCCCGCACGCGCAAATATCCGGGATAATCAAAAAGCCTTCCGCCGGTCGTTTCAAATGCCTGCGGCGCTTCCGGCACGCCGCGGATGCGGACAGAATCGCCGTAGGAAAGTTCCGTGTCGCGCGGAAGTTCCGCGAGTAGGATACCGCTTCCATTCTTCGCGTTTAGTGTTGCGACCCGTATGTTCGCATGCACGGATGTTGTGCGCTGTTCGGGGTCGTTGATTACCTCTCCTTCTATGACCGCCATGGCACCAATGTATGACGGAAGCGTTTCCTGCGATTCAGCCTGCAGAAAAAAATCCGAGCGCAGAATACCCAATGCCGCCGCGGCGAGAGCCGCGGCGGCGATAAGCCCGAGCGGTCGCGTCCTTAGAAAAAGAAGTGCGCCGCACCCCGCGCCAAGCAGTGCAAGGGCGGAAAGCGCGCCGAAACCGATGAGTCCGAGCGCGAGCCCTACACAGAGGCCTATCGCAAGCGCATAGAGAAATGTTCCGTTCACCTCTTCGTATGGGGCGCCCCCTTGTCTATTGCTTCATTCACCAACTCGTCAGCGTGCGCATTCTTTTCACGCCGCACATGCATGAAAGAAATATTCGGCGCGTCCTCAAGCCGGAGCTTCTCCACGCGCCCGAACTGCTCCTTCATTCCTGCGTCCCGCACTTTATAGAGCCCCTGCAGTTGGCGTATCACCAGCTCGCTGTCCATGCGCACCTCGATATGCATGTCGCGCAGTTTCGCGCCGTATAGTTCTTTCGCCTTATGAAGCGCGCGGATAAGCGCCTCGTACTCCGCGAAATTGTTGGTGGCCCCTCCGATATACTCGGAGAGCTCGGCTACTTTTTTGCCGGACTCTTCGATGACCGCTCCGATGCCCGCGGGCCCGGGATTGCCTCTCGCTCCGCCATCGGTATGGATGATGATTTTCATTCCTTGCAGAATAACACAAATGGTTTAGAGTTCTATACGGACGAAAGCGGAGGAGTACGGCCACATGTTATCGAGGATCGTCTTGCCGAAACTTACGATGACCCCCGCAGAAAAGGCTGAGCTCGAGATTATGGAGCTTGCTTCGAAGCCCGAGCTACAGAGGGACTTCATGATTGGCGGGCCGACGCCGCCGGACATGGTCGCGGAAAATAAGCGCAGGAATGCGGAATTTCAACGACAGCGGCTGGCAATCATAGCCAAATATGGTGTCACCGACGAATACCTGAAGCCGCTGTATGAGAACGAGAAACGCCTGTCGGCAGAACTTACGAACATCCGCAAAGAGATAGTGGGCCTCGAAGCACTCCGTGCGTGAATTTGCGGCATCCTGACGGGTGCCGTTTTTCATATTGCTTGCCATATATCGCGACAAGTATTACGGGACGGAACGGAACGGAAAGACAGCCAGGGGCCGAACATGTCGCAAAAAAAGTACGAGGATGCGGAGCCGGTGCAAGACGAGGCCGGTATCCTGAAATTGCTGAATCCGGAGCTGCGGCGCCACAAGTATATCGTCGCGACCGATGAAGTTCGAATCGACATCTACGAAGACGGCATTAACATCGATTCGAAATACTACAAAGTGTCGCCGGAGGCAGTGGCAGGCATGATCTATAACGGCTCAGTGGAAATCAAACCGCTGGAGCGCAGGAGGCCATGGGAACCGCCAGTCGATATTCCCTGCCATATCCTTTCACACATCGGCTTGGCAAAAATCGAGGAAGCTGCTGCGCGAGCGGCGCGGGCGGCCTGACGCAACACCAACATCCGTTCACAATCCGGTCTCATGCCGGGTTTTTCTTTTTCGCCTTAGGTCTAACGACCGTTAGACCTAAGGCGAATCGGTTTTTTCATCTTCACGCCCATATGACGATATGTCGTCATATACCCTGGGGCGCTATTCCTACCGATATATCGGTAGGCTTAGTTTGATATATCAAACTACCGAAGATCAAAGTATATCCACCACGCGGATGCGCGGACGGCCACCCCAATCCGCCTCCAAATGCCCGATGACGTCCGCGCGCAGGCCGTCCTCTGGGCGCTTTTGAAATGATTCCGGTGTTGAGAAAAATGCGATGCCCGCAATGTGCGAACCGCTTCGCTCAAAAGAAAGCTCCAGATGGTTGTTTTGTTTTCCGAACATGCGCATTTTTGAAACGGCGGCATTTGGAAACATGAACAGCGGTTTCGGATTCCCTTCACCGAACGGCGAGAGCGAGCGGATGCGGGAGAGCGTGGAGGCACTCGCCTCGGCAAGGTCGAGTTGCCGGTCGATGAGCACCTCGGGGGCCGTTGCGGCGCTTACTTTTTTATAGGCGGTGCTCAAACGCTCCGCAAGCTCATGCGCATGTTCCTGCCGGAGCGAAAATCCGCCCGAGAGGGCGTGTCCGCCGAAGTGATCGAACAGGTCGCGGGCTTCCTCCATGAGCGAGACGACATTAACGCCCCCGGAGGAACGACAGGAGCCGCGCAGGAGCTCCCCGCCCTCGCGCCCCCACAGAAATACCGTACTGTTTTCCGATTCGGCGAGCGAGCTTGCCACGAGGCCGAGAATGCCAGGCCGCCAGTTGGGATTACCCATCACGATGATGCCGTTTTTGATGGGGCGCTCCAGGAGCCGCTTGCGGACATCTTTCACAGTCGCTGCGACGACTCCCTTGCGCTCATCGTTGATGCGATTGAGTTCACGTGCGAGAGTAGCGGCTTCTTCCGCACCCGTCGCGGCGAGCAATTGCGCGGCCGTTTCCGGATGCGCCATGCGCGAAGCGGCATTGATGCGCGGAGCGATCATGAATCCGACATCGTCTTCCGTAAGATCGCGCGGCTTGATGCGAAGCAAGGAGAGAAGCGCCGCAAGGCCGGGGCGGCGCGCCTTCTGCATGACTTTAAGCCCGTAGTGCGCGAGCATGCGGTTCTCGCCGATGAGCGGCACGCGGTCGGAGAGCGTGGCGAGGCCCACGAGGTCGAGCAGCCATTTTTCTTTGCCTTCACCGAAACCCGCGGGACGATTTTTTGAGAGAATCGCTTGCACCAATTTCCACGCCACGCCCGAGCCGCACAAATGCTGGAACGGATAGCGCGACCCCGCGCGCTTCGGATTGAGTATGAGCGCGTCCGGCAACTCCCCCGAGGGTAAGTGATGGTCGGTCACAATGACGTCGACGCCTTTCTGCCGGGCGAATGCGATGGGCTCGCGGTCCGTGGTGCCCAAATCGACGGTGATGATGAGCGTGATTCCTTCCCCCGCCAGTCCCGCAATACCTTCAACATTCAGCCCATAGCCTTCGTCGTGCCGGTGCGGAATATAGTGCCGCACAGGGAGGCCCATGCCGCGCAAAAATTCAGAGAGCATTACGCCGCCCGGTATGCCGTCGCAGTCGTAGTCGCTCCAGACTGATATTTTTTCTCCGGCTTTCGCGGCGGCGAGAATACGGGCAACGGCGGCCTCCATGTCCGGCATGAGGAACGGGTCGTGCGAGTGCCCCTCAAAGGAGGGGCTAAGAAAATCCGCGGATTGTTCAACCGCCACACCGCGCGCAAGCAGCAAGTCTTGCACCAGTTCTTCATGCATGCGCTCACGCACCCTATATGACGCCATAAGGACAGTTTATAGTTGATAGTTGATAGTTGATAGTGGATACTGAACGACATGGAGAATTGCCTTTTTTGCAAGATAGTCGCGGGCGAAATTCCTTCCGCCAAGATATACGAGGATGCGGATTTTCTGGCTTTCCTCGACATACGACCCCACTCGCCCGGCCACACGCTTATTATTCCAAAAAAACACTATCGGTGGGTGTGGGACGTGCCGAATGTCGGCGCGTATTTTGAAGTGGTGCGAAACATTGCCCGGGCGATGCAGAAGGCGTTCGGTTCTGTCGGCGAGATACACTCGCGCATCGTGGGCGAGGAAGTACCGCACGCGCACATCTGGCTGTATCCCTCCCCGGAGAAAACCACAGGAGACAAAAACGACTTCGCCGGCAACGCGAAAAAAATAATAGACGCGCTCAACTCTTGAGCACTTCTATCCCCGGCAGCGGCTCGCCGACCAGGAAGGCGAGCATGGCCCCCCCGCCGGTGGAGATGAACACGCGGTCTTTTTCGAAGGAGAATTTTGAAAGTGCGGCATCGGTGTCCCCGCCACCTATGACGGCCTTGCAGGCGGATTCGGATATGGCGCGGGCGAGCGTCTCAACCCCAGCCGTAAAACCTTCTTCATATATGCCGGTTGGCCCGTTCCACAGCACGAACGAGGCTTCGGCTATGTGGTGCGCCCATGAGCGCGCCGTTCCCGCGCCGATGTCGGCGATTTTTTCTTCCGCTTCAATGCGCGCGGTCTGGCGCGGGTCTTCGCCGGGAGCGCACACCACAAAGTCAGCGGGGAGCTCGATGTGCGGATCTTCCGCGAATGAGCGCGGCAGAGAAACATCGGAGACCACCGAAGTGCCCACCGAGACGCCGCGCGCTTTCAGAAAATCATTGGCTATGGCTCCGCCGATGAATACTCGGTCGTAGAGGGGCAGTAATTTGAGAAGAAGCGGGCGCTTGGTTTCAAATTTTGCGCCCGCGAGTATCGCGATGGCCGGGTGCGCCGGCGTGAGCGCGTGCGAGAGGCGCTCGACTTCTTCCTGCATGAGAAATCCGGCATAGGAAGGCAGGAGTGCCGCTACACCGACGTTTGAGGCATAGGTGCGATGCGCTTCGGCGAACGCATCGCTGACGAATATGTCCGCGAGTTGCGCCAGCTCGCGAGTATAGGCCGGGTCGTTTGCCTCCTCGCCCGGGTCACGCCGGGTGTTCTCGAGAATGAGCGCAGAGCCATCCGCCAAGTGGGCGGTTTCTCCGACGACTTCGCGTAACGGCGCATCCGTAAAACGCATCGGTATGTCGGGCGCCTGCGCCGCGAGCGCCTGCGCAACAGGGCGCAGCGTTTCACCGGAGCGTCCGAAATAGCCGACGATAATTATTTTCGCGCCGCCTTCGGCCAAGTACCGGAGCGGCGGAAGCGCCGCAGTGAGTCGGCGGTCATCTGCGACATTTCCGTCGAGGGCGGCATTGAGGCTCGTGCGCAGAAGCACCCGCTTGCCGCGCACGTCGACGCCCCTGATGCTTCGCAACGCTAGTTTTTGCATCCCGTTAGAAGTTTTAACCATGTGAAAATTATTTTCATTCCGACTGAACGCGGTCAAAGCAGCAGACATCTTGCGTTCCCCCGCCGCGAACTTCTAACGGGAGCATGCCTGCAAAATAGCGAGGAACGAATCGATGTCCGCGCTGGCGTGCCCCACGAGAAATCCGGACACACCACCCTCGTTGATGAGCTCTTTCGCATTGCTCGGTTCCACCGAGCCGCCGTAGATGATGGGCACGCGCAACGCGGCGGTGCGTCCTATGTTCTCTGCAAGAATTTTTCGTATGTAAATCACCATCTCCTGCAGGTCCTGCGCATCAACAGCTTCGTTCGCGCTTTTGCCGATGGCCCACACCGGCTCATATGCGATGACGAGACGCGCCGCGGCGGGTTTCGCTTCGAGCGCCGAGCGCAACTGCGAAGCCACCGCGGTGAAATGGTGCCCGGACGCGTCACGCTCCTTTTCCCCGACGCACAATATCGCACGTAGCCCTTCGGCATCTGCACTCCGCAACTGTTCCGAGACCTCTTCATAACTCTCCCCTGTTTCGCGGCGCTCGGAATGCCCCACGATGACGGCCGCCGCTCCGGCGAGCGAGAGCATGCGGGCGGAAACTTCTCCGGTATGCTTGCCGTCCCGAAACGGTGAGAGTGTTTGCGCTCCGGCGCGGATTTTCGAACCCTTGAGCGCTGCCGCGACGACCGGAAGAAGCGGAAACGCGGGAGCAATGACCGCATCCACGCCGGGGAATGTGGCCGATTTGCGCCGGAGCGTACGCGCGAAGGACTTCGCGCCGTCCGGCGACTCGATGTACATTTTCCAATTAGCGATGACGAGCTTTTTGGCCATGTAAAAACTATACCACTACTACACACGCAAACCGCCCGCCCCGCAAAAGCGGGGCGGGCGGTTGACATCTTCGCGGGGCTTCCGGTCGCGTCCAGTTCGGCGGTTAGAGACGCCATTCATTCTACGGCCGGGAGCCCGGCAAAGACCTCCTCTATCAATCCGCGAATGTTCGCGGACTGAACAGAAGAGCGAACGCGGGGGCCAGGGGCCAGCCGCGTCCGCCCGAAAGAAACAGCGGACGTTACCAACGGCGGAGTTCTACTCCGCGAGCAAGGATTCGGGTAATTTTCCGTTCCCGTTTCCATTCACAGTAGCGGCACCGGAGCGCCGCGAGGAACTGCTTCAACATGACGTCTCCTTTCCTCCATCTAGTGGAGCTTTGCAACGAATACGGCCGCGATGCGGGCCGCGAGCATCGACGGCTTCTCGAACTCACCCTCATGGATGAGTACGTCTGCCGCCGTATCGAACTTGTTGAGGTTGATGGTGACGTCGATAGTTACCACACAGCCCCACAATTCGAACCAACCATCCGTGCCGTAGTGGCGGTCCAGACCGGACCCTACGGCAGTAAAAAATCTAGCCGGTAAACCGCGGCGTTCGAACTCGCGTTCGAGCGCCACGATGATACCGGACTTCCTCGGCGGCTGGAGCCTGCGCACCAGCTCGGCATCTACCTGCCATTCTACCTTGCCCCGGTAGGGGGCGCGGCAACGGCCGAGGAGGGTGGCCTCGAAGAGACCACCGGAAACAGTCTCTCGATAGCACATAGGCCACCTTCTTTCCTGCATTCAAACCTCCGAGGGATTCGGGGGTCTGAGTCAGGAGGAGTTTTGTTTCTGCAAGCAGAAACAAAACTCCTCGACGCACGTGAACAGTATTTCTTGTCTTGCCGTCAGGTCGTGGCGTGCCCCGACGAGGAGTACATCCCGGCCCGCCACCGATTCATCGCGAACCCGATGGCCTTGCGGACCTCGGCATGTGCCGCGAGTCCGGCCGCTTGCGCCGCCTTGAGGCCTGCGTCCGGACCTTTCTTGCGGATAGTGCCGAGCACCTCCGTGAGATTCTTGCCGAACATCTGATGGCGAACGGACTTGCGTCCGTCCTCGTGAGCACGGGCCGACCGATCACGGTCGATCCTGGCTTGAAGCTGATCAACCTTTGCCATCTCCTGTTTGGACAGTGACATTCTGATCATGATTACCCTCCCAAGGGTTACTGCACATACGCCGTGCAGCTGCGCCGGCTCTGAAGCCGGAGGTTGAACGAAACCAGGGACCGCTGACGCGAATCCCTTTCAAACTTTCCATTCGACGTTGCTCATGGCAAGCGATAATGAAGAGCTTGAAAGGGTCGGCGAGCAAGTAGGCTCACCGACAAGTTCTGTTTGGAGGACAGGAGAGCTTGGGTACGGTGCTCTCAAACCGCTATTGCTTAGAACACCCCGAGGCTACCGAGGAGCACCAACACGGCAATCGCAGCGATGCCGCCGACGATGGCCCAATATTGCGGCTCCCGGTTAAAGCAGTCGATGATATCCCAGAACGCAGACCGCTCTTGACGATACGAATGGACGAGCGACGGCATGGCTTCTCTCCCTCTCGTGAACTACCGGGTCTCCCGAAATTCTTGCGAATTGCGGTCCCTCTTTCCGGTACTACGCAAGAGCGTACTGCCGGAGAAGAGGAACAACACTGCAGTCGGCGTTTTCACGCCAGTTGTTCTGCGTTATTCTCCCGACGCCAAAAAATATTTCTGGGTCGGGACCCCGACCTTGCGTCGGGGCTACTTCGCTATTCTTTTATCAACGAACTGCTCTCTTCCAATCTTTTCCGGTACCACACCGGTACTCGCGAAGAGAAGTCGGCGGCGAATGGGCCAAAATATATATGATGTGCCTTCGCCGACCGGCTTCACGTAACGAGCGACCCCCCTACGACAAAAGGCGACTGGGAAACTTCTCTTTAGTTAAAAGTAGTGAGAAGTTCCCCAGTCGCCTTTCATTCGCAACCGGTTCACAGACTTCCTCCTCTAACAAAGGGGTCCGCTATCCTATGTGTGGGCCTCTGTAGGCTCCCGTATCATTCGCTTACCAGTATACACCCATGCTTGACATTTGTCAAGTCCTCTAGCGTAGATATGAACAAAAAGCCCTACAAATAAGGGTTTTTACCCTATACACTAAGCAGTGTAGAGCACAGAACACAGGAACCAGAACCCAAACAGAACCAAAAACACAAAACACAGACATCCGAAACGGTTCCGGTTTGTGTTCTCGGTTTAGTCTAGGTTTTGTGCTTTGTCTGTGTTCTGTGCAGTCTGTGTTCTGGGCTTTGTGATACTTGTGGATGCAGAGGAAAGACTACGGCCATAACGCAGCAGGGCGCGATTTTCAGAGGGCTCCCCTACTGTTGGCGCCACTGCACGAAGTTGTACTGCGTCGACGTATACGGCGTGAACGGCGGCGGGTTCGTGGCGAGTGTTCCATCATAGGAGTCGATGCGCGTAGTGTAGCCGGAGCACGTCGTGCCGCCGCAGCTCCAGCTGGTGCCCGTGCGGCCGTTCGAGACCACGCTGCCGACCGTGGTAAGAGAATTCTGTATCACATATGTCTGATACGCCGAAGGCACGGAATCGGAATCCCAGAAGTTGTAGAAGTAGTAGTTGCGTCCATAGTAGCCGTTCTGTGCGATGAACACGCCGTGTATTTCCATAACGTCGGGAGAATTCAGCGGAATGAGCACGTTGCCTGCGGCGACGACCGTGAGGCCGTTCGTTCCGTCGTAAGCGGCATAGGTGATGTTGTTGGGAAGTATCGCGTCGGGAGTGAGCCCGCTGCCGGAGAGGTCGGCGGCGGCCACGGTGACCTTGCCCTTCACGACGCCTTCCACCCACACGCGGTCGTTGACGAAAATAACGGAGCAGGCGGACGGAATGGCGTAGTTGCCGAGAAACGTCTGCGTCTTGATGATGGTGTACTCGGTGTAGAAATCGCCGACCGCGTCGGAATAGGTTCGTACCGGCGTTGTGGCGGAAACGCGGTAGACATCAACCGTTCCGTTGACCTTGAAGATGAGGTGATAGCCGCGGCTGTTTTGCGAGCCCGAAGCGGTTGTGAAATAGATGCCGCCGCCCGTCTGCGCCGCGGCTTTCAGAGTCGAGAGATTCACCGTAATGCCTGCGAAATCAACTTGCGACACGGGATAGGAGAAGTAGGCGGGATTGGAACCGGAACCGAAGACGCCGGGCTTGCTCTGTGTCGGCGAGCAGCCGAAGTTACTGTTGCACGACCACGTCGCGACCGAACTTTCCACCACCGAGAGGTTGTTGCCGTCCATACGCACGCCGTTGTTGGAGTGGTATTTGCCGGAAATGGTGCGCGATGCTCCGGCCCACACCGAGGCGTTGACGATGTAGGAGTAGGCGGCGACCGACTCGCGCGCGTAGCGCGCGAAAACGGTGCGCGTGCGGGCGGGGTTGCTCTCAGGCCACCCCGCAGAGGTGATGTCTATCGACGTCGCCTGCCCGCACTTGAGGTTGCCGTTGATGGAGAGCGAGAACGAACCGGCGGTGCCTCCTTCGGGGTCGGCGTAGGCATGCACATACGGTCCGCCCTGACCGGTGCCGTCCTGAAGGTCCAAGGGAAAATGTGCGAGGTGCCAGGCATAATAGTTCACCCCCGCCTCGGCGATGGCGAGCGCCTGCTCGTTCTCCACACGTATCTGTTCCGCACGCTGCATGACGAGCAGGAACGACGCGAGTGCGGTGCCGACCGTCAAAAAGATCGCGCCGAACACGGCAACCAGCGCCAAAATAAAACCGCGCGCGGCTTTATTTTGGCGCTGGTAAATCCCAAACTCCAAGCTCCAAGTTCCAAACAAATTTAAAATCCCAAAACTCCAAACAGGAGCTTTTTTACATTTAGATATTGAGATTTGTTTGAGATTTGTCATTTGTAGTTTGGAGCTTAAAAGTTGGCGGCATTGCGCAGTGTGGCCGTGGTATAGAGGGTGTAGTTGATTGGCCGATTGTTTGGGTCAACGTCAACGACGAGCGTGATGGTGACATAGGAGACCGCCGTAGTCGTGGAGAACGTCGTTATCTCCGTAGAACTCGCCGTGTAGAAACGGAACACCGGAATGTTTTCCGGGCCGTTCCGCACCGAAGAAGCCACCGTGCTGGTGCTCAGGGCGCCTGCGGGATAGGTGGCCGGAGAGCCGGTGGCGAAAATAACGCCGCGCACGAAGTTCGTTCCGGAGAGCGCGTAGGACACTTTCTCCGCTCTGCCATTGCCGTCGGTATCGTCGTAAAACGTGAACGAACTGGTGGCGATGGCGGAGACGGGGTAGGAGCCATCGTCCCCGTACTGCGCTCCGCGGATATCTTTAGTGGCGGCAGAGAGACCGCTCCGGGCACTCTCCACCGCCAGCGCCTGATTGAAAACCACGCGATTGGCGCGGTAGAAATACGTGATGGCGGAGGTAACGGTGACCAGCGTCACCGTGGCTATTGCGATGACCATGAGCATCTCAATCAGCGTGTACCCGGACACCAACATTCGCGTTGTCTTTCGCTGCGCCCCCGATGCAATTGAGTCGTTCAATCTAGCCAGTATTCTCCGCGTTGCTTTTCGTGCGTTCCGAAAAACAACGCGCAGTAACGCGAATGTTGGTGTAGGGGTGTACCCACGCTGATTGAGATGAAATCCTAAATTCGAAATCCTAAATCCTAAAAGACTTTGAGGCTCCGGCTGAGATTTTCTTTGTTTGTAGTTTTTAGCCTTGAACATTGTTATTTATTTAGGATTTAGTGCTTCGGATTTAGTATTTACTGCTACCATTTCGTTATAACGAAATGGTAGCAGTTGATTGCCCGGACACCACGACGTTCGGCGTCGTGGTCGAAGTGAAACCGGCGGCGGAGACGGTCACCGCATAGTCGGACGCGGCGGCAAGGCCGGGGAAAAAGGACTGCCCGCACGCATCGGTCTGCTTGGTTTTATTCGTGCCGGTTCGGACGACCGTGACCGTAGCTCCGGAAATGGCGGTGCTCGACGCGGCACTGACGACCGCAACGCGCAGGGAATTGCTCGTGTGCGGCCAGTAATAGAGGTCGACGGAGACGCTCCCGGCGGGCGCTATGGAGAGGGGTTGGAGGGGGCAGGAGGAAGAGAGGTCCCAGAGAATGCCGTCTGCGGAAAAAGAGTAGGAGTCCCACTCGACGGACGCGCTTGAATAGGAGCCCGACGAGTTGGTCGTGAGCGCCTGGTCTACTTTATAGATGGACACGCCCGCATTCGTCGTGCCGATGGTCTTACTGCCGCGCATAGTGAACGGCGCGTTCGGAAGCGGCTGCGAGCCGATGGTATAGGTGAGCGTCCAATCGAAGAGTTTCGGAGAGGTCGTCTGGCTCGTCGAGAGCGTTGCTCCAAGCGAGAGCTCCGGATAGTTCCAGGCCGGAATGCTTCCTATGTTCACCGGGCTTTGGGTGAAGCCGGCGGCGTTGCCCGGCAGCGCCGAGTCCGGTACGAGGGTATACACGCCGCCGCTTACGGTGTAGAGCCGCAAGCGTATTTCCGTGTTCGTGGGCTCGTTCTCCTGCCAGGAGAGCACGCGCCACAGGCCGAATTGTCCTGGAGCTATCGGGGTCATGTAGGCCGTACCGGTCGTGAACCCGTTCGCGAGGCGCAAGGCGTTGCCGCTCACTTCCGTACCGTTCATGACAGCGATACCGCTCTCGTCCGTGAACGTCACGGTCGTGGTCGCGTCCACTCCGGGTTCGAAGGTCCGCAGGAAGAGAGACGCGAGGCGGTCTATCTGGAAGGATACCGAGGTCGTCTGCGACGCCACCACGGACAGGTCGCCCGGATTCGGATTTGGGTTTTCCGCGCTCGCCGGATAGGTCTGGGCGCTCGAATAGCCGGATTTTGAGGCTGTGATGTGATAACCGGTTCCCGCTGGCGTACCCGGGAATTGCACGACGCCGGCGGCGTTGCTGTAGGTGGTGACGTCGACGGCGCTGTGAGTGACGCGCACCGCGGCGTTCGGCAACGCCATTCCTGCGGCATCAAGTACGAAGATGCTGAGGGTGCCACCGCCGGAGAGGTTCTCAATACCGACGGGAATGAAATTCGAAATAACGGCGACCGACGAGGTGGCCGTGGGAGTGGCCCACGAAACCTCTGCCTTCGCGCGCTTATAGTCGGCCGTCACGCCATTGGCGTCGCTCGCGCCCGTGCCGTCGGCAGGGTCGTCCACATACTGGATGAGCGTGCGGCGGTTGTAGGAAATGCCGTTGAGTTGAATGGTTTCGTTTTGCGCGATGGTCCCCGCCGGAATGCCGTTTACCGTGCCGAGCGAGGCGTACGGAAGCGCCCGCAGGCTCTCCATGCGCTCCACCGCGAGCGAAACAGCACCTTCGCGCGCTTTGGCGGTGGCAACGAAACGTACGCTCGCTTGAAAAAGCCCGTAGAAGGACATGAACGCCACCGCAAGCACGCCGACCGCCACCATGACCTCAATCAGCGTCATTCCGCGCGGAAAAGTTTTTAGTTTTAAGTTTTTAGTTTTCAGTTGATGCATAGCGGGCTGAGTTTTCTAAAAACTCAAAACTAAAAACTTAAAACTGTTTATATACTTCCCGACAGGGAATATATCGGCGCAATCATTGCTATCGCGAAGAAGCCCACGCCGCCGCCGATCATGACCATAAGCAAGGGCTCAATGACGGTGGAGAGGTCCTTGGTTTGCTGTTCCACTTCTCCTTCATAGAAATCCGCCACGCGCCCGAGCATCGCCGCAAGATCGCCCGTCTCCTCCCCCACCGCCGCCATCTCGGAGAACATGACCGGATAAATGTTTTCGGCCTCGATGAACGCTTCAGAAATTGGCTTGCCTTTCTCCACAAGCTCGCCCGCACGCGTGATGACCGGTGTAAAGACGCTATTGCCGACCACGTCGCCGGTTATCTCAAGCGAGGTGAGTGCGGGGACGCCGGCGGAGAGGAGCGAGGAGAGCGTGCGGGCGGTGCGCGCCGCGTTTATCTTCCCCACGATGCCGCCGATGAGGGGAAATCGGAACAGGACCAAGTCGATGACGTGCGAACCCACGCGGCTACGCGCCGCCGCAGTAACTCCAGCGATGATGAGCACGACCGCTATGACGAGCGGAATAGCCTGCGTGACGAAGAGATTGCTGACGTCGATGAGAAATTGGGTCGGTGCCGGCAGTTCCGTGTGCAAATCCTCGAACGTGGAAGCAAGCGTGGGAACTACGAAGATAAGCATGAGGACGAATATGGCGATCATGACCACGATGACGATGGCCGGATATATCATGGCGCCGCGCACCTTTTTGGTGAGCTGGTAGGAGCGCTCCATCTGCACCGCCACCACCGAGAGCGATTTGCCGAGCGTCCCCGACTCCTCGCCCGCGCGCGACATGGCCACGAAGATCTTGGGGAAGACGCGCGGGTAGCGCGCGAACGCGGCGTGAAGCGAGGAGCCGCGCGTTACTTCCGCAAGCACGCCCGTGATTATTTTCTTCATCCCCGCGTTCTTGGTCTGCTTCTCCAGCACCCCGAGCGCGCGGGCGAGCGAGAGTCCCGCTTCCACCATTGCCGAGAGGTTGCGTGCGAACAGTATCTTCTCGGCGTTCGAAATGCGGGAGAAGAGCGTGATGTTGAGATTGAGGGAGCGTTTTTTCAGCTCGGAGACGGAGAGCGGCGTGAGCTCCTCCGCTTTGAGCTCCGCCAAAAGCGTCTGCCGGTCGACGGCTTCCCGCTCTTCTTTATATGCCGATGCGTCGGCGCGCGCCGCGATTACTTTGAAACGAGCCATATTCATTTAGTATACGGTATCAATCGGACTACTTTCGGTCGTCCACACCCTGTCACCCTATATCAACCTATAGGGTACAATAGGGTGATGCGAAAAACGGAAGAGCCTAACAATAAGAAGCGCTCGGGGTCAAAACGCACGAGAGGTGACGTCGCGCTCATTGTTCTTGGAACCGTAGCCGCGATGGGACTTATCACGGCGCTTCTGGTCGCGCCGGGGCTTGGACATGTGCGGAAGCTTATCGACCGGAATCCGCGGCGAGCCATGGACAAGCTGCAACGCGCGCTTAAACGTCTTGTGCAAGACGATAGTCTTTCCCACGCAGGAAATACCTACCGGTTCACCCCTGCAGGCCGACGCAAATTTGCGCGTTTACGTTTTGAAGCGTATGAAATGCCAAAAAGAAAAACATGGGACAAAAAATGGCGCATCATCTGTTTCGATATCCCGGAGACCAAGCGATATGCCCGCCTGCGCGTACAGCGCAAACTACAGGAACTCGGATTCTGCCGCCTGCAGGATTCGGTATTTGCATATCCGCACCCATGCGGAGAACTTGCAGGACTTATACAAATAGGATTCGGTCTTGAGCGTGATGTTCGCGGCATGGTGGTGACACAGATGGACAACGACCGTCTACTACGTTTGCATTTCCACCTGGCGCCGAAAGAGACGTGAGAGTTTATTTTGCTTCACCCTATATCAACCTATAGGTTGATATA
>ORJL010978706.1_pt1 | contig 15486 bp, 11 predicted proteins | sample 1779941 | NCBI WGS metagenome assembly ORJL01 (sample SAMEA104232317, study PRJEB22302) | groundwater metagenome | biome: forest; feature: aquifer; material: groundwater | place: USA | collected 2011-08-07 | depth 5.8 m | reverse complement strand
TTCATTAATTGTGGTGGAATAGCTGGTAAGAGTCACACCACCGGAGGTGCCGTGGCACATCGTGCAGCTCGCGTTTAGGATAGGCTGTATCCTGCCCGAGTAACTGACCAGGACTGGCGTCGGGGTCGGCGGTACTGGAGTCGGTGTCGGAGGCACAGGGGTAGGTGTCGGAGGAACGGGAGTCGGTGTCGGAGGCACAGGGGTAGGCGTCGGAGGAACGGGAGTCGGTGTCGGAGGCACAGGGGTAGGCGTGGGAGGAATGGGAGTAGCTGTAGGAGGCACCGGAGTAGGCGTGGGAGGAATGGGAGTAGCTGTAGGAGGCACCGGAGTAGGCGTGGGAGGAATAGGCGTGGGTGTCGGAGGTACCGGAGTAGAATTAGGGGGGGTAGGAGTCGGGAGTGGGGGCACTGGCGTTGGAGTTGGGGGAACAGGCGACGGCGTTGGAGGAAGAGGGGTCGGAGTGGGAGGCACAGGAGTGGGAGTAGTCCCAGGTGGAACAGGGGTGGGGGTGCCATCATCGTCGTCCCCGTCATCATCGTTCCTGTCATTCTCGTGCCCACGACTGTGGTGCTCTCCGCCATCGTCACGCCCCATTCTGACCTGAGAGCTTCCGTGATGATCATTATCAGAACCGCTCGACTTCCCTCTAGCAGCAAATGCAGTGCCCGTCACTAGAACAAGTGTCAGCGCCACTACTACTGCTATGGTCGAGAACCAGATCCTCCGCCCTCCCAGATGCCTGCTAAGCCATAAACCCACGTGTTTCATACCAATTCGACTCCTCCTTGTGAATATCGGCACACAGTCTACCCTCATAAGTATTACTCTTGTATTACCTTTCATCCTTCTCACTTCCCACATTGGCCGTAAGGTTGTGCTGTTAGTTCGCTGGCTACTGATCGCCTTCGAATCCTGACTGGCACGGCTGGCAAACTAGACGAAGATGTTTCTAAGCGGCCCCGGGGTCCTTATTGGTCCAGCACTTGTAGCCCTCCGCACTTAACACGACAAGCACACAGATGCAGTGTTCAGCTCACGAAACAGCTGCAAATGTAAAGTAACCGATCGGCAACCGATAGCAGCCAGTTTGTCGGGCGACAACACGAGTATAGGACGTCCGCGCCTGCTTCCAACAACACTGCCCCGGACCTGATCCCCGAGAAGGCGGCTGGTGCAGGTATCCGGGCAATGTCGGTCTGTGGTGGGGTAGAGGGACCAGCGGGCCTGATTCTTGCGATCCCGCAACTGACACCCCGTTGCCCTCCTGATCCCAGACAGGCACGGGAATTGCACGGGAACACCCAGAGAATGATCCATGTGTGGCTGTGGAAGAGAAAGTAGGCCTATCTGTCGAGACGGCCGGACACAGACCTCAGAATGATGCTGGTCTGCTCAGTACCAGTTCTTTGAGCTGTTGGCGGAACTCTTCCAGGTGCTGCTCGTACTGCTGCTCGATGCGAGAGGCAGTCGCCCTCCACTGAGACTGGAACTCCGGCATGGACTCGATGTCCACTTTGACCTGCGAGGCGGGGATTCCCTGCTTCTTGAGCTGTTGCTGTACCTGTTCAGTAAACCGCTGTTTCAGCTCGTTATAGGACCGCTCCAGAAGTTGCCTACCATAACCTGCGTACTGTTCCTGGACATTGGTAACGCGCCCCGCTATCGCCGAGAGGGTCTTGCCATCCTTACAGAGGAGCCGGAAAGCATCAAGGGCTCGCTGGTTTGCGGTAAGGGCTGCCTCGCTCCTGGGTAGTGTTATGTTAGCCGCCAGGACCGAGATCATCCCTCTCAAGACATAGGGGAACGCCGACCGCTCTATCGATTTCATCATCTTGCTGAGATCGGAGTCACCTCGCAGGTAGAGAGCCGCGAGCCGCTCACCCTCAGGCACCCATTTCATACGAAGGACTTCTTCCGGCGAGAGCTTCTCGAGTTTGGCTGCCTTCTCCATGGCGATTTCAAATGCAGACTTGATTCTATCGTCCATACATCCCTCGAATTTTCTTGGGCTCCCAGGCCAATACGCCAAACCAAGCCAGTCTAAATTATATCAAGGGCCTCAATGGTGAACGCAATACCTCTTCTTCAAGCGGGACGCTTGCTTCTTGGCCCATCATGCGGTGAATTGTACACTTGGCACCGAAGCCAAAGGGTTTCCCGGCGTCACATGCTCGTGCACCACCATACCTAAGGCGCCAGCAAAGGCGCACTCAGGGTCAGCCTAAGACTGGACTTCCTGGACCCACGCACGTGGCCCCACTCGATAACGGTCTTAAGAGAAGGCTCCGCCCGAATGTATAGGAAAACCGCCCTGGGGCGACACAACAACTGTTTGAAGTCTTGTAGATTGCGGGCATCCGCCAAGCCTGCCTGCAGCTTTCTTCTGGGACTTTGAGCGCACCAAAGCCACAACGCGGAAGCCATTTTCAACGGCCTGCCGGGCCAGGTTAGCCACCATCCGGCCAAGGCCAACCATGCCAAACTCTCGGATTGGATTCCCCAGGGTATCACCTCCACCGTTCGCTGACAGGTCGTCACACTCTTGGAGTCCGCGTCGGCCTGAGAATGGCTCGGGCAGGCGCCCCATCACCACGCTATAGCCTTAATGGGAGGCAGACAAGGTCATAGGCGCCCGGTGCAATACTAGAGAGATCCAGCCCTTCGAGTATCCAGATACCTGCACCGAGTAAAGCTCTATGCACTTCTGGACCATCGCGTTTGAACCCGCCAACGGATAGATAGTCGACCCCGACTGCTCGAATACCCCGCCGTGCAAGAAACTCTGCGGCTTCCTTCGAGATGTAGACGAAATCCTCGACGAAGGCATCGCCCTTTCGCCGTAGAGCCGAGTTGCGTGTCTTGAAGAGGACTCGCTCGCCTCGACGAATCCGGTGCTGAAGCAACTCGGCGGGCTTGACCGACTCCTGGTCGGCGATTTCGATGACACGAGCCCGGCCCACCGTAGCGTCTAGAGGCATCCGGTCGATGGTCTCTCCACCGTGAACAAAATGAAAGGGCGCGTCCATGTGGGTGCCAGTGTGGGATCCGAAGGAGATGTCGGAGAGATTGCAGACGTCTCCCCGATCCATATCCATTGATCGCTCAATAACTACCTTGGGATCGCCGGGCCAATGTACCATCCCACTATGCAAGGAGATGGAGACATCGATCCAACCGGACGATCTGGGCAGACCAGGCTTTTTCAAGCTCTCCACTCCTAAGGCTGGGATTTAAGGTTGACGAGTGAGTCGCGGGTCGGTCAGCACGTAGATGGCTTAGCCCGGCTGAAGAAGCCCCTCACCCAATTCAGTAATAGATTACCATTTCTAGACACAAAGTAGGAAACCCACTCTGGGCCTGCACAGCAGCCGGGACCGGAAACATCAGACAAATAGGCCTGAGGCCAAAGTGCGGCCCAATCCAGGTCTGCGCAGTTAACCACTGAGTTTCCAACGTCCCCCACCCCACGCCCATACCATGCGCGATGCGGGGGATTGGGAATCTCGAGTCACGAGCAGGATCAGTTGCCGTAGCAAATGCACCTCGTAGCTAGACTATGGTGCGTGAGTCAAAGACACAGCGCTCAAAGAGGAAGAAGACGGCACAACTTCGGAGTGGAATACTTGGTGTATCATAAAAAGAGAGCTTCAGGGAGGGGAAAGATGATAGTGAGAGTGAACCACGTGAGGTTCAAGAAAGGCCAGGCCGACAAGGCCAGAGCCGTCGCCGAGAAAGAGCTAGTCCCCCTGATGAAAGGGATCAAAGGATTTGTCAGGTGGTACGCCCTGCAGGCCTCAGACAACCCGGACGAGGGGCTGAGCATAGGGGTATGGGAAACGAAAGAGGACCTCGAAAGGGCAAGGGGTGACTCGCGGTACCAGGCGGTTGTGGGAAAAATCCAAGGCTACTACGCGGAGCAACCGTCGCAGCGCCTCTTTGATGTTAAGTCGCAGGGGTAGCAGCATCAGTCACGCAGCGGCAAGGGTCAAGTCCTGGTCCTTCAGCGCCTCGAGGCCCATCCAGAGGCCCTCCAGGTAATCGAGGACTTTCTGAGCGCCACGGCGGAAGTCACGCTGGTCTCTCGAAGTCATGCCTTCAAGGGCGGCAACGGCTCTTCGCATGGCATCTTCGTGGGCGTTCTCAAGCTCCCGATGGAAGGTGAAGTACTCGAGGTCCATTTGAGGATACCACGCACCCTGGTAGACCTTGAGGCCGGGGATGAGGTAGTCCCACATGGCGATGGCCATGTTTTCGAGGCCAAAGGAGGCACCCAACGCCACGAAATGATTGGGGCTCGAGTAGAGGGTCTCCATGCCCTTGATGTAAGCTCTAGTAGGTGGGAGCAAGGGCTGGCGCATGACCCGGCCGATCTCCAGGCCAATGGAACGGAGGAAGCTTCGGTAGAGAAGCTCATGGCGCTTTGCGGGATCGCCATCACCAAGCTCTGAGTAGAGAACACGGGTAAGCTCCTCGGCGACATCCTCATCCTCAGTGTTGACGAGCTGGGTGACGAGGATACGCGGGAAGAAGCGGGAGAAGGCGTAGAACTCGATGGCGAAGCGGGGGAACTCGCGGCGGGAGAGGTCTCCTGCGGCGAAGCGGTCGAGATAGGGGTTGTTGATGGCGCCGTGCCGGTCGACGAGGGCCTTCATCTCCTTGTAGAAGCTACTGGGGTCCATCATCCACCTCCAAGCTATCCACTCCTCAATCTCCTATTTTAGCATTCCTAAGGCCGCCTAGATATGGGCCACGCCACGCCATCGACCGCCGGCAACTTAACATGACTATACCTGTTGGAACGGGAACTTGAACATATTTCTTATTTTTTGCGCCTCGACGGAAGTGCGAGGGCGGTTTTGGGGGCTCCAAGACTTGAAAGCGCGACTCAACGAAGGTGTTGATTTTTTCGATTTTGATTACTCCTGCTGCGAATTTGCCCTTTGTTTAGCAGCCGCCCTGGCGACCAGTTCTCTTAGATGCGCTTCCTGAGCGACTGTATGCGCCATGTAGCTCAACCTTTGCTCGAGCTCTTCCTTCCGCTTATCCAACTCGACAACTTGTGACAGCAGATGCAACTGCTGAGTTGGCGCGCGGGCGACCCAGGGAGCAATCGCGCCGGGTTGCCGCGGCGACGTGTTCGGCAGGCCAGGGCTAGAAACATCACCCGGGTTGCACCGCACTGTTTACTCCGCATATCATTAGCGTGTTCTTGCTCGTGCTTTTGTCATCCCAGTCGGGTTGGGTTCGAGCTACGTACCATAAGAGGAGTTGACTTTCTTTGAGGAGGTGCCTATGGGGAAGATCACTGGGGGAGAGCAGTTAGTGCGGGCGCTCAAAGCCGAGGGAGTAGAGACTATCTTCGGCCTCCCGGGCCAGGCCGTCTTCCCCGCCTATGATGCCTGCCTGACCGAGAGGGTTGCCGTGGTAAGCTGTCGCCACGAGGCGGCCGCTGTGCACATGGCCGAGGGGTACGCCCGGGCGAGAGGCCGGCCCGCCGTGGCTATGGTTACCGAGGGGCCCGGACACTCCAATGCCATCCCTGGCATGGCCGCGGCCTATGCCGAGAACAGCCCCATCCTGTTGATCAGCGGCACCGCAGAGAGCTACAACCTGGGCAAAGGAGCGATGCAGGAGCTCCCCCAGGTAGAGATGTGTGCGCCCATAGCCAAGTGGTCGGCCATGGTACCGTGCGCCCAGCGACTTCCCGAATACGTTGCCAGGGCCTTCCGTTTTCTCTGCAGCGGCATGCCAGGCCCCGTGCATCTGACTATTCCCGCCGACCTGCTTGACGAGTTGGTGGACGACGAAGCTGTTGCCATCATTCCATCTCGGAGTTTGGGGCCAACTACCCGCCCCGCCGCGGATGCGACGGCGATTGACCAGGTCGTCGAACTACTGGCAAAAGCAGAGAGGCCTGCCATCGTGGCTGGGACGGCGGCTTTCTGGGCAAAAGCAGGTGCGACACTGCAGACGTTCGTTGAGAGGACTGGCATCCCCGTCTTCACTGTGGACGGAGGCAGAGGGCTCGTATCTGACGACCATCCTCTCTGCTTCGGCCAGGGCTACAGTTCAGTAAACCGTGCCGCCGTGAACCTGCGGCATGCAGACGTGGTTTTGCTGCTCGGCGAAAAGATGGATTTCCGTTTCTCTTTCGGCTTCTCCTTTGGCAAGGAAGCCAGGCTGGTCCATGTCTACCCGGACCCGGACGAAGTGGGAAAAAACAGACCGGTTGCCGTGGGCATTGTCGCAGACCCGGGAACGGTAATGGAGCAGATGGTCGCATCAGCGGAGAGGCGAGTATGGCCCCGGCACAATGCTTGGGTCGAGTCACTGAGGATTGCCCGCCAGCAGCAACAGGAGGAATTCCGGAAATTGGCGGAGGCCAATGAACCCCCTGTACACCCATTGCGCCTGGCCCAGGAGCTCGAGACGTTTATTACTGACGAGACCTTCCTGGCTTTTGAATACGGCAACTTTGGTGCCTGGCTACGGTCGTCACTGAAGGCACTGCGACCTGGCTCGTGGCTTTTGAACAACGGTCTGGGCATGCTGGGGACGGGCCTGCCATACGCCCTGGGCGCTAAGGTAGCCTTCCCCAAAACCCGAGTCATCCTGCTAACCGGCGATGGCTCGTTTGGGTTCTATGCTATGGAGTTTGACACGGCAGTCCGCCACGGAATCCCAGTCGTAGCCATTGTAGGCAACGACGCCGCATGGGGCATCGAGCAGCACTTTCAGCGCGCCATGTTTGGCGACGACCGCCTGGTTGGCACAAGCCTCTTGCCCACCCGCTATGATGAGGTGGTGAAAGCCCTCGGGGGTCACGGCGAGTACGTCGAGCGCCCTGAGCAGTTGAGGCCAGCCCTGGAAAGGGCATTCGCCTCCGGCAGACCCGCCTGCATCAACGTGGCAGTGCAGTCCGAGGCCAGCCCCAGGGTGGCGGCGCTGACCCGGCTCATGGAGCGGCGACGCGCTCAGGTGCGGGGCGAACAGACCGGGTAACGGGCAGGCTCAACAGCTGGTAGTGAAGGGATCAAATGACACACTGCTCTCGCAGTTTCTCGATTTCGTCGGAACTCAGTCCAAGCAGCCCCTTGTAAACCTCCATGTTGTGCTCACCCAAAAGAGGCGGCGCTCCCTCCACCGACGCTGGAGTCAGCGACAACTTGAGGGGAAATCCCGGGACTGTAAAAGACTCCTTGCCCGGCCTGCTGACGTCCACCAACATATTGCGCACCTCTAGCTGCGGATTGCGGACCACATCGGCAACGGTGTGCACAGGTCCCCAGGGTACCCGGGCCGCCTCTAGCGCCTCACCAACCTCCTGTACGGTTTTGTTGGAAAGCCATTCCTCAATGATCTTGTTGATGGACTTACGGTTGGCGAACCGGTCCAGGTTACCCTTGTATCTGGGGTCTTCCGCCAGTTCCGGCCGGCCAATGGCGTTGGCCAGCTTGCGCCATTGAGAGTCGACGCCCGGCTGGATCACAACCCAGCCATCCTTTGCTTTGAAGGTATTGCCATAGGTGTACCAGCCCTCGTTGCCTAACTGACACCGCATCGCTCGGTTGAGCTTGAACTCAGAGATTGTCCCCTGGGCCACAACCGGAAATACCGCATTGTCAAGGAGGCTGACGTCCAGCATTTGTCCCAACCCAGTCCGACTTCGGTGATAGAGAGCGAACATGATCCCTAGGGCCGTATTATATGCGGTTGAGAAATCCACCCAGGTGATTCCCGTGCGAGTTGGTGGGCCGTCCGGAGACCCAGTGAGGCTCATTACGCCCGACAACGCCTGGATAGCTCCATCGAACCCTGGCAAAGAGCTCCAAGGGCCGTTTTGACCATATGCAGAAATGGCGGCAACAACAATAGTGGGGTCTATCTCTCGAATGCGCGTGTGGTCCAGAAAATCAGCCTGCGGCGAGCCGGGGGTGAAGTTATGGACTACTACGTCGGACAGGGCGATGAGACGGAGCGCCAGGTCCTTACCTTCTTGCCTCTGGAGGTCCAGGGTGATACCCCTTTTGTGGTGTCCCCAAGCAGCGAACCATATCCTTTCCCCTTGGGGGCTGAAGGGGCCCACATCCCTATCTGCCTCTCCGTCTGGAGTCTCGACCCTGGTGACCTCTGCCCCCATGTCAGCCAGCAAGCAACAGCAGATTGGCCCAGCCACGAATCGGCTGAAGTCAAGGACCCGTATGCCATCAAGAGCTGATGTCATGGAGTTCTCCTCGTCCCCTGGCGATGCCCAAAATAAGAGCCTTCTGCGACCCTTAACGGGCCGATGCTATCTGCCTCACTGAGGCTTGTCAATAGTTGTGAGACACGAGTGTAGACAGCTGGTGTTGGTTTTGTTGACATTCTTGATTTCTGGGACTAATCTACGACTGAACTCGAAGTCAGGGACTTGGCCTTAGTTCGAACCGGCCAAGAATAGTGAGGGATTGGCAAGAGTATGGTTGTGGAGACGAGGACCGATAGACCTCTCCTGAAGCAAATCGACGCACTGCAACTTACTGAGCGCCTCAAAGCATGGAAAGATGCAAGGCTCAAAGCTGAGCGCAAGGTCTGTACCGAACGGGCGAAGCTCGCCATGAAGTCCTGGAGGGACTCCGAAGGAGAGGACCTCAACATACGGCGGGCAAAGCTGTTGCAGACGTTACTGGAGGGTGTCCCTATAGCCATTCATGATTGGGACCTGGTGGTGGGCAGGGAGACGGAACATCTGCTTGGAGCAAACCCCTACTTGGACATTAGCGGGGACTATCTCAAGGGCCTTATGGAGGGAGCGGAGATAAGCGTACAAGGGCCTCAGAACAGGGGGGTCCTATCTGAGCAAGAACGGGAGGTGTTGAGGGAGTGTGTCCGCTTCTGGGCCGGGAAGACCGTCGGCGATCATATAGAGAAAGCATGGCGTGCAGCAGTGGGCACCTGGGAGAGTGATTGGGTCGAGGCAAAGGGCAAAATACCTACGGCAAGGTGGGGTATCTTCACTTTCGGTATACCAAACTGGGATAAGGTGCTGAGCAAAGGCCTGCGAGGAATAATCCAGGAGGCCAAGGCCTCTATTCGCCGTTTCCGCGAAACAAATGACAGCGATATTGAGAAGCTGTACTTCTGGCAAGCGGCGATCATCGCCTGTAGGGCAGCAATCAGCCACGCGCATAGATACGCTAAGCTTGCACGCCGACTGGCCCAGGAAGAGGCCGACACCGAAAGGCGAAGGGAACTGGAGGAGGTAGCCAGTATATGCGAGCGGGTACCGGAGCACCCTGCTCGCACATTCCACGAAGCTATTCAGTCCATGGTCCTCGTTGCGGTCGCTGTCAAACTGGAATGCCCTACCATGCCGGCCCTAACTTGTAGACTCGACCAGCTCTTGTGGCCATATTTTGAGAACGATGTCCGGGAAGGGAAGCTAACTCTGGAGAAAGCAGTCGATCTGGTGGGAGGATTTATTGCCTTCCTGAGCACCCAGGTTAGGGTTGACCAGATTGCCTACCAGGACTTCGATCAAGGGGGCACTCAGATAGTCCAGGTAACTGTGGGCGGTGTAAAGTCCAATGGAGAGGATGCCGCCAACGATTTGAGCTATCTCATTCTTCACGTGGTGGGTCTTCTCAGGACCCCTGAGCCACATGTTACTTTCCGGTGGCACCCGGGTACTCCTCGATGGCTATTCCTCAAGGGGCTTGAAACAAACGCCAAGACACATGGTGGCATTCCCCAGTTTGTGAGCGACGTGCACGTTGTGCAGGATTGGATGCGTCGTGGAGCGCCCTTGGAGGCAGCGCGCGACTGGAGGGGTTGGGGCTGCGTAGGCACTTTGGCTCCAAACACCATATGCTCTATCAGTGACGGCCAGACGAACCTGCCGCTGGTCCTCGACCTCGTGCTCCATAACGGCGTGGCACCCAGGACTGGCAAACTGATTGGCCTGAGGACCGGAGATCCACGCAGTTTCAAGACCTTTGAGGATTTGCTCAACGCGTTCAAGAAGCAGGTCCAGTTCATCACCCCTCGGGCGTTGTGGCTATCATTTCTGGGCTGGGGTGTACAGGAACAGTATATGCGTCGGCCTCTCTACTCGGCCTTGCTTTCCACCTGCATGGAGAGGGGCAAGGACAGTTTGTGCAGGACCCGAGAAGGCTATTCTATACAAGCAGGCGATCGCGGGGTTGTGGATACAGGGGACTCTCTTTTCGCGATCAAGAAGCTGGTGTTTGACGACAAAAAGCTGACCATAAAAGAGTTGCTTCAGGCCATCGATTCCAATTTCGAGGGTGAGCGCGGCGAGGAGGTGCGGCGGTTGTGCTTGGCAGCACCAAAATTCGGGAACGACATCGATGAGGTGGACGAGATGGTCCGCGACATCGGGAGCTTGTCTGCCAGCGTGATCGCCTCCCAGAAGAACCCGATCGGCATAGCCCCAACGACCCATAGGACCGGGTTGGCATGGCACTTCTATGGCGGGGAGGGTGGAGGGGGCCCGCCCCACGGACGCAGGGCGGGCGAGCCTCTGAACGACGGTTCGATATCACCCATGCGCGGCATGGACAAGCTCGGCCCTACGGCGACCCTTCGGTCAGTGCTCAAGGCCCTAACCAAAGAGGCCGACAGCACGTGTTTAAACCTTAAGTTTTCGGCAACGCTGATGCGGAGTCCAAAGAACCGTGAGAAGCTGGCAGCGCTCACAGAAACGTTCTTGAGGAACGGTGGCCAGCACATCCAGTACAACATGGTGGACAGCGAGACGTTACGGAAGGCCAAGGAGCATCCGGAAGCTTACCAGGACCTCCTGGTTCGGGTAGGGGGCTTTAGTGCCTACTTCGTGCACCTGAGTCCGGAAGTCCAGGACGACATCATTGCCCGAACTGATCAAGGATTATAGGAGAGTCCTGGATATGGTTAGCCGAGTCTAACCTGAGGCTGGCGGCACGCATTTCCTACACCAGACCCCTCCATTGTTGTTTTCTCTTACCCCAACAAAGAGCGTAGAGGGCCACTAAAGGCCCTCTACGCTCTTTGGAAATCCTACGGGTGGAACCGATGCCCCGAACCCTTACTGCTCCAGCCACATGTACTCGAAGGTACGGCCCAGCTTGAAGGGAGGGATGTAAACAATTGAATACACCCAGTTGTGCAGCTTGGAGTTGATGTAGTAGGCAGTCTTAGGCCAAGCTAGGGGCATTCGCCATACCTGCTGCGTCTCTGCATCGAATACCTGCTTTAGCAAAGCCTTGCGTTTTGCGGGGTCCGTCTCAACCGCGCTAGCTTCTAGAATCTTGTCCAGAGCCGGGTCATTGACCCCTGCCCAGTTTCCGGAGGACTTCGAGTAGAGCGGTTGGTAGTAGTAGCCATTGGCAGACGTCCTGGTCAAGGCATAGCCGACCAGCGCATCGTCGTACTTCCGGTTCGACTGGAGGGCGGTGAACGCGGTGTTATCCCTGATGTTCAGCTTCATTTCAATGCCCACAGCCTTGAGGTTGTCTTGCACAACTGGCAGTTGTTGAGTGGATAACTCTTGTAGAGGCCGGCGCTCAGCAGTGAATGAGAAGCCGTTGGGGTAACCTGCCTCAGCCAACAGCCGCTTGGCCTCGGCCGGGTCGTGCCTGTACCAGGGCAACTGGTCCAGAGTTGGTTTCTTGTCAAAGATGTAGGACCAAGGTAAGGGGGCCATTACGGCGCCGTCGCCTCCGTAAACGTCCTTGATTATGCCAGGCCGGTCGATGGCCAAGGACATGGCCCGGCGCACCCGTACATCATTGAAAGGCGCCTTCTCCGTATGAAGGTAGATGACCCAGCTCCCGAAATCCCACTCGACCTGCTGAACAACGGTGCCGGGATTGCTGGAGAGGATTGAGCCCCACTCGCTCCGCGTAATCTGCTCGGTGTTCATATGTACCTGCCCTGCGCGGTACATAGCCCTCTGAGAGGCCATGTCTACGACAACATACTGCTCCACCCCATCAAGCAAGGGGGCCCCAGGCAGGAAGTAGTTGGGGTTGCGCTGGTAGATGATCTGCTCCTTGCCAACGATCTGCTTCACCTGGAACGGGCCAGTGCCCACAATTGTCTTCTTGAAGTCCCCATCCTGCTCAGCAACCTCACGGGGCTGTATGACAACGTAGACCTCGGCAACGGTCTCCATAAGGAAATCGGGATTGGGGCCTTTGAGGAACACCTTCACGGTTGATTTGTCGGGGGTCTCTATCTTCTGCACGGAAGCAAAGAGCGCCGCCTGCGCCGCGCTTTTCTGGTAATACTCGAAAGAGTATTTGATGTCATCGGCGGTCAGATCCCTGCCGTTGACAGGTGGTAGGTTCTGCCACTTGACTCCATTGCGCAGGTGGAAGGTCACCACGGTGCCATCGGCGGAGGTTTCCCATGACTCTGCCAGGTCGGGACCCACCTCGCACGTACCCACCGAGAATTTGGTCATCTCCACGCCTGGCTTGCAGCTAACAAGTTTGTTGTGGGTTGGCGCCATAGGTGTAATGACACCTCCGCCTGTCACGAAAGCTGTATCGAAGTGCGGCCACGGATAACTGTGGGCTATCTTCAGGATTCCACCCCGTCGTGGCGGGAGGTTGAAAGCAGGTTTGACTCCCGGGAAGTCCAGCCCCAGGAGGTCCTGGTAACTCCGGTTGAACTGCCCGAAAGCCAGCTTTGCTGGAGCGGGTGTGGTTGTCGGAGTAGGTGGCCCTCTGGTCGGCGTGGGGGTTGCAGCCACACTCGTGGTGGGTGTCGGGACAGGGCTTGTGGCAGTGGGGGCTGCCGCCTTGGTCGGTGTGGGCGGCGCAGTAGTTGCCTTGGGGGTCGGCGTGGCTGCCGGCCCGCAAGCTATTACCAAAATGGCCAGTACCACCATGAGGCAGCTTAATGTGACAACCGAATTCTGTTGCGGATTACGCACCGTCGACCTCCAAGGCTGTGAGTTTGGATTATGTGGTCTATCTATTTGCTAGTGTCGCAAATATCGAGGCGTATTGTAGCGGTATCTCACAACACTGGCAAGTGGCCCTGGGTCACATAAAAAATGAGCCGCCCGGCCCTCCCTGCGGCATCCTATAAGCCATGTTTTCGCACAAAGAACCGGTGGAGTTCCTCTCCTTGCACGTTGATCATAAGGCTGGTAGCCGCGTAGCCCGGGTGGGGCCGCGTAAGATGTGCCCCGATTGGTGTCGGTAAAGCCACAAAACGCTAGGTTGTTACCGTACAAGCCACTTTTGCTGATTCGGAAAGTCACACCGGTATGAGGTCCGGGCGGCACAGACATAACTGCCAGACGGTTTTCTCCCAGGTCATCCTGACCTAGGAAAAGCTGGCGCCGCCGTCAGCCACCTCTTGAAGGTTAAGTGGGACCCTCCGCGCTTGGGCACTGCACAGAAGTCTGGCTTCACCCCGGCGAAGCGGACGCCCGTGACCTTGTCAGCCGCTATACCGTATCGCCCAAAGGCCGGAGCCTGTGTCGAGGCGGGAGCACTGGTTGGTTGTGTTGCACTGACAACGGGGGTTGGCGCTGCAACCATCGCAGGAGCCACTGTGGGGACTAACGTCACTGGCGCAGGCGTTGCTGCTGCTCTGGTGCCGTCGGCGAGGAAGGCGCTCCGACGGTGGGCGTTTCCGCAGGGGCAGCTTGGCCGCATGCACTCAAGAGTAGGGCCAGGCCCGCGAGCACACCAACGATTCCAAGCCGCTTGTCATTGGCTGCACCCGGTCAGGTTTCTCCATGGTTTCCTCGAGCCGTTCTTGAACTGGAACTTGCTCACTTCGTTGCAGCGCCCGTCGTAAATGTATCTGTTTATCGGTCTTAGGTCCGCAGCGATAGTCCCTCAAGAGCGGTCAAGGGCACCCCTTGCCAGGTTTCTAGGCGGTCTGCCGCATCTCTTTGTAGGCGGCACACTGCTCCACAAACTCGTCGAGCTGAGAGAAGACCTGGGTTTCGTTGTACCATTCCTGGTCGAGCATACGTCCGTCCAGCAAGAGGCTGGGCAACCCCAACTCAGCTTCGATGCGTTCGGCCATGATCTGTGCAGTCGACTGCCCCTCAGGGCAACCAGACTGTTGGAAATGGACAATTCCGTCCAGCTTATACCGCTTGCACATTGATATGGTGTGGACGAGTCTGCGGTCGACGGGGCCGTTCCAGACACCCATAGCAAGGTCCGCTGCCGCGTCCTCAAGAGGAGTTGCAGGCCTGCCGAAGAGCTTCTCCGCCGAAGGGAAGCCCGCCTGCTCCATAACCGTCTCCGACCCGGTCTCGCCACCTACCTCGTAGCAGACCACGGACGCTCCCCGCGAGTGCAACAAGTTCCAGACGTTTTCAGTAAACAAGGGTGCGCTTATGGTCCACATGAGCCGGACTCGCTCGTTGGGCACAGGGAAGACGCCCCTTTCGATCCGCTCATGCATTTCTTGCAGGTAAGTCTCCAGATAGAAGAGCGCTTTCTCAGGGTTGACGTGCTGGAACCGAGGGATACGAATGACATCAACCCCAGACACAGGTGATGGGATGTGTGCCTTCAAACCTTGTATTTGGGAGAGAAGGGCGTCTGCGCGCTTCTCGTTTCGCTGGTCGCGGTCCAGTTGCTTTTCATCTAACTTGGCGCCAGGGACACGGGCCTCGGCGAACCTGGCCATCTCAAGCAGTTGTTCGGCGAGGTAGGCGACGGAGTCGGCATTGTACTCGTGGGACATGTCGATGGCAAAGGAGGGTACCTTCAAATGCGCCGCCAGTGACGCCATCGCCAGGGCATGGGGAGTGCATGGGTAGTTACACGAGGCGATGAAGCTGGGGGTCACGAGGTCGTTCATCAGCACCAGGCCGAGGCCGGCCAGCACACGGTCGCAAAGGGACTCGTGAAACCGAAAACGCCGCCCGGCTTCAAGATAGGGGCCTGCGTTGGCGCCCAGCCGGTCGCCTGACGCTGCGGAACTGAAGACCTCCATCCCCAGCGCCCTGAGGACGTTCCTGGGCCCACCATCGCAAAAGCCGAACGGACGCCCTTCCTGGTACCACTTCCAGCGGTGCTCGGACTCCTCGAGTGCCAATTCGTACAGCAGGATGTTCGCCTTCAGTTTCGTGGGATCAGGGTTGGCTTTTATCTTCTGCACCCTGCGACGGTACTTCTCGACTTCGCTCTCGAGGTAATGCATCCGATCCCTCCCGGCTGAGTCGATCTTGGCGCGGCCTGAAACGGCCTGCGATTGTAGTGTGGCAATGAGGAACTGTGCGCCATGAAACTTAGCATGCGAGAGAGTCTCTGTCAATAGCAGCATCGTGCGGGCCATTTCGTATCGTTTGCCTCCATGCACCTTAGTGATGTGACACATTGCTCTAAAATTCATGCTATTTGGCCCTAGCCATTGCTGCATGTCACATGCTATCGTAGCGACCAATCTGCACCCGAGCCGGCACCCCCTGGCCTGTGTGCTTGTCGGTTCGGTTCTTGCTGAAAGCTCCTCGATCAATCTCAGGAG
>ORJL010159571.1_pt1 | contig 15486 bp, 14 predicted proteins | sample 1779941 | NCBI WGS metagenome assembly ORJL01 (sample SAMEA104232317, study PRJEB22302) | groundwater metagenome | biome: forest; feature: aquifer; material: groundwater | place: USA | collected 2011-08-07 | depth 5.8 m | reverse complement strand
CGTGTTGCTTGGCGGCGTCCCTGGAGTAAGGCGCGGCAAGGTGGTCATTCTTGGCGGCGGCGTAGTTGGAACGAACGCGGCAAAGATGGCGATTGGAATGGGCGCGGATGTCTCGATACTGGACGTCAACTTAGAGCGCCTGCGTTACTTGGACGATGTCTTCGCGAACCAGGTCACGACCGTCTATTCGGACGCCCTCTCAATAGAGAAGGCCATCTATGACGCCGACCTTGTCATCGGCGGCGTCTTGATACCCGGTGCCAGCGCGCCAAAGCTGGTCAGGAAAGAACACCTGCCCAAGATGAAAAAGGGCTCGGTTGTGGTCGATGTTTCGGTTGATCAGGGGGGCTGCATCGAGACCTGCAAGCCGACGACGCATGACAATCCAACCTTCGAGGTCGATGGCGTCATTCACTATTGCGTGGCCAACATGCCGGGAGCGGTCCCTTATACCTCGACACACGCATTGACGAACGCAACATTGAAGTATGCGCTGAAGATAGCGAACCTTGGTTTCAAAAAGGCGACCTCGACCATCCCTGAGCTGGCAAAGGGCGTGAACATTATCGGCGGAAATTGCACAAGCCACGCAGTCGCGACAAGCCTTGATCTGCCTTGGACGGAATTTAGGGTATAGCAATGTAGGAGTAGCAGCCTTTAGGCTGCGCGAGGTGCATACAACTAGAGCAGGCTAAAGCCCCAGCCAAAGGCTGGTCTGCCTCAGGCACGATGCTACTCCAAAGGCACTCTGCACTTCTTCAACATCCCAAAGACCACCGGAATAGAAACGCCGATTATATTGGTGAGGCATCCGTCCACACTCTCAATGAGAGCCCTCCCCTTCCCCTGGATCGAATATGCCCCCGCAGCATGGAACGGTTCACCTGTCGCAATATACCAGTCTATCTGCTTTGGGGTCAGGCTTGAACATTTAACTTTTGAGATGACGAGCCTCTTTTGAACCTTTCCGGTCATCGTGTCGAGCATGACGGTGCCGCTATAGACCTTGTGCCATCTGCCCGAAAGTTTTTTGAGGAACCTTGCCGCCTCTTTTCTGTCCTTGGGCTTGCCAAGGATGTGCGCTCCGATGGCGATGACCGTATCAACGCCGATGATGATGGGGGCGGGTAGCCCCCTCACCCCTGCCCTCTCCCCTTGGGGAGAGGGGGAATATTTCGAGGCCACCTTCTCCGCCTTTGCATATGCCACCCGCATCACATAGCGCTGTACCGACTCGTGCGGCAGCCGCGATTCATCGATATCGGCATAGGCAACGCCGATCTTCAGCCCCGCTTCTTTTAAAATCGCCTTCCGCGCCGGTGAGCGCGAGGCTAAAATAATTCGTTGTCTCTTCAAATCAATTTTATGTCATTGCGAGGCCACGAAGTGGCCGCGGCAATCTCCTGAAATCAATTGGTTGCGGGAGATTGCTTCGTCGCTAAAGCTCCTCGCAATGACATGCCTCTTTATGCTATCTCCATCTCCAGTATCCTATCCACACGGAACGTTCGTCCTTCCTTGCGCGTGTGGCAATAGCATTTTATTCCAAGGAATTCCTTTCCCAGATATTCCATCGTCCCGAGCTCCATTGGCTGAACGACACGACGTGACTTGACGTCCTGCGCCTTTAAATAGGTGATCTTGAGTTTTTTATTGTTCTCAATGGCATCGCGCAGAATATTCATCTTCTCTTCAAGCGGGACATTTTTTTCAGAGATGTTATATTGAAACTCAGTCAGGAATTTAACGATCCGCCAGTCAACTATCACGTGCCTCTTCTGGAACTTGTATTTCAAAACGATCCCCTCAAGCGTCCTGCACCGGCTTAGCGCGACATAGGCCTGTCCTGCTGCGAACGTCCCGCGCTCCAGGTCAAGGATGATCCTGTCAAAGGTCTTTCCCTGACTCTTGTGGATGGTGATCGCCCACGCAAGCTTGACGGGGATCTGCGTGAACGAGCCGGCCTTCTTTGACGTGATCGTCTGCTTTGTCTTGTCCAGCGAATATTCGAACATCTCCCATTTGTATAGCCCGACATCTTCAACGTTCCCGTTGGGGAGCTCGACCGATATCTCGTCCTCGCCGATATTTACAACCTTACCGATCGTCCCGTTCACCCATCTGAACAGACTGTCGTTGTTCAAGAGCATCACCTGCGCCCCGACTTTGAGTTTCAGCTCTACGTCGGTCGGCAGGGCGTTCGTTTCGAATTCGCCGTCAACGAACCCATCGAATATTTTTTCCTTGGCCTTGAGCCGTGAAAGCCGCTCGCTATTTATCTCCGCCGCCTTGGCGTTGATCGTCGCAAGATAGACATAGAACTCGTGCGAAGGCTCGAACTTCGGGTCGAAGCGTCTGTTGAGGGTGTTTATCTCCGCATCGGCCACGGAATTATTGCGGATGCTGTTGAGTATCTGGATGAATTTGTCGTCGCGCTGGCGATAGATCTTTTCGAGTTCGATAAATTCAAGCGATATCTGCGGAAAGACATGCGCCGAAAAGAAATATGGGCTCTTGTAATGATGCGCGAATATCTCCCGCTCCGATGAGGTCACTACTGGCGGGAGCTGGTAAAGGTCGCCGATGAATATCATCTTGGCGCCGCCAAAGGGCGTACCATGCCTTTTGCGGGTAATGCGAAGGAACTGGTCAACGCAATCAAGCAAGTCTGCGCGCACCATTGAAACCTCATCTATAATAATGATGCCGAGCTTTTGGTATATCTCGTCGTCGTCGAACTTGCGGAGCTTGCCGGCGATCTTTTTTGCCTTATCGAGGGTTATGTTGGGCTTGAACCTGAAGAACGAGTGGATCGTCTGGCCGCTGATATTGACCGCCGCAACGCCGGTCGGCGCCAGAACGACGACCTCTTTCTTTGTCGTTGCGCGGAAATATTCAAGGAGCGTTGACTTGCCGGTCCCCGCCCTGCCGGTAATAAAGACCGGGTTCTCCCCCTCCTCCATGAGCTTAATGGCCTTGGCAAACTGCTCGTTGATCTCGATGTTGGATAGGTTCATATTGGCTCTCGCTATTCGCGCCCATCCCTTAGCGTTTTCCTCTTCGATATCCCAAGAAAATTTTCGCGCGATATAACTGACCTGCCGGATCGTCGTTCGATGTCTTTCCTTGTCCTTCCCGCCACCGATCCACCATCTTGCGCATCTTTGCGCAATCTGGGGAACCCGCGCGTATTTCTATCGCATGTCAATTTTGTTGTTGTGGCCTCGCCAAGCATTGTAAGGATCAATTCAATATCGTTCATGTGATCGCGCAGATTCTCCCTGCTTAACCCCTTCACTTTTTTATAATCCTCCACTTTCAAACCAAACGCACCTTGCATGATGTCATTGGTAAGGATCGCATATTCCAGATCGGTTACTGCGCCACGTTCGTCCCATTCTTTTGTAAGGCCCTGACGAACAGCAATTCCACGAACTCGCTTATCTATCCATTCTTTAGGATAACCCTTCTTTTCGTAGAGAGCGCGCATTCGTTCCATTGCAAGCTCAGGATTTTCGACCTCTTTGACCCGTTCATAGCCAACTTTCGCCAACCAGCGTTTGAAAGGCTCTGCCCTACGTGACGGAATAGATTGAATAATGCGGAACATCCCCTCTGTATTGGCACAGTCTGTTTTGCGCATCTTGCCGTCGGGGGCTTCTAATTTCAACCCGTGACAAAATGTCACGACTTCACTTCCTTCCTCTGTTAACCTCTGTTTTAGCTTTCTCCAATATGCGCCGGCGTCTGGGCTGTCCGTAAGCACCTCACACACATCCACAACCGAAAAACACCATTCTTCCTCATGAATTATCCTTCTTATTCGCTTTCCCTTGAAGATCGCGATCTTTGTATCCATGCTTCCTCCGTTTTATTATGCTTAGGATGTAATGGCTTCCAGGTCTTCTATTTTACGCAAAAACCTTGGGTTGACGTTCCATCGGTGAGAGGCGGTCATTATAGTGGCGGTTCTAACGTTCAGGCGGGTAACTATCCCTTTTATTTTTTCGCCGTCGTGGCCTTCGAACCAAACGCGGTCGCCGACATTGAAATTATTGAGCTGCCGCGTGGAACGCGCCCTTGCGACCAATTTCAATCTTTCAATGATGCGGTGGTTTAATTCGACCAACTGTTCTTCCGACAGGTTATTGATGTCTATATGGTGTGACATAATGGTCGTGGTATATACCGACGTTCGGCAATTCGGCAAGTAAAATATGGCCCCACCATTTCCACACCTCTGGAGTGTGGAAGCGGTTATTGCCACCTATCAATAATAGCTCCGGATTATCCAATCGCTCATGACGTTGGCGAAGGCGTGGAATAGGATGGGCGCGGTGATAGAACCGGTCTTCTCCTTTAGCCAGCCAAATAATAACGACGGGAAGAATATCGCGAAGTGCCACCACGCGTAGTGGACGAACGAGTGCGAAAAGGCGAAAATTAACGATGTTATGGGCAATGCCCAGCCAATATTGGCCCCAAAGATGCGCCGTGTCTTTGTAAAGACGCGGTTCAACGTCCCCTGCATGTAGCCCCGAAAGAAGAACTCCTCCGGCAACGCGATCAAGAGTACCTGAAAGACACAGGTCTGCCACCAGTCCGGGAACGGCGCCAGATGAAAATCAGGCTTATTCTGCACAATGGACATCCAGAAATGGGCACCGAGAAGATACGGCGGATAGACGACCAAGACCGTGCCGATAAAATATGCCACGCCCTTCAGAAAGGCCTTTAGCGAATTATCTAGAAAATCTATCCGCCTCTTTTTGAGCCACATGATAACGACAGGGACATAAAGGAACGTCACGGCAAAGATCGTGGCGTAATATTTGCCAATGAAGGGGTTCCCCTTCGCCCCATAGAGAAAATGGGCGAAGAGGACAAGAACAACGGTGGTAATGCCTATTTCAATGATGTATTTCATGCGTCCTGTACACGCTATTTTCAACGTAAAATCAACTGGTTATGTCGTTTTTCGGGTTATTCTACTGGCCAGTAGAATAATTAACGCCTTTTGGCAGCATACTTCTGCGCATAACCCTTAAGCACCTCTCGCATCATCCCCTGATATTTGGCGCCCAACTTCCCAGCCATCAACTTAAAGAATTCCAGGCTCCATCGGTCTAAAAAAAGCGTCACCTTGACCTTCTCTTCGACCGCAGCCAGTTCCTCCGGCGGCGGAAGAAAATCATCGATCTTTTTCAATTTACCGATCGGCTGGTCACCTCTTTTAATTTTTCTCTTCATATAATTTCCTCCCCTTGCGCCAAAAACCGGCACCTATTATCCTTATTCTGTCTCCGCGATACGTAAATCTCACCGTAGCAACTTTGCCTCTAACTTTCCCTATACAGAACAACCGTTCTTCCGACCTGCTATGTGCTTCATCAACGGCAATGATACGTTTTGTGTCAAAAAAGGCATGGGTTGCCTCGATAAAATCCAGCCTATGCGCGCGTTTGTTATGATTTTCCTTGGCGAGATCCCATATGAACGAACCATAAATAACAAGCCTGTGCATATACAGCTATATGTATGTATCAAAAGCAATACATTTGCAAGTGAATTTTGATAGATCGAGGGAGTTTTGACCGGAGCATAAGATCGTCAAACTGGATACTTTTCTTTAATCACCCGACCGCGCGGGCAAGATTGGTCACGGCGTTTATAACGAACTGAACGGCCAGCGAACAAAGGATGATGCCAATGACCCTGTCAAGCACATTGATGCCGGTGCGGCCAAGCAGTTTAAAGATGGCGTCAGAAAATGTCATTGTTATGGCGGCAAGGAAAAATGCCGCGGCCACGGCGGCCAGGATCACAACATAATTCTGCGGCGTGTCGTGCCTTGAGCTGAACATGACGACGGTTGCTATCGTGCCGGGGCCGGAGAGCATTGGAATGGCCAGCGGAAAGACGGCGGTGTCCTTGAGGCTCGCCGTGGGTTCCTGGTTTCTTGCATCTGCCACATTGACCCTTTTGGAGCGGGTATAGATCATGTCAAGGCCGATCAAAAAGAGCAGGACGCCGCCGACAATATATAGGGCGTTGAAATCGATCTCAAGATAATGGAACAGGAACTTTCCGCCTATCAGGAATCCGGCAGAGATGGCCAAGGCTATCAGACAGGAATACAGCACCAGCTGCCTCCTCTTTGCCTTGGGGAACCTGCTGGCTATCGGAATATAGACCGGCACCAGCCCCAAGGGGTCAACGACCGTGATGATCGTAATAAAGACCGTGAGGATATATTCGAATTTCATATGTTTATCGCCCAGTCACTGTAACTTAAGGCTTGTAGCGCAGGACTTTAGTCCTGCCAATATTGGCAGACCTAAAGGTCTGCGCTACATACTGGTTTTCTTTTACCGCACATCCACCACATGACAATGCCCGCCGCGAAGAATCCGACCATAACGATCTGGCCGGTAGAGAGAAGGCCGTCGAACCAGATGCCGCGGTCCCCGTCGCCGCGCAAAAATTCTATAAAGAAGCGTGAAAATCCTTCATACATCAGGAACGCCGCCCCAACCTGCCCGTAGAACTTGCGATATTTTCTAACTAGCAAAAGGACGATGAACATGACTATCGCATTAGCGGCAAAATAGAGCTGGGTCGGATGCAACATCTTGTTACAATAGTGCATCAGGCAGGCGGTGGATGACGGGTTCGTGAAGACCACAGATGGCCAGTGCGTCGTCTCTTTGCCATAGCAGCAGCCGTTCAAAAAACAGCCCCACCTGACAAAGAAGATGATCACCGGAACGGCCCCCGCCATGACATCAAGATACCGCGCGACGTTGAGCTTCTTTATCCTTAAATATGCCCATGCGGAGAGTATCGAGCCTATGAAGGCACCAAGCGATACGAATCCCCCCTGCCAGAAAAAAAAGACGCGGATCGGCTTTTCCCAGTAGTAATCGGGTGCCTCAATGAATACATGAAAGAGCCTAGACCCGATCATCGAGGCGATTATCATGATGATCGCCATATCAAGGACCGCTATCTCAGAGAGACCCTCGCGCTTGGCGATCTTGGCCGCGACATAGGTCGCGGCAAGCGAGCCGATCATTATCATGAAGAAGAACGCCGGAACGCCTGTCGAGCCGATGTGAAATAAAAATGGACGCATAGCATTATCTTGTCATTGCGAGCGTAAGCGAAGCAATCTCCTGAATACAGTGAACGCGGGGGATTGCTTCGTCGCTAACGCTCCTCGCAATGACAGATCAATTTTGTTTTCTAAACGCGCTGATCACCAACAGCACCATTGCCGCAGTGATCGCCGAATCAGCGACGTTGAAGGCCGGCCACTCGAGCCTGACGCCCCAAAGCACCTTGTCGCCGATATGAACCGACAAAAAATCGGTCACCTCGCCAAACCTCACCCTGTCAATGCCATTGCCAAAGATGCCGCCGACAATGAACGACAGGACAACAGCCATCAACCTTTCCGCCACCGGCATCTTGACGACATATATCACGATACCGATAAGAGCCGCAACGGATATCGCGTAGAAGAACGGCGTCTTCCAGCCCGCATCTGCCTTGGAGAGAAATCCGAATGCCGCCCCGCTATTTGTGTAGTGGACGATATCAAAGAACCCCGGAATGACTTCGATAGCGCGGCCAAAGGGGATATTTTTCATGATCAGATATTTTGTGAACTGATCAAAGATGAATATCAGCGGCGCGATAATTAATAGGCACTTGTATTTGAATTGCATAAATCAGTGGCTGGTGGCTGGTGACTAGTGACTGGTTTTCCCAGCCACCAGTCACTAGTCACTAGTCACTAGTCACTATTCCACCACCCCAGCGCATCTTCCGCATATCTCCGGATGGGCGCTGTTCTTCCCCACGTCCTCGACATATTTCCAGCACCGCGCGCATTTTGTCCCGCCGGCCTTAACGACCCCGACCTTCAGGTCTTTAACTTCCTCGCTCGACAAGACATATTGCCCGCTGACGGCCCCGAATTCGACCGCCGATACGATGAAGAGGTCGGCAAGCGAGGCCCCAAAGCCCTGCAAGAAACCCTTCAGCTCCGCGCCGCACTCAATAACAACCTTTGCCTCCAGCGAGTTCCCGATCATCTTGTCCTTGCGCGCGCCTTCCAGTATCTTGGTGACTACTCCCCTCACCCTGAGGAAGGCGTCCCACTTCGCGGCAAGCTCCTCGTTCAAATAGCGCTCCTCAACCTTGGGGAGGCTCGAAAAAACCGCATGCTCGGCCTTCCCTTTATATTTAGGAGAGAACTGCCACGCCTCTTCCGCCGTAAAAGCCAGAACCGGCGCCATCATCCGGACAAGCGAATCGAGTATCTTCCACATTGTGGCCTGTGCCGACCTGCGCAGAACACCTTCCTTCTTCTCGCAATAGTTTCTGTCCTTCAAAATATCCATATAGAAGGCGCTCATTGTGACGGTGCAAAATTCGTTCAGCGCGTGATAGACCACGTGGAACTCATAGTTGTCGTAGGCCGTCTTGACCTTCTGGATGAGCATTTGCAGCTCGTGCATCGCCCACCTGTCTATCTCGGCCAGGTTCGCGTCTTGGACCATGTCGTGATTCGGGTCAAAGTCATAGAGGTTGCTCAAAAGATACTTGCAGGTATTCCTTATCTTGCGATACGCCTCGCCCGCCAGATCCAGCATGCCTTTGGAAAAACTGATATCGTTCGTGTAGTCAACCGAGGCAAAGAGGAGCCTCAAGACATCGGCGCCGAACTTTTTTATCACCTCTTCGGGGGCCACGACGTTACCCAGCGACTTGCTCATCTTGCGCTGCTGTTCGTCCAGGATAAGCCCGTGCGTCAGGACGGCCCTGTATGGAGCGGCCCCCCTGTTCGCGATGGCGGTTAAAAGTGAGACCTGAAACCAGCCCCTGTGCTGATCAACCGCCTCAAGATAAAGGTCGCACGGCCAGCCGAGCTTGTGCCCCTCTTCCAAAACAGCGCGCTGACTGACCGATGAATCGAACCAGACGTCCAAAATGTCCGTGTGTTTCACGAATTCCGTCCCGCCGCAGGCGCATTTAAAGCCATCCGGCAGGAACTTTGAAATGTCCCAATCGAACCAGATATCGCAGCCGTGTTTCAAAGATTCGTCTCGAACCTTTGAAACGACCTTGTGTTCAAGAACGGTCTTGCCGCATTTCTTGCAATCAACCGCCGGGATCGGCACGCCCCAAAAGCGCTGGCGGGAGAGGCACCAGTCGGGCCGTGTGGTTACCATGTTATATATCCTATCGTGCCCCCATGAGGGTATCCACTTCGTCCCGTCTATCTCGTTCAGAGCTCTTTGCCTCAAGCCCTTGTGGTCAACCTTCATGAACCACTGCTCGGTCGCGCGAAAGATCAACGGCTGTTTGCAGCGCCAGCAGTGGGGATAGCTGTGGCTCACCGACTCGCTCTTGATGAGCGCCCCCGCTTTATTTAAGAGGTCAACCACTACCGGGTTCGCCTTGAAGATGTTCATTCCGACAAGGCCCTCGATCGATACCTCTGCGGTATAAATTCCTGCGGCGTCAACCGGGTTCAAGGCCGGGATGCCATATTTCACGCCGATCTCAAAGTCCTCTGCCCCGTGTCCGGGGGCGATATGAACGCAGCCCGTGCCGCTGTCGGTTGTTACAAAATCTGCCAGGATGAGGACGCTAGGGCGATTTATCAAAGGGTGCTTTGTATTCAACCCCTCAAGCTCGGCCCCCTTTATCTTCTTAACTATCGCGACATCGGTCAGGCCCCACGCCGACTTCACAGATTCAAGAAGCGCCTCTGCAACTATCCACGTCTCGGCCCCGACCTTCACGCCCACATAATCGAGCTCCGGATGCAGGGCTATTGCAAGGTTGGCGGGTATCGTCCATGGGGTCGTGGTCCAGATGACGAAGTAAGTTTGTGACAAATCCCCCCAACCCCCCTTTTCCAAAGGGGGGATTACTTTGAATTTCACGTAAATAGACGGCGAGGTGTGATCGCCATATTCCACCTCTGCCTCGGCCAGCGCAGTCTTGCAGGTCGCGCACCAGTGTATGGGCCTAAGGCCCCGATAGATGAACCCGTCCTTTACCATGTCGGCCAGCGCGCCGAGGATGGAGGATTCATACTGGTGCGACATGGTCATGTATGGGTTCTCCCACTCGCCAATACAGCCCAGACGCTTGAATTCCTCGCGCTGGATATTGAAGAACTTGTCGGCATATTCGCGGCACTGTTTGCGAATATCGACTAGGCTCGCGTCGCGCGCCTTTGGCCCCATATTCTTCATCACCTGATGTTCGATGGGCATTCCGTGGCAGTCCCAGCCGGGGACATAGGGGGTGTAATGCCCCATCATCGCGCGACTGCGAACGACAAAATCCTTCAGTAACTTATTCAGGGCCGTCCCCAGATGGACGTGCCCGTTGGCGTATGGGGGCCCGTCGTGCAGGATGAACTTTTTGTCCTTTTTGTGAACGTCCAAAAGCTTGTGATACAGTTTTTCCTCTTCCCACTTGGCAAGCATCGCCGGCTCTTTGTTCGCCAGGTCGGCCTTCATGGGAAAATCGGTCTTCGGCAGGTTTAGTGTGTCTTTGTAGTCCATTTGTCTACTCCTCTACTCCAATATTCGTCACCTTTATGTTGGGGCTTCTCAAATAATCCGCGATCTTCCTTAATATCTTTTTCTCTTCGATACCGCTCGACTTCAGGTTCGCCATTACGCTTTTGACATGCGAGGTGATCGAGACCTCGGTCTGTCCGCCTTCAGGCGGCTTTATCGTCACGTCCAGCATGTAATAGCCGCCGTTCACACCGTAGTCGCGCCTGCCAAAGACGCTCATATAGTGCGAATCGACCTTGGTCGCGAGCCAGCCGGTCTTTACGAGCCCGTTCTGCAGGTCCTCTTCTGTGATGGCATAACCGTCTATTTTTAACGCCCACCGGACGCCGGCATACGCCTGATTCGCGTCCGCAGTGAATTGTCGCGAGAATGTCTTTGTCGTCACCTCCCTGCCTTCATAGGAAGAATGGGCACAGGAAGATAAGGTAAAAGGCAAAAGGGAAAAGGCAAAAGTAAGGAAAAAGAACATAATTATGAAATTTTTAATTTTAAATTGTAGTTTTACCTTTTCCCTTTTTACTTTTGAATTTTTCATGCGATCCTCTCTTTCCTGCTATTCCTCACCCATATCCACACGCCGAAAACGACCATCACAACGCTCACGAGCTGCGCGACAGAGAACGAATCGAATATCAAGACGCGATTGCTGCTATCGCGGAAGAATTCAACAATGAACCGCAGGACCGGATAGGTCATCATGTAAATGGCCATCAATTGGCCGTTGAACGTCTTATGTTTGCGGAACAAAAAGAGGGCGAAGAAAATAATGAGCTCGCCAAAGGCCTCCATGAGTTGCGTCGGAAACATCGGGATGCCCGCGGGGGCGAATGAACTTGGGTCGGCTGGGAATGTCACCGTCCACCACGATGCCGCACTCGCCGCGCGCCCGTGGCAGCAGCCGGACATGAAACATCCGATACGGCCAAAGAAATGACCAAGCGGAACGGCGGGGGCGAATATATCAAGGTATTTCCAGACCGGAAGCTTGTGTTTTTTTATGTACCAGATACCGACGATGAAGGCGCCGATCCCCCCGCCCTGAAAGACCAGCCCGCCCTTCCATATCTTGAAGAATGAAACTGGATCGCCCCAAATCGTCCCCGGCTCATTTACAAGGACATAATAGACCCTTGATCCGATTATGGCCGCCACAATCGTCCAAAAGAGAAGGTCCAGAGCCTTGCCTGTGTCCTCACCCACGCGGCGTGTTTCGCGGGTGATATAGATGATCCCCATCAAAAAGCCAAAGGCCACCAGGGCGCCGTAGGTGAATATGGTCAGCCCGCCAAGCAAAGGTATCTTAAATAGAACCGGGTGCATATAAGTTCAGGAGTAGCAGCCTTCAGGCTGCGCCTGTTCTTTTACAACAATTCCGCCCGCAAGAGCAAATAAAATCTGCGATGGGTGGGGTTTTTAGGGAATATTATACCCAAGCGCTTGAAGTGACTCTCTATATGGTTTCAATCCTTCATTTCCGGCCTCGGCTAGTATTTCTATGGCTCTTCGTGAGTAGCTGACCACACTCTTGCCCGTCGCGATAAAGTCTCCAACAACTGCCTCCGGAGGAAGCGTCCGCAGCAACTCGGCGGCGGCGGTGTTTCCGGCTCTCTTAAGAAAGCTTAATGTCATCACCTTATTGGTGGTAACTCCACCGTCTAAAAAGCGATCAACTTTGAATGTTTTCATCCCTTCGTTACCGGCCTCGATAAGCTTGTTAAATACACTATATTCATCCCATTCCCCTCTTATCGCCTTTGCGATCCAGCGTTTGGGGTTAAGAGTGCGCAGTAATTCGACAGCTTCGGTATTTCCAACTCTTTTAAAACGTTCTAGTATCGTCATCGTAGTAACATCAAATTCGGCAAGGCTACGCAAACTTCTAAGGTTTAAAGCGCTCGCCCTCGAACGCACCATTTCTAAATCAAACGTCAACAGCCGATCAAATTCTAACGCGGCCCACAAATTCCCTTTTTCTTCAACAAGCCTGCACAAGGCATCCAACGCCCTGGCGTGTCGTTGATCCCTCACCATGTCTATCAACACGTCAAGTGCGCCAACATATTCAAGTTCACGGCCTCCGCCGCGCCATCCCTGATGGACCACCGGTTCTTCCGCCGCAAGCCGTTCCAGCGTGGTTGTATCAAGTTTATCTATAGCCCCTTTGGCCCATCCGCCGCCTTCCCCTCCCGCAAGTTCAAGCAACGCCCCTGTTGCCTGTGGATTTTTAGGTGCCAGCTCGATCAAGGCCTGTCTTGCTTTTACATTCCGTTCTCTCAGTGCGGCACGTCGCGCCAACTCTTTGACCGCAGCAATTACGTTCTGAAAATCGGAGGGATAAGCCTCTTTTGAACGGGGCCAACCCGGGGGATCTCGGCCTTCTCGCAAACCGTTCAATTCTGTCGATCGTGTTTCTGCATATTCAACCAATCGATCGGTTCCAAGTTCCCTAAAATTAATTTTCTCCGGCGTTTGTCCATCTTTCGAACCGGCCGCCATCAACACCGCTGTTCCCGCTCCCTTGCTACCCCCCACTGCGGTGCGCACCATCGGCCATGTTTCGATCCCACCGCCTGCCAATACACGCGCCGGTGACATCCCGGGCCCGCCACCGTTATTGGCCACGTCGGCCATTGCGGTGCCGATCACACGGGCCTTTTTTACAACGGTCTTTGCTAAACCATATAATCCCTTTGCGCCGTAAACTGCCGCGACGATCGTTGTCGTCGCTTCGCCCCATGCCCTGACACAGGCGTATTGATCTATCTCCCCTGCTTCTAGTTGGTTGAGAGTCCTGCCAAACGTACGCGCACTTCCTGCGATAGAATCCTTTATGCCGACGCCGAGGTCCCAAAGAAATAAGGCGCTCCCCGCAACAAAGACCTTCAGGCCGGACTCCCCCATTTTTCTAGAGGTGTCTTCAATATGATCTACAAAGGCTACGGGCAATTCGGCTGTTCCAACGACCAGATTTTGCGCCGCCACGGCTCCACCCAACGCAAACGAGCCCTTGAGCAATTCGATATTTCGCCAATAAGCTGCCAGCGGCGTTCCGTCAAAATCGCCCGCCATTTCGTTTAACAATTCCCAAGCGCTGTTTGTTGCATCTGACGAGGCACTTTTTAGGATGAGGACGTTATCAAACAGATAGTCGCCAAAAGAACCGTTGATCTTTCTATCTTCGACAAGCGCCATTTTAAGGCACCTGCCGGCATCTACGGAGGAGTTGCAAGTGATTTGAACCATGTAAATTTATATACAAAACGTCGCCTAATAATGCAATGGTTTTTTATAACCCGATGATTTATGTCGGCATGAATCCATTGAACTCATCTATATGCTCAGGCCATATCTGTTCTACTACGATTTGGCTGCCTCGTGCTGCTCATCCAGAAAACGGACATCATCCAAAATAACGTGATAGTATGAATACAGCACACGCGAAATTAAAAAAGCGCTTGTAGGATTTGAAAACACCGGCAAAAATCAGGTGACGCAAATGCTTCCGACGCTCTCGCTGCGGCAATCTGCCATGCGAATACGGCTAAATTTTAGTGCTTAGTATATCGGATCAATGGGACTGCAGTAGCCACAGCCAGCACGATGATTGGTATTATCACCCATTTCAGCAAGAAGCGTAAATATCAATAGCGACTTGCTGCCGGAAATTTGGGAAAGGAACGGGTTGTAAGATGCCGAACTATTTTTAATTTCCAAAGCATCCTTATCAAGCTTATCAAAGCCAAAAAATCTCAATGCCTTCCTGAATTCGCTCGAAATGTCTATCTGCGGCGTGGTTGGATTGACCGAAGTTATTAATAAATCCTCGCTCATAGAAACTTGACTATCGGGAACCTCCGCTACGCCAACAGTTGCTGCAATTCTTGCAAGACCACTTATAACGCTCATTAACCCCTCCTGTTTAGTTGTCCCCCCAGCTTCTCGCCGCTTAAAACAAGAATCTGTCCTAATGTCCAGTTAAAAAAAATATTATCCGCTCAATCCTTTTGAAGGGGGTAACCGTCTATCATACGCTTGTCATTGCGCCTGTCCGCCTCAGCCAAAGGCTGATGCGCCTCTGGCGCAGGCAGTTTGGAGGAAGGAGCGAAGCGACGCGGCAATCTCCCACAAACACATGTGTTGCGGGGGATTGCTTCGGTCGTTCCTCCCTCGCAATGACAGGCGGGCGACTCTAAAACCACAACTGTCACCTCAACTTATTGAGAAGTTACGTTTTTAGAGTTACCCTATACTTACTCCTTAATATCAATCCCATATTCTATCTCCCCTCCAATAACGGTCATAATGACCTTCGTCTTTAGAATTACCGATGGCTTAACATTTAATACATCCTCGGAGAGGACGGTGATATCTGCCAACTTCCCCGCCTTGAGTTCGCCCCTTTCAGCCTCTTCAAATGACGCATAGGCCGCTCCCCTTGTGAACCCCTCCAGCGCCTCGTGAGCGGTCAACCTTTGCTCGGGATAGAACCCGCCCCTGGTCACCGCCGCATATAGGCCCAATATCGGATCGCTTGATTCCACCGGGAAGTCCGAGCCCAGCGCCAATTTAACGCCGCTATCCAGAATATCGCGCCACGCATAGGCCCATTTGATCCTCTGCGCCCCAAGTCTTTTTTCCGCCCACGGCATGTCCGATGTGCAATGCGTCGGCTGCATGGAGGCAATAATGCCCAGCCCCTTCATTCGGGCGATGTCGCCCTTCTGGATCACCTGAACGTGTTCGATCCTGAAACGCGGGTCGTTCGGCCCAAGACTTTTTTGGGCCTCTTCATAGACATCTATTACATCATGATTTGCCCTGTCCCCAATGGCATGGGTCGCGACCTGAAAACCCCTCTTTACCGACTTGACCGTTGCCT